>Ga0207511_100228_pt1 | contig 9332 bp, 8 predicted proteins | sample NitcycUWRSCHO22C_FD_188265 | JGI IMG/M metagenome (GOLD analysis project Ga0207511, IMG submission 188265) | Soil microbial communities from Arlington Agricultural Research Station in Wisconsin, USA - Nitrogen cycling UWRJ-SCHO22-C (SPAdes) | ecosystem: Environmental > Terrestrial > Soil >... | reverse complement strand
AACGAAATCCGCTCCGTTTATCATCTAGACCGCGAAGATGTCTATATAGTTTTTTCTGGCAGCAGATTTTGCAGTCCTGTATCAACGAAAATAACAGCGGGAACGGTGCTGCTCGTTCAGATTACGCCCAAGGCCAAAATTACCTTTACTGATCTTCAAGTCAATCCGAAGAGCCTCAGACAGTTTCACCCATCTTCAGAGGATGCAGATTGGAAGGGATTCATCGACGACGAAGAGGGACTGATGATCAGAAGCTTTCGGGACAACATCGACAAGATCTATTACATCGGAACAGCAAGAGATCGCTTGCTGTGCCCAAGCTACTACAGTAAACCAGAGGAATTTGCTCGAATCGTTGTCCATTTCGATTCCAGACCGTTTGACAAATATTCAGGGCTGTCATTTGACGACGAAAAAGCGCGTCTCGATAATTTTGCAATTCATTTGACAACGGAGAACCCAACGTGGCGCGCTTACGTTATTGCGTATCCGGCCGGAAGAGAAATTGCAGCAGCTCAACAGCATTTGGATCGAGCTAAGCAATACCTTGTTAATAGAGGCTTAAGCGAACAGCGGATAAAAACACTAATCGGAGCCTCAAGAGATAGAATTACGATTGAACTCTACGCCTTGCCTTCTGATGCGGTTCCGCCGATGCCAACTCGGAATGATTAGAACTAAGCAATAGATGCAGTAGCAGAATTAAACTGTAGTGCCGTCGTCGTGAGAGGAAAAGTATTGGACTCTCACAGATGCGAGCTCGAGGCCGGCAAAGGAGTCAGCCTGTAGCCGCCTAGTGATGGCGGCAGATAATAAGCATTGGCCACGAACTGCTCCGGAATTAATCGAGAGAATTAAGAAGGCTGGTTTGGACTAGCCACCACAGACCCCGCGCTGCGTCGCTAAAATGACAGCGCTCGGGACAGTTGCCGATTTTCCTCAACCAGCTTGGCTTGCGCAGTCAAATATGTATGTCAGCCAAAATAGCCAATCGGGAAGACGTCTTTTAACTAGCTGTTCCCATTCGCCAGTGTTGCGGCGCTGGCTGTGATGATGTGAATTAGCGCCCGAAGTGGTTTGGGTTAGTAATCGGCGCTCATTACTTATATAGAGGTCTATTACTTCCTCGACAAACCCCGATTTCTCCAAAAGCCTACAAAACTCTTCCTGCAATAAGCGTGGATCGTCGCCGAAAACACCCAAATTCAGGAGATTAGAGTTACGCCGGCTTGTTTGATCGAGTTCCGCTCGAGTTGCTGTGAAATTCGTCGGTTGACCGGAATCTTGGCGTTGCGCAGCCATAGATAAATGATGACGAAGTCAAACGCCCGCAGACACTGTGTCTTGCGGGCGTTGAACGCGGTTGTCTTGGTTCACCGGTTTAATACGAGGTTCACCACTTTAATACGAAGTCCAGCACTTTAATTCGATTCCACAACCCCACAATGCGCGCTTTAGTGGCCCTGCGACAACTTCCCAATCAGCGAGAACATCGGCAGGTACATTGCGATAACGATCGATCCGATCGTGACTCCCAGAAACCCGATTAGCACCGGTTCGATTAGAGTCAGCAGGTTAGCAATCGCAGCGTCGACTTCTGATTCGTAGAAGTCAGCAATCTTACCGAGCATCGCGTCAAGCGCGCCGGTCTGCTCGCCGATGCCAACCATTTGCGAAACCATGTGCGGGAATATGTCCGCCGCGCGCAAGGGCTCGACAAAGCTTTTGCCCTGTTCCACAGCGCTGCGAACATTGAGAATCGCAGTCTCGATGACGACGTTGCCGGCTGTGCGCGCCGTGATGTCCAGCGATTGCAGAATCGGCACGCCGGAAGACAGCAGCGTTGACAAAGTCCGCGAGAAGCGCGCGATCGCAATCTTCAGAAAGATAGGTCCAAGGATCGGAGTCTTCAGCAGGATTGTATCTATGCGGCGGCGCCCGGCAGGTGTTTTGTAATAGAAATTGATGCCCACCGCCGAGCCGATGGAAAAGATTAGAATCCCCAAGCCGCCCCAGCCCGCGAGAAAATTACTGAATCCGACCACAATTCGCGTCGGTAGTGGCAGCGGCTCGCCGGGGCCCAACAATCCCATAAAGATGGTTTGGAATTGCGGGATGACCACAATCATGATCACGGCAACTGCAACGACTGCGAGCAGGATGACGGCGGCCGGATAGATCATCGCGGAAACAACGTCGCGCTTTAATTTGACTATCTTTTCGATAAACGTCGACAACCGCTGGAGAATCAAGTCGAGAATACCGCCCGTCTCACCAGCCTCGACCATGTTCGAGTAAAGTTGATCGAAAACTTTATTGTGACGGGCCATGGCCGCCGCGAGCGTCGAGCCTTCTTCCACGTCCTGCCGGATCTGGCCGAGCACCTGCTGGAAATATTTGTTTTGCTGTTGCTGGGCCAGGATATCCAGACATTGGACCAGCGGCAGGCCGGCGTCGATCATCACTGAGAACTGACGGGTGAATATCGCCAGATCCTTCGACTTAACTTTCCTGCGACCTGACAGCTTCGGGATGCCGATTTCGCGCCCCTTCTCTTTAACCGAGGTGAGCGTGACTTGATCGCGGCGCAGCGCCTGGCGCAAGGCCTCGCGGTTGTCGGCGACGCGTTCGCCGGTAATGACCTCGTTCATGCGGTTGCGGCCTTTGAAGACGTACGTTGGCATCGTGTGAACTCCGTTTCTAAAATCGGTTGTGTAATCTCTACTTGCGGACGAACAATCGGCTACCGGAAGTATTTCCGACCGGCATCGCTTGACGCGCAGCGCCGTTGCCGTTATTGATTCCCTGACCACGCTCGATCAAATCACGCAGCTCATTGGCGTTTGAGGTTCGCTGCATTGCGGTTTCGCGACTGATCAGGCGCTTGTGAAACAGGGTCGCCAGTGATTGATTGAAGGTCTGCATTCCGTGGACGTCCTGGCCGGTCTGCATCATTGAGTAGATTTGATGGACCTTGTCTTCACGGATCAGGTTCCGAATGGCGGCATTCGGAATCAGGATTTCCATCGCCAGTGCCCGGCCGCGGCCATCAGCTTTCGGCAGCAGCGTCTGACAAAGAATGCCTTCGAGGGTGAGTGATAACTGCGCGCGAACCTGGGCCTGCTGAACCGGCGGGAACACGTCGATGATGCGGTTGATCGTCGAGACCGCCGAGTTCGTGTGCAGGGTAGCAAAAGTTAAGTGACCGGTTTCAGCGATGCGCAGCGCTGATTCGATCGTTTCCAGGTCGCGCATTTCGCCGACCAGCACCACGTCAGGATCCTGACGCAGCGCAGTGCGGAGTGCATTGGCAAAGCCACGCGTGTCGGCGTTAACCTCACGCTGATTGACGATGCAGTTTTTGTGGTTGTGCAGGAACTCGATCGGATCTTCGATCGTCAGGATGTGCTCGTGCCGTTCCTTATTGATCTTGTCGATCACGGCCGCGAGCGTGGTTGATTTGCCTGAACCCGTCGGGCCGGTTACCAACACCAGGCCTCTCGGTTTGGCGCAGAGGTCTTTTACGACCTGCGGCAATCCCAACTCTTCAAATGATTTGATCTCGTAGGGAATCGCACGAAATACCGCGCCCACCGCGCCCCGCTGATTAAAAATATTGGCGCGGAAGCGGGATAACCCCTTGACGCCGAAGCTGAAGTCCAACTCGAGGTTCTCTTCGAAGCGATGCTTCTGCGCATCGGTCAGCACCGAGTAGGCCAACTGCTTGGTCTCGGACGACGTCAACGGACGGTAACCATCGAGCGGCCGAATCTCGCCATGCACGCGCACCAGCGGCGGAGTGCCGGTCGTGATGTGCAAGTCAGAGCCCGCCAGGTCAGAGAGTTTGTGAAGTAACTCTGAAAGCGACAGTTGTTGGGGGACGTTTTCCATTAGTCCGCACTCCTCCAAGTGGGTAGGTTTATCGTTTCGGCTCAGCTGGCCGGAAAGTGGAAAGGAATTGCTCGGCATCGGCAGAGACTTTGGAAGTCGCGCCGGCGGCCGAACGTGTGGTTAACGAATAAACGCGACCGTCGATTTCGGTGAAATAAAAATTCCAAACCTGGTCGGACTTGGTCTGCGCGTTAGCGGGTGTTTGCGCGATTACTTCGAAAACCCTGTGACCGCCGATATCGCGTTGGCGATCGTTAACAACCCAGCCGCCGGCGGTAACCATTTTGTCGATCACCGTGCGACGCAGGTCAGTGAACGCGACCCCACCCAACATCTTTCGCTGTTCGCTGGGCAGCGGTTGCACTGCATTGGCCGACGGGGCCAGGGCGACCACCGCGAGATTTGCTTGTCCTGCCGGTGATCCGTTGGGCGGCTCAATTCTGAAACTCGAGCCGTTCGGATTGCCGGCTGACGCAGACCAATCCTGCGGTAGCGGCATGGTAAATGAGCCGTTGCGATAGACTGACTCGGGAAGGGAAAGAGCGCCCGGCAAGGCCACGTGGTTCGCCGCTTTACTGTCTGCGGACAATGCGCCGGGATTGTTGCGCAGCGCAGCTTGTAGCGCGCGCCGCTGAGCTATCGCCGCCTGACGACGACGCATCATGGCGCGATGACGTCGCCACCACTTGCGCGAATGATGATGAAAATGGTGCGAGCGCGACGAGAACGTCGATCGCAGATTGTGAGCGGTTGAGGTTGCAAAGGGCAGCATAACAACTATCGAAACTACCAAACCCAACAGCAATGCTAACCGTCGTAACATAACTTGACCCCTTTCATGCCACCGTTTCGCGTAAGACTTCTTCGATGGTGGTAACGCCGTTTCGTATTTTCTGCAGACCCGATCCACGCAGACTGACCATGCCGTCTTCCATCGCTTTCTTGCGCAACTCGAGCGATGACGCGCCGATCAGAATCAACTCGCGAATCTCGTCTGTAATTTCCATGACTTCGTACAAGCCAATGCGGCCCTTGTAACCAGTTTCGTTGCAGGTCGCACAGCCCTTGCCTTTGTAGGTCTTGACTGAGCCGGCTTCCTCGGGCGAAAAGCCGATTTCGACCAGCGCTTCTACAGGTGTGGGATGTTCCTTCTTACAGTCCTTGCAAATACGTCTAATCAGTCGCTGGGCCTGGATGAGATTGACCGAAGTAGCGACGAGGAAGGGTTCGATGCCCATGTTCATCAGACGAGAGATAGTCGAGGGAGCATCGTTCGTGTGCAGGGTTGAGAGGACCATGTGACCGGTGAGTGCGGCTTTGATGGCGATTTCCGCCGTTTCAAAGTCGCGGATTTCGCCGACGAGGATGATGTTGGGATCCTGCCGGAGGAAGGATCGGAGGGCGGCCGCGAAGTTCAAGCCAATCTGTTCTTTCATCTGTACCTGGTTGATGCCAGGCAAGTTGAATTCGACCGGATCTTCAGCGGTCATGATGTTCGTGTCGACGGTGTTCAGTGATTGCAGGGCCGAGTACAGAGTGTTCGTCTTACCGCTACCGGTTGGTCCAGTCACGAGCACCATGCCGTAAGGCTTGGAGATGTTGCGCTGGAATTTGACGAGTGACTCCGGCTCGAAACCTAAATTGGTCATGTCGAGCATCAGCTTCTCTTTATCGAGCAAGCGGAGCACGACTTTTTCACCGAACAGGGTGGGGAGAGTAGAAACACGAAAATCCAATTCGCGTGATTTGGCGTCGACCTTCAGGCGAATCTTGATGCGGCCATCTTGCGGGAGCCGCTTTTCGGAGATGTCCAGTTTGGACATGATCTTGATGCGTGAGATTAAGGCGTCGCGCATTTTCAAAGGCGGGTGCATGACATCGTAGAGCACGCCGTCGATGCGGAACCGGATACGCAGTTCTTTCTCATACGGCTCGACGTGAATGTCCGAAGCTCCACGCCGCAGCGAGTCTACGAGCAAAACATTTACGAGACGCACAACCGGTGCGTCTTCACTCATGCGCGTCAGGCTGGAAAGATCGATTTCATCATCGTCCTCGAAGACTTCGACTTCGCTATTCAGTGACTCCTGATCGAAATCGAGATTATCGAGGGTCATGAGATCGGCTTGTGAGAAGCCGTTGCCGTTGCCGTTCCCGTTTGAAGTTTCAACGTGAACTTCGGCCCCGCCGATACCGGCGAGTTCGATCTCGCGTGAGGTGCTGTAATACCTGGCAATTGCCGCTTGCACGCTGGCTTCGGCGACGACGACCGGTTCGACGTTCAGTCCCGTCATGAACTTGATGTCGTCCATCGCAAAGACGTTCGTGGGGTCGACCATCGCGAGGGTGAGGGTGGCGCCCACGCGTGAAAGCGGTAGCACCGAATATTTCTGCGCAACTTCCTGAGGGATGAGGCGAAGGACCGAGTCGTCGATGTTGAAGAGTTCGAGATTGACGGAAGGGATTCCGTACTGGCGGGAAAGGACAGCCGTGATCGTGTCATCCGACACGAGGCCCAGCTTCACAAGGTTAAACCCCAGCCGCCCGCCATGCTCCCGCTGATAATCGAGGGCCTGACGAAGATGCTGAGGGCTGATCAGATTCTCGCGGACGAGAATTTCGCCGAGTTTTGCTGACATTCGAGGTTGGTTTCGACTTTCCTAAGAAAACCAGACGCCGGTGGGCCTGACTGAAGATCACCGTGGCGCGGGGCGCAGAATGCGCGTAACGATGGCCAACACCGTTACTCCATGGATTCTAGCGTTGGCCGTGTTTTCTGTCAATGAATGTTTTTTCGAGGATTTTGGGACGTGCCGAGCCCAAAAACGCTTAACCTCAGAATCGCGGGACGCCGATGCGCAGCCGGCCGCCATGCACACCACCAGAAATACTGCCTAATAAAAGCTACAGCTCATACCTCGCCTCAGATTCTTCAGGGAAAACTTTGCCTGCGGGGCGGAGACCTGGAGTCTCCGCCGCGCCTGTTGCAGTTGATTAGAGCATATCGGTGCGCGACTGTTGGGCTCGCGCGGCGCCGATCGCTGTTTTCACATCTTTCACTTCTTCCGGTGGCGGTAGCACGGATTTCATGCCGAGTGCCTTGATCCACAATTCACGCGTCCACCCTTTGGTATGGTAGACGTGTTCATCTTCTTCCTCTTCTACTTGCTCGTGAGCTTCTTTCAAAACCGTGGCGACTTTTTCGGAAGCATTCTCGGCAGCCTCGCCGATTAACTCCCAATTGAGATGGTCTTTAGTCTCGGCGAGCACCACGCATTCCCCGGCCACGATTTCCGCAGCGGCTGGATCCCCGGCTTTCTGAGCCATCTCCATCGCCTTCACTAATGACTCACCGTGATGCCGCACGACCTTTCGCCCAGGCGTTTCCGTTTCCGGATCAAGACCCAATTCCGACATTACGTCCTGTACGATTCTCACATGAGTGCGTGTCTGGTCCAGATACTTTTCCCATTCTTCCTTCAATTCAGAATTGACTGCGCATTCGACCGCTGTGGTGTAAACCTGCACTCCGCCAAGTTCAGTCTCCAGCGCCTGATATAAGAGTTCGTCGAGTTGTTGTTTCTTCATGATCGTCCCCCATGAGTGTGTAAGGTTGCGATACGTGGGCTATGACCCGGTGTTTCGAAATTGACCGACGTGAATTTCTTCACGCTGCATAACTCACGACACGCATCGTTCATCGCTGATTTCAGCAATCGAAATGCCAACTGTTTTGGCGCGCAATTTGTTAGAAGAGAACCACGGAAGGAGATATTTTTATGTCCAAAACCACGATCGAACACGATGAGATTAGGCGATGGGTGTCAGAGCGCGGTGGCTATCCCGCGCGCGTGAAGGGCACTGACGAGCAAGGCGGACTGCTGCGCATCGATTACCCCGGGTACTCAGGTGAAGAAAGTCTCAAGCCCATTACCTGGACCGAATTCTTCAAGGCTTTCGAGAAGAATCAACTAGCGTTTCGTTACGAAGAAGAAACAAAGAACGGTGAACTTAGCCGATTCTCAAAGTTAATAAGTCGACGCCAGGACAATTAGATGGTTGTGAGGCGCGTCGCATTTCGCGATGACGTGAACCGAAAGTGATAGGAGGTGTAAGTATGCCGAAGGGAGACAAAGGAAAATACACGGACAAACAGAAACGCAAGGCTGAACACATTGAGGAAGGCTACGAGGATCGCGGCGTGTCCAAGAAGGAAGCCAAGAGTCGCGCGTGGGCCACCGTGAACAAAGAATCTGGTGGCGGGAAGAAGAGCGGCTCGGGCCGCGGTAAGAAAGAGAGTCACTCGTCATCGAAGAAAGGCGGCAAGAAGGGTGGCAAAAAAGGCGGCAAGAAATCTAAGAAATAAGAGACCGGAACCATGATTACCAAGAAGAAAACGAGCGCGAAAACTAACGGTGCGCGTCAGCGACGCGTGTCCGGGAAACTCAAGCAACCGAAGCCGCCCTTGCCTGCACAGCATCAGGAAAAACCCGGACTGGAATCGAAACTGAAACCACGGCCGCATTACCATGCATCTCGTTATCGCGGCTCCGGAAAACTGGAAGACAAGGTGGCGCTGATCACCGGCGGTGATTCAGGGATCGGCCGCGCGGTCGCGGTTCTGTTTGCGCGTGAAGGCGCGGACGTTGCGATCACTTATTTGCCGGAAGAGAAAACCGATGCGCAAGAGAGTAAAGAGGCCATCGAAGCGGAAGGCCGTAACGCGCTGGTCATCGAAGGTGATGTGCGTAAGCCGGAAGTCTGTCGCAAGATCGTCGCGCGCGCGGTGAAAGAGTTTGGCCGGCTCGACATCCTCGTCAACAACGCGGCCTATCAGCAACACCAGGAAAAGCTCGAAGACCTGACTGAAGAACAATGGGACCGCACCTTCAAGACAAATATCTACGGCTACTTCTACATGGCGAAAGCCGCCTTGCCGCACCTGCGCGAAGGCAGCGCGATCATTAACACCGGATCGATCACCGGCCTCGAGGGCAGCAAGCAGTTACTTGATTACGCGACGACCAAAGGCGCGATTCATGCCTTCACGAAAGCGCTGGCGCAAAATCTCATCGACCGCGGGATTCGCGTTAATTGCGTCGCGCCCGGGCCCGTGTGGACTCCTTTGAACCCGTCGGACAAGGAGGCAAAAGATGTGGCCAAGTTTGGCGCAGACACGCCGATGGAACGTCCGGCACAACCGGAAGAGATTGCGCCGGCGTTTGTTTATTTTGCGTCGGAAGCAGACTCGAGTTACGTTACCGGCGAAGTGCTAACGTTGTTGGGAGGCGAAACGACGGCGGGGTAGTGCCGACTGTTTCAGTCATGCTTCGGCATCATGTCTGGCACCTTGGTTGCTCTTCTCTGGTGGAGCTCAGGCGAAATCGTGAAAGCTGAATCGTAAGCGAACGATTCGAGCACAACGTGTTCGCGATAACTTC
>Ga0207511_100227_pt1 | contig 9345 bp, 16 predicted proteins | sample NitcycUWRSCHO22C_FD_188265 | JGI IMG/M metagenome (GOLD analysis project Ga0207511, IMG submission 188265) | Soil microbial communities from Arlington Agricultural Research Station in Wisconsin, USA - Nitrogen cycling UWRJ-SCHO22-C (SPAdes) | ecosystem: Environmental > Terrestrial > Soil >... | reverse complement strand
AAGCGGCCCGCCGATGCCCACCACGCCACCGCCGACAACCTTCACCAACATGCTAAAGATCGCGCTGGCTAACATGCGCTCGGCCATCTGAGCAAGCATGTCGAGAAAGCCCTCCAGCATCGACTTGAAGCCTTCCCGTGCGCCGCCTTCAATGCCTGCCCGAATCGCGTTGCTCAGAATCGCCGTGGACTGATCCGCAATGTCGTGCATCTTGTTCAGCCATTCGGTGTTGTCGATCGGTTGATTGACGCGACGATCACGGCCACCAGTCAGAATGTCAGTGAGCGACGGTGTATTCGTCGGCGCTCCGTAGACAGAGCCACCGCCCAGGTCAGTGATCGGGAACGGGGAATTCTCTGGCACTCCCACCATTCGCGGCCGGGTATTCCTAATTGTCTCCGCATACCGCCGTCGAACGATGTCCAGTTGCTGCATCGCCTCCGCTTCTTTTTTGGCCGCATCAACCAAACGCAACCGGGCGATCAAGTCCTCATGCTCAAGCCCAACATAATCAGCGAGCGTCTTATGATTCTTCGCGAGCGTTTTCTCGATCTGCTTTAGTGCCTTGTCCCATTGGTCCGAAGTATGGCCGGCCTCAATCAACTCGTCGTTGAGGCTCTGCATGAAATCCTTGTAATCCTTCTCCGCGGCAATGCTTCGCAGGGTTTCGGCGTTGCCCATCAACTGAGCCATCTGCGTATCAGTCAGGGCTTTCTTTTTCTTCCCGAGCGATTCAACCAGGCGATCGATCTCTTTTTGATACTGATCCGTGCCTTTGATTGCTTCGTCAATTTCGCGGTTCTGTTTCTTTAGGGCTTCGGCGTATTCGTCAACTGCTTTGGCACCGCCTCCGCCTCCGCGACCACCGCCACCGCCTCCTGACGGGGTGTAAACGCCGCCCCCAACCCCGCCGAACATGTTGACACCCGCAGCGCCACCCGTGGCCCCGTAACCAACACGATCACTTGAGCCAATGCCCGAGGGGATTGGAACCGGGACACCCCCGATCTGGGTTATGGTGTAGGTGATGTGGAAATTGTGACTCGCGAGATATTCAAGAGCTTCGGTGATCTGGCCCAACACAAACAGAGGCCCGCGCAACCCGACCGCAGCGCCTTCGGCAGCGACTCGAATAGCACTTGCCCAGGCAGTAATCGCGTTTTGGTTTTTCTCGATTAAGTCAGACGCCTGATTCGCAAAAGAGATAATCGTCGGTAGCAGTTGCAATCCGATCCGCGTCTCAACTGTGGCAATTTGAGCAGAGACTTCGGCCATTTTGTCGTTGAATTCGTTGGCCTTCTGGATTGCATCTTCATCTAAAACCGCGCCCATCTGCTTGAATCGCTGGATCGCCTTATCAACATCGCCGTCTGCTTGCTTGAGAACCCCGAGCATTGACTTGCCGCTGCGTCCAAATAACTCCATCGACGTGGCGACCTGCGTAACCGGATCTTGAATCTTCCCAAGCGCGATAAAGGCTTCGCGCAACGCCGTCTCAGTATCCCGAGACGTGATGCCCATTTTCCTAAACGCTTCGTCACCTTCCTCGACTTTCTTGTCGAAGATGCCGATGCCCGCGGCAAGCTGTTCAATGCTGGTGCCTGATTGTTTGGCGAGAATGGCAAGCCCTTGCAGCGTATCCCCCGAAAGGTTTAGCTGCTTTTCCATGTCATTGATCTGATCGGCAGTGTTAGCGGAAGAAATCGCGAAGTCGTAAATTGCCTTACCCGCAATAGCAGCTCCAGCGGTAATAGCAACCAGGCCGGCGACAGCCATTGACACCGGGCCCGCAGAGCCCGCCAACGCAGCGAAGCGAGGCGATACCGATTGAATGGCGCCACCTAAATCTTTTTCGATGGCTTGAGCCGCCTGCTTGGCAGCGGTGATTTGCGCCTGAGCAGCCCTTTGAGCAGCTTTCTCTTGTGCGAGAAAGTCTCTAAGCCGCGCCGCCTGTCGCTGCTTTTCTAATGACGACACAGCGGCAAGTTGCTTGTCCAGCGAGAGCGCTGCACCGCCCATTTTTCCAGTAGAGGATTGGGCCTGCGCTTCGGTTTTCTTGAACTGCTCTGCTAGCTGGAGAACCTTCTTCTGTGTGGCCGTCAGCGTGCTGTCGACGCCTTTAGCATCGACGCTGATTTTCGCCGCTAGGTCAAATAGATTTACGCCACCGTCAGCCATTCTTTTTCCGTCGCTCTATCTCGCGGTCAATGATATGAGGCCGCGCCTTGTTCTGTGCCACCGCCACGATGAATGCCTGCTCAAAATCGTCGTCATCTAACTTGAAGGCCGCTCTCACAGAGCATCGCATGTGTTTTGCCACGATGCGCGCCCGCTCAAGCGGCCAGTAAAAATCAGGGCATTCCCCGTATTCGCCCTCAGTGATTAGCCACTTGGCGAGGTCGTTGATTCTTTTTTTTCCGCACCCTCGCGGAGACTTGTCAAGAACGCCAAAAACGCTGTGATAAACAACTCCGGCAACTGCTCGAACACTTCAATGGAAATCGGAACCGGGTTTCCGTCGTCGTCCTCTGCGTTCCACGATTTGATCGTGTCAGTCAGAGACTTCGCACTGACCCTTTCCAATGCCTCCCCACGTGCCTTAGTCGCCGCCGCCTTCTCTTCATCCGTCCCGGTGTCGGGAACTTTAGGGATCGCAGCCAGGGCTTCCTTGGCATAGCTCGGGGTGGTTGTCCGGTATTTGAAATACTGGCCTTCGAGCACGAAGCCGTCATATTCAAACCGGAACGGCTCAACCTTGTTGACGAGATCGTTGATTTTCATATTAGAACGTAGTGATCGACACCGCCCCGGTGCATTCAAACGTCACCTGAAGCGTTTCAATGTCGTCAACCTTGGCCGAGATCGGAAGAGAAGGCATCAAGCACTCACCCGTGATCTTCTCGTAACCGGAAGTCGATCCTCTGGGACCAATGACGAAAGTGAACGTGGTCGCGCCCCCTGGAGTCTGCGCGGCAAAGATCGCCGTCAGGTGATCCATGATCGTATTGCTCGACACGAACGTGACAGTGAACTTGCCATCCTTCAGACCCGTGGTCTTTGCATGAGACGACATACCAAAGACGGTGATGTCGTGCATCGCGTTTTCGAGCGTTAGATCGACTTCCCGAGCGTATTCGGTCAGGTCGGTTGGTGAACCGCCCGCGGTATCGAGGTTAAAATAGGCTGAACTGCCATGAATTGCCATTGCTGAATCTCCTTTATCTGCGAGCGAAACACGCAACGAAAGTGCATGTCGTGGTCGTGCCGGCCTCAACCGCCACAATGCGGGTATACCGTCGAACGGTAGTGCCAGCGGCTACCTCAACACGAAGAACTGAATTAGCCGTGGTGATGTTGGTAAAAGTGATTAAGTCTGCCCAACTCGAATTGTCGGTTGAGTGCTGAACCTTAAACTGAAGTGCGGGAGATGCCCCGCCGATTGCGGTAACGTGAACCGCTCCTACCCCGCCGTTTGTAGTGGCCGCCGCGTTGTCATGCGAGGTTCCGTTAAACGTAAATGAAGTCTCGGCCGTGAGCGCGTGAAGTGAAACACCATAGTCCACGCCATCCTGGTCGGCGTCTCCGGTGAACGTCAGCATTTCAAGGCCGTCGATCACGCTCTTGATGTTGAATTGAGACTCATCGAAATACCCCATCGCCACTCGGTTTCCAAAAGCAAACCCGTCCACGCCTAAAGCGACAACCGCGGGACTTGCCGATGCTGGCGTCGATCCTGTGTATTTCCCCTTTAAGACTGGAAACGATCCAACCGTCGCGGTGACATCAAGGAACCCCGTGCCGTTAGCCTTACCGTCTTTGAGTCCAGGAATCTTCACGCGCGACGTGTTGCCAAAAACAGTGGCGTCATGCAACGCCTGACTGGACTCAATGCTGAACTCGTTGAAATACGGAGTCATGTTGAAGCCGTCGATGAGTAGGCCAACGTTTGCGCCGTGAAGGGTTGCCATTACTTATCCTCCTTGATGTCGCCGTCAGCCAGAAGCTGCTTGATCACTTCAGGTTTGGTGTTATCTGGAATCTTCTCGCCTGCTTCAACACGATCCCCCTGGAGATTCTTCGCGGTGCAGTTGAGGTTTAGCCCGGTCGTGGCGATATAGGTTTTCTTTACGACAGCCATACTTCGTAAATGCCCCCTTTTGAATACACGAAGCGGTCGTTTGCTTCGTCTCTTTCAGCAAAGTCCGGTATTGATCGGTCGAAGCGGCAACTTATCACGGTCTGACCACTTACGCTGAGAGACGGATTTGTGAGCAGGACAACCGCCCGGTCAGCCATCAATCCGGCTGCTTCCTGTCCGCTCTTTGTGGTGTTGTTCGCGCCGTCAACCGAGAAGTGTTTGATTTGATAAAAGAAATGTCCTGCGCGCGAAGAGTTGCCGAAGCCGTATGTGGGTTGTCTCAGGAGCTTCTGGAACACCGTGTAATTGAACGCGGTATTGGGTGGCGCGACGAGTTGGAAGATTCCCCCGTTCGACAGGGTTGCCAACTGTCCCGATCCAGAATCCGCGGCCATTGCCGCCTTCAGAGCAGAGTCAAGTGCGTTCATCTGTGAAGATGAAAGGTAACGCGGCTCGCGGATTTATTTGTTTGTGGGGTTATTCGATCCAGTCGGCGTCCAGAACGTCACCAACGGCTTTACCACAAGCAGGGCAAGCAACGGGCCACTTATCGGATCGCACGCTTACGTTGCAGACGCAGAACTTCACCGTAGGAAGCGTGAGCGGTTCAGGTCGTGAGATGTCAGGATAGTCAAAGCCTCGCGGAACATCCCGATAGTATTCGGTTGGCTTTGAGGCCGGAAAATGCTTCTCAGCCGCCACGTCAATAGCCTGCTTCGCAATCTCTGCGAGTTTAAGATTATGTTCACCGCTTTTGACTAACTGACCTTCCAGATTAGCGGCGTAGATAGCCATCGCCTGCGCCTCACGCTGGCTCTGGCTGGCTTTCCCGCGCCAGTGCATGACTGATAGGCAGAGAATGATTAACGGGCCGGAGAGCAACAGGATTGTGAGAACGATTGGGATCACAGTTCGATGCTGACATCTATCGGGAAGAATAGCTTGCCTTCAGCGCACAGCGCCGGGTGAAGTTTGTCGTACCGCTCGACAAATTCATCAAGATTGCAATGCTCAATTACCAAGTGCTTACCGTCAAAGGCAACGGTCGAGTCAGGCGGCAAGACGGCGGGTTCCCCAAAGATCGACTTAACCACGTCGCGCTGTTCTTCATTTAGCGCGTGAGCACGGACGGTATCAAAAGGATTGGGCATGAGCAGATTATAGCTTCAAATCCAAGTACCACCCAAACAAAATGAACACCAACGCCAGAATAATTGTCACGAGTTGGATCACCCATGCGGCGGGCTCGCCAATCCTCAGAACTGCGATGATCTTATCAACCAACCAGATCGACAGACAGCCAATTAACATGCGAGTGAGAAGCATTAGATTCCTCCACCTTTACGGCCCAGAGGCCCGTGATAATCCATCAACGCGGCACGAATGACGCCCGGGCCCGCGCTCGAGCCGCGTTTGACTTGCACGAAGCCGGACTTGAGCAGCCATTCAAACTTATTGCGAACGAGCAGCGCGGCAACTGTCCAGAATGGTTGTGCTGACTGCCTGCTCGTCCCGTAATTAACGTGGCCGGAGTAAGGGGCGAGTGATCTGATTTCACCCGACAGATCCGTCGCATTCGCTGCTTTCGTCTGGCCGATGTGCACCTGAAGAAATCCGGTGTCAACGGGTGCCAGGTCTTGCGCTTCGTCTGTCCACATCTGACAGGCAGCGTTGATTCCGTTCGCCACTTGCTCTCGCAGGGCAATCTTGATCTTCTCCGTGTTGTCTACCAGGGTTACGGACATTTCAGACCACCAATGTTGCGCCCAAGGTGACGAGCGGCCCAAGGCTCTCATCGAGCCTTATTGGTCCGCGGAACGTCAGTTCCGGCGTGTCGTCCCGCGCGGCCACGACGATCTTATAGTCCGAACCAATAGCACGGGTGACTGAAGTAGCAAGTAAAAAGAGGTTGTGAGTCGCGGAGGCTACTGTCTGACCACCTACCACCCTGGAAGGTCTATAAACCCGCTCCTCGTAAAGACAGGGAACATCAGACGCAAGGGTCGATTCTGTCGGAGTTGTGCCGCCATCACTACCGGCGCTCCTCGTTATCCTGATGACTTCACAGCGATCGAGTAGGCCACACGCATCCGGAGTGGCCTCAAACATCGCCCGCGCAGATGCTAATAGGGTCTCAGGAGTCATCCGAATAATGCGTACAGTCGCAGTCCTGCAAGCAGACGAGCCACCTTGATGGGTAGACCTGAGAAATCAATAGTCTCGACGGCATCTGCGCCAGAGGCATAGTTGATCTTCACCGAGGAGCCGATTTGCATACTCGACACGGCGCCGGCAACTGCCACCCCGCCGGAACTCTGTCTGCTGAGCGCCAGTTCACACGTAGCTGCACCTATCGGAGGCGGGATAATGGTTCTCGCATAGGTTCTCACCAACGTTGAGTCGTCAATTTGCCGAGGCCATTTCAACGCCTGGTCGTCGTCGACGACTTCCCCGATGTAATCAAAGAGGTCCAACTCCGAGGTGGCGGTCATCAAAGCGCGTTCTTTGTCTATGGATTCAAGGGCAAACCAATCACTCGAGAACGGGCGATTGAAAAAGTAAGCGTCAGCATCATCGAGGGAAACATAGGAGTTGGCCGTAGCAGATCCAACCTCGGCATCAATGATTGACCGATGGCCGGCTGCCCTAATCTCTACAAGACAGCCAATGGATGCGCTACTGGTAACGACTGGCATCAGGTAAAGGAGAGTTCGAGTTCACCAGTTAGAATTCTGAAGGTGTCAGCCGCGGTTACGTCCGCAGGGGCAGAAAGCTCATCCCGGCCAAGGAATGTCCCGCCACTACTCGCAGTCCAAAGGCTGATATGCGTGTACGTCTCAGTATCAGAGACATTCAGCCATTCAAGAGCAGCAGTGTTTGAAATGGTTCGGCCGGAAGCGTCAGATCCGAACGTCGCCTGTTGGCGGGTTGTTTCGGCGGCTTCGTTTAACAGACCGGCCGCGCCGGGATCGTCCAGGTGCAGTTTCACCCAGACAGCGGCGTTAACGTAGGACGTGTTTCGAGCGAACGCATTAAGAAAACTGTTCGCCACATCATCTGCAAAGGTTCCCAAATCACCCTCGTATTCAAAAAGTGGGGCGAGTTTCCCCGCCCCTCAAGGAGAGAAATTATTCCGGCGATTCTTCTTCTGCCGGGTGAGTCATGGCCTCGCGGATCTTCTCTACCGATGCAGGCCCGATGCCCTCCACGTCCGCAAACGGCTTATCCGCCTCAAGTTCTTTGCGAACCTTGGCGTAAGTGGTCAGGCCAGCAGCGACGAGCTTGTCATGGCTCGGAAAATCCTCTGGCAACTTGCCCTTCAACTCGACGTCAGCGGATTCAGAATCTGCGACCTGTTCCGCCGCCGGAGGAATCTCTCGCAGTTCAGGTTCCGTGGTTCCCGGTCGGTAATACCATTCCTGCCCCTTCGGTGCCTTTGCTTGATCAGCCATTGACATTGTCCTCCTTATCCCCAATCCTCACATCTTCTCCGGCCGGCGGATTCTTGGGCTCCGTGCCCGTGCCGACTGGCCCCTGCTTGTCCGCAGGCTCTTGAGATACCTTCTTTACGCCCGTCTCGTGGCCGAGCTTCTTTTCTTCCGACATCTTCCGTCTCCCTTGTTTGGCGTTAACTGGAGGGGGCTTTTGACCGCCCATCACGATCAATCGAGGAGGAACAGGATCTCTGTGAATAATGAAGCCCATCAGAGTAACGTCCATGTAGGAACTTCTGCCGAGCCTTGATTCTCGTACAGGTTCCCGTTCGTTGTGTCTGTTAATACCGTGCCGTAAGGAGCGCCGCGATAGTCTGCTTTCACTCCTGCGGTCGAATCGTTAGAGCTCGCATCAGGCGTCAATCCCGTGCAGGTTCCGTTTGTATAGGCAATGTTCAGCGTGGCATCATTCGCCGCCGCCTTCTTCGCAGTCAGAATCAGGTCTGCCGCGTTACTCGTTGCCACGTAATCAGCGGCAACGGCAGCAGTCGCATTAAAGACCACCGCCGCCTTCGCCGCTACTATCGTTGGAGTGTCATTCAGAAGGACAGGCACAGAGATCGCCAACGGCGAGCCAACAGTCAGGCCCGAGGTAAGCGTAAACGTCGCATTCCCACCAAGGGTAATCGTGCCGACAATCTGCGCAGTTTCGACCTGGGCGACTCCCGAAGTTGGAACACCACCCTTTGTGAGCGGCCCGCCACCGATGAATGCCATTTATCTGCTCCTACTGAACTTCCAAGTACAGAGTGACCACACCCGCGGTCACATCGGCAGCACTTATCACAAAGAGAATGTTTCGCGCTGCTGTCAGTGTGATTGAAGTTGATTCCGGCGTGTTGCGTTTCGGGATGATGGCTTTCTTGCCCGTAGTGGACCACGGAGCGCCCGAGATTGCCGCGACCGCGACCACATCGCCCGCACTTTCAACCGTGATACCTACTGAAGCGCCTACGCCCGTTACCGCCGTGCCGACCACCATGTACCCGCCGACAATTACCGAGCCTATGGGAAGGTTGCCGATCACAATGCTGCTCTGAGCGCCGCCATGAATTGCGAAGCTATATTGAGCAGTCACCAGTCGGATCTCACCGCCACCGGTAAAAACTCCAGTCCCAGAACCGTCGAAGGCCCCATTTGCTAATTGACCCATTTTGATTCTCCTTAAATTGGAGGGCGCAGCGTCAACCACGCCCGTCCAAAGTTCAAACGCGATTACTGGAGCCCAGTGACCTTGCAGAATGCAGTCTGACGATAGATTGTCAGTGCCTCGCGGAACTCACCCAACACCGTGCGCTTGTTCTTGGTGAAGTCGTCTGAGTTCAGACCAACCATCACCGTCATACCCATCCGGCGCCAGATTTCGCTGAAGTCCGAGAACGCGCCAACCAGCGCAGTACCAGAAGTCGCAACCGGGCTAAGAATCAACGGCTTGCCCCAGAGTCGGACGATGCCGGCGTTGTCGACCGTCACATCGAAGCCATATTCGCCAGTGGTCGCCTTGTAGAGCGCGATCGGGGTGAAGTTGTCCGGATGCATCACCACGCCGTCAGGTTCGGCCAGGCCGGTAACGCGAATCTGCTGAATTGCTTTGAAGATCGCGTCGATGTTGGTGTCCGTGCCGCGCGCCTGAGTCAGAACCGAGGAAGCCGCTGCCCCCTGGAATCCGATCAATTGCGGCGTGGTGCCCGTGCCGTTCAGAAGCAGATCCTC
>Ga0207511_100226_pt1 | contig 9353 bp, 8 predicted proteins | sample NitcycUWRSCHO22C_FD_188265 | JGI IMG/M metagenome (GOLD analysis project Ga0207511, IMG submission 188265) | Soil microbial communities from Arlington Agricultural Research Station in Wisconsin, USA - Nitrogen cycling UWRJ-SCHO22-C (SPAdes) | ecosystem: Environmental > Terrestrial > Soil >... | reverse complement strand
CTGATTTAGCAAGTGCGTCGCCCGCGAGCTAAAAATCACGCGAGCCACTCCGTCAACCAGCGGCCATCTCCCGTTGGCATCCGCCTGGATCAGTAGTCGGCTGACAGAATCGCCGTCCAGGCGACGGCTGAACTCTTTCAACATCCCAGCCGAAAGGTCCAAACCGACGTAACGCACCGGCGCCTTGAACCACTCACCTATCTGTCCCGTGCCGCAGCCGATCTCGACAATCAGATCACCTGGTTTGGCCTCGCCGATCTCAATTACCTGGGACGCGATGTCGCGACCGCAATCCTCCGGCAGGCCCGCGCGTTGCTCAAATAATCCAGCTTGACTGTCAAACAACTCCGGACTGCCCTGCGTAGAGCGGGTCCGACATAGCCCAGTGACTTCACCCATGGTGGTTAATTCCAGTTATTCGCGTGACGCTGCGCGATCGTCTTTCGAAGTGATCGGACGACTTCTATTGGTGCTGTCCCGTTCGCGAAGCGAAGTGAGAGAATATAACATGCTGGATGTGTCAGCAATTATCAACTCGGAACAGATCTTCGATGAAGTTGCCCCTGATATCGTCGTGAGGACATCCACCCGCTTCATCTTGCAGCTTTTCAGTGGGACTGTTCTCGACGCATAAGATGCGTTAGCATTCCGAAATTCCGCGAGGAAAACGAATGACGATTTTGCAAACTCAAGCACTCACGCGCAAGTTTGGCCAGACGACTGCCGTCGATGCAATGACGATCTCGGTAGAGCGCGGCGAGGTTTTTGGGTTGCTGGGTCCGAATGGGGCAGGCAAGACTACCGCCATTAAGATGCTCATCACGCTTTTGCCGCCCACGTCAGGAACCGCGCAGGTCGCCGGTTTCGACATCAATCGCAATGCCGGCAAAGTGCGACGAGTTATTGGCTATGTACCGCAGATGATCTCCGTCGATCCCTCGCTGAGCGGTTATGAGAATCTGCTGATCATTGCCAAGCTTTACGACATACCACGCCACGAGAGGGGGCCACGCGTTTCCGAGGCGCTGGCCCTTGTCGACCTGACTGATGAGGCGGCCAAGCTTGTCCGGCAGTACTCCGGCGGCATGATTCGCCGGTTGGAGATAGCTCAGTCGACATTGCACCGGCCACCAGTGCTGTTCCTGGACGAACCGACAGTCGGGTTGGATCCAATTGCACGCCAGGCGGTCTGGAAACACATTGAGCGGCTGCGAGGAGACTTCGGCATCACGATATTTTTGACGACCCACAACATGGAGGAAGCCGAGAGCCTGTGTAGTCGCGTCGCAATCATGCACCGCGGCAAGATAGTCATAGATGATTCTCCGGAACGTCTCAAAGCGTCAATCGGCGGTCATCAACCAACACTTGGTGATGTCTTCGTTTACTATGCAGGTGATACGCTGGACTCCGGAGGAAGCTATCGTGAGACTTCAAAAGGAAGACGCGCTGCCAGGCGGCTTGGCTGACTCGTCGATCCTGGTTCCCACAAACCCCTTCGCCATGGTGGCTGCCTTTGTCCGGAAGACGCTGGCAATCACCGAACTCGAAGTTCGCAAGCTGCGCCATGACCCTACCGAGCTCATTACCCGTGCCATTCAACCCGCGCTCTGGCTGTTGCTATTCGGCGCCGTGTTTGCGCGAGCCCGGATAATTCCGACCGGCGGCGTTCCTTACCTCGACTTCATGGCTCCCGGCATTCTGGGACAGAGTGCTTTGTTCGTTTCCATTTTCTATGGCGTGGCAGTCATTTGGGAACGCGATATGGGCATTACCAGCAAATTTCTGGTGAGTCCAACGCCACGCTCGGCAATTGTCTTGGGCAAGGCGTTATCGGCCGGCATCCGTTCACTTTCACAGGCTGTGATCATTTATCTGTTGGCGCTGGTGCTCGGAGTAAAGTTGAATTGGCATCCGTTGGCGCTCGCAGGCGTGCTGCTCGTGGTCGTCCTGGGTGCCGAGTTGTTCTCGACTTTCTCGCTAATCATCGCTTGTTTGGTGAAGACGCGTGAGCGCTTCATGGGAATCGGACAAATATTGACGATGCCGCTGTTCTTTGCCAGCAATGCGATCTATCCCATCTCGTTGATGCCGGGTTGGCTGCAGGCGATTTCGCACCTCAACCCGCTAAGTTACCAGGTAGACGCGCTGCGGGCGTTAATGCTTCCGAACGGAGTCAGCAATTTCGGGCTAGCCGTGGATATTTGCGTACTGTTGGGTGCGACCGTGGTGTTGGTATTGATCGGTGCCCGCCTCTACCCACGTGTCGTGATTTGATGTCCGCCTCGCTTTTAGGAATCTGGTCACAATCTAGTTGACTTACCTCAAAGCAACCCGCAGGGGTTGCCAGAAAGTAGCCGGTGGTCGGAGCCTCGCGTAGACCACCGGAAGCGGCGTAATTTAGTTTCGCACGCCGAAGGGGTGCAAGAATTTAGGAGATTTGCGCCGTTACCAGAGATGCTTCCATCTATAAATAAGTCAGTTCCGATATTCTATCTTTTGGTTCATCGCACTGGTTTCCTCCACGGCATCGGCACTTTCCTCCTGGCCGCCGGAACGTAAACCATGTGCCCGGTTTATTCTGTAAACGATGTTACCGGTTTGTACCTAACGTCCTGCACCCCTTGGGGTGCGAAACTCAATTAACCGACCAAGCCCGGGGGTCTGCGCTGTGCTGCGACCCCCGGCTACTTTCTCGCAGCCCTTCAGGCTGCCAGCCACGGCTCTCTGGCTTCGATAGTTGCCAATGAATTGATTTAAGAAAAAGTCGTATTGAACCGTATAAGGTTGTATTAATATCGTTGACTAAATTCCGGAGGAAAGGTACTAGAAGCGATGAGCGGTCTTTTGAAACCCACTGAAGCGGCGCGACTGGCTGGCGTTAGTTATCCAACGCTGAAGCAATGGATCTACAAAGGGAAGATTCATACAACCAGAACTGCAGGTGGACATCATCGGATCGCTCGCAGCGAGATCGAACGGATTACCGGCAGCGCCAGGAGCAAAACAAAACAAGGGAAGCCAGTAGGGCTCGACGCTATCAGTGGGCGCAACAAATTGCGCGGCACTATTGAGGAAGTTCGTTACGAAGGGCTGCTTGTCCAGGTAACGATTGACGTTGGCGGGCAGCTGATTACGTCGATTATCACCAGCGATGCAACGAAAGCACTGGGCTTGAGAAAGGGCGTCGCTGTTCACGCGCTTATCAAGGCGACTGAAGTCATGATCATCCGGGGTTGAGCCCTCTTAGGAAGACACTCGAACTCGTAGCTTGTCTCACAAGCTTTTCAGCAATGGAGGACGAGTCATGCACCGACGAAGCATATCTTTCTGCACGCTCCTGGTCCTGTTTGCCGTAATTGGATGTCACCGCACCGCCACCGTTTTTGCTCAAGCCGGAAAGGCGGAAGTGACGGGCGAGATTCGTGACCAGAACGGCGCGGCCATCATTCAATCGCGCGTCGTGGCGACCGAAGTAGCCACGCAGCAAACCTACTCTGCCGTCATCAATGAGAGTGGTGGCTACACGATCACCAATCTGAAACCGGGCATTTACAACATTACCGTCGAAGCGGATGGTTTCAAACGCTTCGTACGTGAGGGTGTGCGACTGGCCACCGGCGAACGCGTGCGGGTGGATGTTGAGCTGCAGCCGGGCGCGATATCTGAAAGCGTGACCGTAAGGCAGGACGCGTCCTTGCTTAGGACCGAGTCGGGAAGTCTCGGTCAGGTAATCAGGAATCGGAAGATCATCGACATCCCGCTCAACGGACGAAACTTTCTCTCACTCGTGACCTTGTCGGCAGGTGTCGCACAGCCGCCGCCCACGACCGCTGGACCATCCTTCCCGCGCATAAACGGCGGCCGGCCCCGGACCAACGAATATCTTTTCGACGGCATCTCTGTGCTGCAACCAGAACCCGGCCAGGTGGCGTTCTTTCCTGTGGTGGAGGCCATTCAAGAGTTCAAGGTTGAAGTTAACAGTCCCTCGGCAGAGTTTGGACGTTTTAACGGCGGCGTGGTTAATCTAACCACGAAGTCGGGCACTAACGATTTTCACGGTGCAGCGTTTGAGTTTCTAAGAAACGAAAAGCTTAACGCGCGCAATCTGTTTGCTCCGGCTACGGCTGCGAACCCAAACAAGCCTGTGTTCCGTCGTAATCAATTTGGTGGCGTTGTCGGCGGACCAATCATCAAAGACAAAACATTTTTCTTTGGCGACTATCAGGGGATGCGTCAACTGCTTTCGCGGGTGCGCATCTCCACGGTGCCGACGCTGGCCCAAAGGTCGGGAAATTTCTCTGCAAGTCTTGGCGCCCTACTGTTCCTGCAATCAAACGGTTCGATTAGTACGACGGTGACTGCCAACCCGGTCAATGTCACGGATACCAACGGAAACACGATCCAGGCACGCGTCGGTCAAATCTTCCGCCCTTCCGATCATCGTGCGTATGCCGGAAATCTCATTCCGATAAATACATTTGATCCGGCGGCGGCATCGCTCTTACAGCGCTATCCAAATCCAACCTCGAGTGGAGCGGCTAACAACTTTACTCGGATCGGCAACGAGCCCGACAATCAGGATCAATTCGACGGACGTATCGATCATCGCTTTTCAACGAATGACCAGATCTTCGGTCGCTTCTCATATGCGCAGGACATCACCAGCCCACTGACTCCACTGCCGGATGGCAGCGGCAACATTACCGCTGGCGTAACCGGCGCGACCGACACTGGTGCGGTCTCCATTGCCGGAAACTATGTGCACGTCTTTGGCCCGCGTCTGTTGAATGAACTTCGGCTCGGATACACACGGCGTAAGATCGAGCGTCAGGCGACCTCGCTTGATTCGTCACTATCCCAGAGCCTGGGTATCCCCGGTATCCCGACGAACGGGGCTTTCGAAAATACTCTGCCGACGTTTGCGGTGGCCGGTTTGCAACAGCTCGGACCGTCAGCCAATACAGCATCCGACTTTCGCACCGACGTAACGCAGATATTCGACGCCTTCTCGCATCAGCGGGGCCGTCACTCTTTAAAGTCTGGACTCGATTTTCGTTGGGAGCGGCTTGACGTCATTCAACCGCCTTCACCGACAGGGAACTTTACCTTCAGCACTCTCTTCACCAACTCGCAAGCGCTCCCGACGATCGGTTCAGCGCTGTCGACTTTTACCGGAAATGCTTTGGCGAGTTTTCTGCTCGGCCAGGTGCAAACGTTTTCCATCGATGTGCAGCAGAGTGTCCTGCGGCCGCGGGCGCACACTCACGAATTGTTCATACAGGATGATTTCAAGGCGAACCGGCGTCTGACGATCAACGCGGGTCTGCGTTACACGCTCAATTTCCCTTCGACCGACGCAGACAATCAGGGCGCAGTATTCAATCTAGAGACGCAGAAACTTGAGTATCTGGGCCAGAACGGATTCCCGGAATCTTCGCGCCAACTCCACAAGCTCGACTTTGGCCCAAGGCTCGGCATCGCCTATCGTCTGAATGACAAGACGGTGATGCGCTCCGGCTACGGAGTCATCTGGATCGAAATGGCCGGCATCACCACGCCGTTTACCATTCCACAGTTCCCGTTCATTCAGACCGTTTCACAGCGAACCCTGGATAACATCACTCCGGCCTTCGCTCTCTCAACCGGACCGAGCGTGGCGCCGCTGGCGCCGACACCTGACGCAGGTTTGGGCCAGGGAGTATTTACAGTCGATGCAGATCTGGGCAGCGGCTATGCACAACAATGGAATTTTGCGATGCAGCGCGAACTGACAAAGAACATGGTGGTCGAAGTCGCGTACGCCGGCTCGAAGATCACCCACGTCGGAATTCCCGACGTGAACATCAATCAATTGACTGCCAGCCAATTGGCCATGGGTAGCGCGCTGCTGACGCGAGTGCCCAACCCGTTCTTTGGACAAATACCGCGTTCGTCGAGTCTTGGCGATCCGACGATTCCGCTGGCGCAATTGCTTAAGCCTTTCCCGCGATTTACCAACGTGGATTTCTATCGAAACAATGTCGGGAACACGAACTACAACGCTTTCCAGGCCAAGTTGGAACAACGCTTCTCGCGAGGCTTGTCATTTTTGGTCAGTTACACGCGCTCAAAGTTAATTGACGAGGCTTCCTCGGTCTTCGATGCGTCAATCCTAACCGGGCCAATAGCGAATTTTCCTGTCGCGGACAGCTTCAATCGCAAACTTGAGCGCGATCTATCGAATGGAGACATTCCCAATGTCTTCGTCGCCAGCTTTACGTACGACTTACCGTTTGGGAAAGGCCGGCGATTCAATCCGCACGGCATCCTCGGCGCGATCGTGAATGACTTCGAATTAGCCGGGGTGGTTACGTTGCAATCGGGAATACCGATCGCCGTAACACAGGTAACGAACTTCAACGCCTTCGCGGGTTTTGGAACACAGCGGCCAAACCTTAACGCGAATCCAAACCTACCGTCTTCGCAACAGACCACCGCGCAGTTCTTCAACATAGGGGCTTTTACCGTTGCGCCGCAGTTTACGACGGGTTCGAGTTCGCGCAATCCTGTCCGTGGGCCGAATTATCGGAACGCAGACCTTGCGCTGATCAAGCGCATCCCTTTCAACGAGACGACGAATCTGGAGCTGCGTGCGGAGGCTTTCAACCTCACCAATACTCCGCCGTTGGGCGCGCCGAACGCCGTGTTCGGAGCAGCGGGATTTGGTTCGATCACATCGGCGGGTGATCCGCGAGTGATTCAACTTGGCATCAAGCTCAATTTCTAGGATGTGGTGTAAGAAGCATGCGGCGACATTCTTCAGCAACAATATACTTGACGCACGACACCGCAACCCGAAGGGCTGCGAAGAAAGTAGCCGGTGGTCGGAGCCGAGCGAAGACCACCGGATCGCCGTAGTTGATTTCTCCGCACCCTGAAGGGGGTGCCAGACTCTTTATGAAGTTATCAGCAAACTCTGGCACCCCTTCAGGGTGCGACTTTCGACGACTTCTTACCGGTGGTCTTTGCTCCGCTCCAACCACCGGCTACTTTCTTCGCAACCCTTCGGGTTGCGCCATGTGCGTCAAGTATATAGTTACCCATTCTTCAGCACTCTCAGACAGCACGAGTTCACGGCCTCTGGTGGCAACGAAAGTCGTAATCGTCGCCGTCCTGCTGTTGTCCATTCTGAGTTGTCGAGCAAGCGGGCCATCCTCATCGACGGGCAACGAGTTGACCGTCTCGGCGGCAGTTAGTTTGAAAGACGCTTTCAATGAAATTGCAGATCTTAACCAGAAGCGCAACGGCACGAAGATTCGTTTTAACTACGGCGCGTCGGGGGCTTTACAGAAACAGATTGAGTCCGGGGCGCCAGCCGATGTGTTCGCCAGCGCCGGCGCCAAGCAGATGGATGATCTCATCGCGAGACGCTTGATCGTTCCAGACACGCGGAAAAACTTTGCGAGAAACTCACTTGTCCTGATCGTCCCCGCCAAAAGCGCGGGCGTTAGTTCGTTAAGTGATCTGGTAAATCCGTCCGTCAAAAGGGTGGCGGTCGGAAATCCGAAGACAGTACCGGCCGGCCAGTACACCCAGCAGACCTTCATCAAACTTGAGCTGTTGCCGCACATTCAGGCGAAGCTTGTTTTTGCCGAAGACGTGCGGCAGGTGCTGGATTACGTGGTGCGCGATGAAGTTGATGCCGGAGTCGTCTATTCATCTGACGCCTTGAGTGCTGAGGACAAAATCAAGGTGGTGGCTACTGCACCTGATGATTCGCATGATCCGATTCTTTATCCAATTGCGGTCGTCAGGGATGCCAAGCAACAGGATGCCGCTAACAAGTTCATTGATCTTCTCCTGAGTTCTGAAGGTCAGGCCATCTTGGTCAAGTACGGCTTTCTGACGATCAAATAGATGATTTGGGAACCGCTCAAACTCTCCTTTCTGGTCGTAACTGTCTCGACTGTGATAATCGCTGCGTTGGGACTCGCAGTTGGTTTGCTGTTAGCGAAAGGCCGGTTTCACGGACAAGAGTTGCTAGCTTCATTTTTCACTTTGCCGTTGGTCCTACCGCCAACTGTCAGTGGTTACTATTTGATTGTGTTGCTTGGTCGGCATGGATTAATTGGCGGGCCTATTTACAACCTGACCGGCTGGAGCGTGGCATTCACCTGGCAAGCGGCCGTTATCGCAGCAGTCGTACTCGCGCTGCCCTTGATGGTTCTTTCTGCACGAGCGGCAATCGAAAGCGTCAACCCTCAGTTTGAGATCGCTTCGTACACTCTGGGCAAGAGTTGGCTCGCAACCTTTTTCTTCGTTACGTTGCCGCTGGCTCGTCGTGGCATTCTCGCGGGCATTGTTCTGAGTTTCACGAGAGCTTTGGGAGAGTTCGGCGCAACGTTTATGCTCGCAGGAAATATTCCCGGCAAAACCCAGACAATGCCGCTGGCGATCTATGAGGCAGTTATAAGTGGAGAGGACAAGCGTGCGCAGGTCCTGGCCTTGATTTTGACCGGCGTCTCAGTTGTTGCTGTCTATCTCACCAGCAAGCTTACCAAGGGGGCGATTAGATATTAGCCAACCATTACTGCAGGTAGCAATCAAGAAGCGCCTTGAATCAGACAAGAGCGGAAGCTTCATGCTCGATGTCGTTTTCGATGCCGCCGAGGGAATTACGATCCTGTTTGGCCAATCGGGCTCAGGGAAGACAACTACGCTGCGTGCAATCGCCGGAATCATTACTCCTGATAGCGGGAGAATCTCAGTCGCTGACGAAGTCTATTTCGATTCGACGAACAGCGCGAACCTGTCGATCCAGAAGCGACGCGTGGGATATGTATTCCAGGACTACGCGCTGTTTCCACATATGACAGCTGAGCAAAATGTCGCATACGGCATAAAAGAAAACGGCGCGCACGGTGCATCAAGACTGGAACGGGCGCGAGAGATGTTAGCCGCATTCAAGATTGATCACGTACGGCATAGATTTCCGCAAAACATGTCTGGTGGTGAGCAGCAGCGTACCGCGTTGGCGCGTGCGCTGGCTTCCAATCCGGCGATCGTCCTTCTGGATGAACCGCTTTCGGCAGTAGACGCTGAGACTCGGGCTCTGCTTCTTGACGAGGTTGTCCAAGCGCAGGAGCGAGTCAAGGTTCCTTTTATCTACGTGACCCATAACACGACTGAGGCAATTCGGCTGGGCGCGCAGGTCGTCGTCTTACATCACGGCAATGTGAAACGAGCTGGCCCGCCTTCAGATGTTTTCAATTCATTAGGGACTGAGAGGTCCTGAGAATTATCGCTCGAAGCGTGCAGACGATCCTACATCTACTAGTTCATGGCTCAGCGGCTTTTCGTACAGGCGGTAC
>Ga0207511_100225_pt1 | contig 9418 bp, 8 predicted proteins | sample NitcycUWRSCHO22C_FD_188265 | JGI IMG/M metagenome (GOLD analysis project Ga0207511, IMG submission 188265) | Soil microbial communities from Arlington Agricultural Research Station in Wisconsin, USA - Nitrogen cycling UWRJ-SCHO22-C (SPAdes) | ecosystem: Environmental > Terrestrial > Soil >... | reverse complement strand
GAAATTCTGCGAAAGTTACGGTCTCTCATGGAAGCTGCGGCGTAGGGCCATCAGGATGACGGCGAACCGCAACCAGGATGGCTGCGCTCCTACTGCAGGGTCACGTTTTTTACAAATCCCCAATCACCGCTGGCGTTCACTTGAATGTTGGCGATGTTCTTCCTGGCAATGACCATGTTGGCCTGATACCACAGCGGGATGATTGGCACATCGCGACTGATAATCTCCTGGGCTTTTGCGTAGAGCGGCCTTGCCTTATCGTGATCATAGGTGTTCGCCGCTTCCTCGAGAATCTTGTCGAGTTCAGGATTGCTGTAACGACTGCGATTGCGCGACGCGCGGGTTTCAGTGGGAATCTCGGACGACGCAAACAGATCGCGATAAAAGATCGGATCCTGGTTGCCGCCCACCCATTGCCCGTAGTTCATCTGAAATTGACCGCGGCGCACAAAGTCGAGCATGACATTGAATTCCGAGGTCTCGATCGAAACGGGTATCCCCACTTCCTTCAGGTAGTTTTGGATGACACCGGCATATTGCCGAGCGGCTGCGCTGCTCCCGGAAATGCGAAAGACGAGAGGCTTCGAAACTCGCATCTGCGGCCCGTCGCCATCGGGATCGCGTAGCCCGGCTTCGTCCAGTAATTTCTTGGCCATCGCCGGATCGTACTTGTAAGTCTGACCAGAAGTGTAGGCCCACGATTCCTGTGGCAGAATCGAGTGCGCGATGAAGCCCTGGCCTTGCAGCAGATCGCGAATCATACTTTCGCGATCGATTGCATAGGCGATTGCCTGACGCACTTTCACATTGTCCAGCGGCGCTTCGGTTGTGTTGAGGGTAAGCAGGTTCAGGTTTGAGCCGTTGAATTTGTCGACCCGCAAATTCGGATCCTGTGATAAGGACTGAATGGCATCGGGAGAAAGACTGGTCGGTAGCGGCGCCATATCGACGCGCCCGGCACGCAACTCGGCCTGCATCGCGTTCGAATCGCTAATCACGCGCGCGCGCAGGCTCGCAATGTGTGGCGCGCCGTCGTAGTAGTTGGGATTGGCTTCGAGTTCGACCACCTGTTGCGCCGAGTCGTAGCTTTTGAATTTGAATGGACCGGTGCCGAGCGGCTGCGTCTTCTCTGACTCGTAACTGTCTTTCGGGATGATGGCGATGGGCACGAGGTTGGGCAAGAGTCCCGTCCACGGTTTGTTGAGGGTAATGACCAGAGTGTGCGGGTCAGGAGCGTCGACGCTTTTTACGTATGCGGTCTTGTTTGCGCCGGCGCCTTCAAAGAAACTCGCCGACTTGGCAAAGCTGTTCGCCAGGACGGTGTCCATCGTGTACTTCGCGTCGGCGGAAGTGAACGGGCGGCCGTCGTGAAACGTCACCCCATCACGCAAAGTAAAGGTGAAGCTCAGTCCGTCGTCTGAACGTTGAATATTCGACGCCAGTTCGGGCACGTAATCGAATTTCTCGTCCTTTTTGACGAGCGAATTGAACATCAGCACGCGCACGCGCTCGCTGGCCGCATCGACGGTGGGCGATCCGATCGGATCGATGGTCTTCAGATTATCGGAAAGCGCGATGACGAAGACGTTGCTGCGGTTGCGACGACAGGATGAGCCGCTGCCAACCAGGACCGCGAAGGAAATCATCAGTACCGACCATCGCAGCCAGGGCGAGCGATTTAATGCGCTATTGGACATTCGATTCTCCCGGATAAACATAATCAAGCCGCTTGTTCAATTCGCGTATGTCATTCGCGAGCTGATCGAACCGCTCCATATTCAGTGGCAAAGGGGGTTGGGCCAGGGCCTTGGTGGCGGCGATCCGTTTCAGCGAAGCCTGGATTCGTTTCTCGGTGATTTCTTTCGTCCGCGCGGCTTCCAGCAAAGCGCGATACCCGCGACGAATTGTTTCAGGCGTCGCGCAGATCAGCAGCATGTCTTCGCCGGCGTGGAACGCTTTGACGGTGGCTACCTCGATCTCGCAATGCTTGGCGATGGCGCCCATCTCGAGATCGTCGGTGACGATGAGATGACGGTAACCCAATTCCTGGCGCAGCAACTTGGTCACAATCGCGGGACTGATCGAAGCCGGTTCGATTAAACCGCCGGTGGTGCCTTTGACGATATCAATATTTGGAAAGCCGCCGTGACTGACCATGACGACGCGCACGCGATCGTCGGCCCGCTGAAACAGTTCGATGTAAGGCGCGAGATCCTGCGCGAGCAAATCATCGCGCGACAGCGGGACCAGAGGCATCTCGATGTGCGAGTCGACCGCGCCGGCGCCGATGCCCGGAAAATGTTTCAAGCAGGCCAGGCAGCCCGCCCCCTGCAGGCCGCGCACATAGACCGTCGTGTAGCCCAGCACTTCGCCCGGCGAACTGCCATACGAACGCGAGTACAAGCCGTTCGTCAGCTGGCTGCGTTCCTGCGTGATGATCGACATCACCGGCGCGAAGTTAATATCGAAGCCTAACGTGCGCAGCAGCTCGCCCGTAATTCTGCCCAGGGTGCGCACGCCCGCGAGATCGCCGTGCTGGCGCAGCGCGCGAGCTGAGGGCATCGGCGGAAAGATCATCCGCAATCGATCGACGAGTCCGCCTTCCTGGTCGATGCCGCACAACGGTGGCGTCGGCAGCATGGCGCGGCACTCATCCAACAATTGACGCACTTGCTCAGCCGATTCGATATTGCGTCCGAAAAGAATAATTCCGCCGGGTTTGATCTCGTTCAGCAGTTCCCGCGTCTCTTGATCGATGGTGGTTCCGGGAAGGCCGATGAAGAAAAACTGTCCGATCTGTTGTTCGAAGGGTAACGACAAGAAATGGTCCGCAGGCATTGGTCCCCTGATTTGCTGGTTATGAAAAATCACGAACAGCTTACGACACTAATCGATGCGGCTTCAAATGATCATTGTCTGACATTGATTATTGTCTGACATCGTTTAGCCGCCGGACTTGTCCGGCGCGAGCTGGCGGCACAAGTGCCGCCTCTAAACGAAAGCGGGATCTAAACGAAAGCGGAATCTAAACGAAAGCGGAATCTAAACGAAAGTGGAATCTAAACGAAAGCGGAATCTAAACGAAAGCGGAATCTAAACGAAAGCGGGATCTAAACGAAAGCGGAATCCTTCGCGATGCGGCGGGTGGCAGTCTTAGTGGATTCATTTAGAATGAACAAGCGATGAAGGCGATGATTCTGGCGGCGGGATTCGGCGAACGGCTGTGGCCGTTGACCGTGGACCGCACCAAACCGGCGCTCCCGGTTTTAGGAAAGCCGCTGGTCGGTTACGTCGCCGAGTACCTGGCGCGTTACGGCATCACCGACGTCATCGTCAACCTACATCATGAGCCTGATTCGGTGCGGCGGGTGTTGGGCGATGGCAGCCAGTTCGGTGTGCGGCTCGAATATGTGTACGAGCCTGAGATTCTGGGTACCAGCGGCGCGCTTGATAATGCGCGCGCGCTACTCGAGTCTGAGACCTTCGTAGTGATCAATGGCAAACTGGTGACTGACATCGATCTGAACGCGGCGGTGCAACATCATCGCCGCGAGAACGCTTTGGCCACGCTCGTGTTGAAGCGGAATGTGGCGCGGGAACGGTTTAGCATCGTCGAGACGCACGACGGTTTGGTGACGAGATTCGCGGGTATGCCGTCGCCTACTGATTTGGAGGCAGACCCGCCTTTGATGTTCACCGGCATTCACATAATGGAGCCGCGGATATTCGATTACATACCGCGCGGCATCTTCTCGGACACAGTCGTCGACGCTTATCCAAAGGCAATGGCCCGGGGTGAGCGCATCGTGGCGCATGTCGGTGAGGGATTGTGGTACGAGCTGTCGACGCTGCCACGTTATCTCCAGATTAGTCTGGCGCTGCTGCGTGACCAGCATCGCGATTTTTACGCCGGTGTCAATCCGCAGATCGACGCGAACGCTGATGTCAGTCAGTCGGTCTTGTGGGATGACGTCGTCATCCACGCGGGCGCCACCGTGCGCCGGGCCCTCATTGGCGATCGCGTACACATCAGGCAAGGCGAGGTCATCGAAGACGCCGTGGTTGTGCGGGCCGATCTGGTCGACGGCAAGAAAGTCCCGGCCAAAGCATTCAAAGGCGAAGTGATTGGCGACAACTTTGTTGTGTCCTTATCGCAATGATAAGATTCGCTTAAGGTTGACGAGGGTGTACGAGCTTGGGCAACATCGAACTCTCCTTTTGAGGCGATTCCAGGTACATCTTGAAGCGGTTTCTGATTATCGATCCAATCAGCTGATTCGGTTTCGCTGCGGATAGAACTACCCTGAACCCTGAATTCTTATGAGTTCTGTTCTTCAATCCAGTTCAAGCGCTTTCGCGGCTTCTGCTCGCGAGCGCATCGCGGACTACGTGGCCTCGCGGGTGGGCGCGGACCGTAAAGGCATCACGGCCCTGACACCTGACGCGTCGACGCGCGAATACTTTCGCATACCGTGGCAGAAGGGAACTGCCGTGGCCGCGGTCTACCCCGAGCCGTTTGATGCGACGATTCATCCTTATCTCGACGTCACGCGCCTGTTCGTTGAGTGCAACCTGCCCGTTCCGCAGGTGCTCGACGTTGACGGCGATGCCGGCATCATCGTGCAGGAAGACCTCGGCAAACGGCAGTTGTGCCAGGTGTTTGAAGAAGTAACGGCTGATGAACGCGAGGCGCTGCTTGAACAGGCGATCGAAATCATCGCGCGGATTCAAGCGGCTACGCCCAGGGCCTATGAGCTCGATTCGATCGCGAGCCGGCTGGCATTTGATGAGGCGAAGCTTTCCTGGGAATTCAACTTCTTTACCGAACATTACTTTGGCAGTTATCGCAAAGAGGAATTGAGCCACGGGCAAGCGGCTGAATTGAAAGCCGAGTTGAATGACATCGCGGCTGAACTGGCATCGGTTCCGCGCGTGCTTTGTCATCGCGACTATCACACCGCTAACCTGATGTTGGATAAACCCGGCAATGTGCGCGTGGTCGATCACCAGGATGCGCGGATGGGGCCGGCCAGTTACGATCTGGTTTCGCTTTTACTCGATCGGCAACCGGCGACACCTTCGCTGGCTGAAGTGCGCGCGCATCGCTTGTTCTTTCTCGACGCGCGTCGCCGCAACGGGCTGGAGGCAATCGATCCGGACGACTTTAGTAAAGAATTCCGTTTGATGACGATTCAGCGAGGCTTGAAAGCTGTCGGAACATTTTCGTGTCAGACCGCGGTTTATGGCCGCGGAGAGTTTTATGAGCGCCACATTCATCCCACGTTTCTGATCGTGTTGCAGGCGGCGGAATGGTTGGAACGGTATCCGGTCCTGCAGCGAATGATCAAAGAGAGAATTTAGTCCGCGCAGCGGACGATCGACAATAGCCCAGCGATTTATCGCTGGGAACATCAGCCAATGTGATTTACGAGTCCGCGAAGCGGACGACAGATGCTGGCGGATAGTCTCTGTCGCCGTTTCACGGGCTTCGCTTTATCTATCTCGACTTACTGAGCATTAAATCATTAGGCTATTATCAAACCTGCGCATCGCGCACTTTTACTGAATGCAAACTTACATCACAGACCTTTCAAAACATGTCGGCGAAGAAGTGACCCTCAAGGGCTGGCTCTACAATATGCGCTCGAGCGGCAAGCTCATGTTTCCGCAACTGCGAGACGGCACCGGCATCGTCCAATGCGTGGTCGCCAGGAATGCGGTGGCGCCGGAAGTGTGGGACGCGCTCAAGCCTCTGGGGCAGGAGTCGTCTCTGATCGTCAACGGCAAGGTGCGCGAAGACAGCCGCGCCCCCGGTGGATTTGAGATCGATGTGTCGGCAGCTGAAGTTCTGCAGAACGCGCATGACTTTCCGATTTCGCCGAAAGAGCACGGCCCGGAATTCCTGCTCGACAACCGGCATCTCTGGCTGCGTTCCCGAAAGCAGCACGCGATTTTGAAAGTGCGTCACGCGGTGGTGAAAGCCGTGCGAGATTTTCTCGACAACGACGGCTTCACGCTGCTGGACACGCCGATCTTCACGCCGGCGGCCTGTGAAGGCACCAGCACACTTTTTGAAGTTGATTATTTTGGCGACGAGAAAGCCTATCTCACGCAATCAGGTCAGCTTTACAACGAAGCAACGGCGGCCGCCTTCGGCAAGGTTTACTGCTTCGGTCCGACGTTTCGCGCTGAGAAGTCAAAAACGCGCCGGCACCTGACCGAGTTTTGGATGGTCGAGCCCGAGATCGCCTATGCGACACTAGACGATGTGATGGATTTGTCCGAGCGTTTTCTGTCGTACATCGCCGCGCGGGTGCTGGAAACACGGCAAGAGGAATTGAAGGTACTCGAACGTGATACCGCAAAACTCGAATCGATTGTTCCACCTTTTCCGCGCGTTCATTACGACGACGCCGTGAAGATGCTCGACGAAGGATTTGCGCAAGGTGAACTCGAAAACAAATTCGAGTGGGGCGGCGATCTCGGAGCGCCCGACGAAACCTATCTCTCGAGCAAGTACGACAAGCCGGTGATGGTCCATCATTATCCTGCTGAAGTGAAAGCTTTCTACATGAAGCGCGATCCCGAACGCGATCAGTACGCGCTCGGCGTAGATGTGCTGGCGCCGGAAGGTTACGGTGAAGTTATCGGCGGCGGCGAACGCGCGACGTCAATCGAGTTTCTCGAGCAACAGATCGCCGCGCATGGTTTGCCGAAGGAAGCCTTTGAATGGTATCTCGACCTGCGCCGTTACGGCAGCGTGCCGCATTCCGGATTCGGTATGGGCGTCGAGCGCTGCACCGCGTGGATGTGCGGGATTGAGCACGTGCGTGAAGCGATTCCGTTTCCACGGATGCTGTACCGGCTCAAGCCCTGATCCGCCCAAGGTTTAGACGCCGCACTTGTGCGGCGACGCGTTTGGCGGACAAGTCCGCCGTCTAAACGACACGAAGAATACTTCTTCATGGACGAACAACTTCGCACTGAATTCAACGAGTGGGCGCGCGCCGGCAAGGGCGAAAGCATGGAGCGCGGGCACCGGCCGGTAGGCGAGCAAGCCATTGCCCGCATGCGCGTCGAACCGGATGCGCGCGTGCTGGACATCGGTTGCGGATCGGGATGGGCCTCGCGGCTTTTGGCTGACTACGCCTTCAATGGACGCGTGACCGGCATCGACATTTCGGACGAGATGGTTCGCGTCGCCCGTGAACAATCAAAGTCTCATGCGCACGTAGATTTTCAGGTTGCCAGCGCCGAGCAGCTTCCGTTTGCCGATAACGAATTCACCCAGGCCTTCTCGATGGAGTCGCTTTACTACTACCGAAATCTACCGAAGGCATTAAGTGAGATTCATCGGGTGATGAAGCAGGGCGGCTTGTTTTGCGCGGTGATGGATCTCTACCGGGAGAACGAAGCCACGCATCAGTGGATCGATACGCTGAATGTTCCGGTCGAACTGCTAAGCATCGATGACTATCGCTCGCTGTTCATTGATGCCGGCTTCATTAACATCGGGGACGAAAGAATTATCGATCCTCGACCGGTTCCGGACGATTACACCGGCGGCTCATTTAAAAGTCGCGAAGACTTCATCGCTTATCGTGAGGCGGGTTCGTTGATGATTATCGGCGAGGTCGCGAAGTGAAAACCGCAATAGTCAGTAACATCTGCGTCAGCAGATGGATCAAGGTAAATCGATGGCTGGCAGTGTGCCTCATCGTATCGTGGTCTGCGGCGTCGCTTGCCCCGCCATCGCTCGCACAAAGCGCCAAATCAAAAACGACTGTCACCGAAACGTCGGTGCGAAAATACATGAGCGCGTTGGCCGGTGACGAGATGCGCGGACGCGGCAGTGCGACGGCCGATGAGCTGCGCGCGGCCGAATACATCGCTTCGCAGTTGCAGGCTTTGAAAATTACACCAGCCGGCGACAACGGCGGATATCTGCAAACCGTGAAGTTCCAACGCCGTTCGCGTGGCGCTCCCGCTGACGCGCCGGCAACGGAAGCAACGACGACCAACGTGATTGGCATTATTCGCGGCAGCGACCAGAAATTGTCGCAAGAAACGATTTTGCTTTCAGCGCACCTCGATCATCTTGGCGTGCGCGAAGGGATGACGGGAGACAACATTTTCAATGGCGCGGACGACGATGCCTCGGGCGTGACTGCGGTGCTCGAGTTAGCCGAAGCGCTGGCGAAATCGAAGCCGAAGCGAACGGTGGTGTTCGCTCTGTTCGGCAGTGAAGAGATTGGCGGGTGGGGCGCGCGCTACTTTCAGGACCATCCACCGGTGCCCATCGAAAGTTTTGTCGCGAATCTTGAGTTTGAAATGATCGGCAGGCCGGATGCGGCGGTCGCCCCGCACACGCTGTGGCTGACCGGATATGAGCGGTCCGATCTCGGCGCGCAGCTGGCTGCTCACGGCGCGCGACTGGTGGCGGATCCTCATCCGGAACAAAATTTCTTTCGGCGATCGGACAATTACGTTTTGGCGCGCAAAGGAATCATCGCGCACACCGTTTCGAGTTTCGGCCTGCATGCAGACTATCACCGGGCCAGCGACGATCTTTCGAAGGTCGATTTTGCGCACATGACTGAAGCCATCGCTTCGATGGTCGGCCCCGTGGTGTGGCTGGTGAATACTGATTTCAAACCGCAGTGGGCCAAAGACGGAAAGCCAAACTGATCAGAAACCCGACCGTAAGGGAGGGTGCAAAAGAAATGAGCGAACGAATCATCACAATCTTTGGCGGATCGAAATGCCGCGAGGGCGATCCCGAATATTCGCAGGCGTTGCAGATCGGCGGAATGCTGGCCGAGGCGGGTTTCACGATCTGCACCGGAGGTTATGCCGGCGTCATGGAAGCAGCGAGCCGCGGCGCGCACGAGCACGGCGGTCGCGTGATCGGCATTACGATGAATCAGTTCAAGTCGGAACCGAACCGGTACCTCACCGAAAAGTTTCCCTCAGAACATTTTTACGAACGTCTGCAGCGACTCATCACGCGGTCCGTCGGCTACATCGCGCTGCGCGGCGGGATGGGCACGGTCACCGAGATTTCCCTTGTCTGGAACAAGATGCAGACGCACGTGCTCGAGCCGCGGCCCCTGGTCCTGCTGGGAACTTGTTGGCCGCCAGTCGTGAAAGCGTGGCAACATGACCTGGCTGTGACCGCTGCCGACGTCGGCATTCTGAGATTCGCCACGTCGCCGGAAGAAGCCGTCTCGATCATCGTCCGCGAATCAGCGAACGTGACCATTGATGAATCGGCGATTGCGCAAACCTCGTAAACGTTCCCTCTCCCGATGGGAGAGGGCTAGGGTGAGGGTCGTGTGAAGGTCGTCGTCGTCGGTGCGGGCATCAGCGGACTCGTGGCTGCGCGGCGGCTCGCGCTCGCCGGCCACGACGTCCGCGT
>Ga0207511_100224_pt1 | contig 9436 bp, 5 predicted proteins | sample NitcycUWRSCHO22C_FD_188265 | JGI IMG/M metagenome (GOLD analysis project Ga0207511, IMG submission 188265) | Soil microbial communities from Arlington Agricultural Research Station in Wisconsin, USA - Nitrogen cycling UWRJ-SCHO22-C (SPAdes) | ecosystem: Environmental > Terrestrial > Soil >... | reverse complement strand
ACCGGGACCGAGTGGTCCTCGAGCACGATGACTTCGAGGCCGTTCGCCAAAACCTTGCTGGGAATCTCAGCCGCCGGAATCGCGACGCGCGTGAGTGACGGAGTGGCGGCGATGCGGGTCAGGGCGCCCGCCTTGGCCGCGTTGAAATTCGTTTGAGTTGAAATTGGCCGCGCCGTCAGCGGTGCGATTAGAGAAAGAACGAGCGCAAGAACCAGGAATAATTTCTTCACGTTAACTCTGTATCCTTTGTCGTGTTCGGCAATGCAAATTTTTGAATCGGCGGTCGTCTGATGCACGACCAATCTACCATAAAGACATTGTCGCCGCAGTCGGCGGCGACTTCCATGTTTACGCACCGAAGTGTCTTCGGGTTTTCGATTCAGCGACCGGAATTCGATGTCACCGGACCCGGATTAGATGTCAGCGTAGGTGGTTAAGGTTTCGCGGAAGGGTAACGAAATTCGTAATCGACGGTTCGCTCGCAGGGCTTGAAAGAAATTCCCTGGTTGGCAGCGGTGGCGGCTTTGAGAATCCTGGCGCGAAAGTCGTTATCTGTTCGCGGCGATTTGGTCGCGTTCGCTTCGGCCTTTTCGGGGCGCTGGGCGAGTAACCAGTATTTGCCCGGCGCGATGTTGCCGATGACGAATGTTTGGTCGCCGGCCACGGTGTCTTCGAAAAAACGGAGCGGGTTGTCAGCGTGCTCGCGTTCGGCCGGCACGAGGTAAACGCGCAGATTTGCCGGCGGCGTCTCGCCTTCGGCGAAGGTCATCCGTCCGCGCAGGCTCGCGCCGCCTTCAGTAATCGTGATCGTGACGCCGGATATTTTGTCTCCCAATTTCACCGGCAAGCCGTTGCGCGCAAGGTTCACGTCCGGCTTCGCGAAGGACAAAGTTCTGAGATACCAGCCGGCGGCCGGCAGGCGAATCTCAAAACGATAGGTTGCCGCCGACAAGTCGCGAAAACGCATGTCGCCCTTGTCGTTGGGCACGTTTTGATAAACCGTTGAGGTTGAGACCGCGTCTTCAAGCGTATCTGACGGTTTGTCTTTCGGATTGGCAGACCTGGCTTCGGGACGGGACCGGCGCAAGGTGACCATAGTTTCCCGCAGGGCGCTCTCGCGCCGTCGTCCGCAGTTGAGTTTCTGATCCGGTTCAAGATTTACGTGCGCCTCGAGCGAAGCCATCGGTGCGAGTACTAAATCGATTCCGGTCACATCGGTTCCGCGAACCGCGATGCGCCTGGGGGACGCGGTCACCGAATCCACCCGCCCGCCACCGGCGGTCGCGACAATCTCGTAATCCCCGTCGGCAACTCCGTCCAATTGGAAACTTTTGTCCGCGGTGTTCACCAAAAGAGTTCCGATGGTTATGTGAGTTTCCAACTCGATCAGTCTCACGGTCGGACTGGCGGTTGCGGGTGGCGCGACGCCTGACACCCTTCCGCTGACGGTGTGCCCGCGGTCTCCGCGGTAACGAATGTCGACGGTCGTTTCCTGGTTCGAACGTGCGACGATCTCCGCAGCAGTATCGCGCGTTGAAGCGGGCGCGTAGGTCATTGCGTCATTTGCGAACGGATTGACGGAGCCAAAATATTGGCCCCGTCCGCCGGCTGCAATCAGATAGGTGCCGGGCGGCAGCGCCCACATGCGGTAATAGCCGCGGTCATCAGTGAACACCGGGTCGGAGACATAGGGAGACTCGGCACGGTTTCCGTCGGCGTCGCGAATTCGATATGCACGCACCTGCACGTTGACTATCGGATCGCCGCCAATGTTAATGACGCTACCCGTGATCACTGCGCCTTTCATCATCGTCACATCCACCCGGTCGCCCGTTCGATACGTGGGCGAATCGGAATTAGGAAGCTGCATGACGTAACCCGGCGAATAGAGATAGAGCCGGTAAACGCCACTGTCCAAACCAGCAATCTTGAAATTGCCATCGCTGTCGGTGCTGGCGCGGTGCCCCATGTAACCACCCAGGACGTCGAGCGAGATGTCCACGCCGGGAATCGGTTGGCCGGCTTCGTTAATCACGCGGCCCCGAATTGATTCGTCTCTCGGCGGCGGGGTTGGCGTTGGTTGTTGAGCCGTGGCGGATCTCGTCGACACCAGCATGAGAATAATCAGGAGTAGAGCGATGACGTGGATCGATTTCATCAAGGCCCTTCCTTCTTCGTCAGGTCCAGCGTAAAACTCACTTGAGCTTCGGCATCATCGGTCACCGTTACGGTTTGACGGAGGCGCCCGGGAATGCCGGTTCCGAAACCGGGTCCAATCGTGAGAACTTGCAAAACGACGTCGTAGGTTCCGGCCGGGATGCCCGTCAGCAGAAAACGGCCCCGGCTATCGACTGTCCCGCCACCGAATCGGGCCGGCGGATTTTCAGTCTGGAGCCAGACCATCAAGCTGGTCTCGGCAGGCAGTGTGCCGCCGGTTATCTTTACTTCACCCCTGACGACTCCGGTGCCGAACTGAAGGTAAACGCGGACGTCGGAAACGTTTTGGCCCTGCGACAATTCGAGCTGCCGATTCGGCAATTCCCGTTCACCGGCCATCACGCGCAAGATTGAATAGCCGCGCGATTCACCAGCGCTGACGGCCCCGATATTGAAAGACAGTTTTCCCGGCCGCAGTCCTTCCAGTCGAAAACTACCGTCCGGACCAATTGCCGAGTTGCCGGAGCCGGCGGAAGTTTGAATGATGCCCGGAGGCGGTGAATTAAAGCTGGCAACGATTAGCCGTGACACTCCGGCCAGCGCCGCCCGGTTGATAATTGCGTCGGTGACGACAATGCCTGAAACAATTAAGCCGCGGTGAGCTTTGATCTCGACGTCGCTAACGTCGCCATCGGTAACTTCAAACGGAACCGGATCGCAGTAGACTTTTGGTTGATTGCTATCAAGCCCGAAGTTACTCCTCACCGTCATCACTGCGTACTTACCCGGCACGACGCCGTCCAAAATAAACTCGCCTTTCGAGTTTGTCGGAGACGACGGCGACGTATATCCAGCCATCATCGTCTGGTCTTGCATCTGCGTGAGCGTGCCGAAAGCGTAGTTGATCCCGGCGATGGGTTCGCCGGTGTCTCCGTCAATCACCCTGCCGCTAACCGAGTAGGTGCGTGACCGAGGGCCCAGCGTGATATCAATGTTCTTTGCCTCACTGCCTTCACCCAGTTCGACGATCGCGGCTTTGGCGACTTCAGTCGTATCCGGATGATAGGTCTTTTGGTAATACCCGGCGCGCAGGGTGGCGCCGCCGCCGTTATCGCCGGCGCTCACCTTGTATCGACCCGCGGGCAATCCGTAAATGCGATAGATGCCGCGATCGTCCGTATTAAAAACGAAAGGGTTGGCCCCGCGGACTATCACTTGATTTCGCACCGGTGCACCCTTCTCATCGACGAGTGTCAGCATCAGCCGCTCAGAGATCACCGGTTTGCCGTCGGCATCGACGACCCGGCCGGTGATCACGCTGCCGCGCGTCAGCTTGAAGTCGATCCCTTCGACAGCTTCGTCAGTAGCCAAAGTCAGAACTCGGCCCGGATTGAATGACATCGGAGAGGTGGGCATTACGAACGTGGGCGCCGCCGCACTCACGTTGATTTGGCCGGGCGCCAGCCCGCTGAGGCGATACTTGCCGTCAGCGTCGGAGAGTGCCTGGGCCACCAGCATCTGCGGGTAAGTAGGAGTGGTGGCCACCACGATTACGCCCGGGGCCGGTTTGTCGCCAATCGTCACACGACCGGTCACTGAGCCAGTCGGTCGCGGCTTAGTCTCAGGCGTCTGCGCATTCGTGATGGACCACGATTGCGCGCTGAGGGCGATCGCCAACAGCAATGAAAGAATGAAAAGACGTTTGACGCAGGTCATAGGGGATCTCGTTTTGGAGTGCGCCGGCTTGACGGCGCTTTGTGTCAGAACCGCGAGCGGTAGCGACCGGATCAATCTGTTCTTCGCCTTCACATGATCCCGTCGCTACCGCTCCGGGTTCTGACACTCTCTCAAAGCGTCAAGCCGCCGCACTCCAAATTGCCCTAGCGCGGCGCGACGTAAGGTAAATCGAAATCGTTTATTTGCTCACACGGTTTTACGGCTAACGCTTTCTGCAATGCTTCAGCTTCCTTCAGAACAGCTCCACGCAGCGCTTCATCCTGCCGTATCAATTTGATCAATCCTCTTTCGTTCTCTTCCGCGCGCCGCGCGACGATCAGATATTTGCCGGGCGCGATGTTGTCGAGCGTGAAGCTGCCGTCCGCGTCAGCCGCCGCTTCATAGAATCGCAAAAGATTGCCGGCAGCTTCTCGTTCCGCCGGCAGCAGGTAGACCCGCAATTTCGAAGGAAGCGCCTGGCCTTCCCCGGCAGAAAGATGCCCTTTGAATTTTGCGGCGCCTTCAGCGAAGGTCACGGCCACGCCCGTAACATGATCGCCGCGTTTCAGATTCAATCCGTCGCGCGCAACATTCGCCGCGGCGTTTCGGCCCAACGTGATTGAGCGCACGTACCACCCCGAGGCCGGCGGCGCCGGATCAATTTGGTAAGTGCCGGGTTGCAGGTTTTTCAAGCTAAAGGCGCCACGAGCATCGACCGCTACGACTCGACCCGAGCTGCGGGCCGACGTCGGTACATCGGATGGTGGAGCATCTTTAGCCGGCGGTCGCGCTTCGTAACGGCGGGCGCTGACCATCGTTTCCGCGAAAGCGCTGGCGCGATGTTTTCCACATTCAGAGTTCGGGTCATCTTCGAAGGTTACCTGGCCCTCAATCGATGCGAGTGGCGCCAGCGGCAACCGGATGTCTGTCACATCAGCGCCCTGGACTTTAATGCGCGTGGGTGATGATGCTTTCTGATCGTTGGTGATGCTGCCTTGCAACGCATAAACCTCGTAATCGCCGTCAGGCACGCCGTAGATTGCGAACGCGTAATTGCTGCCGCTGAGGGCTGACGCATTTGCCACCTCAATTCGACTGTGAACATCGAATAGAACGACCATCGCCGAGTACTGCTGGACTGCTTCGGTAGTTGTCGTTGCGGTTAGGGCGCCGCTAATCACGTGTCCGCGCTCATCGCGGAATTGAATGTCGGCCTGGGACTCGTTGCCGTTGGTTACCTGAATCTCCATCGCGGTATCGCGGGTCGCCGAAGGTGCGTAGGTGGGAACAAAGGCTTCATAGGCGGTTGGGATAAACCCACCGAACACACGGGGGGGGCCGCCGGCAGAAACGATGTAACTGCCGGCCGGCAAACCATACAGCCGGTACATTCCCCGATCGTCAGTCAACACTTCGCGAGATGGGAATGCGACCGGAATCGGATCGCCGTTTGGCGTCTTCACTCTGAACGCGCGCACTGAAATTGCCACTAGCTCATCGCCATTCGAATTCTTAACCGTACCGGTGATGACGCCGCCTTTGATCATCTTCACGTTGACCCGGTCCCCGGGTCGAAGATAGTTGCTGACAGGCGTAGTTGTTTCGCGAATAAGGCCGGGCGCACTTACCGAAAGAACATACAAGCCCGGCTCCAAAGGCCGGGTTTGAAAATCGCCGTTGCTATCGATCTTCAGATACTGACCGATGGCGGTGACAGTCGAGACTTTGCTCACACTGACCCGCGCATTTGTCAGCGGCTGGCTATCGCTGGAAGAAATCCGGCCCGAGATCACATTCGCCGGTCCATTTTCCTTTGGCGCCGGTTGCTGCTGCGCAGCGGCAACGTTGGCCAGCAGCGCAATGACAGCGTTAATCAACAGCGCAAGCTTGAATGGCCCGCGACGGTTCCCGCTCATGGTCCAACTCCTTTCGGCGTCAGATCGATGAGAAAAGTAATTTCACTTTCGACGCCGTTCGACACGGTAACGGTTTGCCGCGGAATCTGAGGCGGCCGCGGGACGGGCCCCTGAGGCCGCTGAATCAATACGAGTTGAACGCCGCACTCATAGATCCCAGGCGCCAGTCCTTTTATCGTGAAATGACCGCGCGAATCAGCGTAGGCGATGCTGCCGAAAGAACGTTCGGCTTGACGGCTGCAGCGCACCTCAACGCGGTAATCGGCCAGGCTGCCACCTTGCACATTGAGGGCGCCGCTGACTACGCCGGTACCGTACGCGACCAGCAGCTGAACTCCGCTCACCGATTCGCGGTCGATATCAAATCCTTGAGTGGCGACGACGTCTCTGGCGGTTATCTTTACTAATGACGGGCGGAGTGATGACGGCCGGCTCCCTGGATCGCGCGCGTCAATGCTCAACCAGGCGCGCCCGGGACGCAGGCCGGTAATCGTGAAGCTGCCGTCGGGTCGAACCAGGGCGCTCCCGGTCGAATGAAGTGTCGACGGAGTGATGCGGCCATCAGTGCCTGACCAGACATTCGCGGACACGCGCAGGCCGGGAAGTTGCCGCAACAGTTCTTTCAACTCCATGTTTTCAGGAACAACGGTTCCGGAAATGTTCGCGCCCCGCAGGGCCTTTATTTGAATCCCCGAGACATCTTCTTCGGCGACATTGACGATGACGGGATCGCTGTAAAAATCAGACCGGCCATCATCTGTTTGGAGATAGACGCCATAGCGGCCGGTGCTGACGCCCGAGATGGTGAAGGCGCCGTCCGCTGTCGTCGTGCCGGACGTGCTGGTTGCATAGCCCTGGCCCTGGTCGCGGACGATCTGAAGGCCAACCCGCACCCCGCTTAGCGGCAATCCATTCTCGGCATCGACCACGCGTCCGGCAATACTGCGAGTCTCTGCGCGACGCTTAATTTTGATATCGATGTTCGAGACTTCGGCTCCCGCGATTACGTCTATTAGACTGGCGCGAGTTAGATCAGTGGCGTCGGGGTAATAAGTCAGCACATAGAATCCAGTATCGGAGGTGACAATGCCCGCGGCGGGCTGGCCCACGCTCACTCGATAACGCCCGGACGGCAATCCGTAGATGCGATAGATCCCGCGATCGTCGGTCAAAGAGAGCGACCCAAATTGCGCAGGAAAACGCGGCGCCGGTTGACCGTTTTCTGACACGAATTGGATCGAGACGCGCTCTTCGACGATCGGCTTGTCGTCGGCATCGGTGATGCGGCCCGTGATGACGCCGCCGCGCGCCAGCTTCAGATCAATTTCGGTGACGTCTTCGCCGGGCGCGAGTAACACGTTCTTGCTCACCGCAAAATAGGGCAAGTTAGAAGCAGACTGCGTTCCGTTTTCGGCGGCCACCATGCTTGGGGTGAAGCTGGCTACCTGATAATTCGACGCGGTCAGTCCCGTGAGGTGGTAGTAGCCTTCGCTGTCAGTCCTAGCTTGTGCGGCAGGGATTCGGCGATTAACGCCTTCGGAATCATACGCGGCCACCTCGACGTTGGCGGCTGCTTTGTTGTCTATGAGTACGTGGCCGGAGATCGAACCTGTGCGCGGCGGACTCGCATCCTTCGGCTGAGCCCGGACGGCCTCCGGCGTTTGCGCAGCGGCAAACGCGGCGCTGGCGATCATGAAAATCGCGGCGGCAAAAATGGACGAGGCGCGTTTCTTGTGGCTGGCCATGGGAATCCTCCGACTACGTGCGAGGGGCGGCCTCTGGCGCCGCGCATGATGTCATCGTCCCGGCTGCAAGGCAAGAAGCACCGGAATGATTCGCTAGCCTGAAACGCCGTTGACCTTGTAGAATCAGACGCAACCTTTGGAACTCTTATGGCCGTACTGAAAGTCACCGACGCCAGCGGACGCCAGGCACAACATCAACTTAATAATCGAGTACTGATGATCGGGCGCGCTCCTGATAACCAGATCGTGCTGGATGATCCGCGCGCCTCGCGCCATCACGCCCACATCAAGCCGAATGACGACGGCACCTTCACGCTCATCGACGGCGTGTTCGTGAATGGCCAGATCAAACGGAGCGCCAACAAGGTTTTCGTCAACGGCGAACAGCAATTCGAATACAAGTTGAAGGACGGCGATCGTGTAACCATCGGCGCCAGCACGATTCGCTTTGAACAGCCGCGCGAAGAGCGCACCGCCGATTTGAGCTTCGACGACAAACCACTGGGCCATACGCAGTTGCTGATGTCTGCGAAAGATGTTTTGCAGACCGTGCTGCGGCAATCTGATCCCAGCATCAGCGGCGGCACGGTGGTGCCGAAGGGTGGCGACAAAGTTCTTGAATCGCTGCAACGCAAGGCGAATATCCTCAGCGAGATTTACGAGATGAGCAAAGCGCTGGGGGCCGGATTCGATCTCGATCGAATTTTCAAGATGGCCACCGACATCATCTTTCGTTCGACGCCGTCCGATCGCGTCGTGGCCTTGCTGACCGAAAGCGTCGTCACCGATCAGAACGCCGAGAACGCCAAGTTGTTCCCAATTGCCACGCGCGCGCGTGACGCGAAACTGGAAGCGCATGCTCACAAGATGACGATCGGACGCACGATTACCCGCAAAGTAATGATGGATCGCGTGGCGTTGCTTTCGCAGGACGTGGCCGCCGACGAGCAATTCGCCGGAGTCGATTCGATCGTTTCCCAGGGAGTGCGTTCCACGATTTGCGCGCCGCTGGTCACCGAGTCGGGTGTGCACGGCGCGCTGTACGCGGATCGGCTCGATCCCTTTTCGGCATTCAAACCTGACGACCTGGAATTGATCAGCGCCGTAGCCGCGCAGACCGCCATCGCCGTCGAGAACGTCCGCGCGCACGAACGGCTGGCTAAAGAAGAAGTCGCGCGCGCCAACTATTCACGGTTCCTGCCCGAGTACGTCGTGAAGCAGATGCTGGAAAATCCCGAGTCGTTCAAACTCGGCGGCGTCATGCAAACCATCACGATACTCTTCGCCGACATTCGCGGGTTCACGCGTATCTCGGAACACGCGCCGCCGGAGAAGATCGTGCAGTTGCTGAATCGATATTTTTCGGCGATGACCGACATCATCTTTGCGCACGGCGGGACGCTGGATAAGTATCTCGGCGACGGTTTGATGGCCCTGTTCGGCGCGCCCACGGTGACGGAGAAGGACGCGGCGAACGCCATGTCGGCCGCGGTCGCGATGCAGCGCCGCATGCTGAGCATCAACGACGAGTTGCGCGCCGAAGGATATCCGGAAATCGGCATCGGTATCGGCTTGCACACGGGCGAAGTCGTGGTGGGCTACATCGGCTCTGAGCGGCGTTCCGAATATACCGCCATCGGCGACAGCGTAAATACAGCGTCGCGTCTCGAATCGAATGCCAAAGCCGGAGAGATTCTCGTCAGCGAGGCGACCGCCAACGCCGCGCGCTCGCGCTATCAACTCGTTCCGCGCGAACCCATCAGCGTGAAGAACCGTGTCCAGCCCGTCCCGCTGTTCGAAATCGAATGGCAACACGCGGTGAGCAATGCGTGAGGCGGCGGCTCAGCCGCTGCACAGTGCGGTGAGGCTTGCCTCACCGTTCGCCCTTGCGAGAGAGACTTG
>Ga0207511_100222_pt1 | contig 9512 bp, 5 predicted proteins | sample NitcycUWRSCHO22C_FD_188265 | JGI IMG/M metagenome (GOLD analysis project Ga0207511, IMG submission 188265) | Soil microbial communities from Arlington Agricultural Research Station in Wisconsin, USA - Nitrogen cycling UWRJ-SCHO22-C (SPAdes) | ecosystem: Environmental > Terrestrial > Soil >... | reverse complement strand
AACTGCGCGTCGTAACGCAGTCCGGCGTTGATGCTTAAGCTAAGCGTCGGTTTCCACTCGTCCTGCATGAACAAACCGGCGTTCGGATTCGATTGAAACTGGTTGGCCGCTCCAAAGGCCTGTTGGAAAGTCGCATACCGATTCGCCTGGAAATTCGCCACTGAAGAAAAAGTGTAAACGCCCTGGAGCGCGCCGGGAAACGCGATGTTCACCCGATTGAACAGATAGTCTATGCCTGCCTTGAGCGAGTGCGCGCCTCGCTGCGTAGTTATGTTTTCAACGAACTCATAGGTGTCGAGGTCGCGCCGCGTCGGCGAGAACGTAGCCGTGCCAAAGCTGGCGGCGCCTGAGATATTTACGGCCGGGCCTTTTACGTCATTGACGGGAGCATCCAGCCGGCTGTGCACGTATTGAAAGCGTAACTCGTTAACCGTCATCGACGAAAACGAGGCCACCTCTCCGATAGCAACCGACTGGTCCCGGTCGTTCAAGGCAGTGCCGCGACTGACGGCGTTCAACCCGCCAACATTTCGAGAGTTGATACTCTTGAGATCATAAAGATTGTAACGAGCCGTAAATTGGTTTGAGTGATTGAACTGATGATCGAGCCGAGCCAGGAAGTTTGTCCCATTTAATCCAGTTGGCACAACGCCCGTTGACAAGCGTGAAGCCCGGTAGCCCACTGAGTCCAGCTTGCTATTTATGAGGGCCGCGTTCGCTGGCGAGATCGTGATCACCGCCGCGTTATGCAAACGGGTCTGCTCAAAGTTGGTGAAGAAAAAAGTTCGATCCTTGATTATCGGCCCGCCAACGCTGAGGCCGTATTGCGCTTGAGTCAACGGATCTTTGCCGGCAGCCAAAGGATTGCGCGCATCGAAGCGCTGATTGCGCAGGAAACCATACAGGCGGCCACGATAGTTGTTGGTTCCGGACTTGGTGATGATATTGATGAAGCCGCCGGCAGCCCGGCCAAACTGCGCGATCCCTCCCGATGAGATCACTTCAAATTCATGTATCACTTCCTGGCTATAGAACGTGCCGGGCAGATCGGCGGCGTCATCGTTCGCCGACAGGCCGTCAATTACAAAGCCGTTATTGATAAAGCGTTGCCCGGTAATCGACAGGCTCGCCCCAGGTACTGCGGATGTTTCAGGAAAGCGCTGGTTAGCAACGGGATTGCTGCGACTGACGCCCGGTGTGAGCGCCGCCAGGTCGAGATAGTTTCGCCCGTTCAGAGGTAACGAGTCGATCTCGTGCGGCAGGACAGCCTCAGCCAATTGCGTCCGCACAGTTACCAAAACCGGTAACTCGGCGTTCACATTAACCGTTTCGCTAACTCCTTCAACCGAAAGTATCAATGACACATCGACGGCTTGCCCGAGGCTCAATGTCACTTGCCGTTTCAAGTCGGCAAAGCCGGGCGCGTCCACATCGACCGCGTACTTTCCGACTGGTAGATAAGGAAAGCGGAAGACACCTTCTTCGTCACAGGTACAAGTACACTTCGAATTTGTCTCCTGATTTCTTACGGTAACGTTGGCGCCTTTGACGACCGCGCCTGCGGCGTCTGCGACCCGCCCGCTCAACGTCGCCGACGTGACGGTTTGCTGGGCCCGCACACGGTTGACGACGAATGGAGCCTCAGCCGGGAGGAGTTCCAGGAAAAGTATCGCTGCGAGAATCGCTCTCGCAGTTCGCATGGAAGCGGGACGCTGCAACCGTTTGTCTCGACTCACCTCAGCTCCTAAGAGGACGATGGCAGTTTGATCGCGGCAGGCGCATCTTGCGCGCGGCTCACGGGCGGGAGCGCCGTGCCTCACTCAAAATGCATCACTACGCGCTCGCTGGACCGGTACGGCCCTCGATGAGTTTATTTCGCGCCCTTCCGAAGGAAGGTGAATTCAATCGGCCGGGATCCATTCTGCGCTCGCCGGGAACAATTTCTTCTCGGGATCGATCGTTACGATGTAAGCGCCCAGCACGCCGATACGACGGTTCGGCCCGAACGTGATCTTCGGCATCAGGCCAGTGTCGAATTCGTAAAGGCCTTCGAGGGTGGTAACGAGACGTTCGCGGCTTAAGTCTTTACCGGCGAGTTCTAATCCATGGACCAGGATCTTGGCCGCGGCCAGCGCGGAGGCCTGGGCCGCAGCATGGCTTGAACCAAGTTTGTTTTTTTCGATCAACTGGCTGTACTCAGCCGCGCCCGCTGTTGAGACATCTTCGGGGATAGTAGGAAAGGCCAGGAAGATCTTGTCTTTCATGTTCACCGGAATTGTTTCGGTAATGTCTTTTCCGACCAACCCGCCCAGGAGATAGATCGTTGGAGTCCAACCGGTTGACTGAGCATTCTTGAACAGAGCCGCGGCGTCCGGGCCGGAGCCAAGCATAAAAACAGTATCAACTCCCTGCTGTTTCATTTCAGTCACATACTGCGTCGCGTTGAAGCTCTCACGCGGATAATAGACTCCGGCTATCGCTTTCCAGCCGAGCTTCTTTCCCTGGTCTTCGATGCTGACGGCGATCTGCCTGCTGAAATCGGCATCAGGACATATCAGCACCGCGCGTGATTTGGTTGGATCAGTCTTCTTCGCCGCAAAAGTAACCAGCGTTCGCGCTTGTTCTTTGAGACCGGGCAGCAGATAAAAAACGTAGCGGTTGAGCGGCAGGCCCCTTTGCGGTAGCAGCGTGGTCGGACCTATGAACGGCACTTCTCTCTCCTGGCTCAGAGCTGCAACGCTCGCATCGGCCCCGGCAGTGAGGCCGCTCACGATTGCAAACACCTGCTCGTCGTCGATCAGACGCTTCATGTTTGCCGGGGTTGCGCCTGCGTCTCCATTCATGACGCGCAATTCAATTTTGCGATTATAGATACCGCCACGGCTGTTGACCTCGGCAAAGTAGGCCTGCAACACATCGCTCATCGACTGGGCCAGACCAGTAAGCGCACCCTTTTCCGGCAGCAGGGTTCCCACCACGATGTTGGTTTCGGTCATGCCGGGATCAGAATCCGCCTCGATGCGCTTCAGGTAGGCGATCAGGTTCGTCATGTCCTGTTGCGGCATTCGATATGTAGGCATGGCGACCGACAACTTGTTCCCACCTGGATCAATCCCGGAGGTCATTGCACGTATGAAGGAGGGCTCGGAAAAGGTTGGATGCTTTCGCCCGCCTTCGTCAGCATGGCCATAGGGCTTGGTCAAGAATGACCAGGTAAGATTCCCAGCCGTAACGCCGCCCTCAGTCTTTCCCCCGCCCCGGGGCCCGTGGCAACCAGCGCACGGAATAGTTGAGGCGGGCACATCAATCTCTCCGACCAGGGCTTTGATCTCTTGTCCGGATGAACTTTCACCTCTGAGATAGAACGCCTTGCCGAGTTTCTCTTCCGCCGACAGACCTGAATGCCCAGGTTTGGCTGGGCTTTGGATCGAGGTCGCCGATGAGGCCTGCGCCTGAGAACGGACCGCCGAACGATCGCTAATGATCGATAAGCCGGCCGTCGCGCATAGCAGCACGAGAATCAGTTTGCCGTGTGGGGTCATCATTTTCTCCGTGGCGGCCGGTTTAGAGTTCGAGCTTTAGTTTGGTTCTCCGATGAACAACCCAAAGGGAGAACTCTGGACGCAAACCGCTCCGCGCATTACCTATTGGTTCTTAATCACGTCCTCAACAACTTTCATCAGCTCATCAGGTTTCGCCATGCCGAGTGCTTTTTTCCAAAGCCCCTTCGGTTCATTTCCAATAATGACGATCGTTGAGTGGTCATCCTTCTTTTCAACATATTGCCCGATTTTATAAAGCGCCCAATCGATGTTCTCTTTCTTTCCCGTGAGAAAGACCCAACCAGGACGCGCATGAAATCGGCGTGCGTATTCTTTGAGCCTCAGAGGTGTATCCGTTTCCGGATCCACGCTAATCGAGATGATGAAAGCGTCTTTACCCAGACGCTCGCCAAGCGCCTCTTGAATTTTTTCCAGGTTCCGATTCATCGGCGGACAAACACTGGTGCAAGTTGTGAAGAAGCTGCTGACTATTACCACCTTGTCCTTCAGCACGTCGCTGTAGAAACGCAACTTCTGACCGTCCTGATTGATCAACTCCACGTCAGAGAAATATTTCTCCGCTGTTGAAGGCGGATGTGGCGGCGCCGTCGGCCCCTGTTGAGTGTGCTCCGGCACTGACCCAGGCGCGGATGCCGCATGATTGCGGATTCTCGCATGATCTTGCGCCCCGGCCGACATCGGCAGCAGGAAAATGCCCGCGAACAGTAGAATAATGGCAACGATGAGTTTTGATTTCATGGCTTCGTGCTCCTTTGACGGACGTTACTCCGGCTTTCCTTCGATGACCTTTAGAATCAGGCCCACCATCTGTGAAGACCCGGCAAGACCATATGTGCGGGTCCAAACGTCTTTCGAATCGTTGACTACGATGACGGTGGGCGAATGATCTTCTCTGCGCGCCACTGATGCACCCAAGCCGTTCAGCAGCTTATCGATCTCCTGCTTGTCGCCGGTAACAAAGGTCCAGCCGGCTCCGGCTTTAAACTTCGCTCCCCAGGCTTTTAGGCGTTCGGGTGTGTCGGTGACCGGATCGACGCTAATTGAGATCAAGTGGACGTCGCGGCCCATTCTGTCACCCATCTCCTTCTGCACCCGTGCAAACGTCGCCGCCAGCGGCGGGCAGATGGTTGTGCAAGTAGTGAAGATGAAATTGATCGCGACCGTTTTTCCCTTGATCAGATCGCTGTAGAAATGAAGACGGTTGCCGTCCTGATCCAACACCTCGACATCGGGAACGACGACTTTTTTGGTTGGACCCGAACTGTCCGCGGCGCCGGAGGGATTTGCTGCGGTGGCCGCGCCGGCGGCTTCATTGTTCACAGCCGCATTGGAATCGACACTTGCGGACATGGTACCGACGCGCGCGAGCTTCAGATCCATTCCGCACTTTGGGCATTTGCCGCGCTTGGTGGACTTGACGTCCGGATCCATCGGACAGTAATAGGAATTCGCGACCTTTGGCGCAGAACTCTTTGGCTGAGTAGCCGGCCCAGGCGCGCCAGCCCTTGAGGGAACCTGCGCGTCAACAGCGAGCGAAACAAACAGGATCATGGCGACGATGACGGTCTTCCATAGTGTGACGCGGGCGTCCGCCACATGGACCATGCGGATCAGTCGTGTTAAATAATCTGCCCCTCTTTTTGGTTCCCATAGTTTGCTCATCTCTTCATCTCCAAATATCTTCGCGAGCGTCTGCAATTGCGCTCCAAAGATTACGGCTTGCGCGCAGCGTTCGCCTGGTCGGTCTTCTCGTTGGTCGCCTGCAACATGAGCTGCGGCAAATCCTGATAGCGAACACCCATAGAGAAAGATTCTACGAACACCGAATAGACTCCGGCTTCGGGTACGTTGAGCGTAATCTCGTAAATGCCCCCGCCCAGCGATTTCGCGATATCGCGTCGTTGCCAGGCCCCCGAGTAGATAAGCACCCGTACGTCCTTCAAATTGTCTTTGGCCCTGTTGGTTGTCGTCTCAATGAGTTTGAAGCGAAGCGGGAAATCCTGCCCCACCGGCATTTTCATTTCTTTGATCTGATGCTCCAGGCGCAGCGCCACTTGACCTTCTTTCTTAAGTAGAGGGTTTGGTTCGGCCGCCGCCTCAAAGCAGTGCGCAATGCGCGGAGCGTCAGCCAAGAAAGCTACGTCGTACATTCCGCTGGCAGGAAACTTGACCATCGCTGAATAAAGGCCGGCACTGGTTTCGCGCAAGCTGCGATCGACAACCAACACCGCGCGCGGCTCACGCCGATAGTTGTCAAAGTCACCCATCGGCGCCGCCATTCCTTCGGCGTAGTAATAGATGACCTTGTCCGCCGGATTCGCGACAATCACGGCGTTCCCTTCCGGCGCCAGCACGATTGAATCGGCCCGCACCGGCGCCGACGCGGTATCCGGGGCTTTCTGACCGCCAGGGAAATCGGTGATCTCGACGTCTTTGCCCAAAGTCGCCAGCCGAATCATCGACACGCTTTCCGTGCTCAGCGATCTGATGAAAGCGAACGTGTCGCTAAACATCACTTGATCGGGGGCCTTCCCCACCTTTACTTCATGAAGCAGCCGGTTCGAAGCCGTATCGAAAATATTGACCGTGTTCTCCCTGGTATTGATTGCAAAGCCATATCGTCCATCCGGCGCCAACCGAATCGAGCGCAACCCCGGTTTGGCTTTCATCTGCGTCAGAATCCGCTGGCTTTGCTCATCGATTACTGCGATGGTCCCTTCGGTTTCGCTCGCCACGTAGATCGCCCGACTCAATTCAGACAGTGCCATCGAAACGGGATTTGAGCTGACTTTGATATCGTTGATTTTCTGAAGCTTCCGCACATCGATAACCGAGATCGCCCCGCTCTCTCGGTTCGAAACAAAAGCGAAGCGGTTGTCGCTGCTGATTACTGCTTCGTGATGACCTATCCCGGTAGAGATCTGCGCCGCCACCTTAAGCGTAGCCGTGTCGATCACACTTACACCGCTGGCGTCTTTCGGATTGCCGTCGTTCGCTACCCACAAATATTTTTGGTCGGGCTGCAAGATGATCCGCGTGGGCTTAACACCAACGTCGATGTAGGACGACACTTTCCAGGTTCGCGTGTCGACGACAGCCACCTGATTGATCAGAGGCATGGTCACGAAAAGCCTTTCCCGGTCGCGGCTCAGGACCCAGTCTTCGCCGGGGCTTTTCAGCATTACGAGGGCGAGAAGCTTACTGCCGCCAAAACCAAGCAACGGATCAATCACGGAGATGTCCGGACTCTGGTTCAAGGCGAGAATGTAATAAGAATTCAGATCGACGTCGGGGCGTTCACGCAGAGTCCCGCCAATAAAGGACTGAATTCTATCGTGGCATTCTTTCGCGTCGGGCGGCTTGTCTCCGGGGCGCAAGCTCATCCAGACAGAAAGGTTCAGACCCTTGACAGGGGTGCCGGTCGTGGTGTCGGTGACTTTGATTTTGACCACCGAATCTTCCCCGACCCTCAGTGTCCCTGCCTTTTCATTCTGCGGGTCGACCGTGAACTCTACGGCGATTCCCTGCTGGACAATCTTTTGCGGCGTGACAGGTTGACTGATCGTTTTCGCCGCCGGCGTCTCGGCCTTTGTTTGTTCCGGCGAGGCTTTAACCGCTTGTGCCCGGGCGCCAGACGCTCCGAGTGTCAGAAGGAAAAGGCCTGCGCAATAAAAGGACAGGCGCGCGGGATCGAGGAAGGTTGCCTTCGCCAACCGCGATTTGAGCCATTGCATAGAATGTAAGTTCATCTCTAATCTCCGTCGCCGCGTTTTTACGTCTTCGGCGTGCCCTACTATTTAGTGATGGCTTTAAGGTCTCTCATCGTGCCGCAAAAAGTGCGCACGGCGACGCTGCCGTTGTTCGCGTACTCCAGCAGTGCGTCGCGAAGCTGAGTCGAATCCTCAAACACAAAACTGGTCCGGCTTTCCTGCCGGCTTAGCTCCGTGATGTCAAAACCGCGGCATCGGAGGAAGCTGGCAAGAGTTAGATCAGCAGTTCGGAAAAGCGTCTGTGATGTCTTCGGGGACGTCATCCTTCCTCGTTTCGTACTGGGACTGTGTTGGTCTGGCTGAACGCGGCGCCATCAACTTACGAACTGCTTAAAGGGCCGCGACATTGAAATGAAGATCATGAAGGGCTGAACGATAGCGGTGGCTGGCTGGCTTCTTCATCATGATCTTCATCGTAAAAATTCATCTGGTCTTATCGTGCCGTGACTCTTGTCAACGCCCGGCGCGCGATTGTTAATCGTGGCCCAACGTCGAAATCTCTGGACTGCGGTAACGCACGACGTAGGAGCAAACCCTGTGCCCGCAAACCGGGTTGCCATCATCCGATCTTTTGGTGATTTAGTCGGCAGGACTGTCTCAGCATGAACCACGCTGATGACGCGATGATTCACTATGAATCAAGCTTGTGAAGCTGCTTCCAAAAGCGTAGCGCAAAACTAACTGAACACTGCGAAATTTTTCGGGTCGCGATGTCTTGATCAGTTGCGACCCGGTCGCTACCGCTCCGGATACTGACTCCACCGCGTCAGCGACAAATTAAGAAACTGACCAGGCTCGCCAGGGAGCGCATCGACAAAAAAAATGAGTGCAGCTTGTTTGCGCAAGCTGCACTCTTTGAAGTCTCCCTTTTGCGAATCAACGCAAACGGGACCATTGGTCACTGGCTGACACGGAAGATGCCCCACAGTCCACCGTCAAACTGGAAGGATTCCTGAGACCGGTACAAGTAGTCACCCGGAACTCGGCGTGCACCACCAGCACCATTCATGGGAATCACTTCATAGTGAGACGAAGGTCCGACTCCGTATGTGGCGCCCTTCACTTCGGACAGAGGATTGTTGCCAATGTCCTTGGAGAAGTTCATGTAAGGTTCATCCTGCCAGAAGTGTCCGTGCAGGTTGAACACGTTATTGCGCATGTGCCCATTGGCATTCAGGATTCGGAACCTGACCGGGTCGCCGGCGCGGGCCCTGAATATCGGTGTCACCGGATCTCCACCCACCTGCGCGTTGGTTAACGAGTTGGTGAAGTCGATCTTGTTCGTGTCCTTGAAGTCGGTGGAAGGCGGATAATTCATGCGTTTCCATAGCGGCTCAGTACGATAGTTAATCGCTTTCTGGGCCGAGTCTTCCGCATCCAATGCACCGTCTTTATCAGCGGGATTCGGTACCACTGGACGGGAGAGATCCGGGACCGGACTTCCATCCGCGAACCTCATATTGATGTCGGTTTGGAATTGAACCACGAACTCACGGAAGTAACTGCCATCAGTTTTGGTGACAGTCGCCTGGGCCCGCGAGGTTGCGTCCTCGACCCAGGTGGCCCCTTGAGGTTCGACGATTAGCGAACCGACCGCACCCTTGTTGCTGTGCTTAATCGGATCGGATGAAATCAAGTTAGTCGCGCCGAATTCAATCGGCGTCGCTATCCGCTGGTTGCCGTTGATAACGACATCGCCGGCGTACCACCGGTACCTGGCAATGCCGCCCGGTCCAACCGTTTGGTTAGGATTGAAGCCGACGTTCTTCCCGTCACTGTTCGTTACGTTGTAGGCGAGCAGTTGCGGGTGCAAACCAATCTGGTTCGAAGGCCTCACTTGATTGGCGTTGAAGTGGTCGACGATGGGCGGCAACTCGTTGAAGCCGTCCAAATCCGCCAACGTCCTCGGCAGGTTGTTGATGAGCGTAAAGTTGATACATTCGCCGGCGTTTGCGCGCACGACGAGTGGCTCAACCGGAACGCCCGGTTTCACGTGGCCATTGGCGTCGATGTCCTCGCTGCGGAAGTACATGATCGCAGTCGGGTCGTTAAGCATTCCGCCATTTCCGGCCCGGTTGTTGTAAACCAGGGTGCCCGGCATGTTGACGGCGGCAAGCGTAAGCGCCGAAGCATCGACCGCAGTCACGCTGATGTTCCTTTGCACCGCATTGTTCGGACA
>Ga0207511_100221_pt1 | contig 9605 bp, 5 predicted proteins | sample NitcycUWRSCHO22C_FD_188265 | JGI IMG/M metagenome (GOLD analysis project Ga0207511, IMG submission 188265) | Soil microbial communities from Arlington Agricultural Research Station in Wisconsin, USA - Nitrogen cycling UWRJ-SCHO22-C (SPAdes) | ecosystem: Environmental > Terrestrial > Soil >... | reverse complement strand
TAAAGAAAGGCGGCTTCGTTGCCGGTGCGGCCGGAGGTATAAAAGATCGCTTCATCAGGCGAGAAGAGCGAATTCAATTCTCCGGCGATCAGCGCGAACGCTTCCGGCCATTCGATGGGTTGATAACGATCCGAACCCTCGCGTAAGACCATCGGATGGGTAATACGTCCCTGCTGATTCAGCCAGAGATCCGACTGTTGGGAAAGGTCGGCCACGCTCCACTTCGCAAAAAATTCCGGCGTCGCGCGTTTTTTCGTCGCTTCGTCAGCAACATGCTTCGCGCCCTCTTCGCAAAATTCGAAATGCGATCGTTCCCCATCGGGTTCCGGCCACGCGCAGCCCGGGCAATCGATGCCGTTCTTCTGATTCAGTTGCAGCAAGGTCCGCGTGCCGCGCACCACGCCCATTTCGCCCCACGCAAACTTCGTGGCCACCAGCGCAGCCTTCGCGCCGCCGGCGAACTTACTGATCGGCTTCGCCAATGGAGAAGTTAATTCTTTGGGAGGCTGGGCACTTACCAGAGATTCATCCTGGCCTGTTTCCTGTTTGCGTGACGCCACGTTTTGAATTCTAGAAACCAGCGCACGGATTTGCAAAAGCTCTGGCAACCGCGCGGTCTGATTGACTTACTTCCACGTTTAGCTTAAAAGCATCTTCTTCTCTTCGAATAGATCTGAATACGTCGAATCGGTTTTGCTGACAATCAATTTTCAAGGAGTCTCTATGAAGCTCAATCGGATCAGCAGTGTGTTTGTCGCCGGCGCCCTGTTTGCTCTGTTCGCGTCCGCGTCCGTCAACGCGCAGAACGGCTACAGCCGCGACGCCAATCAGCCCGTCGATCAGGAATACACCAGGAAGATCGCCGAATACACCACCGAGAAATTTTTCAATTCACCGCTGACCGATTACCTGCCTGCCTCTCCGAATGTGCCCACGCCGCAGGCGGTCATCGGCGACATCGCCGGCGCGCCCGGCAAGTTGCCTTACGCCGGGGATGTCTACAAATACATGCGGATGCTGGAAAAGGCGACGCCCCGCGTGAAGGTCTTTTCGATCGGCATGAGCGAAGAAGGCCGCGAGATGATCGCCGTGGCGGTGGCTTCAGAAGCGCTGATGGCAAAGCTCGAAGAAAACCGCGCGCGATTGTCCAAGCTCGCCGATCCCCGCACGATCAATATGAACGATGCGGAAGCCGACAAACTCGTCGAGCAATCGTTTCCGGTTTACTACCTGACCGGCACCATTCACTCGCCGGAAACCGGCGCGCCCACCGCATTGATGGAACTCGCGTACCGTTTGGCGGTCGATGACAGTCCATACATCAAGTCCATCCGGGACAACATGGTCACGCTGATTACGCCGGTCGTCGAGGTCGACGGCCGCGATCGCATGGTCGATGTCTACAAGTGGCACCTGGCCCATCCGAACGAGAATTATCCGAACCTAATCTACTGGGGACACTACGTCGCGCACGACAACAACCGCGATGCGATGGGCTTGTCGCTCAAACTCACTCGCAACGTACTCAACACCTATGTCCAGTGGAAACCGCAGGTGCTTCATGACCTGCACGAATCAGTCGCTTACCTTTATGACAACACGGTCGGCGATGGTCCTTATAACGCCTGGGTCGATCCGATTCTCACTGACGAATGGCAGATGATCGGTTGGAAGAATGTTTCGGAAATGACCAAGTTCGGCATGCCGGGCGTCTTCACCCACGGCACGTTCGATACCTGGTCGCCCGGTTATTTGATGTTCATCGCCGCGACGCACAACGGCATCAGCCGGCTGTATGAAACATTCGGCAACGGCGGCGCTGATACGCTGACGCGCACCACCTCGCCGGACGAATATCAGCGCACCTGGTACAAACAGAATCCACCGTTGCCGCGTGCGAAGTGGTCGCAGCGCAACAACAATAATTATGAGCAGACGGCGATTCTGATCTCGCTCGACTACTTCAACAAAAATCAGAAACTCTTCCTGAAGAATTTTTATTTGAAATCAAAGCGCTCGGTCGAGAAGCCAAAGACCGAAGGCCCGGCAGCTTATGTTTTTCCCGGCGACGATCCGCGCCCCGGCAATCAGGCCACCTTGCTGCGCCTCCTCCAGGCGCAGGCCTGTGAAATTCATAGGGCGACCGCACCGTTCACGGTCATGGTGAAGAAACGGCCGGCGCCGAGAAACACCGCCGGCGGCGCTCGTCCGAGTCCCTCGCCCTCGCCGACACCGCGCGCACCGGAGACTGAACCACGCACGTTTCCGGCGGGCAGCTACATCGTGCGCATGGACCAACCCTACAGCCGCATCGCTGACGCATTGCTCGATTACCAATACTGGAGTCCGCGCGATCCGCAACAGAGCATCTATGACGACACTGGTTGGACCTTCGGCGAGCTTGGCAACGTTCAGGTCACGCGCGTAACGGATGTGAAAGTGCTCGACGCGGCGATGGAAAAAGTGAACGGCGAAGTTCATTCGGCAGGCGGCGTGACCGGCACGGGCACGGTCTTTCTAATCAATGAAAACGCCGACAACGACCTGATTACGCTGCGATATCGTTTGCGCAAAGCCGCCTTCGATGCAGCCGAAGAACCCTTCGAAACCGACGGCCGAAAGTTCAATCGCGGTTCTTACATAATTCGCGGTGTCCTCGTGGATGAAATCAATAAAGCCGCCAAAGAACTCGGCATCCAGGTGCTCGCGGTTTCGCAGGCGCCCACCGTGAAGACCCATGCCGTCAAAGCCGCGCGCGTCGCGATCATGCATACGTGGTTGAGCACGCAAGACGAGGGATGGTGGCGGCTGGCTTTTGATCAAGCGGGCATCCCCTACGATTACATCAGCACGCAGGACGTGGCAAAGGACGCAGACCTCAACAAGAAATACGACGTGATTGTCTTCGGACCGGGCGGCGGTAATGCGAACGCAGTGATCCAGGGACGGCCAATGTACGGCAATCCTCTGCCCTGGAAGAAAACCGAATTGACGCCGAACCTCGGCGGCTTTGCTTCGACCGACGACATGCGGCCCGGCCTGGGGTGGACGGGATTGATGAACCTGCAGAACTTCGTAAAGAACGGCGGCGTCTTCATCGGCGCAGACGAATCGGCGACGTTTGCAGTCTCGATGGGCCTCACCCCGGGCGTGTCAGTTCAGCCGGCTACGCGCCTGCGCGCAATCGGCGACGTTTTGAAGACGAGGATGGTCGATGCGACCAGCCCGATCGCCTACGGCTACGGCGATACGCTCTCGGTCTATTGTTTCCAGGGACCAATCTTCAACGTCAGTAACGTTGCCGGCGGTGGCGGCGGCGGTGGTCGTCGCGGCGGCGGAGCAGCAGCGCAACGCACGACCGGACGCGGCAGTGCTGACGATCCTGACGTGGTCCAGGGTCGGCCACCCGCAGAATTGCCTGAGCCTCCGCCGTCGAGTGAAATTTGGGAAGCGGCGCCTATCCTCGATGAGCAACGTCGTAACCTGGTCGGCCTGATTCCGCCGGCCCAGCGCCCGCGCGTAATTCTGCGCTGGGGCAATGCCAACGAACTGCTGGTCTCAGGCCTGCTCGATGGCGGCGACGAAATCGCGCAACACGCGGCCGTGATCGACTCGCCGCTCGACCGCGGCCACGTCATTCTGTTTTCGATGAATCCATTCTGGCGCGGCCAAACTTCGGGCAGCTACTCGCTGGTGTTCAATACAATTCTGAATTTCGATCACTTGAACGCGGGCAGGAAACTGGACGAAAAGTGAGCTATAGGCGAAATCTATTCAGGTGCGCGCTTTTAGTGCTCTACGGCTGCGAGCCATTAAAATAGACATCAAAGACCAAACCCGGGTCACCATCTGATGGACCAAGAGGAAGTAATGTTGCGTCACTGAGACCGGGATAAGCGCGCAAGATCCCTAACAGCTTTTCTGCTTCCGGCTTACTTTCGGGGCTAAAGAATCTTACCTGTAATCGATCTATGGCAGTCGGTGCGCGGTCGATTTTGACATCACAAACGTCATACTGTCCCATTAAAGCATCATGGATTCGATCAGCGGGCGCTTGTTGTGAATCAGAGGAGTGAATAAACATAAGAACCCTTGGCGGCATCGTGAATGTGGCGTCATCGGATATAGTATTGTTTCCCTTGGCGTCGGCCGACTGGACTTGATAATGATACTCTGCGCCGCCTATCAGGTCCTGGAGAGTTACACTGTGCGTTGTGGTCATGGTCGGCCTGGTGTTAGTTTTCTCGTACTTGTGTGTCGTCCCGAACGTGACTGTTGTTCCGAAGTTGACTTGGGAACTGCTCGCCTTGTTCGTGGTCCATTCAATCGTCACCTCGCCGCAGTTGAAGTCTCCGACGCGCAGATCGCTAATGATTATTTCCGATGTGAGTACCGATGCGAGTTTACGCAGATCCTCTTGGAGTTTTTTGAGTTCCTGATCGGCTTCTTCGCGAGCGTGCGTCAGTTCTCGCGCGCGCAGCTCTAAGTCTTGCGTGAGCTGCTTTGCCTGCCTGGCTTTGGAATAATATGCCCATGCGCCACCGGCCAGGATCAGAAGGAAAACTCCGAGCGCCACCCATGTCTGGCCCGAAATAGAGAAATACCGAAGCCTGTCTCGCGCTTGCAAGTACCAGCCGTAGAGCTTGCCTCTGGAGGCGATCTTCGCCTGGCCCGGATGGGCAGCAGCATCGAGGATGTCAGTCGCCAAATTGCTGAACGACTCGGCAAGTACTTGCTGTGGCGCGCTCCGAACTGCCAGAGGTATTTCACCAAAGCTATAGAATCCGACATATGGGATTGAGTTTGCATGCAGCACCTTCAAAGCTTCTCGTTGTTCTGACGCCGGCAAGAACCTGCCCAGTATTCTGGCGGCCGTCGCCTGCCACTTATTTAACAAGACCTGTTCCGAGAGAATCTCTACGCGTGAAGGTCTGAGCATCAGCTTCGGCGGCGCTTTGCTTTCCGCAACTTCCGGAGCTCTTTCAAGAATGGTCTCGACCACGGATTCGATGCCCTTGAGATTCTGTTTATTGAAGGCGAACATGAGCACTACCACCTCGGGCAATTGCAGCGTGCAGATTCCCCCTATGTCAGTCACCCCAGTGCGGCTGTCGATGAGAACGATGTCGCTTGACTGCTTTAGTTTCTTCTTGAAGTATTCGATGAAACCAAAGCCTCGCCACTTTGTGTAGAATTCTTCCCAATTGAATTCGTTGACGTGAGTCTTGTATTGCTGGTTCTGAAGCCCCGCCGCGAGGAGGGAAATTGATCCATTGTTTGGGAAGGAGGCTATCGGATTGACGTAGTCATTGAGATCAAAGAGCTCGTCTGGCAGTGAGGTTTCTTTGCCAACCAGTGTCTTGTAGTCGAGAAGTAAGTCAATCAGGCCCTTCTTAAGACGTGCTTCCTCAAGGTCAAAATATTTGTGTAAGCCGGGCGCCTCCAGATCCCAATCAACGACCAGAACTTTCTTTCCAAATTTCTCGGCCAACAACCAGCCGACATTCGCGAGGGCCATGCTTCTGCCCACCCCGCCTTTGTAAGAATAAAAAGTAACAATTGTTGACTGTTGTTCTTCCATCAGCTGGATTAATTCAACTTTGGTTGCGGTCCCTCCGGCCATTCTCGCAGGGCGGCATCCGCCCCGCGGGTCAGCCCGCCTTCAGGGGGCGTGAGTCTGGCCAGCGAGTTTCCGAAGTTATTCAGGTCCGCCGCTCGGTTGACTATCCGGTGTTCGTGTCCCTTCTTCTCGTAGGCCCAATCTACTACGGCCCACAATTGAGAGTATCTCTTCCTTAAATAATCCTCGCCCCCGCCCGGGAGTCCTGACGGCAACACGAAACAGCACCTCGCTTCCGTGGAAAGCGCAAAGTCTGTCTTTTCGGCCAGCTTGGAATACTTGTCAAGGAAGAGCGCAAAGACGTCAATAAAATAGATTGAAATCGAAGCCTCGCGAATAGTCTCAATATTCTTCAGATCGTCGTCGAGCCCTTCTACCAGATCAGAGTCCGTCCGATATCCCATTGATTCTTTGAAGAGATCTTTGATCCTCTTATCGGCGAAAGGCCTCCAGTCATCGTTGGAAGCCGCGTAACGATCTCGGCTGGCATCAAGCCAGTTTGCCAGTTCTGTCATTTTCTGTGCCCTGAGATTACGGACGACTTCCGCCACTTCATCTCTCTTGGGCGCCTTATCCTTTTCAGGCGCTTCAGGTTTTCTTAGGGTAATCACTGCGTAACGTAAAGGCTCCATATCAACCTCCGAGATTTAATTCCGACAACCTTCGCAAAGCTTGACAGGCTGTCTCCTGCTTTTGGGACTCGGACAGACTCTCGATGTCTTTCTCTATGTTAGGCATTTCTGCGTAGGACGATGTTTGCACCGTCTCAAAATATTTCTTCCATCGGAGTTGACGCTGAGTTTTGGTGTCGCTGCTTTCTAGATCCTGCAACACGATATCGAACCATCCGAGGTCTGTTTGGATTAGCTCAAGCCCTTGCTTAGCCAGCACATTCCCGGACTTTTTCCGAGCGGCCCTTAACTCTTCCGCCAAATTGTTTGAGCAAGCCTTAACCTCATTGAGAGTTTGGGGCGTACACTCGCTCCAGATAGCGCTATTTCTTATCCCTCGTAGTTGTTCGCGAACTTTCGTCATCGAAGTGAGGAAAGCGACTGATGGCAAGCCCGGCAAGTCCGCTCCTTTAGTCAAAATGGTAGCGAACAACGAAGATGAAATGACCAGACTTGCGACCCCGAGGAGAAATGATTGGGTCATGTAGTCGCGCGAGAAATTGACGCCGCGAATTATTCCTGCGCTGCCGGACACTGCGGTGGTACTCAAAACGATCAGGAGAGTAGTCACGCAACTTCGCAGGTTAAGATAATCTTCCGTAAGATACCATTCTCTTTCGCGGCCTCGGACCAACAGAAATGTAACCAACAGCGGCAGCAGACTTACGAGCAGCACCGGTGCCGCGCCTTTAACCGAGGGAAACTTGATGTCCCTGACTTCGAGGAAACCGATTAAAGACAAACTCGAAGGAAGCGCCCCGTACCAAATCAAGCCCCAGGATCTTATCCCGAGTATCGGATCCAGAAGGCCAACAAACCGTCTTATTCTCACTCGAATGTTCTTCGATGTCTTTGAGTTTGGCAACAACGTCATGTGTATTTACTTTGAGTGAAGGACTGGCGCGAGAAGGATGCGGCGGTTTAGTCGCAGGCTCTGTGACCAGACTACTCGTTCGTTGACTTGCGAGGTGGGCGAATGATAGTAGACGCTTTGCGGACGGTCAACATCTGGCGAGAGTCCTAAGCGTGAGGGTCGAGGCGTGGGAATGTGCAATACTCGGTGGTGACTGATGCGCATTGCGATCATTGGCGGCGGCATCGGCGGACTGACTGCGGCGCTGGCGCTGAGGCAATTCGGTTTCGAGCCGGAGATTTTTGAGCAGGCGCCGGAACTACTTGAAGTGGGCGCCGCCATTTTGATGTGGCCGAATGCGATGCGCGTGCTGCATCGACTCGGCATGGCAGATGCGGTTCGCGCGGCGGGCGCTATCCTGGAACAGGGACGCTGGCTCGGAAGTGATGGGAGCGTCTTAAATCAATTTTTGTTTCCAAAGGTTGAAGTACCCGCCGTTGCCATTCACCGGGCTGAGTTACAGCACATTCTTCTGGCCGCAAATCCAGTTGAATCGATCCGGCTGGATCATGCATTCGACCGTTTCGAACAACACGCCGGCGTAGTTGTAGTCCACTTCAAAAACCAAACACCATTTGAATGTGACGCGTTGATTTGCGCTGACGGTCTGCACTCCCGCGCGCGCGCGCAAATGCTGAACGACGGTCCGCCAACTGAGCGCGATTATGTTGCCTGGCGTGGCGTGTTAACGCACACACTTGATTCCTCGGCGATGGGCGCGGCCACAGAGATCTATGGACGTGGTCAACGTTTCGGCATTGGTCCGTTGGGCCACGGTAAAGTTGGCTGGTGGGCCAGCGCCAATAAAAGTTTGCTGCGCGGCGCTGAGCGATTCGACGACGCGACTATTCATGAACACCACGCGCTGTGCCATGACAACATGGAGGAAATCCGCGCACCGCTGCTGCGTCTGTTCGATGGCTGGTGCGAGCCGGTGCTCGATCTAATTCGCGCAACTCCTTTGACGGCATTGGTGCGAAACGCCACGCTCGATCGTGACCCGGTAAAAAAATGGACCGAAGGTTGTGTGACTCTGCTCGGCGATGCGATTCATCCCGTGACTCCGAATCTCGGCCAGGGCGGATGTCTGGCCATCGAAGACGCGGCGGTGCTGGCGCGATGTTTTGCTAAGTACGTTCACAGTCGCAGCAGCGGCGCGGAAAGCGCGGCGGCAATAACGGTCGCGTTCCGCAAGTTTGAAACAGTTCGTTTCTCACGCACCGCCTGGATCGCGCGATCGTCGCGCGTCTACGGATATTTCGGTCAGTGGCAAAGCGCTTGGGCCGCACAGTTGCGCGGTTCGGTGCAGGGGCTGGTGCCCGCGCGGCTGGCGGCGTCGGTGCTGCGCAGAATTTTCGATTACGATGCTTTTGCCGTTGAAGTATAGCTGGCCGGGCCGAAATGAAAACATCGCCCGCTTCGCGGGCTCCGGGTTCGTCAGGCGACCGTAACCCCAGCGCTGAAGCGCTGGGCTATTTTCATTTCGTCCGCCTCGCGGACTATGAGGGCGGCTCCCAGCTAGTATTAGGTTGCGGATGGCAATTCGCCACCGGCGCCGCGAAGTGCGGCGAGACCCTCGGCGGGTAAATCCCGGGTCTGTTTCATGAGCGACATTATGTGTTGAGATCTCGCTGCGGCGGGATGCCAGGCGTGCTCTCGCAAACCGTCGATCGCGGTAATGGTCGGGTGATAACGCTCGTAAATATCGGCCTCATCCGGATCGCCCCAACTACCGTCGGGGTTCTGCCGGGAAATAATAAACTCTTCGGCCGCACGAATCCGATCATCTTTCCGGGTGAGACCAAAAGCCTTCAGCGCATCAAGCATCTCTCCGCAAGTTTCGTAATCATCTGCCTGAACGACGGCCGGCAATTGCGTCCGGAGAAACTCGTACTCGTCCGGTAGCCACGCAGGCAACAAGCGGTGAACTCCGTAGTCATTCAACGTGTAAACGACATGGGTGACTGCATAGATCGACCAGATGAAATCCGCGTACGATTCAGATTCAGATCGTTTGTAAGGACGCATCGACGGAAGCCATTGCAGCGCATCCGCATAGCGCGCTCCGAGCGCGACGCCGAAACATTCACCGAAGTAGCTTCGGATTAGCGCGACCAGCCAGACCTCATATCTACTCATCATCGTCAGCGGGCCTCGGCAATCGGCGCATGAGACGCTCCCGCGCGGATTGGCAGCGCCGCATTCACAGTCTTCCGGCACATCTTCGGGCGGCGGTTCAATTCGTGGATCGAACCAGTAAAAGTCCTGGGGTTGAAAGTCGCTTGCGGCGCGACTAATGGCCGCCTTCATCGCGCTGTCCGGCAAACCAATGCTATCGGCGACATTCGCAGCGATCAGGAATTGCGTGAGCGTGTCGGCATCGAGTTCTCCGGGTAACGTC
>Ga0207511_100220_pt1 | contig 9934 bp, 4 predicted proteins | sample NitcycUWRSCHO22C_FD_188265 | JGI IMG/M metagenome (GOLD analysis project Ga0207511, IMG submission 188265) | Soil microbial communities from Arlington Agricultural Research Station in Wisconsin, USA - Nitrogen cycling UWRJ-SCHO22-C (SPAdes) | ecosystem: Environmental > Terrestrial > Soil >... | reverse complement strand
GCGATCGTGACCGGAGCTTTGTTTGTAATCACGCTGCTGGCTTGCTATCTCCCCGCACGTCGCGCCACGAAGGTCGATCCGTTGGTGGCTTTGAGATACGAATGAAAGGGAAGAGCAGATGCTGGCGGCGCTCAAACAGAACTTAACTTACTGCCTAAGAACTCTGTTCCAGAATCCGGGCTTCACGATCGTCGCGGTGTTCACGCTGGCGTTGGGGATCGGAGCTACGACCGCCATCTTCAGCGTCGTGTATGCCGTCTTTGAACCGATGCCTTATCCAAATCCGGACCAGTTGGTGATGGTCTGGACGATCAACCGAGGAAATCGAAATCCTGTCTCGACGGTCGATTATCTCGCGTGGAAACAGCGCAGCTCATCGTTTCAGGGAGTCAACGCATGGACCAGCGGGCCGTTCAATGTCGGCGGCGGTGAAAGGCCGGAACAGGTCGCAGGAACATGGCGGACGCCGGGCTTCTTCACGATGGAGGGTTTGCCTTTCATGCTCGGTCGCGACTTCACCGAGGAAGAAGGGCAGCCCGGCCGCGACCACGTCGTTATTCTGAGTAATCGTCTCTGGTCTCGTAGCTTCGCGTCGAACCGCGACATCCTGGGCAAAGACATCCGCATTAACAGCGAACCTTATACGGTTGTCGGCGTCTTGCCGGCCGGAATTCATGATCGTTTTAACTCGCAATTGTGGGTGCCGCTGTCTATTCAAACCGATCCGACCGGTCAGGTGATGCGATCAGTTTCGGTAATGGCGCGTTTGAAAGAGAACGTCACCAACGCGCAGGCGCAGGCCGAGATGAGCGGCATCGAGCAGCGATTGCTTGCCGAGCGCCCGAAGGCAAATCCGATTGGCGTGAGTGTGGAACCGCTCCATCTGAATTTCCTTACTGATGCAACGCGTCGCAACCTTTGGCTGTTACTCGGCGCCGTCGGATTTCTCTTATTGATTGCGTGCGTCAACGTGGCGAATTTGCTGTTGGCGCGTGGTACCGTGCGCCGCCGCGAGATGGCCCTGCGAGCAGCGCTGGGCGCGTCGCGCGGCCGCCTGTTCTCACAGTTACTGACTGAGAGTCTGGTGCTGGCGACGTTGGGCGGCGGGCTCGGGCTACTGCTGGCGACGGTGATCATCGATTTGATTCAAGCGGTGATGCCGCCGGTCGGCACAATGCTGCCATCAGAAGCCGAGATCAGAATTAGTGTTCCAGTTCTCCTGTTTACGATCGCGATTAGCACGATCGCCGGGCTGCTATTCGGCTCAATGCCCGCGTGGCAAGCGACCCGACTCGATCTCAACGAGGTGCTTAAGCTCGGCGGGCGAACGGGCGGAGGCAGCGGCCGCCGTAATCCGCGACGCGCACTGGTGATCGCAGAATTTGCGCTGGCCCTGACGCTGCTGGCTTGCGGCGGCCTGGCCCTGCAGAGCTTTTGGAATCTAACCAGAATCGACCTCGGAATTAGTACCAATCATCTACTTTCGTTTCGACTGACCGTGCCCGATCAGAGGCTGAAGACACCCGATCAAATCAGATCGTATTACCGGCAGATGCTGGAGAAGATTCAAGCCGTGCCCGGCGTTAGAAATGTTGCCGCGATGACAGGTACACCTGCCGGCGGCACTGGACTGGGTACACGCTTCTTCATCGCGGGCCACCCGCCTGCTAATCCGGCTGAACGTCCCGGCGCATCATTTCAAACGGTCACCCCGGGCTATGTCGACGCGCTTGGAATCCGAATGGTCAAGGGCCGCTCGTTTGACGAGCATGACACGGAAACCGGCATGCGCGTGGCCATCGTCAACGAATTCTTTGTCAACCGATATCTCAGCGGCGTCGATCCGATCGGCCAGCGAATCATGATGAGTGAATGGCAAACCGGTCCGCCGAGCACTCCCGTCGAGTGGCAAATCGTGGGTGTGTTTCGGAACGTGCGTGGCGCCGGATTTCGCGATGACTCGCCCGAAATCGATGTGCCGTTTTGGCAGAACCCGATTCCGCGCGCTGGCGTGGTGCTGAAGACTGATGGAGATCCAAAAGCCGTAATCAACAGCGTGGCCGCGGCAGTGAATTCAGTCGATCCGGATATGCCGCTCGCCGGCGTCAAAACAGTCGATGAAATTGTCGGCGAGTCTCTGGCGATCGATCGCTTCAGCGTGGTGCTGTTTGCCAGCTTCGGCGCGCTGGGATTGTTGCTGGCCGCGGTCGGTATCTACGGTGTCACAGCTTTTGGCGTGGCCCAGCGCACTCACGAGTTTGGCGTGCGTATCGCATTGGGCGCACAGCGATCGCGAGTCATCCGGCTGGTGATGAAGGAAGCGACGGCGCTCGCGGTAATCGGCGGTCTAATCGGATTGTTTGGCGCTTACCTGGTGGGGCGGGCCATGCAGACGACTCTGTATGGAGTTCCCGCGCTGGATGCGCGCGCATTTGCGGCGGTGTTCGTGCTGTTGCTGGTCTCGGCCTGGATCGCTTGCTTAATTCCGGCCCTGCGCGCCAGTCGCGTCGAACCACTGGAAGCGCTGCGACATGAATGAGAGGTTACATCGTGCACAGTCTGATTCAGGATTTGAAATATGGCCTACGGATGTTGTGGAAGAGTCCGGCCGTAACGCTGGTCGCCATTATCGCTTTGACCTTAGGTATTGGCGCGAACACCGCGATCTTCAGCGTGGTCCATGCGGTGTTGTTGCGCTCGTTTCCTTATGCCGAAGGCGACCGTCTCGCGATTGTTTGGGAGAACCGCAAGAGCGGCAGGCCCAACACCCAGAACGTAATCAACATGGGCAACTTCTTCGATTGGAAGACGCAGAACGGTGTGTTCAGCGACATGGCCGCGTTCTTTGATCGCAACGTGAACCTCACGGGCGACGGAGAACCGGAAGAAGTGCCTTCTCAACTGGCGACGACCAACCTCTTTTCGGTGCTGGGCGTGAACGCGATCAAGGGCCGCACGTTTTTGCCTGACGACGGGAAGAGCGATCAGACCCGCGTCGTGGTGATTAGTTACGACCTGTGGCAGAGACGTTTTGGCGGCGATGCGAACATCATCGGGCGGAAGGTAACGCTGAATAATCTGCCGAACGAAATCATCGGCGTTCTGCCCCCTGACGTCGGCTGGTTCGTGCAGAAAGGATCGATGATTCATAACCCGCCCGAAGTCTGGACTCCCTGGCAAGTCGAAGATGATTCGCGCGAACGGCATGGACGATTTGCCCGCGCAGTCGCGCGCCTGAAACCTGGCGTCACCTTTGAGCAGGCGCAAAACGAAATGAACTTAATCGGTGCGCGGCTCGAACAGCAGTATCCGGATTTCAACGCGAAGTGGGGCGTGACCGTGGTGCCGCTACGCACCCAGTTCACCGGCGAGGTTCGCAAGCCACTCTTCGTGTTGCTTGGCGCCGTGGGTTTTGTGCTGCTGATTGCCTGCGCGAACGTCGCGAATTTGCTACTGGCGCGCGCTGCCTCCCGCAAACGAGAAATCGCTTTGCGGGCCGGTCTCGGCGCCAGCCGCTGGCGCATCGCGCGACAACTGCTCACCGAGAGCGTGTTGCTCTCGGTGTTCGGTGGCGGGCTCGGCCTCTTGCTCGCGCTCTGGGGAACGCGAGCGTTACTGGCTTTGAGCCCGCCCGAACTCATCGACTTACGCGCGACCACCGTCAATCTGCCAGTCCTCGCATTTACCATCGGGCTGACGTTGCTGACCGGAGTTGTCTTTGGATTAGTCCCGGCCCTGGAAGCGTCGCGGTTCGATTTGACCGAGCCGCTGAAAGAAAGCGGGAAGGGCGTCATCGGCGGCACGCGCGCGCAGCGAATGCGCGGCGTTTTTGTCGTAGCGCAAGTAGCTTTGGCACTCGTGCTGCTCGTCGGCGCCGGATTACTCATCAAGAGTCTGAACCGCCTGCAATCAGTCGAGTCCGGCTTCGACCCGCGAAATCTGTTGACCGTGCGAGTGAGCCTGCCGTCGCGAAAGTATGATACCGATCCCAAGGTCATCAATTTTTTCAGGCAGGCAGTCAATCAAATCCAAAACATGCCTGGCGTCGAGTCGATCGGCGCCATCAACACGCTGCCCTTCGATGGGCCGTATTCGGGGACAAGGCTCGATATCGAAGGCCAGCCGAAACGGCCGGCGGGCCAGTGGCTGACAACCGGCGTCTGTGTGACGGACGCAAATTACTTTCAGACGATGCACATCCCGTTGAAGCGCGGACGCTTGTACACGCCGCAGGAAGTGACGGAGATGCGTCACGTGGTGGTCGTCAACGAAGCCTTCGCGCGCGAGATATTTCCGGGTCAGGACCCTCTCGGACAACGGGTCACGATCAATATGAAAGACGACAGTGTGCCGAGTGAAATCATCGGTGTGGTCGGCAATAACAAGGCCAGGGGACTGGATAGTGAAGTCGAGCCGATGGCCTTCTGGCCGCACGCCGAACTGGTATATCCGGCGATGACTTTTGCAATTCGCACGCGCGGTGAGAGCACGAACGTTACCGCCGCGGTCCGCAGCGCAATTCATCAACTCGATCCTGATCAGCCAATCGGCCAGGTAGCGACGATGGATTCGTTGATGGCGAAGTCTGTGGCGCGCGCGCGATTCAATTCAACCCTGCTGGGAATTTTCTCGATCGTCGCGCTGGTGATGGCCGCCGTGGGCATCTACGGCGTGATGTCTTATTCGGTCTTGCAGCGAACGCACGAGATAGGAGTGCGCATGGCCCTCGGCGCCCAGCGCGCGGACGTGCTCAAGCTAATCCTGAAACAGGGCGTCGTGCTCGCCGTTACCGGCGTGCTGGTTGGGCTCGCGGGATCGTTCGGATTGACTCGAGTTATTTCCACCTTGTTGTTTGGCGTCGCGGCGACTGATAAGGGGACCTTTGCGGCCGTTGCGTCTGGCCTGTTGGTGATCACATTTCTGGCTAGTTATCTACCGGCGTGGCGGGCCACCAGGGTTAATCCGCTCGACGCGCTGCATTACGAGTGACGGTCTATGGAAAATGTAATTAAGGACATTCGCTATGCGTTGCGCACAATTGTGAAGCGGCCCGGGTTCAGTCTGATCGCCGTCGTCACCCTGGCCTTAGGCATTGGCGCGAATACCGCAATCTTCAGCGTCGTCAACGGCATTCTCTGGCGCCCGCTTCCTTATCCGCAGCCGCAACAACTAGTGATGGCCTGGACGAATCATCAGGCGCGCGGCGGGCCGGCCCAGGAATGGTTTTCTCCGCCTGAGGTGGACGACTGGCGCGCGCAGAACAAAGTGTTCTCGCAGTTGTCAGCTCTTAATAACTGGGTGCCGACGCTTACCGGCCGCGATGAGCCTGAGTCTCTGGTGGGCGCGGCGGTGTCGCACGACATGTTTAATCTGCTGGGAATCGCGCCGGCGCGGGGCCGCACTTTTCTGCCGGAAGAGGATCAATTGAATGCGGCTAACGTCGTCGTACTCAGCGACGATCTTTGGCGCAAACGATTCAATTCGGATCCGAACATTGTCGGCAAATCCATTTCACTTAATCAGAACGACTATCAGGTTATCGGCGTTATGCCGGCCGGATTTCAGTTTCCGATCATTCCCGGCGTGCAAGTCTGGAGAACGCTGCGACCTACACTGAATCCCTCATGTGCACGCGGTTGCATCGTGCTGCGCGCGATCGGCCGGATGAAAGACAACGTCACGATCGAGCAGGCGCAAGCCGACGTCAGCACCATCGCTTCGCGTTTGGCGGCGCAGTATCCCGACACCAATTCAAAGGTCGGCGCGGCGCTGGTGCCGTTTCAAGAACAACTTGTCGGCAACATCAAGCGGCCGCTGCTGGTTCTGCTGGGCGCCGTGGGTTTTGTTTTATTGATTGCCTGCGCGAACGTCGCGAACCTGATGCTGGCCCGCGCCGCCACGCGCGAACGCGAGATGGCTTTGCGATCGGCCCTCGGCGCCAGTCGTTTGCGCGTAATCCGCCAACTGCTTACCGAAAGCGCCTTGCTGGCATTCGCCGGCGCGGCCACCGGGTTGGCGCTCGCCTACTGGTTGCTGCGTTTGTTGGTGAGCCTCAGTCCGCAGGGAACTCCGGGACTGGATCAGATCGCGATCGATCGATATGTCCTGGGCTTCACAGTCTTAATCGCCGCGGTTACCGGAATCGTTTTCGGTCTCGCGCCCGCGCTGCAAATGTCGAAAATCGATCTGAATAGATCACTTAAAGACACTGGCAAAGGCACGCCCGGCGGAGCGCGCGGGGGACGCCTGCGTGGCGCGCTGGTGATCGCAGAGATGGCTCTCGCGCTGCTGCTGCTGATTGGGTCAGGACTCTTAATGAAGAGTTTCATCCTGCTGCAACGCGTCGATCCGGGATTCAACCCCGATCACGTCGTAACGCTGCGGGTGATTTTGAATCGGACTGCTTACCCGGCTGTGCCTCAGATCGTTAATTATTATGCGCAGCTGCTTGATCGGGTTAAGGCCGTGCCGGGCGTGCAATCGGCGGCGACGATTTCAACCCTGCCGTTAAGCGGCAACCAGACTGATACTAATTTTCTGATCGAAGGCCGCCCGGCTCCGCCTCCGAACCAGGAACCAAGCGCCTGGTTCAACTCAGTCAGCAATGACTATTTTCAGGCGATGCAATTGCACATGGTCAAAGGCCGCACCTTTACCGAAAGTGACAACGAGAAATCACCTCTGGTTGCGATCATCAGCGAAGCGATGGCGCGTAAGTTCTGGCCGAATGAAGACCCGCTGGGAAAACGAATCGGACGCGGTCCCGATAAATGGCGCGAGATCGTCGGCGTGGTACGCGACGTAAAGCATTTTGGTCTCGATACGGAAGCGCCGCCGACAATGTATTTCCCAATGCGCCAGCAGCCCGCGCGCGGGATGGACCTGGTGGTACGCACGTCCGGCGATCCGCTCAGCATGGCGCCTACGCTGCGCCAGCAAGTGTGGGCCGGAGATCGGAACCTCGCGATCGCCAACCTGGGCACCATGAAAGATCTGGTCTCGTCGTCGATCACCCAACAGAAGTTCATTCTGACTCTGCTCGCATGTTTCGCGGGGCTGGCTTTGCTTCTGGCAGCCGTCGGCATTTACGGCGTGATGTCCTATGCGGTGACGCAACGCACACACGAGATTGGCATTCGCATGGCGCTCGGCGCGCGCGTCGCGGATGTTCTCACGCTGGTATTTCAACAGGGACTTGTCCTCACGCTGATTGGCGTGGCGATCGGAATCGCGTTGGCATTTGCGCTGACGCGGCTCATGAAGAGCCTGTTGTTCGGGGTGACGCCGACCGACGCCATGACTTTTGTCATGGTGGCGGTGGCCTTAGTGCTGGTAGCGCTGCTCGCGTGTCTCGTTCCGGCGCGACGCGCGACGAAGGTCGATCCACTGATCGCGCTTAGATACGAATAGAAGGAGGCCGCAGATGCGAAGCGTTTGGCAGGACGTCAAGTATGGATTGCGCGCGCTGATTAATCGCCCGGGTGTGACGCTCATCATAGTAACCACGCTCGCGCTCGGCGTCGGCGCCAACACTGCGATCTTCAGCGTCGTCAACGCGACACTGCTGCGGCCGCTGCCGTTCAAGGATCCGGATCGGATCGTGATGGTCTGGGGATACATTCCCAAGCTCGCGCATAACTCAGACAAGTTTCCTTCTTCGGCTGCGAACTACCTTGGGCTCGCCAGGCAAACTCAGACGTGCGAACAGCTCGCCGCCTTCCGTCAATGGTCCTGGCAACTAACCCACGCGGGCGAGCCGGAGCAATTACAGGGAGTCCGTGTTTCAGCGAACTTTTTCGAAGCTCTCGGTGCGAGACCGTTGGCCGGTTCGACGTTCACCAGCGATCAGGACCAGGAGGGAGCAGCGCCCGTCGCCGTTATCAGTTATCGGCTGTGGCAAAAAGAGTTTGGCGGCGACCCGCGAGCTTTGGGCCAAAGCCTTACCTTGAATGGGCACACAGTTCAGATCGTCGGTGTGATGCCGCGCGACTTCGAGTTTCCCGGCAGCGCCAACATGATTCCCGGTCTGCAGTTCGCGATCAGAAATGACATCTGGATGCCTCTGGCGATGAGCGCAGATGAACGCGGCAACCAGGGGAGCTTGAATCTAGCGGTCATTGGCCGGCTTAAACCGGGAGTGACTCTGGCCCAGGCCGAAAATGAATTGCGCGCAATTGAGACTACGCTGCCGCTGGGCACCATCGGCTACACGGTCAACCTGATTAATTTGCAGAAGCAGATGGTCGGCAATATTCAGCGCTTGCTGCTGGTGATGCTGGCAACGGTCGCGTTCGTTTTGCTGATTGCCTGTGCGAACGTCGCCAACCTTTTGTTGGCCCGGGCTTCGGCGCGGCAAAAAGAGATGGCGATTCGGCGCGCGCTGGGCGCCGGTCGTTGGCGCATCATCCGACAGCTCCTTACCGAAAGTGTTTTGTTGTCGCTGACTGGCGGTTTGGTCGGGCTGCTGCTGGCTGTCTGGGGAACGCCGCTGCTCGTCTCAGTCATTCCCGAAAAAGTCCCACGCATTCATGAAGTCAATGTTGACTTCCGTGTCCTTGGGTTTGCGTTGTTGGTATCGGTGGCCACCGGCATCGTGTTTGGCCTGGCGCCGGCGCTGCAAGCGTCGCGCCCGGATCTGAATGAAACGCTGAAAGAGACTGGCCGCGGAACGACTGGTGGAATACGACAGAACCGCATGCGCGCGTTCTTGATCGTTTCGGAAGTCTCGCTGGCTGTGGTCCTGATGATCGGCGCCACCTTGCTGACCAAGAGCTTTGTGCGCTTGCTGCAAGTCAACCCCGGCTTCGATTCAACGCACACGCTGACCATGGAGGTGGCGTTGCCCACACTGCCGCCGTCCAAATATGCCGATGACCAGGAGCAAGCAGCCTACTTCAAAGAAGTGCTCTCTCGACTCAATCACTCGCCAGGAGTAACCGCCGCCGGAGCGGTTCTCAGTCTGCCGCTGACGGGCGCCGAAGAGAGTACCGATCTATTTATTGAAGGCCGGCCCCGGCCAACTTTTGAAGAACGGCCTAATGCCGATTACACCATCGTCTCGCCTGAATATTTTCGCGCTCTCCAGATTCCGTTGCTGAAGGGCCGGCAGTTTTCAGATCGCGACGATAAGAATGCGACGGCCGTAATCATCATCAATGAAGCTTTGGCGCGTCGAAATTGGCCGGACCAGGAGCCGATCGGCCAGAGACTCACGGTCGGCTTTGAAAAAGAGCCGCGGCAAATTATCGGCGTGGTCGGGAGCGTGAAACAGACCACGCTCAACGCTGATGCGCGGCCGACAATGTACATGCCGCATCTTCAGCGTCCCACCGGAGGCATGACGATCGTCCTTCGCACGAACGGAGATCCAGCGTCGCTGTCACAGCTCGCCCGCACGGAAATTCATTCGGTCGATCCGAGTGTTCCGGTGACCAACATCCGCACAATGAACGAAGTATTTGCTTCATCGATCGCGCAACAGCGCTTCGCGATGCTGCTGGTGGGACTCTTTGGCGTTTTAGCGCTGGCGCTGGCGACGATCGGAATTTACGGCGTCATATCCTATTCGGTGACGCAGCGCACTCATGAAATTGGAGTGCGGATGGCGCTGGGGGCCCAGCGGATCGACGTGCTCAAGCTGATTTTGCGACACGGAATCCTCGTGTCTCTGCTCGGCGTGTTCGTAGGCGTAGCCGCATCGTTCGGTCTGACGCGAGTGATGGCGTCTTTGTTGTTCGGGGTTACGCCGACAGACACGATGATCTTTGCCACGGTCGCCTTCGGCATATTGGCGATAGGCGCGATCGCGACGTACTTGCCTGCGTGGCGAGCAACCAGGGTCGATCCGTTGACGGCGCTGAGATACGAGTAGTGTCAGTACCGCGAGCGGTAGCGACCGGATCAATTGATTCCGGTAGAGGAGACCTTGATCCGG
>Ga0207511_100219_pt1 | contig 10137 bp, 8 predicted proteins | sample NitcycUWRSCHO22C_FD_188265 | JGI IMG/M metagenome (GOLD analysis project Ga0207511, IMG submission 188265) | Soil microbial communities from Arlington Agricultural Research Station in Wisconsin, USA - Nitrogen cycling UWRJ-SCHO22-C (SPAdes) | ecosystem: Environmental > Terrestrial > Soil >... | reverse complement strand
CGGCCAAAGCGGAACGGTAGCCGCCACCGTCCAACGCTCATGGCGTTTCAGTCTTCTCGGTTTTCGCCAACTCTACTCTCTTCAATTTTACGGTCAGGAATGTGGCCCACATTCCCAACAGGGTTGTAAGCGTAGCCAGAATGAATGTGACAGACGTCGCGCACGCTCCGGCCGGCTTCCACAGCTTTCAAGATCGAAATGATCTGGGTTTCATTGAACTACTTCGCTTCATTAAGGTCTCCTTCGGGCCTGCTATGCTGCCCCGGAAACCTCTACTTTTCAATGGTCCAGTTTTTAGGGAGGGTTACAACTTAGCCTCGAAGTTTCTTCCGCGCAGCGCGCATGATCTTTTCCCTTCCTTCACTCGGACTTATCTTTTTTGCGGCGGCAGTGATTGGGCAGATGTCACAAGCCGAGAAACCAACCATCAACGTATTCTGGTGCCGCCCAACGAACGCTTAGAGCATAAATAAAGCCAGTTTGTTTCCGGTGAACATGGACATAGATCTTTTGACTCAGTAATAAGAGCGCAATTTGCGCCGCAAACGGCCTCATAAAACGAATCAGTTTAATCGCGGACCCCACTATGACATGCTGTGCGAGTTCGATTCGGTTTGCCCACTCGAATCTGCTCAACCACTGTTACAGCAGTCGGCAAGGGATCACTTTTCCTGGCCACATACTAACACGAGTTTTCGACAACCAACGTTTACTTGTTGAAGCACTATGGCGAAGACCATTCGCTTCAACGAAGGTACAAGCCATGGTGGCATTTCGCCAATCCACATTCGCCGTCACCGTTAAGGAGCAGTCTTTGCAGGGCGCGAGTCTTCATCAAACACTTTTGGATATTCCTGCACATGGGTGGTCAGAATCCCAAGTCGTTTCCGCCGTGGGTAAGTGGATTTCGAGCCTGAAGTGTTATTGCGGGTGGCCCTCTTGCGCGAATGGTACGGAGCGACGCTAAACAATTGGCAGTAATCTGCCATAGCAAAAAACCCGAGAAAAACCCACAATGACGCGCTTCTAAAGTTACGCGTTCGCCGCCATTCCGACATGGTTTAACCCGTGGCAGCAAACTGGCGCAGGAATGCGAGGAACTTCAGGTACCAAGTAGGCCTAATGCTGAAATCCTCGTTAGGATCGCAACTCCGGCTTCCATCGGGCACAGCAAGGTAAATAGCTCGCCTCATTCCTGACTCGCACTCAGAGATTGCAGGCGATCCCAATACTTAGCGCTCTCTTGTCGTTGGCGACGTCCAAAAATACGTGCGCGAGATAATCTGATCTCTTGCACCAGGAATGCTGCCTCGCGAGAGAGGTTTCCCCCTTTGGGGTGCGGGAGTCTTCCCGAGATACTCGCAACCAGTGTGTCCGACCGTCGCCATCCTTCGCGAATTGCCCAACGCGGCTGCAGACCCGCAATCAATCTCAAGGTGGTCCCGTCGCGCGCTCGCAATTTCGTGCTGACAGTCAGTCTGAGAATGCGCAACAACACTACCCAGCTGATCCATTATGAATTTCCGCGTCGAAACTTATGACCTTATGATCATGCAATTAATAGTAAATCGAACGCGACTCGCATTGTTTCTGGCAGCCGTTGTCTTGGTGGCGGCCTCTGCGCGTGGCCAGCAGTCGGTTGCCCCACGGACCACAACGTCCATTGATGCGTCGCAAACTTCCCGTTCTAATAGCGAAAGGTATCGAATTGGACCAGGCGACGTCCTGGACATCAACGTATTTGGAAAGCCGCAATTCAATCGCGATGGCGTGAGAGTTGACCCTCGTGGAATGATTCGCGTGCCTCTGGTGAAAGATGAAATCAAGGCAGCATGTCAGACCGAAGATGAATTGGCTGCGAATATTGCCGGACGATTGCGAGAGTATGTGCGCGAACCTGAAGTAATTGTGCAGATCAAAGAATACCAGTCCGAGCCGGTAGCTGTCCTCGGCTCTGTACGCTCGCCCAGTCGGTTCCAACTCCAACGCCGAGTTCGCTTGCTTGAACTGCTCACCTTTGTGAACGGGCCGGCAGACAACGCCGGCCGAACTGTGCAAGTTGTGCATTTAGGATCGAGCGTCACCTGCGACGCCGCTTCAACTCCCATCGACGGCGAGGCTCTGATTAGTCAAGTCGACTATTACGCCCTCAATGACACGCTCCGCGGTGAAGAGAGCGCCAATCCTTACGTTCGAGCAGGTGATGTAATTTCAATTGCCAAAGCTGACGAGGTTTACATCATTGGCAACGTGGTAAGGCCGACGGCGATCCTGCTTACCGAGCCGCTGACGATCTCACGCGCGATTGCGATGGCCGGTGGCACAATGAGTGACGCGAAGAAAAGCGAGGTTCATCTTGTGAGACAGGCCCCTGGCTCCAAGGAAAAGCAGGAGAGAATCGTCGACCTTGAGGCGATCAATCGTCGTAAAGCCGAAGATATCGTCTTGACCGCTAATGACATTATTGAGGTTCCAACCTCGAGCGGAAAGAGATTTCTTCGCACCCTGGTCGGTGCCGTAGTTCCCAGTATGGCGCAGATACCAGTCAAGGTTATTCCGTAAGACGTTTTCCTAAACACCCATGAAGAAACCTACTGAAAAACCGCAATACAAAGAACTGATGTCCGCGCCCGTGGACCCGGTGGAGATTTCACCCAAGCCCGGCCTCTTCACCCGCATCTCGCGGTATGATTCAGCATATCCCGGCCCGGCGGAAGCCACCAGCGGTTATAACCGTCTTCACGAGTATTGGCGCTCGGTGCGAAAGCACATCTGGCTCGTGCTGACAATCGTCGTTTTGCTTACCGCTCTAACCGCGCTCTACATGTCGCGTCAGCCGGATATCTACGAGTCGCGGGCGCAGGTTCAGGTGGATTCCGAAGTCGATACCAACCCTGGTCTCGGTGCCATCAAGGGAAATGCGATCGTGCTCGGTGGGAATTATCAGGATCCGGTTTACTTCAACACCCAGCTGCAAATTCTCACCAGTGCGGCGCTGCTGAGTCGCGTGGCGAAAACACTCGATCTGGAACACAACGAACGGTTCATTAATCCGCGCGCTGGCAATCGCTCAGTCATCGAGAGCTTCGAGGCGATGATTGGTATGGGTAAGAAGCTCCAGCCGCTCCAGCCGACCGAGAATAAGTTGGAACCGCACTCAGCCAATGTGATTGCCCCGAAGAGCGATGCAGAAGCCGATCATCTGCTTCCTTACGTAGAGATGCTGCAGGGCGGGCTAAGTGTAAAACAGCTTACCGACACCCGCGTAATCGAGCTTCGTTACAAACATCAAGACCCGGAGATTGCCCGCAAGGTGAATAACATGATCGCGGACGCCTTTGTGCAATCGAATCTGGAGCGCCGCACCGAGACGAGTAATACGGCAGGTGATTTTCTTCAAAAAAGAATCGCCGAGCTGCAGTCCGAGATTCGGCAGGGCGAAGAGCAGTTGATTAATTACGCTAAGAACCATCAGATACTTTCACTCGAAAACGAGCAGAACACCGTCGTGGATCGACTGGCTGGACTCAATAAACAGTTATTGGAGGCCGAGAATGATCGAAAGACGGCTGAGGCTGCCTATCGCGCGGTGCTTGCGCCGGGAGCGTTATCAGCGCAAGCAGAATCAAAAGACCTTACCAAGGACATTGACGTTAAGCTCGTCGAACTAAAACAAAAGCGCACTCAACTGCTGATCGAGTACACGGAAAAATATCCTGAAGTTACGACCATTAACGAGCAGATCGCGGCGCTGGAAAAACAATCTACCCAAATTCGCGCACGTGCTGAAGATGTGGTCAAAACGAATCTCGAGACGAAGTTTCGACAGGCCGAACAAAAAGAGAAAGCTCTGCGAGACGGCTTTAACCAGCAGCGTGCCGAGACGCTGACGCAGAATGAAGCCGCGGTAAACTATCGAATCTTCCAACAGGAAATCGCGACGAATAAGACGCTGCTCGATGGTTTGCTGCAACGGTCTAAAGAGAATGACGTGATCCTCGCCGGCACACCCAACAACATACATGTGCTGGATTATGCGGCGCTACCGAAGGCTCCGGTCGGACCAAGGAGGCGACAAGCTGTTGCGCTGGCGGCGCTCTTCTCGATGATCCTCGGAATCGCGCTCGCGCGCTATCGCGACTACCTGGACGATTCGATTGGCACTGCCGAAGAGGTTGAGGATTTTCTGCGCCTGCCGGCGCTCGCAGTAATTCCAGCGCTCGGTAACACGACCGGGAGGCGCTTGTTGTCGGCCATTCCTGGTGGCCGGAGCAAAAACGGAAATGAGGGCGCTGAAGAACTGTTGCTAGGCAGTTCGCGCCGCTCACCGCTGGCCGAAGCGTACCGGCAGTTGCGAACCTCGGTGCTGCTGTCTGCTGCGGGAGGTGCGCCCAAGACCTTGCTGGTAACGTCGAGTCAGCCGGGAGAAGGTAAGACGACGACCGTCGTTAATACGGGTTTGATTCTCGCGCAGACCGGCGCCAAGGTTGTCCTGGTCGATGCCGACATGAGGCGACCCAGACTTCACAAGATATTTGATCTGAACAACAAGGATGGGTTGAGCAACATCCTCGCGACCGAGGCGAGCGAAGAAAAGATGCTCGGGTGCCTTCAACGTCATGAGGAGAGCGGACTGCACATCTTACCTTCCGGCCGCATTCCGCCGAACCCTGCGGAGTTGCTGGCTTCTGATCAAGCGCGCGCGTTAATCACAGTGCTCGAACAAAAGTTTACGCACGTAGTAATTGATTCACCTCCGGTAGCATCGTTTACCGATGGAGTTCTGCTGTCATCTGTGGCTGATGGCGTTTTGCTCGTCGTCCATGGTGGCACGGCATCGCGCAACGTGGTTCGACGCGCGCGGCAGTTGCTTCTGGATGTGGGTGCGAAGATCTTCGGCGTCGTGCTCAACAACGTCACCGGACCACACCACGACTACTACTATTATCGAAAATACGAGCGCTACTATTACACGGGTCAAGACGATACCACGGCGTCAGAAGCGCCTGTGGTCGATTAGCTCGTAGTACCGTATCGAGCTTCATCGCTCCGCGACTTCGGTCAAAACATCCCGATCCGTTCTTACTCACTACTACCGAATTGAACATTCTATACCTGAACCCGAATAGCACGATGGGCGGGGCTGAAGTGGCGCTGCTCAATATGCTCACCGCGATCAGGACTGCGCAGCCCGCTTGGCGTCTGACGCTGATACTGGGTGGGCCCGGACCGATGGCTGCTAAAGCAAATGCGCTCGGCGTCAGTGCTGAGGTTTTAACTTTTCCGCGCTCGCTTGCACGATTAGGCGACACGCCGGTTCGCATGGAATCTGCAAATGTGATTCGTCGCCTGCACGCGTTGGCCGAATTGTTGATTGCGGCGCCCGTAGCCATCTCGTACATTCGCCAGTTGCGCCGAACCATTCGCCGGACAAATCCTGACATCATTCACACAAACGGTTTCAAGATGCATGCGCTGGGCGCGCTCGCCAAACCTTCCCGGACCGCGCTCATCTGGCACGTTCACGATTTCGTCAGCACGCGCCCGCTAATGGCGCGTGTCACGAAGCAGCTCCGGCGGCGATGTAAGCTGATACTTGCAAATTCGGAATGCGTGAAGCGAGATGTTGAGAGTGTCTGCGGAGATAGCGGGCCAGTCCAAACTCTCTACAACGCCATCGACACTAATGAGTTCACGCCGGACGGACCGCAAATCGACCTCGACGAATTGTCCGGCCTGCCGCCGCGCGCAAGCAATGGCAAGCCAGTGATCCGTGTGGGATTGCTTGCGACCTTCGCCCGTTGGAAAGGTCACGAAGTTTTTCTTCACGCGCTTTCCTTGACGCCGCCCGATCTGCCTTTGCGTGGCTACATCATCGGCGCACCGCTGTATGAAACAAACGGCAGCCAGTTCTCAATCGCGGAGCTAAAAACGCTCGCCCAACAGCTGGGTGTTTCCGATCGTGTAGGCTTCACTGGCTTTGTCGACCAACCAGCAGCGGCAATGCGCTCGCTGGACATCGTGGTGCACTCAAGCACCCAGCCCGAGCCGTTTGGCTTGGTCATCGTCGAGGGCATGGCCTGCGGCCGTCCCGTGATTTTGAGCGAGGCCGGCGGCGCCGCGGAGTTGCTCCAAAAGCATAACAGCAATGGGAAGACGAAAGGCCAGGCCGAGCTTACCGCGTTGGGACATGCACCGGGCGACGCCAAAGGATTGGCCCAAAGGATCGTACAACTGGCGAGCGATGCGAACTTGCGCGCGCGCCTCGGCCTCGCGGGCCGCGCTACAGTTGAGCAACGATTCAAGACGGATCGGTTGGCGACTGAGTTGATTCCGATTTATCAAGCGGTAAAGGTGGCGGCTTGACGAGTAGTCGTTTGAATAATCAACGCGCCAAATCAAAAGCGGAGGACGCTAAGCGCTGGGAATGGCGAACTTGGCACTGGTCGGTGCTGATCGCGGGGTTTGCGATTCGCGTGACGTATTGCCTTACGGTCGATAAAGAGTCCTCATTCGCCGGTTGGGACGGGAAAGAGTATTACGCATACGGCCAAAGTCTACTGGCTTTGCGTTGGGATCATTATCCACGTTATTTCAACGATATCCGTCCACCGTTCTATCCAATTTTTCTTGCGCCGTTTCTGGCACTCAATAATCACGCGGTTTGGCACATTCAAATATTTCAATGCGGTCTTGGTGTTCTGCAAGCGATTATCCTCGCAAAAATTGCCGGACGATGGATTGGTCAACGTGCCGGCAATATTGCGTTCGTGACTGCGTTGTTCCATCCGTTTCTAATCTACTACTGTGGCTTTGTCCTCACAGAGACGCTGTTCATTCTGCTGCTCTGGTTCGGTATTCTGTGTTTGCAAAGATTCGATGCCCCGGCGGAGCGTAGCAGAGATCGTTGGTTAATCTGTGCGGCGCTATCGCTGGCACTCGCCTGTCTAACACGGCCAACGCTGCAACTGTTTCTCCCTGTGGCTGCGCTATGGATTGGGTGGAGAGTGTTGAGCACATCCGGGTGGTTCACCGCGGTTAAGATAACAGCAGTCTTTACCATCATCGTCAGCGCCCTGCTCCTTCCTTGGATGCTCGGGAATCTGTGGGCGCACGGCGAACTTACGCTAGCGCCCGGATCGGCTCCTGTGAATTACGCGTTTAGTAATTCCCAAGCGTACCTCCGGATGTACGAAGCGACATCGAAAGAGGAGTACTACCAACACTTTGGGCAAATGGTCGAGACTCTTTCCGTGGCTTCGGGCAAACCACCTGCGAGTTTAATTACAGAGGCCCGCGACTTTCGGCAAAATCATCCCGACGATTGGTGGAGGTTGCAGTGGTATAAGTTCAAGCATTTCTGGACCCCGTGGCTTAACCCTTTAATTTTTTCTCGCGCCAATGTTCTTATTTCGGTAGTCGCAATTACGCCGCTGTTCTTATTAGGCGCAGCGGAAGTAATTCCTCGCGTGCGTAAACCAGATGCTTTATTCGTGTTGTTATTGGGATTGATTGCGGTTGGTTATCTGGTAGCCGGCTTTCTTTTTCATGTTCAGGTTAGATATCGCTTTCCGTACGTCGATGTCACGTTGATGTTGATGACCGCTTCGTTCGTGAGTCGTCTTAGCCTCAGTAGAGCGCGGGAGTGGAAATTGATGCATATAATTCGTCCGGAAACATCCTCCGCGACTCCCTAACAGATCGACTGGAACCTCGAAGACAATTGTCTGCGATTGCCTTTCATCCGAATAGGAACGCGAGCTTGATCGAATTATCCATGCCCGCTCAACGAACACTGCGAGTACTGCACGTCCACAGCGGTAATCTTTTTGGCGGCATCGAGACGATGCTGCTTACGTTGGTTAGACAGCGTGACGATTGTCCGGCAATGAAGACTTTGTTCGCGCTCTGTTTTTCAGGGCGCCTCAGCAAGGAATTGACTGCTGCAGGGGCAGAAGTGAATTGGTTGGGCGAAGTGCGCGTCAGAGATCCGCTTTCGGTGCGGCGCGCGCGCCGCAACCTCAAAGCGCTGCTAGCACGAAATCGGTTCGATGTGGTCGTGACACATTCCTGCTGGACTCAAGCTGTTTTCGGTACCACGGTTCGCTCGGCGGGAACTCCGTTGGTTTCATATCTTCACGCGCCACCAAACAGTCGTCATTGGCTGGAACGTCTGGCGCGACGCACGCCTCCCGATGGGGTTTTGTGCAACAGCAAATTCACGGCGGCGAGTGCGGACAAGCTTTATCCAGGCATTCGAACTGATGTTCTCTATTGCCCAGTTGTGCTAGGGGACGGATTAGCGTCAGTAACGAATGCCAAGTTAGCGCGCGCTGAACTCAAGACAGCCAACGATGCCGTGGTAATCATTCAAGTTGGCCGCCTCGAAAGTTGGAAGGGTCTCGCGACGCATCTACAAGCGTTGAGTTTGCTCAAAGACTTACCGAATTGGGTTTTCTGGCAGGTCGGTGGCGCCCACAGCACGCGCGAAGCTGAGTATCTGAAGAAACTTGAGGAGACGGCGACTGGAGTGGGAATAGCAGAGCGGGTGCGGTTCCTTGGAGAACACTCTGATGTCCGAGAGCTGCTGACTGCAGCTGATATTTTCTGTCAGCCAAATCTTCAGGCCGAGCCGTTCGGCATTGTCTTTATTGAAGCGTTGCATGCTCAGTTGCCAGTGGTGAGTACAAACATCGGAGGTGTTCGCGAAATTGTTGATGAATCGTGTGGCGTTCTTGTCTCGCCTAACGACCCAATCGCTCTTAGTGAAGCTTTGCGCCGTTTGATTAGTAATCCTGCTACGCGATTAAGCATGGGGAAAGCCGGTCCTCCGCGTGCGGCCTCGCTCTGCAATCCACGTCAGCAAATGGCAGAGCTGGAACGGATGCTTAGCCCTTGGCAGTCCCGAGAGCGGGCGTTCCTGTGACGACCACAACAGCACAAGTAAGTTTGGATGTCGAATCCAGAGCCCGACAGAGCGACGGCGCTAGCAATGAAGACATCTATCAGATGGTTGCCGATTGTTTGCGCGAACAACACTGCGGCGGTGGAACCTTGCTTGACGTGGGTTGTGGTACTGGTCGGCTTTGGTCCTTTGTAAGTGCAAACATGGATCGATACATCGGTGTTGATGCCGTGCGCTACGCGGATTTTGCTGACGCCTGCGAGTTTCATTTAGCGAACGTCGACAACGGTAAGATCGCTTTGGCGGATGAATTCGCCGACGTAGTGGCAGCAGTCGAAACGATCGAGCATCTGGAGAATCCCAGAGCCTTCATGCGCGAATTAGTTCGGTTGGCAAGAACTGGAGGGATCGTGCTAGTCACCACGCCAAATCAGCTCAGTGCGCTAAGTTTGTTGACGCTTGTAATCAAGAAACGCTTTTCTGCGTTTCAAGACGTGCATTATCCAACTCACCTGACGGCGCTCTTGGAGATTGACTTGCGACGGATTGCTACTGAGGCGGGGTTGAGAGAGATTTCGTTTCGTTACAGTTTAGGCGGACGACTAGTCTTGACACCTTGGCACTACCCGAAATCGCTAGCGAGACTTTTCCCGCGCGCTCTCTCCGACAACGTGCTAATGATCGGCAGAAAGCCAAAGTGAAGTGGCTGAAAACTTCTGAGGCCATATGTCCCTTTCGTTAGTCCTTTGTATTTTGTCCTTTTCCCTTTGCTACTGGGCTAGTCGTCGTTCATTGGTTAGCGGCGTTGTTTCGGTACTGGCCATCGGTTACGGATATGGAATCACGCGCGCGAATCTGGTTGAAACCTATTCTCACTTTATCTTCGACGCCGCTGTAGTCGGGCTTTACGCGGCGCAATTGTTCCACAGGCTCAACCTGAATGAAAAATTCAAGACCAGTCACCTAATACCGTGGCTCGAATTTCTGATTGCCTGGCCTGTGCTACTTTTCTTTGTTCCGGTTCAGGATTACTTAATCCAGTTCGTAGGACTGCGCGGCAGCATTTTCTTGCTTCCTTTTGTTTTCTTCGGCGCGCGGCTCGATGAGTCTCAACGATACCGATTAGCGCTCTGGGTTGCGGGATTTAATCTGGTCGTTTTTGTGCTCGCCGGCACGGAATATTTTCTGGGTATCGAGAGTTTCTTCCCGCATAACCGCATGACTGAATTGAT
>Ga0207511_100218_pt1 | contig 10151 bp, 12 predicted proteins | sample NitcycUWRSCHO22C_FD_188265 | JGI IMG/M metagenome (GOLD analysis project Ga0207511, IMG submission 188265) | Soil microbial communities from Arlington Agricultural Research Station in Wisconsin, USA - Nitrogen cycling UWRJ-SCHO22-C (SPAdes) | ecosystem: Environmental > Terrestrial > Soil >... | reverse complement strand
GAATATTCCCGTTCCCGCCGATTACGACCAGGACGGAAAAGCAGACCTGGCCATCTGGACCTCCAGTGGTTACTGGAACGGAACCTTTAACGTCGACTTTGCCAAGTTTGGTTTCGGCAGTTGGGACGTTTCATGGCGGTGGATACTGCCCGGACCGGGCCGACCGGCAGTCGGCGATTTTAATGGAGACTGCGTCAACGATTTCAGTGTTAAGCGGGATGACGGCTCCTGGACTATAGCCTATGCAGGGCATAGCTGTGCACAAACCTGTGAATTCCTATGCGGAAGCGTCAGGAGCCTAAGCTTTGAAACCTTTTACGGCTATGGTGACAGCTTGAACCGTCCGGTGCCGGCTAATTACCACGACTTTAGTTTCACGGATCTGGCAGTTCGAGCAGAGACAGATCCTACGGCCCTGGCCATCGATTATCGGTTCAACGGCTTCGGCACCTGGGACGATGTATTTCACCCGTGACCCGGGTCGCAGAAGAAACAGTTCGCTGATCTAATGCTTCAGCGTCTCCGGAGTTCTTAGCTCCTTGAGCGCGCTAAATGGACGCCGCGTCAGAACCGGCGGGGGGATTCACGCAGACATAATCCCGCTCACGGTTTTGACGCGGTCTTTTTGATCCTCATGCACATCAATCGGGATGATAAAAAACCGCAACCCAAACGGGACTTCAGCGTTGACGCGCCAGGCGATTGAGACGGATCGTTGCTTAAAGCCATAATCCACTGAAGAGAAGCATGGGTCAGGGTCAAAGACAGTTTCACTCTGAAAGTCTTGACCGCCGAGGCCCGGAACTCTTTCAGAAGTAATCAAGAGCCGCGCGCCTGTCGGTGCGTGGTCGACCTCAACCCTTTCTGCGGTATCTACCCTGGCTTCCAAATCCGGTGAAAGATGAAAACGAAAAACAAATTCGTGTGCGCCGCTGCCCGTCAATTCATCTTCGATTAACCAAAACCTGGCGCGTTTATCGAACCGGATTGAACGACGATGCGTGACTGGTGCTGCCAGCCGTTCATACCCGTAGTGTTCCGCCACGACGAAATCGAAGTCATCGTTCCTTTCCCAGGTAAGCACTTTGGGCTTGGCTTCGTTGCCGATAATGAACGGCACGGCCATTTCAGTCTGGTTCTGCTCCTGGGAATCAACCTGAACCGTAGAGTGATAGGCGGTGGATCTAAACAGATGCCGCTCATTCAAGTTTGCCGTGTAGAGATAGGTTCCCGGATCGACAATAAACGGAACGCCACCCGCAGAAATCTCAATGCTCAGCGCATCGTTATGGCCGTGTGAGCCGCGACCATTCACGCCGGCTTCACTCGTGTTGAAAAGCAGATAAAGATCGTCTTGACGCAGCACATAGGTGCCGGCATCTGGAAAGCCCTGAGAGGCAGCCATCGCACCGTCGGGCAACGAACGGTAGTCAAGCACGCCCTGCTCGCCGAGAAGCCACAGCAGCTCTTCAGGCAGTTCTTCGCTCGGCAATTCAAAACGCGGCTCTTTAAAAATCGCGACGCCGAGCGCCAGCACATAACCGTGGTCATCGGCGGTCCGTCGCACAATCGGCAGCACCTGCCCGCTGTCGGTATCCCCAATCAGCGGCGCACGTCCGTCCGGACGCAGGTATGCCGCCATGTAACTGATCATCGAGCGCAATTTGGTCCAGTACTTGTCCGGGATTTCGACGCCGTTCAAATGACACAGGACCATCGAATAGAGATACAGCTCGACCTTCAAACGATGGTATCCCGTCGACGCTTCATAGTCGGCGCCGTCGGCGAGGGTCTGCTTGTCCATCTCCGATAGCAGTTCGCGCAAACCGAACTCGCGCCACTCGTCCGCGGCTTGCAGCTCGGGCAACATCACGCCAATCCAAAGCAGTCCGGTGATGTCAGCCAGATAATGATTGCTCGTGGCAATGTTCGAGAATTCCAGATTGCGCTTGATGTGCGCGCCATGTGAATCGATGATTTGCAGGAACTCCTTCAGCATCAACTCATCCATCTGCGGCGCGCGCAGGAACAGACTGAATGCGGCCAGGAGATTCATCGCGCGCAACGCGACCTCCATAGCGCAATTCCAATTGACGCCGCGGGCCACCGGATTTTGCCTGCGCCAATCTTTGACCTGTCGAAAGAATTCGTGGCTGAAGGTTTCGTCGTTCGTAATCGCGTACGCGCGACCGAGCGTGATCAAATGCGCCAGCCGATTCAACTCCCAGGTCACCCGCGCGTCTGAGCCGTCGTCGCGGATTAGATTAATGTCCGCGTGAAAATCGAGCGGCCAATGGAACCCTGACAACGGGTCGGTGTTCCATTTGATCTCGTCCTCACCGAAACATTTCTCGCCAAATCCGAGCAGCGGCCAGCAATGCTCCTCGATGATTTGCCGCGCTGATTTGATGAGCTGTTCGGTTTGATGTGGAAAGATGGTTCGCTGAAGTTCAGCCGTGCGCGGGAGATCGTGGAATCCGGGCAGGAACCGCGGCTTCACCCGCGATCGGAAATGCGCCAACAGATCCGAAGCTCGAATGCGCCCGAACTCTTCCCGCAAGCGTGCCGGTTGCTGATCAAGTTGGGCGAGTTGTGCCTTTTCGCGCCGGCGCTCTTTCGCCACGCGCACGCGGCGCGCGGCTTCCAACGCGGCGACCCGCGCGCTCACTTCGCCGCGCAGCATGCGCTTGGCTGTGGAAACTAGTTTCATTTCAGAACCGCCTGCGGTAGCGGGTGGTTGATCTTTGTCGTCTGCGCTCCCTAATGATGGATCAAACGCCCGCTACCGCAGGCGGTTCTGACAGCGCATCGAGGATTCGGTCGGCTGTGTGCCCATCCCAAAATTCGGGAACGCGTAGATTCGATTTGTCCGGCGGATTGTCCAAGGCGCGTTCGGCGGCCGCCACGATCTTTTTCGTATCGGTTCCAGCGATTGTATTCGTTCCCATTTCAACGGTGATCGGCCGTTCCGTGTTCTCGCGCAAAGTGATACATGGAATGCCCAGTACGGTCGTCTCTTCCTGAATGCCGCCTGAGTCGGTCAGGACCAGACGCGCGCCGCTCATGAGTCGCAGGAAATCGAGGTAGCCGATGGGATCAATCATCTGAAAGCCTTCGAGCTCAGCTACTCGCCGGGCCAAACCCAGCTCTTCGATCATCTTGCGCGTGCGCGGGTGCGCCGGAAAAACGATCGGCACGCGCGCGGCAATCTCGGCCAGCGCCTCAAGAATTCGCGCGAAGGCATTCTGTTCGTCCACGTTCGAGGGACGATGCAGAGTCAGGACTGCATATTTGTGTTGTTCCAAATTTAAGTCGTTCAGAATTGTCGACTGCTGAGCTCGCTCCAGCTGCGTCATCAGCGAATCAATCATCACGTTGCCCACGAAGCGAATGCGTTCCTCGGGAATTCCTTCGGCGCGAAGATTGGCGTCGGCGTCGGGCGAAGGCGTCAGCAAGAGGTCGGCGATCTGATCGGTCAGCAGTCGATTAATTTCTTCGGGCATGGACCGGTCGCGGCTGCGCAAACCTGCTTCGACGTGGGCTACTTTGACATTCAATTTCGCGCCGACCAACGCGCAGGCGAGCGTCGAATTGACATCGCCGACGACCACCACCCAATCAGGCTGCTCTTTCATCAACACCGGCTCGAACGCAGTCATCACCGCGGCTGTCTGCGCGGCGTGCGTCCCCGAACCCACGCCGAGATGAACGTCCGGTGCCGGCAAATCAAGATCGCGGAAGAACGAGTCAGACATGGCAGCGTCGTAGTGCTGCCCGGTGTGCACTATGAACGGTTGGAACTCTGCCGGCCGCCGCTTGAGGGCCGCGACGATGGGCGCGATTTTCATGAAGTTCGGTCGCGCGCCGGCTACGATTATTAGTTTGAGCATTTACCGAAGTGGGCCGCTGGCGGTTGCAGACGGCCTCAAACTATCCCTGATTCGGTGCAAAGGCGTCAACCATGACGCGATCACCGGATCGTTTATTTTTCCCACGTTTCATTGACAATGACGCGTCTCTTTTGTTAGTTATGCTCCGCTGTTTGCGATTCAATCCGGTGAATAGTTCGCAGATTTCGAGCATTATGCAAAGCAGCCCGCTCGTTCCCTGGTAGCCGAGATCCATAAGGGCTGTACCTAAAACAAGAAAAGGCCGCAGTTACAAACCAAAATCTAGGAGACTAAAGTATGTCGCAGAATTGGACCCCGCCTCCGGCTGGAGGAGGCTCGGCACCCGTACCCAATTACATGGTGCCGGCGATTATTTCGATTTTCTGTTGTTGGCCACTGGCGATTCCAGCCATCATTTTTGCCGTTCAGGTAAACAACAAAGTGCAGGCCGGCGATATTGCGGGCGCGCAAGACTCTTCGAAGAAAGCGAAGATGTTCAGCTTCATCGCTATCGGTCTCGGCGTGTTGGGCATTGTGTGCTACGTGATCATGATGATTCTGGGCGTGGGCTTGAGCGCTCTCGGAAATCACTAGTTCGAGTAAGTAAGCGGTCGGCGGGCAGGCGTGAGGTTCGGAAACCATCCCGGTTTCCGCAAGCGCTAGTTTTATCGGCGCGCATCTGCGCTTGCCCGCCGATCTTTTTGATACAAATCAAGACGTCATGCCGGTTTTTTGTACCAAGTGTGGCACCCAGAACGAGGACTTCTCGCAGAATTGTTCTCAGTGCGGCGCAGCCCTGCCCGTGATCAGCGGCCGGCCATCGGGTAAAACTGATTACGCGCCGCCTTACGAACCCGCCTATCAGCCGATTCAACCGCCCGGCGCGTTGTATTCGCAGTCAGCACTGCAGGACTGGCAAACAGCCGGAGCCGACAAGAAAATTGTCGCGGGACTGCTGGCAATCCTGCTCGGCACTTTCGGCGTCCATAAATTCATCCTGGGTTATACAAAGGAAGGGATCATCCAACTTATCCTCGGCGTGCTCTGTGGCGTCGGCGGCATCATCGGCATCATCGAAGGCATTATTTATCTGACAAAGTCCGATGAAGAATTTGTGCGGATGTATATCTGGGGACATAAAGGCTGGTTCTAACTCCGTGTGATAAAATTCCGCCATGGAAATTCGGATGCATATCATCTATGAACAGGTTGATGGCTTGATTCAAGCGTCGGTAGCGGAGCTCCCTGGCGCGATTTCGCTGGGCCAAACGGTTGACGAAGCTCGGAAGAATCTCGACGAAGCGATCGAAATGGTTTTAGAGGGAAACCGTCTCCTGGCTGAAGAAGTTCAGCGCGCCAAGATCAGTAGTGAAGAGATTGCATTTCGCGCCGCATGAAGCGAATTGATCTAGTCCGTCATCTCGAAAGAAAACGGTTGTGAGTTTGCTCGTGAAGGTAAACAGCACTCTTTATACATCAATCGAAACACCAGGAAATCCGCAGCAGTACCGCGTCACCGCGAAATTCCCACCGGCACGGCCCGCGCGATCTGTCGCGCCCTGGGAATAGCCTCTCCCGTCTAACTGTGGGCTGCCGATGACAAACTTCCATTACATCCCAATTGCAATCGACAAAACCAGACAGCGCACGATTGCCGCGATCATCTGGATGGGACTTGCGGCGATGGCTATCTTTCTTTTCTTTTTCAATCCCGCGAGTCCGGCGAATCAATGGTTTCCCAAATGTCCGTTCCGGCTCCTAACCGGATTACAATGCCCGGGCTGCGGCTCGACCCGCGCGTGTTATCAGCTGGTGCATCTGCATCCGATCGCCGCGTTCAAGTTGAACCCGCTCATGGTCCTGACACTGCCGTTCATCGTCTATGGTTTTTTGGGATTTACGCGCAGTGCGATTACGGGAAAACATCGGCGTCTTTTTATTCCCACGCCGTATCTTTGGGGTTGGTTAGGGCTGCTCGTTTTCTTCTGGGTATTCCGCAACACGCCCTGGTACCCATTCGTCTCGTAGCGGCAAGATACTAATTCGCGTCTTCTCTTTCATTCCGCGGCGCATTAATTGAAACGACGCGCATTCCGTCCTGCTCTCTTCCCTTCATCTTCCAGAACAGAATAGAGATTCCGACGCCGACTAATAACGCCAGCGCCAGGCCGCCGAAAAGTAATTTCCCCAGATCGTTAAAGCCGCATTCGTCACAGTCAGACACGACCAGCGCCGCATAAATCAATTCCTGCGCCTTGGCGACCAAGAACACGCCCACCGGTGAAGTCATTATCAAATCGAAAAGCTGAAACATTGCGCACCTCGCTTAGTAACGGTGTCAGAACCGGAGGCTGTGTCAGAACCGCGAGCGATAGCGACCGGATCAAATGGACTCGAAGGATCACATGATCCCATCGCTACCGCTCCGGGTTCTTTGACGCGTCCATCGATTTCGCAGTCTTAGACAAGCCGTGCGCTTTTTTGTTCCATTTACGATTTACCCTGCACCATTTACTATTCCTTTCATGAACTCTGATCCGGCAATCCGCGTCGTGATGCTGCCGCGCGACACAAATTCGCAAGGCACGATCTTCGGTGGCGTCATTCTGAGCTACATCGACATGGCCGGCGCGATTGAAGCCCATCGCCAGACCGGAATGGACCGCTTCGTCACCGTGGCCATGCGCGAAGTAATCTTTCACGCGCCGGTCTTCGTGGGCGACCTCGTCAGTTTCTATTCTGAGACGGTGAAGATCGGAAACACTTCAATCACCACCCGAGTGATGGTCGAAGCCGTGCGTTACGAAGGGCACGAGCATGTGCGGGTGACGGAGGCTGAAGTGATCTACGTGGCCGTTGATAGGGAAGGAAAGAAAGTGAGAATTCCGTCCGCGTAGCGGACGGAATGAGAATAGCCCAGCGCTTCAGCGCTGGGATCAAGTCGTCTCGCGAATGAGAGCCCGCGAAGCGGGCGACAGAAACTGAATTTGAAATCCTCTGTCGCCCGCTTCGCGGGCTTCGTTCATCTTCTTGATTCACTACCCAGCACTTAAGTGCTGGGCTATTTCCAAACCTCCGCTTCGCGGACACGGCTGCACTACCAGCGATGATAGGCCGGATGGCCGGGCTTGACGGCCACGAAAGTCCCACGACAGGTGGCTGTGACTTTGTCGTGAGCAATCAATTCGCCTTCGATGATTGCGCGATCATCGGTTGATTCGATCACGCGCGCGCGCATATGAACCGGCTGATCAGTTGGCGTCGGCCGCTTCAGCGTAATCGTGTAGTCGGCAGTTACCGTGCACGGCGGGTGGTCCGCGCCGGCCTTTTTCATCAGGTGATAGGTCGCCGTCCAGTTGCAGTGACAATCGAGGAGGGTGCCGATGATTCCCCCGCTCAACATTCCCGGGAAGGCTTCCTGATAAGTCTCCGGATCAAAGGTCGCGACTACTTCCTCACCCTCAGGGAAGCTGCGAATATGCAGCCCTCTTTCGTTCGCCGGACCGCAACCAAAGCACGCCATGTGCGGCGCATATATTTCCTGCAGACTCTTTTCGCTCATCCGTTTTCCTGTTTGCCTACGCTGCCTGCGCGCCTGGCGCGCGCGTTTGCTCGCGCAACTTGAACCGTTGAACTTTTCCGGTCGCAGTATAGGGCAACTCTTTCATGAAGATATATCGCCGCGGCTGCTTGAATCGCGGCAGAGCTTTTTCGCATAAGGCACGCAGATCGTTCTCGACTGCTTCAGCGTCACAACCATCGGCCATCACCACGAACGCGCACACGCATGACAAGTGGTCAGCGTCGCGTCCTTCGACCACCGCTGCTGCGCGCATGCGTTCACTGCGAAGCAAAACTCCTTCGACCTCAACGGGCGAAACCCATTGTCCCGACGACTTGAAGCAATCGTCGCTGCGGCCCATGTGCCACCAAAAGCCATCATGGTCGCACCGGTAGAGATCGCCCGTGCGCACCCAACCGTCGACGAACGTCCGGGCGGAGCTTTCTTCCCGATTCCAATAACGCGACGCGGCGCTGCGGCCGCGGATCCAAAGATTTCCGGCTTCGCCCAGCGGCGTGGCCGCGCCTTCATGATCAATCAAACGCGCCTCGTAACCCCGCAACAACTTTCCGCTGCTGCCGTAACGAACGTCGTCATCGTGATTCGACATGAACATATGCAGCATTTCAGTCGAGCCAATGCCGTCCAGCACCGGGACGCCAAACGTGTCTTGCCACTCCTGGCCCAGGTGCGCCGGCAGAGCCTCGCCGGCCGAGACACAGAGCCGCAAACTCGAAGTGTCGAGCGCCGCCGCATCGCGATGATGATCAAGCAGCATGCGAAAAACAACCGGCACTCCGAAAAAGATCGTCGGGCGATAATCATGAAAGATTTGACTAACTATTTCAGGCGACGGTTTTTCTTTACATAGAATCGTGGTGAAACCGTTCAGCAAAGGAAAAGTGAAGGCATTGCCCAGACCATAGGCAAACGGCAGACGGGACGAAGAGAATAACCTATCGCCTTCGCGCAGCTTCAGCACCTCGTGACAATACGTTTCGTTCGTGTAGTAAATGTCGGCTTGCGTGTGCACCGCGCCCTTCGGCTCGCCGGTGCTACCAGAGGTGTAGAGGATGAATGCGTCGTCCGTGTCGGACCCTGCTTCCGGAAAAACGTAATCGCTTGTGCGCGCGCGTTCCGTGGTCTCGAATAGTTGTGTATCCACGCCGGCAAAGTCGAGGATGCCGGCAGCACCGCCGCGAGAAATCAGAATCAGGTGCTTCAGATTTGCCGGCACGCCGGCGCCTGCAAACAAGCTAATCGCGATTGATTCTTCCAGGATTGCGACGCCCGCGCCACAGTCGTTGAGAATGAAGTGTTGTTGCTCGACTGGTAACGCGAGGTTGATGGGCACCGCAATCGCGCCGGACGAAATGATGGCCACGAACGAGGCGATGAACTCAGGCGAATCGGCCAGCAACAGCGCCACGCGATCGCCGCTTTTTATCTCGAGCTCGCGCAAGACTCTGCCAACCCGTAGCGCTTCGTGGCGCAGCTCGGCATAGCTAATCTCGCGGCCCGCAAACAGCACCGCGCATTGCTCGCGCCGTTCGTCAGTGAATATTCGTTGAAAAAGGCCCATGCCTGAATCGCGGCCGAATGTACCATACACTGCCGCCGGCCAGAGGAGAAAGGAACGAACCGCCCGCCCCGGGCAACAGTCCTGAACGCGTTCAAATTACAGCTTGACAGCCGCCGAAACCGAGGCGTATTGTATCTCTGGTCATTTGAACGCGTTCAATTATAAAGGACGGGCGCGAGGAAAGCTGAGATGAATTCCGAAACCAGTCACAAGCCAACTAAAACCGCGAAGGGCGAACAGACCCGGGCGCTAATTCTGGACACTGCGCTCGACCTGCTCGAAGAGCGTGGATACGAAAAGACGACCATGCGAGAGATTGCCAAAAAGGCCGGTGTCTCGCTCGGCAACGCCTACCATTATTTCGACACGAAAGAGCATTTGATTCAGGCGTTCTATCATCGCACGCACCAGGAACATTTGGCGGCGACCGCGCCGGCCCTGGCGAAACATGCGGATATGAAGAACCGGCTTCTGGCCGTTTTGCGGCTAAAGATTTCGACGCTCGCGCCGTATCACGAATTCGCCGGCGTGCTCTTCAAGACTGCCGCCGATCCCCGCAGTCCCCTGAACCCGTTTGCTGACGAGTCCGAGCAAGTGCGGCGTGACAGTATCAAGCTCTTCGAAGACATGGTCGCCAATACGAAGGCGCGCATTCCGCCCGACTTGCGCGCCGAACTGCCGTACATGCTCTGGCTGTATCACATGGGCATCGTCCTTTTCTGGATACATGACACGTCGGCGAAGCAGGCCCGCACCTATCGCCTCATCGAGCGGACGGTCGATCTAATCGACAAGTTGATTTCGTTGGCGAGCAATCCGCTGATGCGGCCAGTACGCAAGCGGGCGTTAATGCTGGTCAAAGAGCTGCGTGAATTCGCTTGAGGTTTGAAGTCGTTCTATGGATGAATCGAACACCAATCCGATTGTTCTCTATGACGGCGTCTGCGGGCTCTGCAATCGCGCGGTCCAGTTTCTCTTGCAGCGCGACCGTCACGATCGATTTCGCTTTGCTTCGTTGCAGAGCGATTTTGCCGCAGCGTTGCTCGGGCGGCATGGCCTGGACCATAAGGATCTGGACACCGTCTACTTAGTCCTCAATTCCGGCGGGGCCAATGAA
>Ga0207511_100217_pt1 | contig 10159 bp, 8 predicted proteins | sample NitcycUWRSCHO22C_FD_188265 | JGI IMG/M metagenome (GOLD analysis project Ga0207511, IMG submission 188265) | Soil microbial communities from Arlington Agricultural Research Station in Wisconsin, USA - Nitrogen cycling UWRJ-SCHO22-C (SPAdes) | ecosystem: Environmental > Terrestrial > Soil >... | reverse complement strand
GCGATCTTGTTCGCGATCCTTCTGCGCGGCGGAATCTTTGTTGACGCATTCACTCTGCACGTGTCGAAGGACATCGTCGACATGCTCCAGGGAATCGTGATTATTCTCGTGGCCCTGCGGCCCGAGGCGATCTTTGGATCCGGCAAGAAGTTTGGATTAATGAAGAAAGCCAAAGTTTAGTGCGGCAAATCTTTACCTTCTCGCTGCTGTTCTCGACCATTCGCCTGTCGACGCCTTTGGTGTTGGCGGCGCTCGGCGGTCTGTATTCCGAAAGATCCGGAGTCATCAACATCGCGCTCGAAGGACTTTTGTTGGCCGGCGCGTTCACGGCGGCCTCGGTCACTTTTTATGCGCATAACCCTTGGGTGGGATTGGCCGCCGCGATGCTGGCCGCCGCGGTGGTGGCCGGAATCCACGCGCTCGCCTGCATTCGCTTCAAAGCGGATCAAGTCGTGGTCGGGACCGGCATCAACATCCTTTTCATCGGCCTGCCCGCCGTGTTAAGCGGCGCGTTGTTCCTCTCATCGGGTTCGACGCCGCAAATTCCGAAAGAGAATCTGCTGCCGGTGCTGTCGCGCTTCGTGCCGTTTATGCCGGCGTGGCGCATCTTCACCGACGTTTCGATCATTTCGCTGCTGGCCCTGATCGTGGTTTTGGTAACCCGTTACGTTTTATATCAGACGCCTTTTGGGTTGCGGCTGCGGGCCGTCGGCGAGAACCCCGAAGCGGCTGATGCGGCCGGCGTGGGAGTGAATCGGCTTCGCTATCTCGGCGTGATTCTCTCCGGCGCGTTGGCCGGGATCGGTGGGGCGTATCTTTCGATTGGACAATCGTCACTCTTCACCAGGAACATGGCTGCTGGTCGCGGCTTCATTGCTTTGGCGGCGCTGATCTTTGGGAAGTGGCGGCCGGTCCAGACCATGCTCGCGTGTCTGCTGTTTGGTTTTGCCGACGCGCTCACGATTCAAATGCAGGGCGTCGCGAAACTTCCCTGGAGTCCTGCCGAAGACATTCCCGTGCAATTCATTCAGATGATTCCTTACATCGTCACGATCATCGTGCTGGCCGGCTTCATCGGTCAGTCACGCGCGCCGAAAGCGCTCGGAACCCCATACCAAAAGGAAAGATAAGTAGCACATACTTTAGTCTGTGATTCTAAGAGACACAGACTGAAGTCTGTCGTCACAGGTGACATCCGGCGTGTGTTAATGTTGTAATGTCGTAAGCCAAATTCATGTCAGCAAAACTAAATCCGAGCAGTCAATTCGACCGCGCGCAACGCGCCGCGGAACAGATTCGTTCGCACGCAAAGACGACGCCTGCGGTTGCGGTCGTGCTGGGCAGCGGTCTCGGCGCGTTTGCCGATGAACTGACCGATGCGACCGCCATTGCTTACAAAGAAATTCACGGCTTTGCGCAGGCCACCGTCGAGGGACATGCGGGTAAACTGGTGATTGGTAAGGCCGGCGACGTGCCGATCGCCGCGATGCAGGGACGTTTTCATTTTTACGAAGGGTACTCGCTCGACGAGGTCACGTTCCCGGTGCGCGTGCTGAAATTGCTCGGCGTGCGGACGTTGATTCTGACAAACGCTGCGGGTTCGCTGAATACCGAGTTGACGCCCGGTTCGTTGATGATCATCAGCGACCATATCAACCTGATGGGCGCAAATCCATTGATTGGACCGAACGAAGATCGCTTCGGCCCGCGCTTTCCTGATCTCACTTCCGCCTATGATCCTGAATTGCAGAGCGTCGTGATCGAGGAAGCCAAAGACATGGATATCGAGTTGCGGCGCGGCGTGTATGCCGCGCTCTCGGGGCCGAGTTACGAAACTCCGGCCGAGATTCACATGGTCAGAACGCTGGGGGCCGACGCGGTGGGTATGAGCACGGTGCCCGAAGCGATCGTCGCCCGGCATATGGACATGTCGGTCATAGGAATTTCATGCATCACGAACCTGGCCGCCGGAGTTTCAAACCGGCCGATTGATCACAGTCAGGTCATGGAAATTGGCAAGCGCGTGCGGGCGCAGTTTACCGAGTTGCTGCGAAGAGTTATTGCGAGATTGGGATAGTGGCCGCTGGCCACTGATCACTGATCACCGACCACCATGATCATCGGCATCTGCGGCGGCACAGGTTCAGGCAAGACGACGGTTGCGAATCGGATCCTCGAAACGGTGCGCGCCGATGAAGTCGTCTTCATTCAGCAGGACCTTTACTACCGCGATCTGAAAGACATGCCGCTCGATTATCGCAACGCGGCCAACTTCGATCACCCGGACGCAGTTGACAACGAACTGCTGATCAATCACCTGAAGAAACTGAATGCCGGCGAGCCGGTTGAGCTGCCGATTTACGATTTCAGGACGCATTCGCGTCTGCCGGCGACGACGCGCGTCCAGCCGAAGGCCATCGTGATCGTCGAAGGCATTCTGATTTTTTCCGAGCCGCGTCTGCTCGAACAGATGGACATAAAAATTTTCGTCGATACGCCGGACGATCTGCGTTTCATTCGCCGGTTGCGGCGTGATATCGCCGAGCGCGGACGGACGCTTGATTCGGTGATCGATCAATACACGGCGACGGTGCGGCCGATGCATATGCAATTCGTCGAACCGTCAAAACGATTTGCCGACGTAATTATTCCCGAGGGTGGTCATAATCTTGTGAGCATTGATTTGATAAGCGGAAAAATACGCGAGAGGCTGGCCCGCGACATTAAAGTTGGAGGCCAGATTTGAGCGACACTGATCTTTTGATAGACATAGCGAAGAAGGCGCGTAAATGTTCGCTGGCGCCTTTCTCGAATTTTCTGGTGGGCGCGGCGCTGCGCACGCCGGCCGGAAAGATCTACACCGGCTGCAACATCGAAAGCGCGAGTTACGGCCTGACCGTCTGCGCCGAACGCGTGGCGATTTGGAAGGCGCTGTCGGAATGCGAGCGCGAGTTCACCGATCTGGTGATTGTGGTCGACACCGAACAGTTGACTCCGCCGTGCGGCACTTGCCGCCAGATTATCTGGGAATACACCAAGGACGCCAAGATCACGCTGGCGAATTTGAAGGGGCAGAGTGAAGTCGTCGATATCAGAGAGCTTTTGCCGAAGGCGTTCGACGCCAGGTTTTTGCAGGGCGGCGGCCAGTGAGAGTGCGATGAACAGACTCGCATCTGCGAAATTCGTTGTTGCTGCCTTCGTGATTTGTGCGTCGATTATTCCGACCGTGGCCCAACGCAGAGAGATACCTGTGGACCTGATCATCCGAGGCGGGACTGTAGTGACGATGGACGGTTCTCGCCGTGTGATTGAAAACGGCGGCATCGCGATCAAAGACGGCCGCATCGTGGCAGTCGACACAGCGGCGGTCATGGATCTCAACTACAGCTCGCGGCAAGTAGTCGAAGCGCAGGGCAAGGTTGTCATTCCCGGGCTCATCAACGGCCACACGCACGTGCCGATGACTCTGTTCCGCGGCATCGCCGACGATCTCGATCTGCAGGAGTGGTTAACGAAATACATCTTTCCGGCGGAAGCGAAGAACGTGACCGAGGATTTCGTGCGCGTCGGCACGCGGCTGGGTTTGGCTGAGATGATTCGCAGCGGCACCACGACCTACTGCGACATGTATTACTTCGAAGATGCCATCGCCGATGAAACCTTCAAGGCCGGCATGCGTGGCGTGCTGGGCGAGACGGTCATCGACTTTCCGGTTGCTGATAACAAAACAAACGCGGAAGCAATGGCTTACGTCGATCGCTTTGTGAAGCATTGGAAAGGTAACGCGCTGATTGTGCCGGCCATCGCGCCGCATGCGCCTTACACGGTTTCACAGGATCATCTGAAAGCTGTGCGCGAGTTCTCTGATCGCACCGGCGCTCCGATCGTCATTCATATTTCCGAAACTAAACGCGAAGTCGATGACAGTATCAAAGACAAAGGCGCCAGCCCGATCGATTATCTAAACCGCTTCGGCTTCCTCAACGATCGCGTCATCGCCGCGCACGTGGTTTGGCCCAGCGACGAAGAGCTTACGTTGCTGAAGAAGCTGGGTGTGGGCATCGTTCATAATCCGCAGTCAAACATGAAACTGGCTTCCGGCGTCGCGCCGGTGCCGGCGATGCTGAAGGACGACCTGCCGGTCGGGCTGGGCACAGACGGCGCCGCTTCCAACAACGATCTCAATCTTTGGGAAGAGATGGACACGGCGGCTAAACTTCACAAGCTCATCAGCAAAGACCCGAAGGTGGTTTCGGCCCAGGAAGCATTCGAGATGGCCACGATTCGTGGCGCGCGCGCGTTACATCTGGAAAAAGAAATCGGCTCGATCGAAAAAGGGAAGCGCGCGGACGTCGTGATCGTCGACCTTGACGACTTGAATCAAGTGCCCTGGTACAACATCTACTCCGATCTGGTTTATGCCACCAAGGCCGATGACGTGCGCACCGTAATCATCGAAGGCCGGGTCGTCATGCGCGATCGCAAACTGCTCACGCTCAACGAAGAAACAATCAAAGCCGACGCGCGGCGTTATCGCGAACGGGTGGTGAAGAGTGTCGGCGTGAAGACCGTGCCGGAAGAATAACTCTACCTGCTAATGCTCGTGCGACGGGCCGCTGCCGTTTCCACCATTTCTGCCATTCCCCGGCTTAGCCGATGTCAGGTGATAGGGCACGCTGATTACGATTACGTTGGGCTTGAACAGCAACGCGCCTTTGAGCATCAGTGAACTCTGATTGTGCAGTAGATGATGCCACCACCTGGCCGGCACGAATTCGGGCAGCACGACAGTGATTACCTTGTTCGGATTTAAGGTCAACCTTCGATCAATGTAACGAGTCAAAGGGCCGATCAGCGATCGATACGGCGACGCAATCACCACCAACTCAACGCCTTGCACCCAGCCGCTCCACTTCTCGCGCAGCTTCTGCGTAGCTTCGTCATCGACGTTAATGTATATCGCCGTCACGTGGCCGTGCGCGATGGCTTTCGCGTATTCCAGTGCCTGTAACACGCCGCGATGGATGCCGGAGATAGGCACCACCACTTCATGCTCGATGGTCCGGACTTTCTGCGCGCCTTCGGTCGTCAATTGCCGGGCCACGTCGAGATAGTGGCGATGAATCGCGCGGAACAAGGCGACCAGCAACGGGATGAGCACGACCACGATCCAGGCGCCGTGAAGGAACTTGGTGAGCACGAGCACGATGAGCACGACGAGCGTCGCACACGCGCCGAGACCGTTGATGAGAATCGATTTCTTCCAGTGCCTGGCCTGATGAACTTCCCTTGAGTTTATTTTGTAATCAGTTTTCGCGTCGCTTCGCTCCTGCGTGTCAGCATTGGTCGGGGCGGCTTTCAGCGCTCGTCCCGCCTTTATCCAATGCCGCACCATGCCGGTTTGCGACAACGTGAAAGAGAGGAAAACGCCGACGGCATAAAGCGGAATCAACCTGCTCGTGTCACCGGCGAAGGCAATCACCAGCACGGCCGCGAACATAGCGAGAATAATGATGCCGTTTGAGAAGACTAATTTGTCACCGCGGGTGGCGAACTGTCTGGGCAGAAACCGATCGCGGGCCAGCAGGCTCGCCAGGCGAGGGAAGTCGGCGAACGAAGTGTTCGCCGCGAGGATCAAAATCAACGCGGTCGTGCCCTGAATGATGTAATAGAACCAACCCATCGAACCGGTGAAGATGATGCGCGCGAATTGCGAGATGACCGTCTCGTTTCCGCTGGGATGAACGCGGTAAAGATAGGCCATCACGCTGGTGCCGATGAACATCGCCGCCAACAGCGCGGCCATCCACGCCAGGGTGGTCGCGGCGTTCTTTGATTCGGGTTGTTTGAATGCCGGAATGCCGTTTGAGATCGCTTCGGTCCCGGTCAGGGCCACGCAGCCGTTCGAGAAAGCCCCCAACACCAGGAACCATGTGAGAGGTTGGAGATGGTAACCTTCAGCCAGTTTCAGTTGTTCGTTGGCGGCGACGATCGTGACCGGATGAATGATGTAGTGAACGATGCCGTATCCCACCATGAACAGGAAGCTGACTACGAACGAATAGGTGGGGCCGGCGAACAGCGCGCCCGACTCGCGCACGCCACGTAGATTAGCGACCGCGATGAAAGCGATCAGAATTAAGCACAGGATGACTTTGTGATTGTCCAACCAGGACCATCGCGTGCCTTGCGCCGCTGAGGTGATGGCGGCAACGCCGGCCGAAATGGACACTGATACCGTCAAGACGTAATCGACCAGCAAGGCTGCGGCGGCCACCAATCCGGGCGTCGTTCCCAGATTTTCCTTGGCGACGATGTATGCTCCGCCGCCCGACGGGTAGGCAAAGATCGTCTGGCGATAACTGATGGCGACGATGATCAGGACCAAAACGATCGCCATCGTGATCGGCACGACATAAGTGAATGCACTCGGCTGGCCGAAAGCGAAGGCGACTGCCAACACCAGCAGAATTTCTTCCGTCGCATAGGCCGTTGACGACAAGGCGTCGGAAGCAAAGACGGCCAGGCCGGTCTTCTTTGTCAGCCGCTCATGGACCGCCATCGCGGTCTTCTTGGCCTTGCCGACAAGTAAGCGTTTGAGTGTGTAAGCCATAAGAAAAGGGGTCGGGAGCCGGGAGTCAGGAGCCGGGTTCCTTCGCCACGACGGCGACCCCTACGTATCTTTCCCCCAACGAATCGCCAGGAGAACGTCTTCGCGATCCAGCCTGTCGATGATCATTTCATTTGCCGGCGGGAACGCGTCCTGCTCCATCAAATAGTTCGCCAGTCTTCGTTCCGCACAGCAGATCCAAAATTGATTTGAAGCTTGAATTCGTCCGCGTGTGCGAAACTCAGTTTCAGATCGCAGCTGAGTGGCAATCGCCACGTTGATCTCCCGCTCCAGTCCGTCAGGGTCCTGCACTCGAAACCTGAATGCTCCGGATACGGGCATGCCACCCTTCGCCTCCCATGGCCGCAAAATGACGAAACCATTTTCGGTGTGAAACTGAATCGACTGGTCGTCGTCGTCGTGGCAAATGATGGTGAGATCGGATTGTTGAGCGGCCGCGCGTTGTTCACGATCGCTTTCGACTGATCGAAGGCGCCGAGACAGTTCAGCCACCTCGTCACTCAGCTCCGCGAGGCTTTGCGCGATTTGATCGGGATGTGTCTTTTCGTTTATGGCTCGCACGGTAACCGGCCGCGGTGGCCGCAGTTTCAGGTTAGAACGATAGGCGTAAGGGTGGAGTAAGCGATTTATAAAGAGTTCGTAAGGGCAGGTGGGGATTTTGAGCGGGCCTGGTCAGGGTTGAGAATCAAAGGCGAGGCCATTCGCCAAAAATCGCGACGATGGCGGCGCAACTGTCAGTTGAATTCTACGCGAGCCAGAACAGAAATGTGTCAGCGAACATCTCCCTCGGTGTTCTTCCGCTCGAGCGGCACCACGTGCACGCTGGCGCTGCGCACATCGCGAAGGAAGCGGTTGATGACCGAACCATGCAGGATAATGTCCCAACGCGATCGCGCGGACTGCCCGAACACCACGTGCGTGATCCCTTCCTGGCAAGCAAATTCGATCAGAGCGTCCGCAACGCGCCGGCCTTTTAACTTAATGACCTTAGCTCCGAGCTCCTTCGCGAACCGAATGTTCTCCTGCAGCAGGACGTAGTCGTGAGGATCGATTCGCCCAGGTTCTTCTTTCGGCGTTTCGACGTACACCGCGTACCAGTCTGAGGCCAATCTGCCCGCGATGCGCGCGCCGCTGCGCAGTATGCGCTTGGCACTGCCGCGCGAGGCCATCGCCACCATCACCTTCTCGGGAATCGCCGCCTGCTCCAGCCCTTCGCGTTCCCGATAGTCGTGTGACTTCGTCGCTTGATCGGTAGCGACTTCGCGTAGCGCCAGTTCACGGAGCGCGGACAGATTTCCTTTGCGGAAAAAATTATTCAGCGCCTGTGGGATCTTTTCGACGGGATAGATTTTTCCCTGACGCAGGCGCGTGCGCAGCATCTCGACCGAGATGTCGATGTCGACGATTTCATTCGCGCGCCGAAAAAATGAGTCGGGCACCGTCTCACGCACCTGCACACCGGTGATACGTTTGACTGCATCGTTCAAAGACTCCATGTGCTGAATGTTAACGGCGGTGATTACCGAAATTCCGGCATCGATGAGTTCCAGCACGTCCTCGTAACGTTTTTGATTTTTCGATCCGGGAACATTGGTGTGGGCCAGTTCATCGACAATTGCGATGCCGGGACGCCGCGCGATTATCGCGTCCACGTCGACCTCGTTAAAGACAGCGCCACGATATTCGATGCGCTTGAGCGGCACCTGTTCCAAATCGCCGATCAAGCCTTCGGTCTCGAACCGGCCATGGCACTCAACCAAACCCAGCACCACATCGAGACCTTGTCGTCGCAACTCATGGGCGTCTGCGAGCATTCGATATGTCTTGCCTACGCCGGCCGCGTGTCCGATGTAGATGCGCAGTTTCGCCTGCTCGCTCTCTCTGATTTTGGCGAGCAATGATTCCGGCGAACGCCTGGCTTCCGCAGTGACCATATCTACCTTTGCAGCATGGGGTCGCGCGTGTCGAGTTCGAGATTCAGCTCCAGAACATTCACGCGCGGCTCTCCCAGCAGTCCAAAAGTTCTCGCTTCAGTATGCCGGTTGACGATTTGCCGCAGCTCAGTTTCTTTCAGACCGCGTTCGCGAGCCACGCGCGGGACTTGAAATTCGGCTGCCGCGGGCGAGATATGAGGATCAAGTCCTGAGGCAGAAGTGGTGACCAGATCAATCGGCACTGCCTGCGCGGGATTCTCTCGTTGCAAATTCGCGACGTCGGTTCGCACGCGATCGACAAGTTGTTGGTTTGTCGGACCGAGATTCGATCCCGATGAGCGGACGGCATCGTAACCCGCGGCGCCGGCAGCGCTCGGCCGCGAATGGAAATAGCCGGGGCCTGAGAAGGGTTGGCCGATGATGCGCGACCCGATGATTGCGCCATCGGATCGACGAATGAGTTGCCCGTTTGCCTTGTCCGGAAATACGAGTTGCGCGATACCGGTGACGGCCAGCGGATAAATCAAACCCAGCAGGATTGTCGTGACGATCGTCATTAACACCGCAGTTAAAAGATTTCGCATATTCATCCTGTAGGGGCAGGGCTTGTCCCTGCCCGCGGTTACATTGTTCCCGCCCGCGGTTACATTGGACGAGCGGGCAGGGACGAGCCCTGCCCCTACAATTAAGCCAGTCCGATCGCGTGCACGATTACATCGACCACCTTGATTCCCACGAACGGCGCGACCAGGCCGCCGAATCCATAAATCAGCAGGTTGCGTCGCAGCAGGGCGGCGGCGCTCATGGCTCGATATTTCACGCCTTTGAGGGCCAGCGGAATCAGCGCAATTATGATCAGCGCATTAAAGATGACCGCAGACAGCACAGCCGACTGCGGTGTCCGCAGGCCCATGATGTTGAGCGCGTTCAGCACGGGAAACGCGGCGGCGAACATCGCTGGAATAATCGCGAAGTACTTTGCCACATCATTCGCGATCGAAAATGTGGTGAGCGCGCCGCGAGTCATCAACAGTTGTTTCCCGATCTCCACCACCTCGATCAACTTAGTCGGGTTGGAATCGAGATCGACCATATTGCCGGCCTCTTTCGCGGCCTGCGTTCCGGTGTTCATGGCGACGCCCACATCGGCCTGGGCCAGTGCGGGAGCATCGTTGGTCCCGTCGCCGGTCATCGCCACCAGCTTGCCCCCGGCCTGCTCATCTTTGATCAATTTCATTTTGTCTTCGGGCGTCGCTTGCGCCAGAAAATCATCCACCCCGGCTTCGCGCGCAATGGTCTGCGCCGTCAGCGGATTGTCGCCAGTGATCATTACCGTCTTGATCCCCATGGCACGCAGTTGCGCAAACCGTTCGCGCATCCCGCCCTTCACGACGTCTTTCAGATAGACGACGCCCAGTGGCTTTCGGTCGTAAGCGACGACCAGCGGGGTTCCGCCTGCGCGCGAGATGCGCTCAACGATGGTTCGTAATTCCGCTGAATCAGAGTTGCCGTTGAGTGAGCAGTATTTTTCGATCGCGTCGACGGCACCTTTGCGAATCTCGCGTCCATTAAGATTCACGCCGGACATGCGCGT
>Ga0207511_100216_pt1 | contig 10221 bp, 7 predicted proteins | sample NitcycUWRSCHO22C_FD_188265 | JGI IMG/M metagenome (GOLD analysis project Ga0207511, IMG submission 188265) | Soil microbial communities from Arlington Agricultural Research Station in Wisconsin, USA - Nitrogen cycling UWRJ-SCHO22-C (SPAdes) | ecosystem: Environmental > Terrestrial > Soil >... | reverse complement strand
AAAAGACCTTATTTTGCTTTGAGGACGCACCTCGATCCGGTCGCTACCGCTCCCGGTACTGACACTATCAATCACACCATCGACTTTTGCAGCAAAGCCATGAAGGAGGAATTAGATTATTCAGGTGCTCGTTGTTGTGTTTAGGCTTGGGTTCTCAGGTTTGCAGTCACGGCTTGCTTCTCTACGGCCGCAGTTCACTCTACACAGCCAATGGGTGCGCGTGGTCAACGCCAGCGGGCACGCATCGGCTTGAGTGCCTCTCATTTCAGCAATTTCCGATCAATCTTTCCCCGGTCGTTCTTCGGCAATGAGGTAATGAATTCGATCCGGCGCGGGTACTTGTAAAGCGCGAGGCGGGTCTTAACGAAAAGCCTGATGTCATCGGCCAGCTCCTCAGTCGCGGCGACCGCCTCGCGAGGAACGATGAAAGCCTTTGGTTTCACCAGGCCATCATCGTCTTCGTGTCCGACGACGGCGCACTCGGCCACGGCTTCATGCTGCAACAGACAATTCTCAATTTCCGCCGGCGCGACGAAGATGCCGCTGACTTTCAGCATGTCGTCGGTGCGCCCGTGATACCAGTAATAGCCGTCCGCGTCGACATGAAATTGATCGCCGGTGGTGCACCAATCGCCGGCGAAGGTCGCTTTCGATTTTTCGTGCGCGCTCCAGTAGCACAGCGCGGCTGAGTCACCTTTGATTTTCAGCGTGCCCATTTCGCCGACGGCGACTTCATTTTCGTCAGCATCGACGATCTTCGCTTCGTACCCTTCGACAATGCGACCGAGACTTCCGGGGTTCACATCACCGGGACGATTCGTGATGTAGATATGAAACATCTCGGCTGAGCCGATGCCGTCGCAAATCTCGACCCCGAAAGTTTCTTGCCAGCGATGATAAAGCTCGACCGGCAGGGCCTCGCCGGCTGAATAGCAGAACCGAATGCTGGAGAGATCATGTGCGCGCGCATCTTCGACGTTCAGCATTGAATTGATCATTGTCGGCACGGTGGTGAGAATTGTCGGCTTGAATCGTTCGATCATGTCGAACATTTTTTCGGGAGTCGAGCGTTCCGCGAACAAGGCCGTCGCGCCCCCGACGGCAAATGGAAACAAGAGGTTCGTCCCGGTCGCATATCCGAAGAAAAGCTTGGGAACCGACACCGTCAGATCGTTTTCATTGACGCCCATTGCGCGCTTCGCAAAGACTTCCGTGTTGTAAGGCAGGTCGTGTTGCAAATGGACGGCGCCTTTCGGGTGCCCTGTCGATCCCGACGTGAATAACCAGATGGCGATATCGTCGCGATGCGTGTCAGCGGCCTTACACGCCGCTGATTGCGAAGCGACGACTTCGGCAAACGAGAATGATTTGATGCGGCTGTGAGAATCGATGATCTCCGCGTCTAGCGCTTCTTGTCTTTGTACGACCAGCACCGAACGCAGATATTCAGCATCGGCCGCCGCCTCGGCGAACGCTTTGAGAAATGCTTCGTGCACAATCGCAGCGCGCGCCCGCGTGTACCTTAAATAATATCGATAATCATCGGCGGGCAAGAGCGGATTCACCATCGTGATGACGGCGCCGATGCGGGCCGCGCCAAACCACGTCCAGACGAACTCCGGACAGTCCGGCAAAACGATTAAGACCCGGTCTTCGATTCTTACGCCGAGCATTCGCAACGCGTTGCCCACGCGGTTCGACATGCGCGCGGCTTCGCCGTAAGTGAATGACTGATCGTCGAAGTAAAGACAGTTTTTGTTTTCGCGACCTTCCTCCAGGTTGTGGTAGAGGAAGTAATCGGCCATGTTGAAGCTTTCAGGAAAGTCCATGCTCAATTTTGGAGTGCGGTGGCTTGACACCGCTTTTGACTCTCAACACGCGAGGGATTGATATAACAAAGCGCCGTCAAGCCGGCGCACTCCAAATTACTTCATCTGCTCGAACGTGAGATTGCCGATCCGATACTTCCGCCAATCCTTGTAGTCGAAGTGCCACCACTCGGCCTCGTAGACAGTAAACCCTTCACCTTCCATCACCGCGCGCAGCAGCGCTCGATGCCAACGCTGCAAAGATGTACCGCCGGGATAGGCAGGGTAGGCGCGTGCGGTCGTCTCGTCGTAAGTGCTGACCATCTGAATCGGCTTTCCGGTGTGCAAATCATAAAGCGTCAGGTCAACGGCGCAACCGCGATTATGACGTGACCCTTTCGCCGGGTCGGCGACAAATACTTTCTTATCGTCGGGCGTCGCGTCCCAGAAAACCTTCGTCACGTACCAGGGGCGATAAGCGTCGTGAACGAGCAACCCGTAACCGAATTGATGCAGCTTGATACTCGCGCGCACGACAGCTTCCGCCGCCGGCCTTTGCATGAACGCGCGAGGTTGCGAATAGAAAACCGTGCCGAGAAAGTTGTTGGTAGTGGCGTAACGTATCTCGAGCCGGATTGATGGATCGAGCTTCTTCAACTCGACCAGATCAGTCGGCAGAAACTCACCATCTTCTTTCGGCGGTTGCGCCGAGCGGGCTTCCTTCGTCAATTCAGGGACGGGCCGCAGCGGTTTCACGTGAAGTTGATTCCCGGTTTCAGGCTCGATCGTGCGGCGCGCGTATGACGTGCCGTCGAACTGAAGCATGGTTCCGCGGCCAGTGGCATCGCGAGTGAACACGGCGCGTTGCCCTTTGCGCGATCCAGCGATCACATCAAACGCGTTGTGCGATAGTTCGCGGAGCGCAATCTCCTGACGATTCTGCAACAGGAACAGGCTGCCGGTTCTCTCCAACACCATCACGACCGAATCGTCGGGGCCGTACTCACCAATCAGGCCCAGCCAACGTGTCGGGGCCGGCAGCGGCTTCGGCCCAATCGTCGAGTTGATCGCGCTTGTGGCAGGAAGTTGTGCCGCCACGTATCCGAAGGAAAGCAGGCAGGCAAAAACAACCGCCAGCAAAAATCTGAGACGACGATCTATCCGCAAGTTCATAAGATTCATCATTGGGCCACCGATTATACTCTCTGACTGGAGCGTTCTGCTTGAGGCCGTTCGGTCACGATGCTAAAGTGTGCCGCCTGGGATTCTAACCGTTTGCAGATCGACGTCGCTCCATGCCCCCTGAACGAATAACAAGGCTCGTACTGGCTGCGGCAATTGTCGGATTGGTGTGGCTATGCGCGGGCGCGCAGGATCTCGACAACGTCACGATCACCGGCAAGGTAACCGACCAGAACGGCGCGGTCATTCCGGGCGCAACCGTGAAGGCGACGCGCGACGATACCAAGCTTGAGCGAACGGTGGTTACTGACGGCGACGGGAATTACAAGATCATTCAACTCGCGCCCGGCAAGTACACCCTGACGGCGTCGGCCAACACGTTTCAGTCGACGGTTGAACCTGGTTTGGAATTTGTGGCTGGTCGTAATGCGCAGATCGATCTGATGTTGCTGCCGCCCGGCATGAAGCTGGATACGGTCGTCGTGACGGCCGAAGATGCATCGCCCGTAGATGTGACGCGCACGGTTGTCGGCGGCACCGTCAAGACGCGCGAGATTGAAAATCTGCCAGTCGCGTCACGCTCGCCCATTGATTTGATCTTCACGATGGGTGGCGTGGCCGAAGAGCCTTTGTCGGTCCGCGATTTGGCCACTGATGCTTCCGCCCGCACGACGCCGGAAGAAGCGGGCAATTTTTCGATCTCCGGCGGCACGGCTTATTCGAACAACATCACGATCGACGGCCTGGATAACAACGACGATCGATCAGCGAAAGAACGCTTCACACCATCGATTGATGCGGTTGACGAAGTTCAAATCATCCGCAATCAATTTGCCGCCGAGTACGGTCGCGCGTCGGGTGGCCGCATCAACCTGCGCACGCGCGGCGGCGCAAACAAGTTTCGCGGCCGGGCTTACTACTTCTTTCGTGATGAAGCGCTGGATGCCAACAGTTGGAAGAACAACACGCTCGGTATCAAGCGGCTGCCGTTGCAGGAGCACGATCCCGGCTTTACGTTCAGCGGGCCGGTCATCATTCCGCACGTCTTTAACGGCCGCAATCGCACGTTCTTTTTCACTTCGTACGAGTACGACACGTTTCTCGAATCGACTCTGATCGACACGCTCGTGCCGTTCGATCAGAATCCGCTCTTTCCGTTGCCGGCGCCGACGAACGTGAGTTTGAAGCGAGCTGAGAATCCTTCAGCGCCGGCCCTGTCGGCGACCAATGGGATTGCGCCTTTCATCTCGTCGGTCAGTACGCCGCAGCGCAACCACATTTTCACGGCGCGGGCGGATCAAAAATGGACGAAGCTGCACGACGGCGCGTTTCTGTTTCAGTTTGGCCGTTTGAATAATCTCCGCCAATTCGGCGGCGGCGATCGTCTGGCCGAGGCCTTGGTCGGCAAGTCGCGCAACACCGAAGCGATCGCGTATTCCGATAATTTGGTGCTCTCGTCCAAGGCCGTGGCCCAGACGCGATTTCAGTTTTCGCGGCTGACACCTGCGGTGGCCGCGGTCGGCGGCGCCGCGAAGCCAGTCGTGCTCATCGACATCAACGATTCCGCCGCGCTGAATTCGGGAACCCTGATCGCGGGCACCTCGACCACCGGAGCGACCGATCGCAAAGAGAGCCGCTTTCAATTTCAGGAAATCTTTGCCTACGTGCGCGGCACGCATTCGCTTAAATTCGGCGGCGACGTGCAGCGCATCAAATCAACCTTCATCGATCTCTCAGACGCGACGGGAACCTGGAACTTCGACAGCGCCGGCGACTTTCTCGCCAACATTCCGAGCCGGTTTCGGCAGAACTTTCTGACGACTTCGACGCAGCACAACACCTACGCCGGCGTCTTTGCGCAGGACGAATGGCGACTGAACCCTAACTTGTTGCTGAGTTACGGCCTGCGTTATGAAAATGAAAACATCGTCAGGGACACGAACAATTTTGGTCCGCGCTTTGCCCTTGCTTACGATCCGTTCAAGAGCGGCAAGACCGTGATTCGCGCCGGCGCCGGCATCTTTTACAATCGCGCGCTGCTCAGAACGATCGACGACTTCACCACCGGCGCGCAGCAGTTATTCCTCGATACGGACGCGCTGACCGATCCGGCGACAGGCAAGGTGATGACCGACGCGCAGCGCCGCGCCTTCATCGCGACGAATTTGAAATTCCCGACGACGCTGACCGCTGATTCGCCATTGGTCAAACAGTTCGCAGTCGGGAACAGCGGTACTGCGAGTGCCGGCAGCGTCCTGCGCCGGCTCGATCCGACGCTGCGCATTCCCGAAAGTTACCAGGTCAACGTCGGGTTCGAGCGGCAGATGTCGAAGACCTTCGTCATCGAAGCCAACTACACCTGGAACCGCAGCCTGCACTTGTGGCGCGAGTTCAACGTGAATGCCCCCGCGCTGCCGAAAGGATTCAAGAACTTTACCGATTATCTTGGGTCGCGCGATTTCGTGAACTTCCTTTCGAAGCCGGGTGGGGTGCGGCCAATACTGAACACCTCGACCGCGGGAGATTTGGTTCGGTTCGTCCTGACTCCGCCGGATCCTGCGAATCCAAACTCGGTCGTGCGCATTACGGAATTTGGCGTGCCGGTTTCGCTCGTCAATCTCAATTCGTTCACGTCGACCACGTCGGTCACCACGGCGCTGGCAGCTTTGAATTCGCTGCGACCGGATCCTTCGAAAGGCGAAGTCGAACAGTTGATTCCGGTTGGCAGAAGCGTCTATCACGGCCTGACTTTGGAACTGCGAAATAGATTTCGACAATCAAAGAACGGCGCCGCGTTTTCATTTCACGTGGCTTACACCCTGTCGTTCCTGAAAGACGACGGCGTGGTGAACACTTCCGATGCGCTGGTGGCGGCCGACTTTCAACGCGAATTCGTTTACGGCTTACAGGATCGGCGGCATCGATTTGTCTTCTCCGGAACGCTCGATACGCCGAAGTATCTGGGCCGTCTGCTCATCTCGCCGATCATTCGTTTGGCTTCCGGTGCGCCCTTCAACATCGGCTTTGGCGCAGACCGGAATCTTGATGACATCAATAACGATCGGCCCATCTTTACCGGCGATATCAAGTCCCTGAAATGGCGCGGGCCGGGACAGACACTCGATGGTTCGATCCTGAATCAGTTTGCCTTACCGACAATTGGGCAGACCGGCGATTTGCCGCGGAACGCCGGACGAGGCCCGGGTCAATTTGCTTTTGATTTGAGTGTGGCGCGCGACTTCAAGGTGACTGAGCGCGTTAAGCTGCGGCCGCAAATCGAGTTTTATAACGTGCTGAATAAGACCGTGTTCAGCTTTGGCAGCGAGTTCATCGACTTCAACGCGTTCGGTCCGACTTCATCTGCGGCGACCCGACAGGCTTTCCTCGATTCATTCCTGGTGCCGACCCGAACGATGCGGCCCAGAGAGATTCGGCTGGGGATCAGGATGGATTTTTGAAGTGTCAGAAGCCCGACCGTTAGGGAGGGCTACCAACCTTAAAGACCACCCCCGGATTTACACGGATTAGAAGGTGCTTTTTTGATCTACCCGTTGTATCCGCATCAATCCGCGGCCAATTTCTTTCGCGAGCTGCCCTCCCTGACGGTCGGGCTTCTGACAAAGAAAAAGCCTCTGCGAATTTCCGCAGAGGCTTTCCTTTATTCGAAAACTTTCTGGTGTCCTAGTTGAACTCGATGACGAGGTTCTTTTCGCAGAAGTCGAACTTCACTGCTTCGGACCATTCGCCATTGGCAAATTTGGCTTTGAACCACCAATTGCATTTGCCGTCGTCGGTGGACTTATCCCAGACCATTTCTTCGGTGGCGCCGGCAGCAACTCCATCGCCGATGTCAAAGTCGCCCCACTCCTTAGAGCCTTCTTCGGCGACTTTGATCGCAGTAATTTTCTGTCGAGTGTTGTTGTGAACCTTGAACTTATAGTCAAAAGTCTTCGCAAAGCTGAGCGTGCCGCTCATCATCACGACAGCCAATCCGAGCATAAGAAATCTACCGAGACTGTTATTAACGCGCATTCATTTTCTCCAAATAGTTAGTATTCCCCGAAACCTTGGGGAGCACGGGGCTGTCGAGATAGAGCGTTCGACCCGGCAGATAATACGGGTTCACCCTCGGTTTCGCAATGGCTTCGGCAAATGCCTTGCGGTTTTGTCACTTTCCCTTCACGAATCAGCGATTCAACCAATTTAAGTTTTGGCGCCGTTACGCCACGGTTTACGATGCGACGTAGGAAGCACGCTCGTGACCACTCGTTCAAGTATCATCATCGGAGCCGGTGCGGCCGGACTCGCGGCCGCACGCGACTTGAGCCGCGCGGGTTGCGAAGTCGTCGTCATCGAAGCGCGCGATCGCATTGGCGGCCGCGTCTTTACGCTTACGGACGCGGTGGCTTCAGTCCCGATCGAACTGGGCGCCGAGTTCGTGCACGGCAAGTCACCGGAGCTCTGGAAAATCGCGCAGTCCGCGAACCTCAAGATTTCTGAAATCAGCGAGCGCCACTGGTATTTCGATGAGGGAAAGATCAGCAGGTCGCATGAATTCTGGAAGCACGTCGAGCGATTGATGAGTCGGATGAAATCAAGTTCGGCGGATCATTCGCTCGCCGAGTTTTTGCGTGAGTTGCCGGATGATGATGAAAACCGGCGCGCCAAACAGATGGTGACTCGATACGTCGAAGGATTTCACGCTGCCGATGTCGATCGGATCGGCACTCGCGGATTAATCGCAGCCAATGACGCAGCCGACGATATCGATGGCGACCGAGCGTACCGATTTGAACGCGGTTACGATTCGTTGATGCAAGCGCTGCGCGGCGAAGCGGAGAGTGGCGGTGCAAACTTTCAACTGAACACCGTGGTTGACGAAATTCGTTGGGGGGCGAATAAGACAACTGTTGTTTGTAGACCGGCCGGTGTGGTTGACGCCGCCGCCCGCGTCGACTATTCAGCTGAAGCGATCATTATCACGGTGCCACTCGCCATTCTTCAGAAACAGCCGGCGGACGGCGGCATCCGCTTCGTTCCTGATCTGCCGATCGCCAGGCAGGCCGCCATTGAGCGACTGATCATGGGAAACGTCCTCAAGATCAATTTGTTCTTTCGCGAACGCTTCTGGGAAGACGCGAAGGTGTGGGATGAACACGGCGAGCGAGTCAGCTTTCACGACGCCGGATTCTTTCATTGTCCCGATGCGCCTCTGCCAACCTGGTGGACGCAGTTGCCGCTGCGCGCGCCGCTGCTGGTGGGATGGGCCGGCGGGCCGCGAGTTGATCGTCTTCGTAGCCGCAGCGATGGTCATCAATTCATTATCGATCAAGCGGTCAATTCACTCGCGCTCATCTTCAACTTGTCACCGGCCGAAATCAGCAGTCAGCTGGTCGAATCATACTTCCATGATTGGGCCGACGATCCCTTCACGCGTGGCGCGTACGCCTACGTCCCGGTAGGGGGACTCGAAGCGCAACAGACGCTGTCATGTCCCTTGGATAACAAACTGTTCTTTGCGGGCGAAGCGACCGCCGCCGGCCACATCGGGACAGTCCACGGAGCCATTCAGAGTGGGCAAAGAGCGGCCGCAGAGATTTTACGCGTCACGTCTTAACCCAAACCGCGGAATAGCGCCAGAGCAGGTGCTTGCGAATCGTCACGCCGGGAAATATTGACGTGTAGAGAGCGCGCACTTCGTCCATCGTTAGGTATCGATCCGTCTTCCCATGGGCTTGCCACGCGGCCCGCACTTCACGTGGCGGCCGCAGACGTCCCTTGTGAAAGAGGCGCAGGGTAACACTCGTGCTCATCGCCAACACATTTAGCAGCGCATCGAGCACGCCGCGTGGCGTCAGCAGATTTGTTTCAGGCTGATATAAATCCAGTACCAGAAGTTTGCCGCCCGGTCTGAGCGCAGCTTTCAATTTTGGGAGCACTTCGGCATGGGACAAGTGATGCAAGGTCGCAATGGTCGCTATGCAGTCAAAGTGCGCAGTGGGTAACGCTCGAGTCATTATGTCGTCAACTATGAATTCGATCTGCGGAAACTGATGCGAACGGGAACGCGCCGCGCGGATCATCTCAGATGAAAGATCTATGGCAGTCACCCGCTGGGATCTGCGCGAAAGGGCCCGAGAGAAAGTGCCGGTGCCGCAGCCAATCTCCAAAGTGTTTTCACACTCTGCCGGAGCGTGCCGCAGCAGAAACTTGTGATAGTGACTGTTGGCGTTCCAACCTTCTTCGTCGAACTGCGCGAGGCGGTCGAAATCTCTTTCGATGGCGGACAAAGTAGGGGCAGTATATCAGCGCCGGAAGGCGATCTTGGTATGCTAGACTCACCGAGCAGCACGAGTTTTGACTGCGCTCGTTTGAAATCGCAATTGAGAACTCCGCTACGCGATGGCCGACGATAACAAAGAACCAATTGGCGAAGTCGAGACAGCGATTCTCGACGCCGAACTCTTTATCAAATACGGATCACCCGATCGCGCCATGAAGCGACTGAAGACCGCGCTGGAAAGCAGCCCCCGGTCGATTCGTTTGCGTGAGCGCATGCGCGAAGTTGCGGCCGCGCACAAACAGCCACAAGAGGCGGCGCGGCATTGCCTGGCGCTCGCGAGTTTGTACATCGAGCGTGACGATTTCGATGCGGCGCATGATCGTCTGCTGGAAGCGAAGCAACTTGATAATCGGATTTCGATCGCCACGGGTTTGGAAGCCATTCGTCGCGCCCGGCATCCGGTAGCGAAGACTTCAACTCCGGCGGCGCCCGCAGCCAGACGCACCAGGCCCGCGGTGGCATTCGCCGGTGACCTCTCGTTGATAAGCGTGTTCGATGCGGTGCAGGCCATCGAGAACTCGCGTCTTACCGGCGCGCTCACCCTCAGCAACGACACTCAAAGCGGCCGCGTGTTCTTCAACGACGGACAGATTGTCGGCGCTGACAGCGGAGAAAAAACTGCGCATGCAGCCTTTCGCGAAATCGTGGAAATCACCGCCGGCTCGTTCGATTTTCAGCGTTCGAATGAGGGGTACCCAGTGACGATCGAGGCCGCCAGCAACACCAACCTAATCCTCGACAGCTTGCGAGAAGTAGACGAACAGAATCGATAAGAATCAGTTTTGAACCACAGAGGCCACAGAGGACACAGGGTTTGCTGCAAAAGTCGAACGTGTCAGTACCCGGAGCGGTAGCGACGGGATCTAGAAGCTTCCTTGACTAACAAAA
>Ga0207511_100215_pt1 | contig 10250 bp, 10 predicted proteins | sample NitcycUWRSCHO22C_FD_188265 | JGI IMG/M metagenome (GOLD analysis project Ga0207511, IMG submission 188265) | Soil microbial communities from Arlington Agricultural Research Station in Wisconsin, USA - Nitrogen cycling UWRJ-SCHO22-C (SPAdes) | ecosystem: Environmental > Terrestrial > Soil >... | reverse complement strand
CGAGGGACGGGAACAACTTCGCCCCTCGTTTGGGTCTAGCCTTCGCGCCGGGTGACCACAAGACAGTTATCCGCGCGAGCCTGGGCGTCTTCTTCGATCGTCTTCCGCTGCGCGCGACCTCAAACGCTTTGCAGCGCGATGGGACGAAGTACAAAGTTGCGGTGCTTTCTTTCGGCCAGGCCGGCGCACCGGCGTTCCCTGACACGCTCACTGCGTTTCCCGCTAACCTGTTGGTGAGCATTACCACGATTGATTCGGGAATCAAGGACAGTTATAGCGAACAAGCGAGCGTGCAAGTCGAGCACGAGATCGCTCCCTCCACTACTCTGTCGATCGGCTATCTGCACACTCGCGGCCTGCATATTATGATTTCGCGCAACCTCAATGTGCCAACCGTCCCGGCGTCGTCGGGAGTCTTTAACGAGGGACGGCCCGATTCGCGATTCGCGAATGTCAGTCAGTTCGAAAGCTCCGGCGATTCTTCTTACAACGCCATGACTGTTTCGCTTAATCGCCGTTTCCAACGTTGGTTTGGTTTCCGGCTTTCTTATACGCTTTCCCAGGCGACGGACGATGCGGGCAACGCTTTTTTCTTCACCCCGCAGGATAACTCTAATCTGCGTGCTGACCTTGGGCCTGGCGACAATGACCAACGGCACCTGCTTAGCGTAAGCGGAACGCTTGAGGCGCCGCGAAACAGACGGGGGCTCGTTAACCGCGTCTTAAACGAATTTCAGTTGGGATATATTTTCCGGTATGGGTCTCGTCTGCCCTTTAATATTTTGACCGGGAACGATCGTAACTTTGACACCAACGTTAACGATCGTCCGGCAGGCGTGGGACGCAATACCGGCAGAGGCTTCAGTTTTGCATCGCTCGATCTCCGGTTGAGCAAAAACTTCCGGCTCACCGAGAGGATCAGGCTTGAAGCGCTCGCAGAGGGTTTCAATGTGCTCAACCGCGCAAATTTTCAACTGCCGAATAACGTATTCGGCACTAACACCTCGCCACCAGCGAGCTTTGGCCGGCCCACGGCTGCCGCTGATCCAAGACAGATTCAATTTGGTCTCAGACTCAGTTTTTGAACAGCGCGAGCTTACGAACTAGCCATTGGTTATCAGCCGACATACTCAACGGTTTCGGGGCGTCACGGGTCGTATCGAAAATGAACGCCACCGAGAACGCGTGATGAGAGGCCGGCACAATACGCACGCTGCGAATGTTCTGATCCACAGCGGGAGGCGTTGTTTGGCTCCGAATATGATGTATAGTCAACGCACAGATTCAGACGGTGCAACGTATCGCGAACAGCATCACGAATCGTCTGAGGCTGGATTGAGGACGATAATGAAACCCTCGCCAACAAGTTCCAAGAGGATGTGAAGTGCGGTGCGGCGCTGAAGAACGCGATTTTCACGGCGCCGAATCATTGGCCGGAAGCAACCGCGCGTCGGCTCGATGCCATCATTGGTAAATACAGAAATTAGATCGTCGCGCTGACTTCGAGGTAAAGAAATGAACAAGCGATTTTTGGGCATGGTAGTGGTGACCGGGATTTTGTTGCTGATGGCGGCGAATGCCTCGGCGCAAGGCGGAGCAAAAAAAGGTCCGGAGGTGGCGCGCGATCCGGACATGGAGCAGGACTCGCTGCACAATCTGGAAGTAGCGCGGCAGTACTTCAAGCTGCGAAAGGCATACGTGGCTTCGCTGGAACGATGCGAGGAGGTGCTCGCAGGAAATCCGGCGTTCTCAAAAATTGACGAGATACTGTTTATCGCCGGCGCCAGCAGCCTGAACCTGTCGGATGCGAAGGGCAAGCAGAAGCCAGATCAATATGTGATCCGCGAAGGCGAAAAGAAGACCACGCTCACCCCGCAGGAGTTCCGCGACAAAGCGCGCGACTATCTCTCGCAGTTGGTCAACGATTATCCGCAGAGCAGGTTCAGGGAAGACGCGCTGGCGAACTTGAAATCGCTTGGGGGCGCAAAGCCGAAACAAAGTAATGCTCCTCCTGAAACCGCGGCGCAGAAAACAAAAAGCAAGAACAAGTGAAGCACCCACTAGTCTTAAGAAACACGCTCTAACAATCCAAATTCAAAACTCGAAATTCAAAACTTAAATTATGTCTCTACTGGTTGTTGGTTCAGTCGCGTTCGATGCCGTCGAAACGCCATTTGGAAAACGCGAAAAGATGTTGGGCGGTTCAGCGTCCCACTTTTCGATCTCGGCGAGCTTTTTTACTGATGTTCGCATTGTCGCGGTCGTCGGCGGTGACTTTGGCGCTGAAGAGCGGGCCGTGTTTGCCCAGCACAACATTGATACGACCGACCTCGAAGTTGTTCCCGATGGCAAGACGTTTCGCTGGTTCGGCCGCTACGAATATGACCTGAACGTGGCGCACACGCTTGATACTCACCTGAACGTGTTCGCCGGCTTCGAGCCAAAACTGTCGGACAGCTCGAAGAAATCGCGGCTGGTATTTCTCGGTAACATTCAACCTGATTTGCAACGCGGCGTGCGCGAACAGGTTCCGGACGCAGAACTTGTGGCGCTCGATACGATGAATCTTTGGATCGACACCACGCGTGAGTCTCTGCAAAAGACCATCGCAGTGGTTGATCTCCTGATCGTTAATGACGCCGAAGCGCGGCAAATCGCCGAAGAACCTAATCTGATAAAGGCTGCGCGCAAGATTCTCTCCTGGGGCCCGCAGACTTTAATCGTCAAGCGTGGCGAGTATGGCGCGGCGATGTTCACCCCGGACGAGTACTTTGCGATTCCTGCGTATCCACTCGAATCGGTGTTCGATCCGACCGGGGCGGGAGATACCTTTGCCGGCGGGTTGATGGGATATCTCGCGAGCCAGGACAAGCTCGACGCGGGAGCGCTGCGACGCGCAATGATCTTCGGCTCGGTAATGGCCTCTTTCAACGTCGAGGAGTTCGGCACCGAACGTGTGCGTCGACTAACGCATGCTGAAATCAACCAGCGTTTCCGTGACTTCAAGCGCTTTACGAACTTTGAAGAGATTCCATTTGAAAGAGCAGTGGCGAATGCCAAGTGACAAGCACAGGCGTAATGCCTTATCTTTGTCTTGTTAATTTCAACTTGTCACTGGTCACTGAAATCCATGTTCTGTCCTGTTTGCGAATCTGAATACAATCCCGGGGTCACCCGTTGTCCCGACGACGATACCGAACTGGTCGAGCGATTGGCGCCTGAGACATCGTCCGACGACAGCGCGGCGCGTTTCGTGACGTTGCATACACTATCATCGCCGGCTGAGGGTGAGATGGTGGCCGATCTGCTGCGGCAAAACGGAGTTCGCGCGGCGGTTCAATCCGGAGCCAACGATGCATTCTCGCCGGTGTTTTCAGCCGTCTCGCCCGGCGTTGCCGTGTTGGTCGATGAGCGCGACCTGGATCGCGGACGCGAGTTGTACGCGGCATTTTTCGGCGACGACACCTCGCCGCTGACGGGCCCCGCCGGTGAAGAAGATGAGGACGAAGAAGCCGAATAACATTTTATTCAGTTTTGATTTTTTGAGAAGCGGGCCCCTGCCCGCTTTTTGTTTGCGTGCTACTCTAAGCAAATGCCGTCAGCGTCTGAACCCATCGTTGTCATGATGACAGCAGCGTCTCAGGAAGAAGCCGCGCGTATCGGCGAGATGCTGGTCAGTCAAAAGCTGGCGGCGTGCGTGCAGGTACTTTCACCGATGCAATCCATTTACGTTTGGAAGAGTGAAGTGCAACGTGAATCTGAGGTGCTAATCCTGGCGAAGACCACGCAGAGCAATTTTGCGGAGCTGGAACGGCAGGTGCGCGCGATTCACAGTTACCAGACGCCGGAAATCATCGCGCTGCCGATCGTCTGCGGATCCAGGTCTTATTTAGATTGGTTGGTCGAGGCCTGTGACGCTTCGTAAGCTCTGATGATTTCTACAACCTCGGCCGGTGAATCAGTCACGTGCAGCCGGCGAAAATCTTCTTCCACGATCTTACCTTCGGCAAACACCGGGCCTCGCAGCCAGTCCAGCATTTCATTCCAATAGCCCGAACCAAACAGGATGACCGGGAAGTTGTGTATCTTGTGCGTCTGAATCAGCGTGAGCGCTTCAAATAATTCATCCAAAGTGCCGAAGCCGCCCGGGAAGATGATGAAAGCGTCGCTGTACTTGACGAACATCATCTTGCGCACAAAGAAGTATTTGAAGGTAATCGAAGTGGTGAGGTACGCATTTGAAGTTTGTTCGTGAGGCAATTCAATGTTACAGCCAACCGACGCGCCGCCGGCTTCGAACGCCCCGCGATTAGCAGCTTCCATGATGCCGGGTCCACCGCCGGTGATGACCGAATAACCCGCGTGCGCCAACAACGCTCCCGTCTCCTGCGCTGATTTGTATTCAGGGTGATCGGGCAGCGTGCGTGCCGAACCGAAGATGGAAACGCCGTTCTTGACGTGGGCAAGTTCTTCAAAGCCCAGGACAAATTCACCCATGATGCGAAACACGCGCCAGGTGTCGGTGTGCAGGAACTCGCCCGGCTCAGGGGTCTCGAGCAGACGCTCGTCCTGAGTGTCACCCTTGTGCTTCTTGTAGTAGTCCTCGTGCTTCACTAAATCCCCATGATGTTATAGCCGCAATCGACGAACAGGATTTCGCCGGTGATGCCCGATGACAGCGAGCTACAGAGAAACAATGCCGTGTCGCCAACTTCGCGCGGCTCGACGTTTCGTTTCAGTGGGGCCCGCTCGGCGTGAACCTTCAACATCGTGCTCAGGCCGGAAACACCGCGGGCCGCCAGCGTTTGAATCGGGCCGGCGCTGATCGCGTTTACGCGAATGTTCTTTGGACCGAGATCGTTAGCGAGGTAGCGCACGCTTGATTCGAGCGCGGCCTTCGCGACACCCATCACGTTGTATCCTTGATAGACCTTGTCGGCGCCGTGAAACGTCATGGTGACGATGCTCCCGCCTTCAGTCATCAATGGCGCCGCCGCCCGAGCGAGTTGCGTCAGCGAATAAGCGCTGACTTCGAGCGCGGAGAGAAAGCCATCGCGTTCGACCTTCATGTATTCGCCTTCCAGAGCTTCACGCGGCGCGAAGGCGATGCTGTGAATCAGAAAGTCGAGGCGGCCGAAATCCGATGCCAGTCGCTTGAACACTTCGTCAACGTCCTGCTGGTTGGTGACGTCGCAGGAAAGCAGTAGCGAGTTCGGCATCTCTTCCGCGGTCAGCCGTTCGACGTTCTCTTTCAAGCGTTCGCCCTGATAAGCAAACGCCATTCGCGCGCCTGACCGGTGCAGCGCCTGCGCGGTGGCCCAGGCAATCGATCGCTTGTTCGCCACGCCGAAAATAATTCCTTGTTTGTTTTCCAGCATCTCGTCTATTGATTCCTGTCTTTGATTTGGTTCTTTAGTTCCGTGGTGCGGTTGTTGGTGGCATCGGCGAGACAAATCGCGGCAATCATCGGACGAATCGAGCCGCCCTTGTATTGATCCGCCACGAATTCGCAGTTGGTGTCACGATACTTAAGCCAGGCAGTCTCGGCGGTTTTCAATTGTGTCTTCTGTTCATCGTCAAGCATTGCCACAAGTTGCTGATAAGTTTTGTTGAGCGCGGCGTCCGCTTTCTTATATTCATTGCCCCAACAGATGTTCATATCGGCTTGAGATTGGGCATCGTCGCAGGGCTTGGGTTTCGGTTTCTGAGCTGAGATGGTGACGGTCATCAACATCAGGGCGATGCTCAAATAAATTAACAGTTTCATTGAATGTCCTCCCGTAAACGCGGGAAGTATTAGGGAAATACGGCTGAAAGAGCAAGCGCCGGTTAGTGGAGCGCGGGCATCCCTGCCCGCTTGAGCGCTAAGCGCGAACGAACGGAGCTTGCTCCAAAAGCTCTGCGGGCAGGATGCCCGCGCTCCAACCAGGTCAATGTTTGAAATGCCGCACGCCAGTGAAAACCATCGCGATGTTGTGTTCATCAGCGGCGGCGATCACTTCCTCGTCACGGACGGAACCGCCGGGTTGAATCACCGCGACGATGCCTTGCTTCCCAGCCTCGTCAAGACCATCGCGAAACGGAAAGAAAGCATCGGAGGCCATGACTGCGCCTTTAATCGGAAGCTGCGCCCGCATGGCCGCAATCTTGACTGAGTCAACCCGCGACATTTGCCCGGCGCCGACACCGACGGTCTGTCGGTCGCGCGCGTAGACGATCGCATTTGACTTCGTGTGTTTGCAGACAGTCCAGGCGAATAACAAGTCTTCGATTTCCCGTTCGCTGGGCGCTCTGCTGGTGGCGACTTTCAGTTGGTCGCGTGTCAGTCGATGCGAGTCCCGCGTCTGAATCAGGACGCCACCGGAAATCTGCTTGTAGTCCATGCCTTCTTCAGATTTTCGCTTCTCGGTCTTTAACACGCGCAGATTCTTCTTCGTTTTGAGAATGTCAATCGCAGCGTCCTGATAATCGGGAGCGATGATTACCTCAGTGAAAATTTCGACGACTGCCCGGGCGGCAGCTTCATCAACCGTGGCATTGAAAGCCACAATCCCGCCGAATGCGGAGACAGGATCACAGGCCAGCGCGCGCCGGTAGGCCTCTTCAACATTCGCCGAAACGGCGACACCGGCGGGGTTTGTATGTTTGATTATGGCGCAAGCAAGTTCGTCGAAATCGCAGACCAGCTGCCACGCCGCATCAGCGTCGACGTAGTTGTTGAAAGACATCTCCTTGCCCGAGAGTACTTCGGCATTTGCGACGCCGCCCTCGCAGCCAACGTCATAGAGAGCGGCTTTCTGATGCGGGTTCTCGCCATACCGAAGCTCGTGCTTCTTGGTCAGCATCAGGACGGCACGATCGACCAGCCGTTTCATCTGTTGTGCTGCGCGTTGCGCGAATATGCGGTTGAAACTCGAACCGCCGCCACCGCCACCGGCAAAACCGATTCCAGTTCCCAGCTGCTGATTCCGCGGATCGCCAATCTCGAGCAGGGGCATGCTGAGATGTCCGGCGATGCGCATGTCGTACGAACCCGTCAGACTGAATGCGTAACGCGCCAGCTTCAGACGCGTCGTTTCGCTCAACGCTCCGTCGTGGCTCTTCAGTTCCTCGGCGATTGCCGATAGATGGTAGCTCGAAACGATCACGGCGACGTCGCGAAAATTCTTCGCCGCTGACCGAATCATCGCCGGCCCGCCGATGTCTATCTGTTCAATCGCTTCATCCATCGTGGCGCCGCCCATCACCGTCTGTTCGAACGGATAAAGATTGACGACGACCATATCGATCGGCTCGATCGAGTGTTCGCGCATCGCCTCGAGGTGGGCGGGATTGTCGCGCAAACCAAGCAGGCCGCCGTGAATCTTCGGATGCAAAGTCTTGACGCGGCCGTCCAGCATCTCGGGAAAGCCGGTGACCTGTGACACGTCGGTGACTTCGATGCCGGCCTCGCGCAGCGTCCTGGCCGTGCCGCCGGTACTGATAATCTCGACCGCAAAGGTTTTTAGTTCGCGAGCAAAGTCGACGATGCCCGTCTTGTCCGAAACGCTAATCAACGCGCGGCGGATTTTTCGCAGCCCTGGATTATTTTGATCCATCATAGTGTGTTGTGAGCGACCAATATTAAGCCAAGTGAAGGCGTCCACGAAACTGGGCCAGAGAAGTTCGAGGGAAGAGAAGAGCGGACTGAGACAGTGACCGCCACGCTTCTCAGACTGGTGCGTGATCCGGTAGCTACTCGTTCCGCCACCGCGGTGAATTAATTAATTGTGTCTGAATCCGAGGACGGACAGCGAGTAACTAAAACAGGAAACGCCCAAAGAAGAGGATGCTGAGGATGATGACGACGGTGATGACGATGATCTTTACTAGTGTCATTGTCTGCTCCTCGATACAAAAGTCTGAACAGGCGGAATTCTAACGACGCTCAAAGACAGTGTCAATGCCCCTGTTTGTAAAGAATTGTTAATTCATTTCGGTGGAGCGGCATCCATTAGAATGGGCGGCGCGGCTCTTTGCTAAGCGGTGGGGCGGGTGTCCTTTTTCAGCCATCCGAGGAACGCAGCTATCAGGAAAGCCACTAAGAATGCAGGTGCGCCCGTTATCAAAGGCCAGAGCACGAGGGCCAGGGCGAGCAAGCTCCGGTTTCCGGTTCCGGCGCTGAGAGCGTGGACGTTCGCTGCGACCGCGAGACCAAGTCCCCCTAACGCCACAGATAATGCGACGTGAAAAGCGGTCCTGCCAGCCGGGTTCCGAAACCGAAAGTGTTCGAGCACGATGTGAATCGCAAACGCCAGCGCGCAAATCAGCCACGCCCCCAGCCGCCACATGAATTGGTTCTTGTTCGCGGCAGATGGATTCGGGAAGGCGACACCTACGACCAGGTACACCGCCGCAAAGAGCATCATCGCGAGCCATTGATTTGTGCGTAAGTTGTTCAAATCTGTGAATTCGTTGACCGTCTCTGGCCAGCCATTCGTTAGCTGCCTGTAAAACTTTTCTGCCCGACGCCACTTACCACTTGCAAGATCGCGCCAGCGAAAATCAGGTAAGTGCCCCAATGACTCAATGGCGTGTATAGATTAGTCAGCTTCGGTTCGAAGAAGAACGCACATAGATACAAAACCGGGGCAGCGAAGATGAACAATGAACCGAGCAGTTGAATTGCTCGTCGCCAACGTTCTATTCGGTAACTGAAGTAAGCGCCGATTCCAAGATTAACCAAACCTGATAACAAGATGAAGATATGTCTCGTGCGATACAACAACCGCGGACCATCAGGCACGCCGACCATGTGATTGTAGAATTTGTCCATGTATTGGCCAGTTAACAGGAAAGCAAGAACGACGCATGCTCCGAAAATAAGATGGACTCTCTTCATTCACTCCGGACTAGCCGATCAGACAGTTAATGGTCGACTTGATGTCAGAAGCCCGCGCGTCAGCAAGGGCTACTTTGGTAACTGGCCCTCCCTCACGGTCGGGCTTCTGACACGATTGCCAGCGGTCGTCGTGTCAGTCCGGAGCGTTAGCGACGGGATCTACGCGCTAGCTTCGTCTTGATCGGGTCGCTACCGCTCTCGTCTAGATACCGGACCTAAACCTTCGAGCAAGAATCTCCAGTGTTGCGGCTTCTCGTTGAATTATCTCAACCAACTCAACGAAGTCGTTAATCGATTGCCCGCGGTTCTGATCATCAACGAATAGCGAGGCCGTTGCTAAGTGGTTCACTTCTGTGAGAGCCTCCTTGGCCTTGTTCCTTTCGAGTATCAGCTTTGCCAAGTGATGCAGAAATAGATTGTGAAATTCTGATTTGACTCTGCCTCCCAGTACATTGGTGGCATCATAGTAGGTTGCTTCCAGGCGATAGAATGGTGCCCAGTTCGCAGCATATACCCGAGCACGATGAAGCATATAGTCAGTCTGTTCAATTTCTTCTTGCGTCCCGACAGCACAAGTAACGGTGTTTGCCTCAAACCTACGTTTTGTTTCCCGGATCGCGTTTTGCCAGATCTCTCCGAGCGTTCTCGCATCTTTAGCAACCAAATCAAGATAAACCGCGATCTGGTCCTTGCGGTCTTTTCGCTGCTTGAACAACATTTCCAGAAGCTTTTCGGCTGAAAGAGAGAGTCCCATTGCCTCCTCCACCCAATGCGTTTGTTGTTCACATAGGGTTAGTTAGCGCCGCATGGTTGAGATGACGTGGGGCGAAACCGCCAACACGCAAGCTAAGGTTTAACGGACAACGTGATAACAAAGTCGCTGTTTCGGTTGCGCTTAGACAACCGATCACGAACCCAGCGAACGGGAAAGCATAACTATCGCCAGAATCATAATAGTGAGACCGATGAACTGTACGACATGTTTCAGCGCGCCTTCAATCCGAATGGCATGTGGCAACGCGAGCAGAAACAGAGCTAAGGGAGGCAACAGGTCATCCCAATGGCCATGACCTCGAGCCCAGCGCCATAGACACAGCAATAAAAGAGCTGTGGACGCCATGGCTACAAAGAACGAAAGAGTTCGGGCCCAACTTCGCGTGGCAGGTCTTGGGATTCGAGCGTCCTCCATAATCAGTAAGCAACCGAACGTTTGAGCTGGCGTGTCGGCGCGAATTCATTCAAGCAGCGCAGGACCAGTCATGATGCGAAACACGCTCCCGCCGCTCGCGTCCAATGGTTAGATGAAAGTTCGGGCCTACCCGATAAGTTACAAGTAGCAGATGTCTCCAGCAGGATCAGATCCTGCTTT
>Ga0207511_100214_pt1 | contig 10312 bp, 11 predicted proteins | sample NitcycUWRSCHO22C_FD_188265 | JGI IMG/M metagenome (GOLD analysis project Ga0207511, IMG submission 188265) | Soil microbial communities from Arlington Agricultural Research Station in Wisconsin, USA - Nitrogen cycling UWRJ-SCHO22-C (SPAdes) | ecosystem: Environmental > Terrestrial > Soil >... | reverse complement strand
CGATCGCATGTCCACGACGAGATTGTTATAGCCAAAGCTGACTCCGCGCTCAGTCAGCATCACGCGTTCGCCGCCGGCAGCCTGCGCCTTCTCAACAATATTCCGGGCGTCCGCCGGCGCGAGAAACTGGCCCTTCTTAATGTTTACCGCGCGGCCTGATTTGGCCGCGGCCGCAATCAAATCAGTCTGCCGGCAAAGGAAGGCGGGAATCTGAAGCACATCTGCTATCGCGGCAACGCGTTCGATTTGATCGATCTCGTGAACGTCAGTCAAAACCGGGACCTCGACCTCAGCTTTGATTGACTGCAAAATTTCCAAACCACGCTCCATGCCGATCCCACGAAACCCTTTGATCGACGATCGATTGGCTTTATCAAACGAAGCTTTGAAGACAAAATCCAGACCGGCGTCGCGTGCTCGCGCAGCACACTCGCGGGCCATCATCGTCGCGTGTTCTCGCGATTCGATCACGCAAGGTCCGGCGATGATCGTCAAGCGTCCATCGCCAAACGTAGCTGACCCTACTTGAAAGGATTTCGTCATCCGAACGCGAAATGAAGACTATAGTATCAAACGGGCCGCAAGACGAAATGGCTAGAACGGTATGGCCTTCTTGAATTTGTCCCATGCCCTTTTCAGGGTTGACGGCTTATCGGCACGATGACGCTCCTCATTGCGGTGCGCCGGTGTCCGGCTCGCAGCCGGCGCCGGTGTGGGCGTCGGCGTGGGGGTAGGCGTTGGTGTGGGCGTCGGAGTTGTTTGAGTCACGAGCGCGGGATCATTGCCGGTCCACCAGCGGGCTGCCAGCACGCCTGAGCCCAGAATGGCAATCAGCACGATAATCCCCGCGAGCCATAAATTTGATTTCCTCAACGGCGCGCGCTCCACGGGAACATTCATGCGGCTAATGACGGGTGGGTTCGCCGGGGCCGGTTGCAGCGGTTGGGTCTCTTCCGAAGCGGGTGCGTTAACCGCCGCCTGCACTTGACGCAGAGTATTCAGATCAATCAACAAACGTCCCGACGGACTTTCAGTGCCCGCGTTTCGTAACTGCTCAAGCATCGGCGAATGCGGACTGTCCGCGTGTTCCAGGCCCAACGCTTCAGCGGTGGCAAATAACTCGCGTCTCAATTCATTTCCGTCGTGCGGCCGTTCGGCCGGGTTCTTCGCCAGAGCCTGCAAGACAAGATTCTCGATCGGCTCTGGAATCGACGAGACACTTTCTCGCGGCGGTCGCGGCGCCTCAGAAACTTGTTTTAAAGCAATCGCCAAATGCGTCTCGCCGTTGAACGGACACGAGCCGGTCAACATTTCGTAGAGAATAATCCCGAGACTGTAGACATCTGTGGCCGGCGTCAGGGCGACGCCGTCGGCGCATTGCTCCGGAGACATATACCGGGGCGTGCCCACGAGCGCCCCGACCTGGGTGAGCGTGTGATAATCGTCGTCGTGCTCTTCGACGACAAACTTGGCGACGCCGAAATCGAGGACCTTGACTACTGCCGGCAGGTTCGGCCGTTGTTCGATAAAAATATTCGCAGGTTTCAGATCGCGATGAATCAATCCGGCGTCATGCGCGGCGCCCACCGCGGCGCAGGCTTGCAGCATCAATGACGCCGCCCGGGCCGCATCGAGCGGCGCTTCATGCGCGATCAAATCTCGCAGCGTGCGGCCTTCGAGCAACTCCATCACGATGTACAAATAGCCATCGTCAGTCGCGCCGAAATCGGTCACCGTTACCGCATTCGGATGTTGCATGCGGCCGGCGGCGCGCGCCTCGCGGCGAAATCTTTGCTGCGCGGTTTGGTCGCCAACGAATCGCTGGCTCAGAACTTTTAAGGCAACGGGCCGGTCGATGAGCAAGTGCGTGGCCCGATAAACGGTACCCATGCCACCGCCACCGAGCCGTTCATCGAGCCGGTACTTTCCGTCGAACACGCGGCCCAGAAGTGGATCGAGTGGCACATCGGCGATGGTCGCGTCAGCTTGCAGCGGAGTGTTATCGCTCGAACAGACAAACACATCGTCCGGGAACTGCCGACCACATCGCGGGCATTGAAGCATATTTGATGGATACCTGTATCGAGAGAGCGCTTAGTCATTATCACGCAAAGGCTGCGATTACTGCTACTCAACCTCCGGGCGGTGAAAGAGCGCGACTCTGGTGTCCTGTTAAGCGTTGAGTTGTTGGGTTACTTGCCGGCGCCTTCACTGCGCGCGCGGATGGCGTTGGCGGTTTGGGTAGATTGAGTGACGGCTTCGGCGCTGGTGTCGCTGCGCGCGGCGTCGGCAACGAGTTCCAAATCATCATTCGTGCCTACATAAGCGAGAGCGCGCAGGGCATCAACAATGGTCGCATGATCGGGCAGGACCCGCGCGACCGTTTGGTTGGCAGTGATTTGATCGCCTTCCTTCGCGATCTGAGGGTAGGCAATTTTGCCGTCGACCGGCGAACGGAATTCGTAGAGGTTGTTCGACGCATCGCGAATGCGCGCCAGCATGCCGCCGGCGCGAATCGTCGAGTTAACCGGCAACAACCCGACAATGGTGCCGGCCAACGGTGGTTTCGCCTCGAAGGGTTTCAACATCGCGCGCAGCTCTTCGCGTCCCGATGCATCACCAAAGCGGACCAGTTGCAGCGCGGCATTGCGGCGCACGAGCGGGTCGTCGTCTTTCAGCAATTGCAGCAACGCGGTGTGAAAGTCACCTGATTTATTGTCCTGGCCCATCACCCACGCCGCAGTCTTGCGAACTTCGGCAACGGGACTCTTCGAGGCGGCGACGATCTGCGGATAGAACTGCCTGGCGCTTGCTTCTCCTTTTTCGATCTTGGCCTCGACCTGAAGCAGCGCGTGCTGCATGTGACGTGGATTATTTTGATCGTTGAGATAAGTTGCGAGCTCCTGATCGGATAGGCCGCGGCCGAACCAGGTCAGGTACCACGTCAGGAACGGGACGATGATGAACAATGCGGCAACGATTATCAGCCACACGTTGGACGGACGATGCGGTCGAGAGACGACGACCACTGCGTCATTGTTTTGCCCGTTGGTGTTCACCGAATCATCCGCCATTTGTCATTTGCCATTCAATCACGAGATCACCAAATCAAATATCTCGCGGTGCGCGCGCAATACCCTGCATACTCCGCGCCGTATTGTTTTTTCAGGAACTCTTCTTCACGCACGATCTGGAAATGCATAGCCACCACCGCCAGGACCGCGAAGATCAGAAAAAACCAGGTGCCGTTCACCAGAAAGATGCCAAAGAAAAACAGAATGAAGGCCACGTAAATCGGATTTCGCGTCACGGAAAAAATGCCGCCGGTCACCAGCGCGCCGGGCGTCTGACGGTCGATGCCTATTCTCCACGAGGTGCCAAACTTTACGAACGCCAGAAGGAACGGAATCAATCCGGCGATCATTAGCGCCAAGCCGATCAGCCTGGCAGCCTGCGTCTCGAGAACAGCAAGCCCAACACGATCCGGAAAGAGATCGACGGGCGCTCGCAACGCGCGCAAGAGGACTTCGACAACCCATAGAACCAACGCCAGGAACGAAAGCAATTCAATTATTCGCCAGGGGCCTTTGCCGCGGCCGATGACGATGGGAAAGACGCCGGTTACTGACCATGAGTACAAGGCCTTGCTGACGATGACGCAGATGATTACGACAATCAGTGCGATTTGAAAGTAGTTCAGGAAGCCCATCAGCTAACTTGCCACTAGCTTTAGCTAGTGGATAAGGAGCAGAGAAAACAAGCGGCTTTAGCCAAATCAATATTCTTTAAACCGAAAACCTAAACGAGTCTCCCTTTAATTCGGCTAAAGCCTGACTTCATTTTTACAACCTGTCCACTAGCTAAAGCTAGTGGCAAGTTCCAATTAGCTAAAGCTAGTGGCAAGTTCCAATTAGCTAAAGCTAGTGGCAAATTCCGAATTGAGCCAGTTGGCCTCAGTTGAAAATCAAACGTCATCTAGTGCGCTGACGGATACAGCTGGTAGAGCATCAGATAAACAATCACGCCGGTAATCGATACATACATCCACATCGGCAAGGTCCAACGCGCAATCGCCCGGTGCCGCAGAAAGTCGCCGCGCAACGCGCGACGGAATGTGATGATTACAAATGGCACGATGACGGCGGCCATCACCGTGTGCGTCCCCAAGATCGTCAAATAGATAGGGCGCACAATTCCCTGCCCCGCAAATCGGGTTGTGCCGTGATGCACGTGATAGACAATGTAGGAAACCAGGAACAGCAACGAAGCGGTCAGGGCCAGCAACTGACAACGCCGGTGGGCCAGCACCCGGCCGCGACGAATGAAGTAATAGCCGCTGGAGAGCAGCACAAAGCTGGAAGCGTTGAGTGTCGCGTTGAGGTGCGGAAGTATGGAATAGAAATCAGTGAGCAGTAAGCCGGGAACAGTTGGCAGTGAGCAGTGGGCAGTGGGCAGCATCTTCGAACCTGCGATCTCTCGTTAAGATTGTACACAGCTCACCGCGACAGGGTTACTGTTCACTCAGGCCGCGTCTTACTATTCACTGCCCACTGCCCACTATTCACTGCTCACCGCTCACTTCTTTCTTCATGACTGCCATCATTCGATTGACGTCCGGCGGCAGGGCGCGGCCTTTTTTATCTTTTAGAGAGGGCACGGCGCGCGCGGCGGGCGGCTTATCGGGTGTCATCAGAGGTGACGCGCCCGATCCGGCCGCGACGACACCCGATGCGCTTTTTTGCGCGGTTGCGACTTTGTTCTCAGCGGCTTTCGCTGCGTGTTTCGGCGCAGCTTTTACCGGCTTGGAAATCAGCTCTTCATAGCCGCAACGTTCGCATTGCCACGACGGGAAAATTGCGTTGGGATCGCCGGTGCTTTGATAAACGGCCCGGCGCGAAGGAATGATCTTGCCGCCACAACGCGGACATGATCGGCCGCGCGTGGTGCGGCGCTCGATGTCGATTCCGAGTTGTAGGGCTACATCTTTCATTTATCGTTCGACCGCTGTCCGACTAACCGGAGCGTCGCTGGCGCATGGCGACAATGAATATCGTGCAGAAGATGGAAACCGGCGGCACCAGCAGCACCAAAACTCCGATGTTAAAGTTGCGAATGAATGAACTATTGTTACCCAAAGACGCGCGGCACATGACGCATTGGGCCAGCGACGTGGTCGCGCCGAGATCGAAGACGAGGCCCAGCGCGAATATTAGCAGGGCTAAAACTAACAGATGACGCAACTTCAGTTTCATTCTTGGGGTCCACCGCTAAGGGGCCGCTTCGGACACATCAGTGATTCGGTTCTGCCGCGGCCGCCGGCGGGCCGGAGTATCTCAGATTCTTCGCGCGGAAACTGTCGGGAAAGAAAATCAGCAACAGACAGATGCAAACAACTACCGCGGGCACGATTGTCAGGATCAGGTTCAGCCGCTCAAATCTCAAGTGCATGAAATATGCGATGATGAGCGCCGCCTTGATAATAGACGCTCCCATCAGAATTACCAGCATGAGCACCACGCTCAGGTGGATATAGCCCAGAAACACTTCGAAGCCCGTCAGCGCCAGAAGCCAGAGCCAAATCATCATGAAGAGCCGGTAACTGCCCGCGAAGTGAACTTCTTCAACCGGTTCGGCATGCGCGCCGGCCGGCGATTCGCCTGACGCTTCGGCCGCCTGCGCGGCTTTTCGTTTGGCCAGCATGTCCATGCCCGGCACCACCAGGAAACACAACGCCAAAAGCAGCGGCACCACGGTGAAGAACAACCCGTCAGTGCTGATCACAGTTCCCGCCGCAAACAAATTGTAAGCAACCAGCGCCAGGAAGAGTGCGGCGCCGACGAGACAGACAATGTTCAGCAGCGACTGTTCACGTTTCTCGGTTGATTGCGGTTCGGCCATATCTTGCGTCGTCATAAACTATTCTCGGGTAATGGTCAACGACTTTCGCCGGCGGACGGCGGCCCGTTATAACGTAACTCTCTGGCGCGAAAACTGTCCGGAAAGAAAATCAACAAAAGGCAGATGCAAATCACCAGCGCCGGCACGATCGTCAGCACCAGATTCAGCCGCTCAAAGCGCAGGTGCATGAAATAAGCGACGATGAGCGCGGCTTTGATGATCGACGCGCCCATCAGAATCACCAGCATCAGCACCACGTTCAGGCGAATGTATCCGAGAAAGACTTCGAAGCTCGTCAGCAGCAGCAACCAAACCCAGACAGAGATGAAGAGTTTGTTGCTACCCGCGAAATGATCATGCGTTTCGGCGAATGCGCTCATGTGGGTCTCCTGGTAGCACAGACTTTAGTCTGTGATCCATACATCACAGGCTGAAGCCTGTGCTACACCACTTACTTCTTCGGATCAATCGAAAGCAGGTAGATCATCGGGAACACAAACATCCAGACCAGATCGACAAAGTGCCAATACAAGCCGCTGATTTCGATATCCTCGTGTTTCAGCTTCTTGACGCGCGCAGCCACCACGAAAAGATAAATGCAGCCGGTGAACACGTGGAACATGTGCATGCCAGTGATGCCGAAGAACGTGGCGCCGAATAAGGGCGTCGAGCCGGGCCACCTTTCGATCCATTCCTGCGGCAACTGAAAAGGCCTGAGCCCTTCAGCCATCAAATGGTTCCACTCGATCGAGTGCAGGATGATGAAGGTCGCGCCGAGCAATGCGGTCAGTATGATCCAGGTGCGCGCTTTCGACTTTTTACCATGAGCCGACGCGGACACGGCCATCACCATCGTCAAACTCGAGGACAACAGCACCAGCGTCATGACTGACGAGAAGACGATGCTCGGATAGAACTTGAACGGCGTGGGCCAGACATTCGAGGAGCGCACGTATGCGTAAGTAATCAGCAGCGCCGAGAACGTCAGCGAGTCGGACATGATGAAAAGCCACATGCCGAGCTTCCGGTGACCGACGCGATAAGGATGAACGCCACCGCCCCAATCGTCGACTAAGACATCTGCTTCAGCAGCCATCAGTTATCCTCCGAGAGTTTGGTTCCCTCTCCCGCTTGGAGAGGAGAGAAAATCTCACTTCCAAAACGTCAACAGCATGAACAATCCAATCCAAAGCACGTCCATGAAGTGCCAATAGATCGTTACCGCATCGGCCGCGCCGAGGCGCCGCAATTCAGCATCGACCGAGGTGCGCGGCCCGCGAGTGCGAATCACCAGATAACCCAGGGCGACCAAACCGCCGAGGACGTGCACACCGTGCGCGCCGGTGAATAGATAGAAGAACGAGTTATAAGGATTGCTCGCCAGGTACGCACCCTGCCGGACCAATTGGCGCCACGCGAACATCTGCGAAACGACAAACGCAATTCCCAGCACGACGGTATTGACCAGCCAGAGGCCGTATCCCGATTCATTGTGGCTCTTCAAAGATCGCCGCGACAATTCAATCGTCACGCTGCTGACGACCAGCAGCGCCGTGCTCAACCAGAGCACCTTCGGCATCGCAATGCGGTGCCAATCGTCGGATGAGGCGGAACGAACGATGTACGCGCTGGTCAGAGCGACGAACAGCATCAGGATGCTGCCGATCGCCATCCAGATACCGATCCGGTAACGCGCCGGCGAGAATTGAAACGGCGTGTCATGGCCGCCTCCATTCTTATGAAAGCCGTTGCCGTTGCGCGGCCGCGGTCCCGCGCCGATACCGGTTTTGACCGCCCGGTCAGTGCCTGTGGCCGTTGCCGCCATTCCCGCCTCCATGCTCGGCAACTATGTTTTCGCCGTCAGTCTGCATAATGAAATCGTTCGGCGCTCCGGGAACCGAGAACTCGTATGGCCCGTGATAGACAGTCGGGACGATGCCGGCAAAATTGTCGTGCGGCGGCGGCGACGGAATCACCCACTCGAGGGTCGTCGCTTGCCAGGGGTTCTCGCCGGCCGGCACGCCTTTGAAAATGCTCCAGAAAAAATTGAAGTAGAAAAGCACCTGGGCCACGACCGTGATAATCGCTGCCACCGTCACGAACAACACCAGTGAATGAGAGTTCTTCAAGAACTCGTATTCAGTGAACTGCGCGTAGCGTCGCGGCATCCCCAGCAATCCCATTGCGTGAAACGGCACGAAGATCGCATAGACGCCGAGGAAGGTAATCCAGAAATGAATCTTGCCGATGCCCTCGTTCATCATGCGGCCGAACATTTTCGGAAACCAGAAGTAAGTGGCCGCGAACATTCCGAAGATCGACGCGACACCCATCACCAGATGGAAGTGGGCCGTCACGAAATACGTGTCATGAAAGAAGAAGTCGAGCGACGATTGACCGAGCACGAGGCCAGTGATGCCGCCGGCGACGAACAACGATACGAAGCCGATCGAGAAGAGCATCGGGGTCGTAAAGCGTATCCGGGCTCCCCAAAGCGTGCCGATCCAGTTGAACGTCTTAATTGCCGAAGGCACGCCAATCGACAACGTCAGCACCGAAAACGCGACGGCTGAGTAAGGACTCATGCCGCTCATGAACATGTGATGGCCCCAGACAAAGAAGCCCAGCATGCCGATCGCAAAAATTGCGAACACCATCGCGCGATAACCGAAGACGGGCTTGCGCGCAAAGGTCGAAAGGATGTGCGAGGTCGCGCCCATGCCGGGCAGAATCGCAATGTAGACTTCCGGATGGCCGAAGAACCAGAACAAGTGTTGCCACAGCAGCGGCGAGCCGCCGTTATGCAAAGGCACCAAGCTGCCACTGACGTACAAGCCGCCGGGAATGAAGAAGCTCGTGCCCGCGATGCGATCGAGCAGCAGCAGAATGCCGCCGCCGAGCAACACCGGAAATGACAACAGCGCCAGGATCGCGGTGGTGAACCACGCCCAGCAGGTCAACGGCATGCGCATCAGCGTCATCCCGCGCGTGCGCATGTTGAGCAGCGTCGTAATGAAGTTGAGCGCGCCCAGCAGCGAGCCCACGCAGAAGATGGCGATACTAATAACCCAAAGATTCACGCCGGCGCCCTGTCCCGGTCCGGCAATTTTTCCGAGCGCGCTCAAAGGCGGATAACCAGTCCAGCCGCCGATGGGGCCGACAGTGCCGCTGCCGCCCGCGAAGGACTCGCCGAGCTTCGAGAACCATCCGCCGATCGTGGCATTACCTTCGGCAAAAATCGCGAGGAGAATCACGATGAAACCGACGAACGTGACCCAGAACGACAACATGTTCAGGGTCGGGAAGGCCATATCGTCCGCGCCGATTTGAATCGGCAGAAAATAATTTCCAAAACCACCCTGCGGCGCGGTAGTAAGCACGAAGAAGACCATGATCGTGCCGTGCATGGTCACCAGGCTGAGATAAAACTCGGGCGTCATCACCCCGCCCGGCGCGCCCTGCGGAAACAGCGTTTCCAGGATCTTGATGTGCGTCCCGGGCCAGCTCAGGTTCACGCGCATCAGCACCGACATGATCATCCCGACGACGACCGCAGTCAGCGCCAGCAGGATGTACTGAATGCCGATGACCTTATGATCGATGCTGAAGATATATTTGCGAATGAAGCCTGTCGGCGCCGGGTGCCGATGCACTTCTGTATGAGTCGCTTCTGCCATCGTAGGTTCTCTCCTTAAACCAAGGGGCAAAAATCTGAAACTCAGTAAGTCGGAAGTTGATATTTATTAAGCAGCTCGTCTTTGCGTGCCTGGAATTTCTCTTGCGGCAAAACCACCAGTTCGTCGAACTCGTTCTGGGGCAGCACGAGCATGTAGGCCTTCATCTTGAAGTGATTCATCCCGCAAAGCTCGGCGCAGGCCAGCTCGTACTTGCCGGGCTTGAGCGCCGTGAAGTGAACGTGGATTTTCATTCCCGGCACCAGGTCCTGCTTGAAACGAAGTTGCGGCACAAAGAAACTGTGCGTCACATCTTTCGAGTTGAGGACCAGCTCGACGGGACGATTGGCCGGCACCGCCAGGGTGGCCACGACTGAATCATCCTTGGCGTTCGGATCAGTGTCGTCCAGCCCGACAAAGTTCAACGAAGAATCATCGATCAAATTTGGATCGGTGCGGCCGAACACGCCGTCCTTCCCTGGATAATGAAAGTTCCAGCTAAACTGCTGCGCCACAACTTCGACTGTGTAGGCGCCGGCCGGGACCCTGGTCAGGTTGAGCGAGGCCCACACGCGCTGGCCCATGATGCCGAGACTGATGAAGATGATCGCGGTCACCACCGTCCAGATGACTTCCAGCCGATTGTTTCCGTGCGAATAGGTCGCTCGTTGCTTGTCGCCACTGTCGCGGTATTTCCAGACCACCCAGCCGAGACCAATTTGCGCGGCCGCAAACGAAAT
>Ga0207511_100213_pt1 | contig 10471 bp, 7 predicted proteins | sample NitcycUWRSCHO22C_FD_188265 | JGI IMG/M metagenome (GOLD analysis project Ga0207511, IMG submission 188265) | Soil microbial communities from Arlington Agricultural Research Station in Wisconsin, USA - Nitrogen cycling UWRJ-SCHO22-C (SPAdes) | ecosystem: Environmental > Terrestrial > Soil >... | reverse complement strand
AAAGAAATCCACAAAGCGGCGTCAAGCCGCCGCACTCCAAAAAACAAACGCATGAGCGATGACGCTGTCACACTGACCCCGCAACCGGCCGACGAGGCGATGCCTGAGGTCTTCGGCAGTCTCGCATCCGGCGTGGCGGTTACCTTCACGACGCGACTCGTGATTCTCTGCTGCGTGATTAGCTCGAGTGTGATCGTGGCCCACTGGCTCGGACCGGAAGGCACCGGGGCGTTGGCGGTGCTCAATGTGACGGTGGCGCTGGCGTTGCAGTTAGGCAGCGCGGGCATTCCTTCGGCGACGACTTATTTCGTGGCGAAAGAGCGCCGGTTGGCCGCGGCAATTTGGTCGAACAGTCTGCTATTCAGCCTGGGCGGTGGCGCTTTGATTGCTCTTGGAGTCATCGCCGTGGCGGACATGCGGCCGGCGCTCTTCAATGGAGTGCCGGCGGGCCTGATTAGGATCGTCGCGGTTTCGATTCCTTTTCAACTCGTGACGCTGGTCGGGTTAAATCTGCTGCTCGCGGTCGATCGAATTCGATTGATGAATGTGCTCGACGCGTTGGGTTCATTCCTCGTGATGCTCAATGCAGTTGGGGTCCTGGTTCTTTGGCGACGCAATCTAACAACGCTGGTGTGGTTCAACCAGGTCGCCGCGATCGCAGTGAGTCTGTGCGTGATCGGTTTTCTCGCGCGGCTCACGCGTCGTGACAGCGGGAAAGTTTTTGACCTCGCCCTGTTGAAGCAAATGTTGCGCTATGGCTTGAAGTTCTACATCTGTATCTTCGCGGGCTTTATTATCTTTCGTCTGGATCTCCTGATCGTCAATCGGTTTCGCGGCGCACAGGACGCGGGCGTTTATGCAATCGCGTCGCAGTTTTCGTTTCTGTTGATAATGCTGCCGGGCGTCATCGCATCATTGCTGTTCCCGCGCGTAGCGGCGCGTCGTGACGAAGCGGATGGTTATGCCATCGAGGTGACCCGGCACACGTCTTTCGTGATGATGATTGTTTGCCTTGGAGCGGCGCTCGCGTCGTTCGCTTTGCCGCTCGTTTATGGCCGCCGCTTTGCCGATGCGACGATTCAATTTCTGATTTTGTTGCCGGGAGTGTTCTTCATTTCACTCGAATCGGTTTTGGTGCAGTATTTCACCGGGACCGGCTTGCCCGCGATCATTCCCTGGTTTTGGGTGATCACGGTCGCGTTCAATGTAGGACTAAATTTGGTCTTCGTGCCAACATTTGGCGCGCGCGCTGCGGCCGTCAGTTCCACGGCCAGTTACGCGCTGATATTTATTCTGGTGGCCGTGTACTTTGGTCGTCAGACTGGTCACAATCCGCTGATCGTTTGCGCGCCACGGTGGGCTGAATTGCGAACGCTGATCAGAAAAATCGGAGCGGGACTCAGATGAAGGCGCTACTGCTGGTTCTTAGCGGTGACGCCGAACAGGCGCGCATCTGGTTGAGAAATAACTGTGCTGACGCCACGATCGAAACTCTCTCGCGGTACGAGTTAGAGAACGCGAGCGCCGCGCGGCGTTTGCAAATCGTGCGCCGCCGCCGCCCGCACGTGTTTGCGATTGTCACTGAACGTCTCGCGTGGCAACGCGGACAGAATGCGCTGTTTGCTTTCGGCGCGCTGGCCGGCGCGCGGCGAGTTGTCATGATTGATTCTCGCGGCGCCGTGAGAGATGAATCGCGCACCGGGGTTGTCGCGAAGACGCCCCTGCGCATGACCAGGGAATCTGTCGCGAGCGCGGCTGCCGTGAAGCAATCTCGATCGCGTTTGAAAGAGATCGAGCGTCTAGTTGCCAGGCGGCCGGCGCTCAAGCTCGAAAGGCCTGCACGCGACATTCGTCTCGCCTACCTGCGCAGCACGCCGAGCCCGGGCTCGCATGCCGGCGGCGCCGCGACTCACATAAACGGTTTCATCAACGCGGCGACTGAGCTGGGCGCGCACGTGCGCATCATCAGCAACGACTACATCGCCGGTCTTGATGAAACCCGATTGACGCTGATAGATCCCGAGCCCCTGGGCAGCACGCGCGCGGCCTTTGACTTGCGAAACAATCTGATTTTTACGGCGGGCGTCGTCACCGAACTCAAACGCGAACCCGTCGATTTCATTTATCAACGATACGGCAGATTCACCTGGGCCGGTGTCGAAGCCAGTCTGCAGACGGACGTGCCATTGTTTCTCGAGTACAACGGATCAGAAGTTTGGATCGGAAAACATTGGGACATGTCAGGCATGATTCCGTTGCTCGAGAGATTTGAACGATTGAATCTCGACGCAGCCGCGCGCATCTTCGTGGTTTCGGAGGTGGAGCGGCAGAATCTTCGGCGCGCGAACATCCCCGACGAAAAAATTATCGTCAATCCAAACGGCGTCGACACCGAGACTTTTCGTCCCAACATCGGCGGCCGCGGCGCGCGTCAGGAACTCGGCCTCAGTCAACATGAAACACTCGCGGGTTTTGTCGGCACGTTTGGGCCCTGGCACGGCGTGCTGACGCTGGCGCAGGCCATCGCGTCCATGCCTGATGATCCGAAGGTCCGATTTCTACTGATCGGCGCCGGCCGTTTTCGTGATGAAGTCGAACAAATCATTCGCGCTGCCGGAAAAGAGCGACAGGTGATCTTCGCCGGGCATGTTGATCACCAGCGCGTGCCCGCGCTGCTCGACGCGTGCGATATCCTGCTGTCGCCGCACGTGCCTCTGGAAGACGGATCGGATTTTTTTGGGTCGCCGACGAAGCTCTTTGAGTACATGGCTATGGGCAAGGGAATCGTCGCGAGCCGCCTCGGACAAATCGGCGAGGTGTTGGTCGATAAAGAAACCGCGCTGTTGGTCGAACCGGGAAACGTCAGCGAGTTGACCGAGGCAATCTTGCGACTTGCGAATTCCGCGGAGTTGCGCGAGAGATTGGGCGCGGCCGCACGCGCCGCCGCAGTCGAGCGGCACACCTGGAAACAAAACGCACAGCGGGTGATCGATCAGTATTTTCGATTGAGTTAAATACGCGGCTTTGCCGCAGCACAGTGCGGAAAGGCTTGCCTTTCCGGAATCTGTCCAGTTATTTCGAGGCTACGCCTCGGTGCAGGCATAGCCTGCAAAAGTTTGAGTAACCGGTTTTCGGTAAGGCAAGCCTTACCGCACTGTGCGGCGGCAAGCCGCAAAGCATTCAACAATAGCCGCAGCCACATGATCGACGACGACAAACAACGCGCGCGCGAGCAATGGGACCAGGACCCAGCCGGGGCCGTCTATGGCAGCGAGCATGAATTCGGCACGCGCGAATTCTTTGACGAAGTCGAGCGCCATCGTTACCAGGTGTACGCACCGTGGATGCCCGCAGTCATGGGCTTTGACGACTTCGCCGGCGCGCGGTTGCTCGAAGTCGGCTGCGGCATGGGCACAGACCTGCTGCAATTTGCGCGCGGCGGCGCGCGCGTGACCGGCGTCGATCTGACACCGCGCTCAATCGAAACTTCACGTCATCATCTTGAGCTGTACGGCCAGACCGGTGAATTCGCACTGGCTGACTGCGAACGTCTACCGTTCGCGGATGAGAGCTTCGACGTGGCTTACTCAAACGGAGTGCTGCATCACACGCCGGATACGTTGGGCGCGGTCCGCGAGATCCATCGCATTCTCAAATCCGGCGGCACGGCCCGCGTGATGCTTTACCATCGCGGCTCGTGGGCGTACTGGAGCCAGGTCGTGTTGCGTTACGGGATCTTAAAAGGAGAATTTCTGCGCGGCACTTCGGCCAACGACATCATGAGCAGGTACGTTGAGTTCAACGCCGGGGGCGGCCGCCCATTAGTCAAAGCTTACAGCCGCCGCGAAGCGCGTGAACTGTTCTCGATGTTTCGCGAAGTTAAGATCGAGGTCGCGCAACTGCTGCGCGAAGAGTTCTATTTTCTCGGCGGATTGTTGCCCGAAAGCGTCTTTCGCAAGCTGCGCCGGACGCTCGGCTGGAATGTTATTATCTCGGCAAAGAAATGAAGCTACTCTCGGTTGTCATCCCTTGCTTCAATGAAGAGCTGGTCCTGCCGGCCGCGCACGAGCGGCTCTCGCAAGCAGTGTCGTCGATCGAAGGCTTCGATTACGAATTGATCTTTGTCGACGACGGCAGCCGTGATCGCACTTACCAAATCCTGGCTGAGCTGCAATCGCATGATCGACACACGCGAGTGCTGAAGTTGTCGCGCAACTTTGGTCATCAGATCGCGGTGACCGCAGGACTTGAATCCGCGGGCGGCGAAGTGATTGTCGTGATCGATGCCGACCTGCAGGATCCTCCCGAAGTGATCGGTCAGATGGTCGAACTTTGGCGGCAAGGCAATCACGTAGTCTATGGCAGCCGTACCACGCGTCCCGGAGAGAGTCGATTCAAGCTGATGACGGCGAAAGCGTATTACCGGATCATCAATCGTCTTTCCGACACGGCCATACCCGTCGACACCGGCGATTTTCGTTTGATGGATCGAAAGGTAGTCGATGTGCTGCTGTCGATGCCGGAACGTGGCCGCTTCCTGCGCGGCATGGTGAGCTGGATCGGCTTTAGACAGGTACCGCTACCTTACGAACGCGAAGTGCGCCACGCCGGCCGCACGAAATATTCCTTGCTGCGAATGGTCCGGTTTGCGATGGACGGCATTTTCTCTTTCTCAGTCGTGCCGCTGAGGTTGGCAGCATTCACCGGTTTGGTCGCCATCTGGTTTGCGTTAGCCGGCATCGTGATGGCGGTGATTGTGCGTCTCTTCGGCCTTTACGATTTGCGACTGGGCCGCGGCTGGGCCTCTCTGTTCGTGGCGGTTTTGTTTATGGGCGGCGTACAGTTGTTGACCCTGGGGGTGATGGGCGAGTACCTCGGCAGAATTTATACCGAAGTGAAACGCCGTCCGCTCTACGCGGTGCAAGAGCGTCTGGGGTTCGCCGCCGGCGAGCGTTCAGCAGAAAACGCCGGCCGCGCGAAGGTTGCGTTTTAGCATGCCTGTTTCACTTCGCATGTCGTCAGTCGCCCGGCGGCGTGCACTCTTCTTCTGCCTCATAGTTATGGTAGCGGCCGGCATCCGCCTGCTGACTTACAATTTCCAGCGCGCGCACTTGGACGATCCGAATTGGTTTCAATCCGGCTCGTATAGGGTTTTTGAAAAGCGCGCGAATGACATTCTCGACGGCAGCGGCCGCTTATATTGGATCGACGATCCGTCTCGGACCGACCAGGTGCAGTATCCGCCGGCTTACCCGTGGATGGTCGCAGCCATTTACCGCATCAGCGGAAATCGATCGGCGTATTCGGTCCAGACCGTGCAGGCAGTTCTCGATTCGATCCTTGCGCTCGTTCTAATCACCGGACTCGCCGTCACAGCGTATGGTTGGCCCACCGGAATGGCGGCCAGTGTTTTTGCCGGGCTGTCGCCGTTGTTGGCCCTCGTGGGCGTCGCGCCTTCGGCTGATGCCCCGACGACATGGTTCGTGATCGCCGGATTGTGGTTGCTCGTGATCGCCGCGAAGCGCGGCAGCATCCTTTGGGCGCTGGCTTCCGGAATCATGCTCGGTGCGGCGTGCTGGCTGCGGGTCAATCCGCTCTATCTCTGTTTATTTTGGGCGCTGCCACTCTTCTTTTTTGCTCACGCGAGTCGAAGCCGGCGAGCGTTGATGGGCGGCGCGGTCATCCTGGGAACGATCCTGATGATCTCGCCGATCGTGGTTCGCAACTATGTCGTGTTTCCCGATTTCACGCCGACGGGGGGAACCATTGGCGCGAATCTTTGGGAGGGATTGGGCGAAGCGGAGTTGGGCCGGGCCAATGGATTTGCCGTCGGCGACGACATCCTGATTGAGCACGAGCGGGTGAAGATGGGCGTGCCCGCCGGCGCGCCATTCGAAGCGATGTGGCCCGACGGCATCAAGCGAGAACGCGAGCGCACGCGTGAAGCGCTCGCCTTCATCAAGCAACATCCGGTTTGGTACGCCGGCGTCATACTGCGACGCATGTGGGGTATGCTGAAAGTCGCCGGCGAGCCGCTGCCCTACTACGGTACCTCGGGGATTAACGTGACGAGTCGAAAATGCTTATCGCCTGCGCGACAGGGTGGTTTGTTAGCGCTGCTGGTGAACGGCCTCGGGATGCTTCAAAGCGTAACGCGTTATGCACTCCTGCCGCTCGCCTTAGTCGGCTGCGGGTTTGCGGTGCGCGCGAATTGGCCGCCGACCAGTCTGTTCTTCGCCACGATCTTTTACTACCTGGTGCCGGGAACGCTTGCGCATACCGAGATTCGTTATGTGCTGACTTTGCATTGGATTCTGCCAATCTTCGCCGGACTGGCCGTTGTCACCCTTCTTAACTTCATACGCCGAGGGCGTTGGCCTCACACGCGGCCGGTTGGTGACAAGCTTTAGCGCCTGCTAAATTTCTCTTGTGGAGTTCGAGCGTCGTGTCAGAAGCCCGACCGTGAGGGAGGGCCTGCAAATCGAGGTTGCCCTCCCTTACGGTCGGGCTTCTGACACAGCCGAAATGCATGAAAGAGAGACTGCTTAAATTTCTAGCGTGTCCAGCTTGCGATGGCCGGATCATTCTGGCTGACGCGGCCGAATCGGAAGGCGACGAGATCATCGCCGGTCAACTCGATTGCGTCGGATGCAAACGAGCTTATCCAATCCTGCGCGGCGTTCCGCGGTTCGCGGACCTGGCGGAAGTTGGCGAGGAGAAGGCCGCGATCGCCGCCGGCTTCGGTTGGGAATGGAAGCAATTCACCCAACACGATGAAAAGTATGGCGAGCAATTTTTGGGCTGGCTGAATCCGGTGCAGCCGGAATTCTTTAAAGACAAGATCGTGTTGGATGGAGGTTGCGGCAAAGGCCGGCATCTCAACCTGGCCGCTGAATGGGGCGCGCGCGACGTCGTGGGAATTGACCTGAGCGAGGCAGTCGACACCGCGTTCGACGCGACTCGCGGATTACCGAACATTCACGTGGTTCAGGGCGACATTTGCCAAATGCCGTTCGCCCGCATATTCGATTATGCATTCAGCGTCGGTGTGTTGGACCATCTGCCGGACGCCGTCGAAGGCTTCAGGTCACTGGTTTCAAAGGTCAAACCGGACGGACATGTTTCGGCGTGGGTTTATGGAGCCGAAAACAATGGTTGGATCACGGGGTTGATTAATCCGCTGCGAGTTCATTTTACTTCGCGGCTCGCTCCGCGCACGCTCTTTCATCTTTCGAAGTTACCGACGGTTCTGCTTTTTCTCGCCACCAAATTGATCTACGGACCGCTCAGCCGAATCGGCGAAGGCCGCGCGGCGCGCGCGCTGTTCTATGGTGACTACCTGTCGTGGCTTTCACGGTTCGGCTGGCGCGAGCAGCACTCAATTGTCTTCGATCATCTGGTCGCGCCCACCGCGCATTACCTGACGCGCGAGCAATTCGAAGCGTGGTGGACAGGAATTGAAGCGCGTGAGGTCAAGATTGGCTGGCATAACAAGAATAGCTGGCGCGGGTTCGGGCGGGTGAAAAATTTTTCCGGGGAGACATCTGCGTAGTTGAAGACCAATGAAATAACAGAAGCGCTGCCGCGCGAGATGATGCTGCACACCTACCCGAATCTCTTCGAGGTCGAAGAATCGCACTGGTGGCACATTGGACGTCGCCGCATCATTGCGAGCTTTGTCAAAGCGATCTGCGATCAAGTCAAAGATCGGCGCGCGCGGATTCTTGACGTGGGCTGCGGCACCGGCGCGAACCTCGTGCGGCTGTCCGACTTTGGCGATGCCGAAGGAGTGGATATATCTCCCGACGCGTTGAAGTTCTGCCGCGAGCGGGGCCTGAACAACGTGAAGTTAGGTGCGGCTGAAACTTTGCCCTACGAAGATGGTGAATTTGATCTGGTGACCGCGTTAGATGTCGTCGAGCACATCGATGACGACGTTGCCGGTCTCAGGGAAATGCATCGGGTGTTGCGGCCAGGTGGTCGCGTACTTTTATTTGTGCCGACTTTCATGTTCCTTTGGGGCATTCAGGATGAGGTCAGCCACCATCGCCGGCGCTATCGCATGACTGAATTGCGCCGCGCGGTTACTGTCGCAGGCTTTGAAGTCGAGCGTACGACCTACGCGAACATTACTTTCTTCCTGCCGGTGCTGCTGGTGCGGAAGTTCATGCGGTTGACGGGAATGCGAGCCGAAACTGAGAACAATATCAACCTGCCCGCATTGAACCGTCTGTTCGGCGCCATCTTCGGCGCCGAAAGACACTGGCTGCGGTATCTGAATATTCCGTTTGGCGTTTCGGGATTGTGTGTGGCGCGGCGCGTCGACTAGGCACTCTGCTCTTTCAGGAGCTCTTGTAAATACTCAGTCAACGTCCCCAGCGTGGAGAACGGGCTCTTTTCCTTCGACAAGAGATTTTCGTCGGCGATGGTGATGTCGGTGCCGAACTCGGCGTTGATTTTCTCCTCGACTTCCATAATCAAGGTCACGAAATCCAGCGATTCCAATTTGCCTGAGGAGCCATAAAGCGGGGCGTCGAGCGACTTTTCGACATGGACGCCGGCGGGCAGTTGCTCATTCAAATCGTCGACCGCGGCAAAAACTGCTTTGGTGATTCGTTCGTCGGTGGGCATCAGTTTTCCCTTTCAGACTGGCGATTCTAGCTTAGCGGCAGAAGAGTTCAAAGAACCCCAGACCGGAGCTGTCAGCGAAAACGCCTTGTGATTCCGCCAATCTCGCTGTTATACTGCGATTGCTTACCTGTGTTGGGCAACCCGCCCGACAGTTGCTTCATAACCCAATCAGGCTGAAGTAGGTGAGTGAAGATTTTTGACGCCGGCGTTTTGTCGGCCTTGAAGAACCGCAACCGGGTTTCAGAGCGCGTTTGTTAGGACGCAAAGCTCCCTGGTCATGTCCAATGCGACAGTCGCGGTTACTGGAGTTTCCTTTTTGAATCAGGATTGTGTCCATCTGCCAGGGCAGATGGTTTTCAAAACTCACGCGGGAGATCTCGATCTGCTTGATCGAGAACAAACGCGTCGCTGGTCGCAGCCGCGATCGGCAACCGCAAATTCGCTGCCGGCAATTCTGCCGGCAATTTCCGTCAACAAATTTAAGCAAGTTTGGAGTGCGCTGGCACAGCGAAGTGGCGACAGTGCTTTGGATCGCTTTGGGCGAACCGAAACTTCAAATTCTGCAACCTCAATCTCCAAGGCGCCGTCGTCGTTTCGCTCTGCCGGCGCATTCCTAAAGAAAGTAAATCAATGTCAAGAGAGTTAATTGTTAGTGTGAACGGTCGCGAAAAAAAGATCGCGATCGTCGAAAATGAAAGAGTCACCGAGTTCTATATCGAACGCGGTGAACAGAACCAGGGAATCGTCGGCAACATCTACAAAGGTCGCGTCATGCGCGTGTTGCCCGGCATGCAGTCGGCTTTTGTCGATATCGGACTGGACCGCGACGCGTTTCTTTACGTTACCGACTTCTTCGATGAAGAGGCCGAATTCGAACGCATCGTCGTCGACAAATCAAAGAAAGGCGATGCCGAGGGCGCGGCCCGCGCTGCGACTGAGCAAATTGAAATTGCGCGCGTGCAGCGCGAGCAGCAGGTTGAATCCTCGCACGAGCGGGCTGAACCGCTGCGCGAATTAGAACCCGGCGCGATTGTCGCCGAAGAGAAGTCTGATGAAGAGGCCGAGCCCGCGGGTGCGCGACGGCGCGGTCGTCGTGGTGGACGCGGGCGTGGTCGCGCGTCGAAATCGGCGGCTGCCGATGTTGACGAGCGCAGCATTATTCCCACGCAAGCCGAACCCATCGATACACCGTTTGCTTCCGGCGGCACGTCGTTCGAAAGAGTCAGCGATGACGAAGCGGGCGCGATGAACGGTGAGATGTTCAAAGATGCGCGGCTGCAGGAACGAATCATGGATGCGGTCCATGCGGTGGAATTCGATCTTGAAGATGTTCCCAGCGCCGCGGTCGGATCGCTGTTGTCAGATGGATTAACGGAGGATGCCGGTTTTCAAAGAGTCGCCGACGATGAAGAAGCCGCGCCCGCCGTCCGTCGTGCCCCGCCGGTAAAAGCTGCACACGTCGATCGGTTTGTAGACGACATCACGCCGAGCACTCCGCACGACGCCGCGTTCCAACGCATCAGCGACGATGACGAACACGCGGCGGGAAATAGCGCGGCGGAAGAAAACGGGACCGCAAAACCCTCCCCGAGCGCCGCCACTGAAAAGCGGCGAAAGCGTAGCGGCGTGATCGGCCGCTTGTTCAAATCGAAGAAATCTGAAGATGAAGAGGTCGAGCGCGAAGCGTCCACTGAAACCGACGCGGAAAGCTCGGCAGATCAGCTGGCTGATTCGGAAGCGAGCATCACCACCGCGCGGCCGCACGAGGAGTTTGCTACTCGACGCGGCGGGCGTCGCCGCCGTCGTCCCACGAAACGAACAGCTGATGCGGAAGCGGACG
>Ga0207511_100212_pt1 | contig 10557 bp, 8 predicted proteins | sample NitcycUWRSCHO22C_FD_188265 | JGI IMG/M metagenome (GOLD analysis project Ga0207511, IMG submission 188265) | Soil microbial communities from Arlington Agricultural Research Station in Wisconsin, USA - Nitrogen cycling UWRJ-SCHO22-C (SPAdes) | ecosystem: Environmental > Terrestrial > Soil >... | reverse complement strand
CCCCCGCCTCATCACCGACCCGATCGAGGGTGACGCCCAAATCCAGCCACTCATAGTAATGATGTGGCCGGAGTTCTATGCTAACGCGCAGTTCTTGCAAGGCCTCGCTCAATTTCTGATCGTTAAGCAAACTCAAAGCGCGCGTATAGTGGGCCTCCGGATCATTCGGCGTCAGCCTGACTGCCAGGCTCGTTGGCTCAACGCTGCCTTCGAAAATTGCCGTCATGGAAAACAGGCGGGACGCTCCGGTCCGCGCCGAACTAACCGCCAATTGATAGCAAAGAAAGATTCCAGCGCCGCTGACCGCCACGTGCAAAATCAGCCGCCACACGCTCCTTACGCGGTTTGTATTGCCGCGGTCTGTGTCATTCGGCGTAGCCCGGTGTTGTCCTAACGAAGAATGCATCTACCTGAGTCGTCTGAGCGATGCGACCCGACTATCGCTCATCAATATCACTAGCAACGCGACAAACATGACCGTAATCCCGGTAAGCTGGAGCCCGAAGTCAACCAGACTGTGTATGGCCACGCCGATCGCGGCCGCGCCGGCGCCCAGCGCGACAGCCCGGCGATAACCATCGTGCGAGCGAAGCGAAGTCCTCGATCGCCGTATTACTACGGCCACAAACCAAGCGCCTAACAGAACCGCAATCAAGCCACCGTTGGCGGCCAGATCCAGGTACTCGTTATGCGCTTGTTCAAGTCTCACGCTGCCGGAACCCAACTGATACTGAGGGATGGCCAGAAAATATGTACCAAAGCCGACGCCGGTCACAGGATGGTGTTTGATTAACTGCCAGGTCGAATACCATATCTCTTTTCGACTGGTACCATCGAGCCCAGCCTGCGACAGCGAGGATCGTTCTACTTTGGTCGCCAACTGCTCTCCGCCCATCCAACTGACGGCAATCACGACGGTTCCGATAAGCACGAGGATGATTACAATCCGCGCTAAAGGCGACGTGCTGATCGATCTCAGAAGTGATATCTCGCCCTCCCCGTCGGCCCTGCGCGGCAGAAGCCGACCCAAACCGGCAAAGAGAACAATGATGGTTTGACAGATGAGACTCACGATCCCGCCCCTCGAATTGCTCAGGACCAAGGCGGCGGACACGATCACTGCGGCCGCGAAATAGAGGGCAATTACATTTCGCTTTACCCCTCCACCCAAAGCCATGCCGATCAGCAGACCGTAAGACATCTCCACCACGTAAGCAAACGCGTTCGGAGACAGAAACTCGCCATAACCCATGCCATAGAACAGCAGTGGCAGCCCGAATCCCGACGTTGAATCCGGCGACTGGGCGAGTTGTCTCATAATTCCAAAGACCGCGCTCAGCACTCCCAGGCCGATCAGCAGGCGAGCCAACCAACGCAGGCGTGAGGGTCTGGAGATATGAATCAGCAACAAAGCGAGCAGCAATAAAAGAACCAGCATTTTCCTGGCCGTGATAAAGGTTTGATACCGATCGATCGTAATAGAGTGGCGAAGTCCATTCGCTCCCTGCCAACTCACCGGTAAATTGATAATTTGCGCAAAGGCATAGGCGGTTATCAACAGAAGTGGAAGCAACACGCTCAGCCTCTTAATTTCGTAGCGTCCCGAGAAGAGCCCTTCAACCAGCCACAGCGCGGTGAGCGCGAAAACAGCGCACTCAACCGCCGCCTGCCACCATGCGTCGACGGCGCCGTAGGGGAGGACCGCCAGCACAATGACTGCGAGCAATCCGCAAAAAATGAATTTATCCAGGCCGCTAGCCAGGCGAGTGAGCATAATAATTCGAGCAATATCTACGGACGGTGATTAATAGCGCAGCTCCGGTTTCCTTATCGGCAACGAAACGATTTAAACCTCAGTAATTGTTGCCCAGCCGCGCTGTCTGCGTACCGCCATTGAATACAGGTACCCGGTTCGTTCCCAGAAACACGTTGCCATCGATGAGCAAATCGCCGGTCCCAAAGAAAGCGAAATCACCTCGCGGGGTGGCCAGCGGATCATCCACGCCGATCACATTATTGAGTACATAAAAACGGCCACTGGTTCCGAGCTCAAAAAGTCTAACCGTCGAAAGGCCGACGTTGTATTGGCCATTGGTAATTTCGCTGCTTCTTAAAGTTATGTTGGCCGAGACATTCGACCCGCCATCGAAGATCCGCGACGGTCCTTTGGTAAATTTGCAGTGGTTGATCCTGACGTTGCCGCCCGTCCCATCGTCGAAGTACACCTGTTGAGGACTGTTTCCGTCAAAACCTTTTTCAATCGTGACATTATCAATATCGGCATCGTTCACACCGCGGAAAGTCAAAGCCCAGGGAACATCTGAGGTGCCCCATACGTCGGAAATGAAACCATCGGCAATCTTCAATTGAGAGTCTTTGATCAGAATGCCACCCATTCTTCCAGATAACCGGGTCGCCTGAAAATGTGAAGCCAACATCCTCACACACGTGTCAAATTTGAAAAGACCGCCCTGCGCTCCGTTGCCGCCCTCGTACTGTAAAGTGACATTTCGCACCTGCCAGTCCTTTCCGTTCTTAATGTCCAGCAGGTATCCCTGGCCCTGCGAAGCTGCCATCAGGCCATCAACCGTCATAATGTTCGACGCGTCCGTGGTCGACTGGATAAAGGGACCGACACCGCCAAGTAGGTGGTTATCCCTGAAAGTTGAGGCGCTGATGCGAGCACCGACGAGATCGAAAATCGTGTTCGTATTTTCTATATCATTATTAAGGAAGAAAGAGTCGCTGATACCACCGTGGAAAAATCCTCGCGATGCGCTGCCCATACTGATCCAGCAATCTCTGATGATGCTTGAGAACAGAGCTGCCCCGCCCTGAACGCCGTCCTCCGCCCAAAATACCCAGCCGTTAAATTGAAGGGCGGAAGTGAAACGAAGTTTTTGGATAATACAGTTGGTTGGCAGGCAGATGGCACTTGAAGCAGGTGTGCAAGTCCGCAGCTGATTAACGAACATGGCATTCGGCCCAGAGCCGACATGAATATCGCTCGCCATCGGAAAAATGTCGGTGTAGACACGCGACTGGCCTTCGAGTACGAAATTGTTGAGGCGAATGCTGACCGGGGACGCCAGCCCATACCCACCGGACGGCAGAAAGATGCGACGGACTCCTGAATTAATTGCTGCGGTCAGTGAGGGCGCACAGTCATGAGCATAGTCTGCAATGCATCCCCACCACTGCGGATAAGCTTCTATCACTCCCGTCTTGCCGTCGTCGGTTGCCGGCGGACTGTGAAACATAACCGTACCCACGCCAGTGTTGAGAAATGTTTGATACTGTCCCGCTTCGAACCTGTCCACGACCACCGTTTGCCCGCTCAACGGCATGAGGAAGCCACCCTTCACGATCTTGAGGTTGGGGATGGTCAGATTGCCGCTGGCACAGGTTGAACCTTCCTCAATGATCACCCAGCCGGGGCCGGCCGCAGCAATGGCACTGGCGAGACTGGCCGTATCGTCTATCCCACTGCATTGTGCAATTGTGTCAGTCGCCGACAAGAGAAAGCGATCATTCGCGCTGCTGATGAAAGAAGAATCTACTTGGCCCGCATGGGCGGCGGCAATTTGATGGCGAACCTGCCAGGAATCAACAGAGACCAGCTGAACCAGGAGAAGTCCTGCGAAAACAAACCTCATATCGACCTCCTTCGCAGAGAGCTGATTAAAAGGCCAGAAGATGAAACCTGGCGGACAGGTTCACACGCCTGCTTGCGCGGCGGAAGCAGTTACAAAGTTTGGATGGTTGAGCGAGCCGTTACACTGAATGCGTGCTTCAGGAATTACCCGATTGAGACAGGCACGCAATGCGGCTTCGTCCTTTTTGTGTACGAGGTCCTGCAACTCGTCCAGAGCCGAAGCTACGAATTCCGACTCGAGGGGCGCAATCCGGCTAATGAAGATCTTTGCATGAGAGGTTGGCACAGTTTCCTCGGTATCAAACATCAGCTCTTCAATCAGTTTCTCACCGGGCCGGATCCCTGTCTCAACAATCTGAATATCGACATTCGGCTTTAGTCCGGACAAGGTAATTAAGGCTTCAGCCAGATCGATGATCCGCACCGGCTCGCCCATGTGCAGAATCAATACTTCTCCGCTCCTCCCGATTGCGCTCGCTTGCAGTACGAGTTGCGCGGCTTCCGGAATGGTCATGAAATACCGCTCCATGCGGCGATCTGTAATGGTTAAAGGGCCGCCACTGCGGATCTGCTCCTGGAAGATTGGAATGGCCGAACCATTCGATCCAATCACGTTGCCAAATCGAACGGCTACGGAACGAGTGCGGCTCCGCCGGCTCAGATCCTGGACCACCAGTTCGGCGAGACGCTTGGTGGCGCCCATTATCGAGGTTGGCCTGACAGCTTTGTCTGTCGAGATTAATACAAAAGCCTCGGCTTCAAACTCGCCCGCCAGACGAGCCAACAGGAGGGTATTGAATACATTGTTCTTTACCGCCTCGCCGACGTTGTGCTCCATCAAAGGCACGTGCTTATGAGCCGCCGCGTGAATGATGACGTGTGGTCTATAGAGCTCAAAGATTGAGCGCATCCGCGGTTCGTCGCCCACATCCGCGACGACCGGCACAACTACGGATTCCGTATCGTAGATCTGCCGCAACGCACGATCGATATTGAACAGGGCAAACTCAGCGCGCTCAACCAGCAGCAGCTTGGCTGGCGAAAAGCGCCGAACCTGCTTTGCCAATTCCGAGCCGATCGACCCTCCCGCACCGGTAACCAACACTATTTTGCCCGCCAGCTCGGACATTATTGAGTCGAGGTCCAAACTCACCTGCTCGCGACCGAGTAGATCTTCGATCTGCACGTCGCGTATCCGACTGATGCCTACGCGGCCGTCGAGAATTTCGTAGAGCCCGGGGATGATCTTTACTTTGATCGGAATCGCCTCGCAAATTGCGGCGATTCTTTGAATGTCATGACGCGAAGCCTGGGCGATAGTGATCACCACATGGTCGATGTCAAGACCATCGATGAGATCAGGCAAATCCTCGGTCGTGCCCAATACCTTATGTTTTCGTACGACTGTTCTACCGACTTTCAGCTTGTCGTCATCGACGAAGCCGACAATCGAAAGATCCAGATCACCCCGTCCTTCGATTTCGTTTGCTACCAGCACACCGGCCTGGCCGGCGCCAATCAGAAGAACGCGGTCGCGATCAGTGCTCTTGCTGTTGCGATGAATTTTCTGCCGCGCAGTGCGTCTTTGATTTTCATAGAACACCCGGCGCAGAGTTCGAATCGCAAAAGTGCCGCCAAAAGCCAGCACCGCATCAAAAAAATTGACCGACAGCGGAATTCGCCAGACCTGTTCGGCATTCGGTAAAGCCAGTCGCATCAATCCCGCGAGCGTGACGGACATCAGAGCTGCGTAGAGAAAAGACCGAATGTGGGCGATTCCCGTGTAGCGCCACATGAAACTGCGGCCCCCGGTCACGGTAAGGGTGATAAACTGGACGGCAACCACGAACGGCAATTGCCACAACAGGATTTGAATGACGTGCGTCGGTGGATTGAAGTCGAAACGCAGCTGGTAAGCAACTATAAAGGCGAGGGCCAGGGTGGCGAGATCCAACAATATCTGGGCCGTTCGATATAGAATATGCTGTCGGGAAGGTAGTTCTTTCAATGTGGGAATCCTTCCAATGATTTGACTGGAGCGACCACCCGGCGTCCTCTTATCGCCTCGCACAACCGTCGATCAAACGCTCGGATGCTAACCGTTACTGCGGCTTTTCGCAATGTGTGCTGGCGCCGCCCCCACGGAGCTTCAGATCTTCGGTCACCATCTCTTTAACCAGGTCGACGAAGGAATACGTCGGGCTCCAGCCAAGAGCGCGGCGTGCCTTACTGGCATCTCCCACTAGTTGATCAACCTCGGCCGGACGGTAAAAGCGGTCGTCGCTGACGACGTAGTCCCGATAGTCGAGTCCCACTTCGCCGAATGCCAGCTCGCAGAATTCGCGCACGGTGTGAGACTGGCCGCTGGCGACGGCGTAATCATCAGCCTCGTCCTGTTGCAGCATCAGGTGCATGGCGCGCACGTAATCCCACGCATGTCCCCAATCGCGCGCCGCATCGATATTCCCAAGACGCAGTTCGCTGGCCAGCCCCAGTTTTATGCGAGCCACGGTGCTGCTGATCTTTCGGGTTACGAATTCAAATCCACGACGCGGACTCTCATGATTAAAGAGAATTCCACTAACACAAAACATCCCGTATGCTTCGCGATAGTTTCGCGCCAGATGGAAACCGGCGACTTTGCTGATTCCGTAAGGGCTACGCGGATGAAACGGTGTAGATTCACGTTGCGGTACCTCGTGCGCCTTGCCAAACATTTCACTGGATCCAGCAAAATAGAATCGACACTTCGGCCGCAGCTCGCGCAGGGCCGCGAGCATGTAGTGCGTGCCGTTGATGTTCGTGTTCATGGTCGAAAAACCATCGGCAAAGCTCTCGGCGACGAAGCTCTGGGCAGCCAGGTGATAACACTCGTCGAAGTCGTGACGACTGATCACGTGAAAGATACTGGGATAGCTTTCGAGGCTTGCCGGGTGCAGTTCGATCCGATCCAGCAGATGAGAAATTCGTTCGGTGCGACGTTCAGGAGCTTCTAAGGCAACCCGCCGGACGAGGCCATGAACCTCGTATCCGAGATCCAATAGATGCTCAGCCAGATAACTTCCATCCTGGCCGGTTATTCCGGTGATAAGCGCTGTCTTCGCCACCGTCGTGTGAATTTACCTAAGCGAACCGCGAGGAACCAGGCGCGGCAATATTCGGACCGGCCATGGCTGCATCGAATTCAAAACGCCGAAAATCTTTCACGGCCGAGACAATTCCGGCGGCGTCCAAACCGTGCTCGGCTCGCAAATAGTCCTGATCGCCTACCTTGCGAGAGAACATGTCAGGCAGTCCGATACGTTTCAGGCGAACTGGCGCGTGATACTCGTCGGCGAGGAACTCAGCCACCGCACTTCCCAGGCCTCCGATCAGGCTGTGTTCTTCGATCGTAACTATGGCGCCGGTTTCCTGTGCCGCTGCCAGGACAGCTTCACAATCCAGCGGCTTGACGGTATGCATACTCAAAACCCGAGCCTCAATTCCACTGGCCGAAAGTTCTGCGGCTGCCTCAAGCGCATAATTCAGCAACCCTCCCGTCACGACCAGGGTCAAATCGCTGCCCTCTCTCGTCATAATAGACTTGCCCATCTCAAACTTAATCTCTTCGTGATGCACCAGAGGTTCACCGGCGCGACCCAATCGCAAATAACAGGGACCGTCGGTGCTCACGATCGCTTGCGTAGCGAGTCGCGCCTCTGCCGGATCGTTTGGCGCCAGCACCTTCATGTTGGGCAGGGCGCGCATTACTGCGATGTCTTCGGTTGCGTGATGAGTCATCCCCAGCGAGCCATAGGCAAAACCACCACCCACAGCCACGATTTTGACGTTGGCATTGTGATAACAGATGTCGTTGCGAATCTGCTCAAGACATCTGATTACCGGAAAGTTAGCGATCGAATAAGTGAACGCGATTTTTCCAGACAGCGCCAGGCCGGCCGCCATCCCCGTCATGTTTTGTTCGGCGACTCCCGCATTAACAAATTGTTTAGGCAATTCGTTCTGGAAACGGGTTACCACTCCGAATCCTAAATCGCCAGTCACCAGCACGATACGCTGATCGTTTCGGGCAAGGTCAAACAGTGTTTCAATAAAGGCAGTTCTCATGATTCCCGTATCAGTTCTGCGAGGGCCGCTTCAAACTCTTCGCCTTGCGGCGTGCGGTAATGCCAGAGCAGATCGTTCTCCATAAAGCTTACGCCTTTACCTTTTACCGTATGCGCAATAATGCAATTAGGTCGGCCTGGCTCAAAAGGCATCGCCTGCAAAGTTGTCTCTATTTCATCGATATTGTGGCCATCGATTTCGCGGACGGCCCAACCAAAGGCCTCCCACTTGGCGGCAAACGGCTCCAGCTCCATTACTTCCGTAACCGTTCCCAGGCTCTGAATCTTGTTGTAATCAACAATCGCCAGTAGATTATCGAGCCCGTGTTGTTGTGCAAACAAGATTGGCTCCCAGGTTGAGCCCTCATCGCACTCACCGTCGCTTAAGAGCACTACCACCCGATGCTGTGCGCCATCGCGCTTTGCCGCCAGCGCCATCCCGGTCGCGATCGACAGTCCATGCCCCAGCGAGCCGGTCGAAACTTCAACTCCAGGAACCGAATGATGCGTAACGTGTCCGGCCAGCCGCGAACCATTCTGGTAGAAGGTTTCGAGCCAGGCCCTGGGAAAGAAACCACGTTCGGCCAACACCGCGTAGATGGCGGCAGCGCCGTGGCCCTTGCTCAACACAAAGCGATCGCGCTCGGGCCAATCAGGTCGACGCGGGTCGACGTTGAGAAATCTTGCGTACAGAACTGCCAGGAGTTCCGCCATGGAATAGCATGTGCCGATGTGCGAGCTCTTGGCCCGGTGAACCATCATGAGGGTGTGGTAACGAATGGCAGCTGCGAGTTCTCTGCATGAACTCGCTTCGTTCCAGCCAAATGATTCTGTCCAGTTATTCGATGACTGCATAACTAATATAGGGATCCCATTCAAACCGCCGCAAATTAAGTTTGTTCAGGCCGACCATTTCCAACGCTGCCAGGGTTTCGCCGGGCCACATTGGATTGTCCAGTTCGTCAAAAGCAAGGATGCTGCCTTTAGGCATTCGCGGCAGAAAGTTCTCGAGCGCTACCTTGGTGGGCTCGTACAAATCGAGATCCAGGAACAGCAAGCTCACGACCAGGTGCGGCGTATCTTGAATAAATTGCGGAATAGTCTGGCAGACATCGCCCTTGATCAAATGGACCTTGTCCATGTGGCCAAGAAACCGATCACGATCATGTTCGCGGATCAAGGCAAGTAATTCCTCGTACGAATCAGCTCGCAGGGCACCGCGCTCCGGCATCGCGACGACGTTCTCGTCTTCAACAGCGGTATTCGTAAAGCCGGCAAAACTGTCAAAACCGTAAATCCGCCGGGTCAGGTTTTCCGGCTCCAGCATCGCACTCAACTTTGCCCAGGCCATCACTCCAAAACCCCTGAAGACCCCACACTCGACAATAGATCCTTTGACCGGGAGAGCGAGTTTAAAAATCTCGTACAGCGCCAGAAAACGTTTGAGATGCTGGCGGCGCACGTACTTGGGAAAGTTCTCCAGTTTGACTTCAATCGAGTCCGGACAATCCTCAAAGATCTGTTGGATATTTTTTCCAACCTGCTGCTCGGCTTCCGTACGAAACTTTTTCATCTCTTTTTCACTAATCAATCGCTTCGGCCAGCTTCCAGAAATTTCCGATCGCCGGGTGCAAGGCTCCATCCGGCCGCACCGGCGTTCTCTGCGATTTGCGCGGGCGTCCTTATACCCACGAGCGCCGACGTTATGAAATTACGATCGAGTATCCAACGGATCGCCACCTGCGCGATGGTTCGCCCCACGCGCTCAGCAACGACCCTGATTCTTTCCAGCAGCGCCAGGTTGGACAAGAATCGGTCGCCCTGAAACAGAATGCTCCGGCTCCTGAGATCGCCGCTGTCAAACATGCTCTCTCGACTGTATTTCCCGGTGAACAGTCCCTGGGCCAGCGGATTATAACAAAGCGTACCCATACCGAGGTCGCGGTAGGCCCGCTCGAGTAATTGCTCCTGTTCGCTTTCAGCGAGGCTGTAGGCCATTTGCAGTGACTCGACGCGCCCGCTTGCCTGAGCATCAGTCAACAGATCGTCCGGGACGTTACAGCATCCGATGAACCGAATTTTACCGCGCTCCTGACAACGAACGAGCGCCGCCATAGTATCAGCTATCGGCGTCTCTGGATCAGGCCAGTGAATTTGATACAAAGGAATGCAATCAATTTTCAGCCGCCGTAGACTCGCTTCGACGGCTTGCTCGATTCGCCCTGGCCGCAAATTGCGCCTCGTCTTCCCGTTAGCATCCCATTCCAGACCAACTTTGGTTGCGATGACGGCTTCTTGCGCCCGGCCTGCTAATGCCTCACCTAAAATTTCTTCCGCGTGGCCCAACCCGTAAACGTCAGCGGTATCAAAGAAATTGACGCCGCGATCAAGCGCTTCATGAATCGCCGCGAGGCTGACGCTATCGTCCGCTCTTCCGTAATCGTAGCCGCCGATGGCGGCGCAACCGAACCCGATTTGTGAGACGGACAAATCGGATTGTCCCAACCGCGCGTACTCCATCACTTTGGTTCCGCCCGGCCCAAGGCTGAGCGAGCAATAGTCAGGAGAGTCGCAGCGAGAATGCGCAAGTCTTCCAGCAAAGAACGGTTACGCACGTATTTCAAACGCAAGGCATTCTTCTCGGCGCGATACCTGGTGATGAACACCTGATGCGGATCTTCAGACCCCAAAATGTCATTCAAACGGTAAAAGCGAATAGAAGAATAGTCCGTGATTCCGGGCATTACCGTCAGAATCAGTTTCTCCTCGTCGTCGTATGCATTGGTGTGTTCTTCC
>Ga0207511_100210_pt1 | contig 10852 bp, 6 predicted proteins | sample NitcycUWRSCHO22C_FD_188265 | JGI IMG/M metagenome (GOLD analysis project Ga0207511, IMG submission 188265) | Soil microbial communities from Arlington Agricultural Research Station in Wisconsin, USA - Nitrogen cycling UWRJ-SCHO22-C (SPAdes) | ecosystem: Environmental > Terrestrial > Soil >... | reverse complement strand
GTCCCTGCCCGCTTCGAAATGAGTAATAAAGGAGCGGGCAGGGACGAGCCCTGCCCCTACACTCGAAACAGCGCTTCCAGTTCTGCTGATGCTTCCTCAGCGCTGCGGGTAGCTTCGTGCAAAGTTTCGCGCGCTTGCTCCAGCTCGGCCGTGATCTTTTGTGAACGGCGGATTGACGCTTCCGCTGCGGCGCTCGCTTCTTTGTAGTGTCGTTCTGCTTCCCGTCGAAGCTTCTCAGCCTCCTTCGTTTCGGCTTCGGCTTTCCGCTGCGCGGTTTCCAGACTCTTCGCGCGCGAGTGCGCGGCCGCCAAAGATCTTTTCGCCTGCTGCAGCCAGATTTTGGCCGCGGCCAGTTTTGCCTGCCGCTCCTGCTTCAGTCTTCCGGCATCCACGGCTGCGACGCGCGTCTCGGTCTTCGTCTGGGCTCGTGATGATTTATTTGCCTGACTGACGCGCACCGGTTCTTCGCTGCGCCGGGCCGTTGCGGCCGACGCCGCAAATCCAGCGAGCGAATCGAAGCCCGGCGGATCGATGTCCTTAGTCAACCGTCCCGCTGATACGCCTTCCGGCAGAGACGCGTACGCGGACATCGCTTCCAGCGTTGTAGCAATTCGTCGCAGAGTATCCAGGGCCGGATTATGACCGGAGTCGCTCATGACGGCCGCGGCCAGGTCTGACAGGTGGGCCAGCAACTCGCGCCGCTCATCGAAAGCAGCGCGCAAATCGACGGGCTTGCCGGTGCGACCCTTAGTCTGCGTTTGCCTTAGCCGTTGGCCGGTGGCGATGAGTTGATCGAATGAATCACGGTGCTGCCAATAGAGTTGATTAACGGTCCATGCCGAGACCGAAGGCTTGCCGAGCGCGTTTACGCGGGCCGCTTCCTGCGCACGTCCTTCTTTCTTCAATTTCGCACTCAGCGTCTTACGCGCGCCAATGAACTCTGACAATGGCAGACGGAACAAAGCATCGATGTCATCTTCGACATTGCTTTTCCCTTTGCCGGAGATGACCTTTAAATTCGTCTTTGGCATCCGGATGTTCCTGCGGCCAGGCGACACTTTAATCGTTCTGCCTGAATTGATCGAGTGTGGCCTCAAATGAGTGAGGAAACGAAGAGCGATTGACGCCGGCAGTTAACCACCATCGCCGTTTTGATGTGCTCGTTTCTGGTCGGCCGCAGAAACTAATAGCCGACGGTGACCGTGCGGAGTGTAAATCCCAGGTTGCGGATTCGTTATTGGGCGCCGGTTCTCATGACGTGAAAATGATTCGCGGATCATCCGGGTCGCGGCCCTGCATTATCCCGACCTCTTTCTCGACGATGACGTCGGGTGGATCGGTGATATCGCCGTAAGGACTGAACAGTTTGACCTCGCAAACGATCTTTCCCTTTGTCTCGGTGCTCCCGGCCAGCGTCGATCTGGCGCCGGGGCCAACGAACACTTCCAGATTACCCTCGTCGTAGGCGCCGGTGTAACTCCCTCTCGTCGAGAGTGGATTGAACCGGTTACTCCCTACCAGAAATCTCCAGCGAAAGCGAAAGCCACTGTTCTCCGGCACGTTATCGATACGGAAAGACGGTTCGGTCGGGGTTTGAGTCTCAGTATAAATATTGCCCTGAACTCCGCGGGTGACAACCTTGATGGAGAGATCGCCGCCCCGGTATTGCCTGGCTTGCCTGGTTACGTCGGGGGCCTTTGCGTGAACAAGAAAGTGCACGAAGCAGGCATAAGCGTCCGCGTTGAAAAGACGGATTCCCGGATTGTCGCCTTCAGTGCCGGACTTATCATCCTGCGCATAGCCTGTCCCGGCCGGATGTGGGGTCTCCTGGCAATTGGGCAAATTCAAGTCCTGCTGCGAGCCGAAGTAGCCGGTGTCGTCTACACCCAGATAGCGATGTGCAGCCTCATGAATTACTCCTCTCGATTGATTGAAGTCGGCCATGTTGGTGAAGTTCGGGATGCAAAAGTAAATTGGCCCAAAGTAAGTATCTACAGAGTCCTGGCTTTCAGCCTGCACATATCCGTAGGTTATCTGACCTTCGCACTTCCGCGGATAATGCGGATGCGAGGCATTGACGCAGGTGTAATCCGCTCCTGAAAGACCATTCTTCAAGAGATCTAGTTTCTGCCCGACCTCATCGGCGGTACTGATGGACTCGTCACGAAATGCCAACCACAGCGCGTCCTTTACCGCTTGGGTCAAAGGACGCACTTTTATCAGGTTGAGGACGGCGGCCAGATCCGTTTGGGCGCGACTGGCCGCTTGCGTAATCACACTGGTCTCATGCTCTGTGCAATGCTTGCTGAACTTTCTTTGAACGCCGCGCGCCCCACCACGTTGTTGCACCACGTGGGCCAGTTCGTGGGCCAGGAGCCTCTTACCGGCCGGCGTTTCCGGTTGGTATTCTCCACGCGCGAACACCACATCGGGGCCAACTGTATACGCCAGTGCTTCAAGCGAATGCGCGGTGGCCGCGGCGCGATCGTCCGCATGCACACGAACGTGATCGAAACTTTCTCCAAAACGTGGCTCGAAGAATTCCCGAACAGATTTGGACAGCGGCTGGCCATTGCTGACCAGGCGTAAGTCAGCAACCTGCGATTGTGCCCTGCCGTTTTCGGCTTTCGGCTCGCGACCGTCGGAAACTCGGCCCACGGTTCCGGAGGGCGACCGGTGATCGATGGTCACACCTCCACTGTCATTAGCCGCCGTCATTCCCATGATCCGCTCCGCCGTGCGATCTGCTTCCTGCTCGGACTGATCATTCGGGCTGCTGACGGATAATTTCGCTTGGATGCCTTTATCACGTTCTGTCTGACAACGCGGACAACCGCCGCCACAGGCGCAGTTTGACTGGCGCTGCACAACACCATTAACGGGAAAGATCGCCGCAGCGCTTCGGGGCGATGCTGTGATCGAGTGAAATTCCGGCAATTGCTTTCGACCGTGGATTATGTCCGGCGCGAGTTGTCGCAAGCGAGCTTTCATTGAATAGGCTAAGGTTCAAAGATTACGTTGACGCTTATTAACATCATATCTCTGACGGGCACGTTGCAGGTTGGGCCCTCGAATTTTGTGCGTGACTTCGAGCGAACGCCGAACAACTTAACTATACTCGCGACCGGCGATCAGCTACTCGGGATGAACAGCTCGATATGCATCCAATGCGCTCTGGCTGAGATTTCTTCTCTGCTGAAAAACGGTCTGCACGGCGGGGTCGGCACGGGGTAACTTATGTCCCGTCGAGTCGAGAATGGCCCCCGGAATTTCGAATTGATATACGACATTGTCGCTGGCGTCATTTGCCGTGACTCCGGCCGCTGTCAGGCTCGCATTCAGGCCGGCGCTGGCCTGCAACTCGCTGACAAGATATTCAACCTGCGCATCCATATTAAATAAAATCGACGAACCGAGTGCCCGCCCCTGGGACGTTCGCTGAAACAAACCCGAGCGGCGGCCCGCGCTGGTCCATTGGGCCAGGCCGATACCCGGCATCCTGGGACCGACCTGGTTCGTTTGGCTTCGGTTCATAACCTCGTCAGGCGAAAAGTCAGTGATCACATTGTGGAAGTTCCTGGATCTCATTGGCGTGTCGGCCTGGCTGCCCTCAATCCGGCTCGGCAGCACTCCCGACTCAGCCCGCAGATTGCCAACGATGCCGGCCGCTGCATTGACGGGATAGTGATAGGTATCAACCAGGAGTTCCATTACATGGACCATCCTGCTGGCCACTGGAACCGCGACCCAATTGATAATGGGCCCACGGGAGATGACCTCCTGTTTGAGTGCCTGCACGCGACGATCCGCGATAGTCACCTCGTTCAGAATGCACAACAGCGGATCCCCAAGCGAGTCGACTCCTCTCTGGAAGAGAGCGCGTTCGCAAAAAATCGCCGCGGCGATGAGGTCGGCGTTGTGATCGGCATCGCCGGTCAGCGGGTCGATTCCCACTTCACCGCGGCTAAGCCAAATATCAATTCCCTGCCACTCGCTGGCTGTCAGGGGCCCGGTCAGCGGATCTGGTTGAGCAGTCGGGGCCGCTGAAGTCGGTTGCGTGGCGGCTGAAGTCGGTTGCGTGGCCGCGGTGTCGGTTTGCGGAACATCGCGTTGAATCAAAGGACCGGGTTGCGTTTTTGCTCCCGGCTCCGGGACAGCGGCGCCCTGAATCGAATTGCCTCCCTGCTGCACCACATGCGCCAACTCGTGCGCGATGAGGCGCTGTCCACCTGTCGTCGCCGGCAAGAATTCGCCAGCTCCAAATACGATGTTCTGTCCCAGCGTGTAGGCCCGCGCCTGAACAGCGCGCGCGCCTTCGGCTGCCTCGCTATCGGTGTGTAGCCGAACCTGGCTAAAGTCGCGTCCAAAGCGAGGCTCAAAATAAGAACGAACTTCACTCGGCAGCGGCGCACCTGCACGATCGGCCACGCGCGCGGCCGCGTGCGCATCAAGAGTTCGTGCGGCATTCGACGAGGTGCCGCGCTTAGTCTGAATGCTGTCGTCCTCATCTCCGCACTCAGCGGGTTCGCGCTGAATGCCAACTGCGCTCACGGTTGAACCCGGCTCGGTCATTCGCATCACTCTTTCAGCCATGTCGTCTGCTTCATGCTCTGCGGCATCACCAGGCCGGCTGATAGATATTGAGCCGAGCTGAGCTCGTCCAGCCGTGCATCGCGGACAGTCGCCGCCGCAGGCGCATGCCGCCTGGCGCTGGATCATGGCGACATCCAATCCAGGTAAAGGATGGAGGCGCGAGGACCCGACCGGAGCTGATGGAGATTCCGCTCTCGGTCTCTTCACCACATCGTTATCAGCATGGTGGACGGTGGAAAAAAGTTTCATGATCTCGCGCGCGCTTATTGCTGACGATTTCGGCCGGGCTGAATCTCACAATTTTATGCAGCCCCTGCAGAGAACTCCTGCATCGAAGCGCCCTCAATCCTCCAACTGAGTTCACGGTCCCGGTACAAAGCCGGCGTGATTTCGAATGTCAAAGTGCATGATATCGCCGCTCGCACCACCGATGTCGCCGGCAAGCCAGGCCAGCCCCTGAGCCGTGAGCGCAATGGCCACCTCGCGGCGAATGTCGAGAAAGCCGTTGGCTGGGTTGCGGGTGACGGCGGGACTGGTGGAGACGGCGCCGAACTGCATCGGCACCCGCACGAGTTCATAATCGCGCAGCATGCGAATGTACTGCTGGTCCGGTGTTAATGGATACCACGGGTTGAACTCAATGATGCCAGAGGGGCGCGGGCCTCTCATAAAGTTCTCGAGCCTGACGACGGCCGTGGCTTGGTCCCTGCGCTCGGTGAGCGGGATTTGCGCCAGCAAAGTAGCCTCGGCAGCCGTCTCAACATTGGGGATGGGTGCCCGTTGGACGCGGTTGCCAGGGGTTGGGCTCCCAGCCATAAAGGCGAACTGGAGATAGTCGCGCAGAGCATCTGATGTCTGGCGGAAACGGTCGTACATCGCGCCTGTCGTTTCTCCCGGTTGACGCGGGCGCACGTCAGCTTGAGGGAGATTGGGGAGTCCTTCGAAGCCGTCATTTACGATGAACGTGACGGCGCGCTGGTAGACTTCAATGGCGCGAGAGCGTGCGTCGTCGATGCCGGTAACCGCCGGCGTGCCGCCCCCGGGGCCACCCTCACCTCCGGGCTGGGCCACTGTACCGGTGGCGATGTAGGGATTGGCGTTATAGTTAAGGTCGACCGCGGAGCCAGAGCCGTGTCTTGACGTGGTGCTGCTACGCCAACCTCCGACGCTGGTGATGCCAGCCCATTCGATGTAGTTGGTGGTTGGCTGTCCCGTTGAAAAGTGAATCTGCTGCGCCGGCGGCAGTGCATTGAACGTGGCCTGAATCGCTGCTTCGGCGGCTTGTAGCCTCGTTCTCATCACCGGATTGACGCCGCCGTCGACGTTATTGCCGAGAAATGTGGCCGCGACGATATAGGCCGGCACGCGATGGATGCGCGCCGCCGCCGAGTTGCGCACACTGACATCCCGACCGGCAGCAACGTCGGCCCCGAGCGCCTGCGCCTCGACTTCGGCGGGATCCGACGGTGAGCTGATATACGAGGAGGTGATTGCCATATCACCCTCACGATTGTACGCAGTACCGCCGACGCGGTTCTGCACGACGTGCGTCAACTCGTGAGCGAGTAGCGTCTTGCCGTCGGTTGAGCTCGGATCGTAACGCCCCTCGCGGAAGAAGATGTGGCCGCCTGTGGTAAAAGCCTCTGCGTCTACAGCCAGGCACGCGTCGGCAGCGTGGGCGTCGCGGTGGATGCGCGCCTCGGAAAAGTCGGTTCCGAAGCGCTGGCCCATCTCCTCGGCCACGCTGGGTTCCAGCGACTCGCCGCCCGTCACGGTAAGGCCTGGGGTAGCTTTGGTAGCGCTCTCACTGGGTCCGTTGCGGTCGGTATGGCGCTTCACCAAACTGCCCTGCGCGGCGCCATCCACCGGCGCGTCGATGCTGGGTTCGTACCCTGCTTCTTGCCTCGCCACTAACGAAAGGGGAGTCTGGCAGCGGGGGCAGCCGCCACCGCAAGCGCAGGCTGCCTGGCGCTGGATCTTGGCGATATCGGATCCGGGCAAAGGATTAAGCCGCGAGGACCCGACGGGAGGCGCCGGAGATTCCGCTCTCGGTTTCTTCACCTCGTGATCAGGAGTGTAACCTGTGGAAAGAAGCTTCATGATCTCGCGCTCGCTCTATCGTGACTGACAATGCCCGCCGGTAGTTCGACTATCGATTTGATCGAAGCGGCTTTTGATGCGCCAACCAAACATGGCCACAATCTTCTGACGGCTTTCGAGCTACGGCGTGACCTGCATGTCCGTGGTCCAGAGGGCACGGCCCTCGGGATTAGCCAGAGGTTCGAGGCACGCCAACAGTTCACCGGCGCCCGTTTTGACGCCTACCAGATCCAGATCAAAGTTGATTCGAGTAGCGAGCCAGCGGCTCATGCCATTAACAACACCGCCACCCGAAACAGCGAAAGCGTCTCCGGGCGAAGCATGGCCCGGCGGTACGCCAATCTCTGTTGTTGCCACCAGTACGATCTCGTTGGACGTTAACTGACTTTCAAGACTGAGCTCGATCGGCGGACTGTTCTCGCCGATCATTAGTGAGGCGTGAGCCGCACGGATCAGTCCGGCATCGAGCGCGCTGCCCCAAACCATCGCCCGCAACCCCGAGGCCGGCGCCGCGACGCTGTGAGCGATCAAAGTCAGGCTCCGCGACTCGTTTACACTAATCTTCGTAGTGGCCTCGAGGCCACCAGCATAACCAAGTGCAGGAAGACCGAGCACGACGCGTTCTTTTTTCTCACGTTCCGCGGAAAAGATCAGCGTTGTAAACTCAGATCGCTTCGCCGGTGGCAAGGAGTCCGCACCCAGAGTGCATCGAGCGAAATCCATTCCGAAGAGTTGGGCCAATCGCTTCAGGCACGGCAATGCGCCTTCATCTAAACGCTCTGACGTCCAGGCAGCCTGTAGATCGTCTTGTGATTTTCCGGCAGGCAGCACTTCGATCCATTCCGCGATTCCGCTCGCGGAAGGCGACGGAGGCTCGCCGTCAAAATAACCAGGCCAGCTGTCGAATAAGGCACGCTTCGTTCCCTCGCGAAATAGTCCCATCTGCAACCTGTCACCGTCGTGAACCAGAATGCTGATAGTTGCTGCTTCAGTGGTCTTTGAAATCATCGCCGCGGTTTGATCGAGCCGCGCGGGATCCTGGCCCTCGGTCGCCGAATCGAGCACGGTTAGCCACTCGCCATCGGAGTGATCACTGATATGAATGCGGCGATCACCTTCGGCCGGAGGGAATACCTCACGAAATCCTTCGGCCTCCAGAGAAGTCACAATTTTTTTCGCCAGGTCAGTGCGCTCAAAAGCAGAACTCGATTTGCCACGCGAGACCTGTATGTTCGTGAAAAATTGTCCCATTCGCACTCCACATCTTTTATGGAATTACCAGGTTGGCCGGAATCGTGGGCCATAGTGGCGGAAACAGCGAGGGGATCAATCGCGCACCGCGATAAATCAAGTACCCGATGCCAATGCCCGCGCCCACAGCCACGGCCCCCGCCGCAACCTGGCGAGGCGAGGGCGACGGTATCGTGACGGGGATTGGATTCGGAACCCTCACCGGGACGCGCACGCGCCGGCGCGTCCCGCCGGTGCAACTGTAAAAGTAGAGGCCATTGCTCGGTCCCCAGGCGCGCAGCTGCTGACTGGGGTTAAGCACGAAAGGTGAGCTGGGAAAAGAATACGACCACATGGGCACAGCCGGCCCGATGATTGAGATATAAGATGCCAGGTCGGCGGCAAGCTGTGCCGCGGCGACCGATTGCAGGCCACGCGCGAGCCACGAGGCAGGTTTGATTTCACCAACTTCATCTATAAAAAGAAGGCGCTGACGGACGATATCGGGCCGGCCCCCGCCCGGAATCTGGAAGCCCGGATGGCCGCCACCGAGACAAGTTGGCGCGACCGACGCACAGGTCGACCCAATTTGCATGTGAGCCGCCATGCCAATGACGTTCGCCGGGGCGCTGGGCACGTTGCAGCCGGCGACCACCGCGCGCTGAATCGGGTTGGCCAGCAAGCTCGCCTGGACCGGGGCTTCCTCCGCTGGGGGCGCCTGTGCGACTGGCATCGAAGGAGCCTTGCCACCGCCGGCCGTGGCAAAGGTTTCGTCGACCAATCCGAGGGGCGCACCACCCTCCATCTGGGACAACTCATCTACGAGCGCCACCAGTTCAGGATAGTTGTTTGCCATTCCCAAAAAAGGAAAGCCGTTGGGAGAGTCGTCCTCAACGGCCCTTTCTGCATCGGCGCCGGGATCGGAACTGCGTTGCACGGCCTGAGACGAACCTCCGGCAGAGGTCACCTGCGCCGGCTCGCCGCGCGCGAATGCCTCACCTGCGCGATCAGCTTCCACTTCATATTCATCTCCGACGCCGGAGAGGCGGGACGACGACAGTCCCCGGCGCTGTTGCACGACGTGCGTCAATTCATGGCCGATCAGTTGCAGTCCGGCTTCAGTGCTGGGCTGATACCAACCCGCGCCGAAATAAACGTCAGGCCCCGTGGTGAACGCCCTCGCCTGTAATTGTGCCGCGCTTTTGTTGGCATCATCATCGTTGTGAAAGCGCACCGCCTGGAGATCAGCCCCCAGAACGGACTCAGCGCGCTGCCGTATTTCTGTGGGCATCGGGTTGCCGGCACTCGATCCGAGTTTAAAGGATGAAGGCGGCGTGGTTTGACTGAAGGGCGCCAGCGCCTTGTGCTGGACACGAGTCAAATCAGGAATGGCTTCACTATCTGCGGTCATGCATTTCGGGCAATCGCCTCCGCAAGCGCATTGTCCGGCTTTGCGTTGAATCACGGCCTGGACAGATCCCGAGGATCGCGAACCAAGCGATCGAGATTGTTTTTCGGTTCGCTTAGAGTCAGAGGTTGCCACTTTATGTTGATGGCTTAGGGTCAAAGACATCTATTTTCTCCTCATCAAGCTACGGCCGTTGCTCTTGTCGAGTATTGAATGCTTCGCGTTGATTCGTCGAGCATCTGCCAGCTACTTGTTGCGGCAGAGAACTCTCGCATCCGAGCGCCCTCATTTTGCCCGGCGCTATTACGCTTTGTGCTAAGCGGCGAAAGGTCGATGGTAACTGGCTGTGCCGATCGCTTTCTCGATATTCCATGCGGTTACACTCAGAGTCTTCCATCGCGCCCTATCTTCCCAACAGGATCGTCCGCACAGCGTCCGCATAAGCCTGGAGTTCGACGCGGCGCTCGGCAGCGTCTACCTGAGAGTCCAGTGACGACGGATAGTCACCGGTTCTCAGGTTGAGCGGCGGCTCGACTGTGAAAGTACTGACTCCTCGGCGAGAGAGATACTGACCCCAGGAGACACCGCGAGGCGTTGACCCGCTCCAAAAAGTGGTGTCGATGTTGCCGGAAGGACCGACGTTTCCCGGCACCGATGGATGACCACGACGCCGAGTTCGTTCGGCGGTGTCGACTGTCGTATCGCTTTCGCGGTCCATGGGACGTCTTTCTCTTCCGGTGATAGCCGTGGTGGCCGTCTCGATCTGCGAGGCCGCGGCGAGGGCCAAAGGCTCATCCCGATTGGCCATCGCTGACAGCAACTGTACGTAGTTGCGCTCCTCGGCTTGGCGCAAACGCTCTTCACCTTCGTAGGTTCCTTGCAATTCGATTGGAACCTGGAGGAACGCCATCTCACGGGCATCGGTGCGCGCCCGCGCCAGATCGGCCGCGCTCAGGCCGACCGGATCGTAGAAAACTCCGGCCGCGCCGGAATGACGAGTTCCATGAATGCTGATGACTCGTTCGGGACTGAAGCTCTCGACGAGGTGCATCAACATAATGTTCTCCGGCAGAATGGCGCGACGCTGAGCGTCAATCGGCGTTCCTCTTCCCGCCCTCGTGGCCGCCGCCAGGTCCTGATCTGCCGGCGGAAGATTTCGATTGGTAGGCGTGGCGCCTTCCCGAGTACGAGTGACGGCATTATCGGGAAAGAGCGAGGGCACAATGATGACCGTGTACACCGGCTGCTGGGTGGCAAGATCAGCAAGCAGTCTGCGGGCGACCTCGACACCTTGCACCTCGCTCCCGTGGGTTCCGGCGAAGACCAACGCCCGTCGTGTGGTCGACCCTTGAATGAAATGCGCTTCCACAGGCCGGGCCCCGGCGGTCATTCCCAGACGGCCTTGACGGATTCTTTGAGCCAGCCACAAATCGTCGGTTCGCCCGGCGAGGAGCGTGGCAATTTTTGTGTCGATGTCGGCATCGCCTTGTGCGCGCTGGACATCGCTTTGGCTCAAACGCG
>Ga0207511_100209_pt1 | contig 10995 bp, 12 predicted proteins | sample NitcycUWRSCHO22C_FD_188265 | JGI IMG/M metagenome (GOLD analysis project Ga0207511, IMG submission 188265) | Soil microbial communities from Arlington Agricultural Research Station in Wisconsin, USA - Nitrogen cycling UWRJ-SCHO22-C (SPAdes) | ecosystem: Environmental > Terrestrial > Soil >... | reverse complement strand
GCCTACGCGAGAAGACAAAACTGATCCCGCCGGTGGCGATCTGCCGCGACGGTTTTATGACGAACAGCCCTATAAGGTTGAGGTCTCCGATCAATTACTCAAGACGAATCGTGGACTTGCCGAACGTAATTTCGACGCGATGCTTACACAGCTTATGGAATACGTATTCGAAACCTCTAAGCAAAACGCGATGAAGAGTCCGGAGCTAGCCCGGGAGATGGACGACCTCGTGCGCAGCATATTCCACGACCAGCCAGACGCGATGGGCCAGTGGGAGGAGTTCATTCAAACCTGCGCGGTCGCTGATGAAGAGATAGAGGATGCATAAGGAACGTTTCTATTCACACCGCCGCTTTAAGCCCGGTGGGTATGATAGCCAGTGAGAAAGGGGAAACCGTTTGAAACGGTTTCTTAGACGAACGTCACCTAATCCGCCGCGCTAAAGCCGCGGCGTGAATGAGAGGCACAGAGGCAAACAATGGACGAAAACAAACCCGCAGGCCACGACGTACCGCCCGAGTTCCTCGCCAAACGACAATTTACCGAAGAGCCTTCCCGGGAATATCTAAAGATGGCCCGCGACCTGATTGATCGCGATCTCGAGGTGATGTTCTACCGGGTTAAGGACGACTTCTTTGAAGCTATGAAAGAGATTGCGATTGAGGGCAACGAGGAAAAGGTGCGACAAGCGGATGAGGCTGTGCGCGGGGTTTTTTATGACGAACCAAAGAAGATGGCCGAATGGGAAGAACTCATGTCGCGATATGAGTTCATGGAGGAAACAATTGAATGATTCAAGGGAGGCAGGTGGCAGGTGCGGCCGGTTCATCAGGCGCGAAGCGCCGCATGCAATAGCCCCGACCGTTAGGTCGGGGTCACGATACCCAGACAGAGATTTGAGGCCCGAAGGGCCGACACTAATGCCGGTCCTTCGGACCTCGCGATGACGTTTATGATGCTTACCACGACCTTACGGTCCTGGCTATTTCATAACGGGCCTTCGGGCCTTTATCCGAAAATCCCGACCGCACGAAATCGCTTCGGAGATTCCCGCGATGGCCAACATAACTCTTGCGCGTAAATACTGGGACAAGGCATTCGACTATTACTTTGAAGGTAAATCCGACCGGGCGATTGCCGCCGGGCGTAAGGCGATGGAGCTGAACCCTGGGTACGTGCGGCCGCATTGGATCATTGGGTACGCATTTCTGCATCGGGAGACGCCTGATCGAGAGTCGGCTATTAAAGAGTTTCGCCAACTGGTCGAGAAAGATCCGCGTTGGTGCGAGGGGCATACGGCCCTCGGGGGCGTGCTCGCAAAGCAGGGTCGCATTATTGAGGCGATGAAGTGTTACCGCGAGGCGCTGCGGCTAAAGCCAAAACAGCCAGGGCTGAGAATTCATTTGGCGCAGCTATTGTTGAAACGCAACGATTATCGCGAAGCGATCGGTGTCTTGCGTGGAATCGATTCACCGTTCCGGACTGAAATCGACGCTTACCACCTGCTGGCTCGGGCGATGGAAGAAAGGGGCTGTGGATCAGAGGACATGCGACCGGTCTGGGAACGTATCCTGACATTCGATGAATCGATTCCGGCAAACCGGCGGGCGATAGCCGAGGCGCGCCAACAATTGGAAAAGATGGCGCCGGTGGCGGAGTCTGAAATCCAATTTCCAAAGCGCGAAAGATAGACATTTCCACGTGTCGTGCGGGCGAGCGCCCGGAGTGGTACGGAAAGCGGTGCGGCATGCGGTGGCCCCCCGAGAGCGGCAGGGTGGGCACGCTGGAAGCGTGCGATTGAATAGCCGTGGGCAACGCCCACGGAATGCGGCAGTAAGATGTTGTGCGACCCTGTAAGGGTCGGATTCAATTTCACGCCTCCAGCGTGAAGATCCGTTTCTGGGATTTGTGATCCGTGGACGTTGTCCACGGCTATTCAATCTTACGCCTTCAGCGTGAAGATCCTTTTTGGGATTTGTGATCCGTGGACGCCGTCCACGGCTATTTCAATCTCACGCCTTCAGCGTGAATGGTTTCTGGGTTGTGGTCTTCGAAGGCCGAATTGGAGAGCGGCTTTGCCGCAGCACATAGCGGTAAGCCTCTGGCTTACCGATGGTCTTTCACTAATGTTCTGATGAGGCTATGCCTCAATTCGCCGAGGCGTAGCCTCGGACTGGTGGGTGGGAGTCGTTACGGAAAGGCAGAGCCTTTCCGCTATGTGCTGCGGCGGAGCCGCTTCTTCGATTAGCCAGGTGGCCTTTTGCGGGAGACGGGGCGCCTCGTGCGGTATGGCAGGCGCGCCGTACACACCAGCGGGCGCACCGTACACACGAGCAGATGCGCCGTACACACCAGCGGGCGCGCCGTGCATACCAGCAGGCGCGGCGTACATACCAGCAGGCGCACCGTACATACCAGCGGGCGCGCCGTACACACCAGCGGGCGCGGCGTGCATATCAGCAGGCGCGCCGTACATACCAGCAGGCGCACCGTACATACCAGCGGGCGCGCCGTGCATACCAGCGGGCGCGCCGTACATCCCAGCGGGCGCGCCGTACATACCAGCAGGCGCACCGTACACACCAGCAGGCGCACCGTACACACCAGCGGGCGCGCCGTACATACCAGCAGGCGCGCCGTACATACCAGCGGGCGCACCGTACATACCAGCGGGCGCACCGTACATATTAGCGGGCGCGGCGGGTCATACCGGCGTACGCGGCGTACATACCAGCGGGCGCGGCGATATTGAAAGCAGGCGATTTAAGCCGTGGGCGACACCTAGGGAGAAGTTGGCATCCTCAATTAACAGGCATAGAATGGCGTCATCTCCTCGGACGACAACGCCTTGAAGCGTTCCCGCATCGGAAGGGAATCACGGTCACGACAATCATGAAACGGACAGTTGGAGCGGTGCTCGTATCGATGCTGCTGGTTTCGGCGCAGGTGTCTGCGCAGCAGCCCGCGCAGAAGCGGCAGACGGATCCGCCGCCGCCGGCGCAGAACGTCGAGACTTTGAAGATTGATACGAACCTGGTCACGGTCCCGGTGATTGCGAGCTCGCGCGATGGGAAGTACATCGCGGATTTGAAGAAGGAAGAGTTCTCTTTGACCGAAGATGGCGTGCCGCAGGAGATTTCGTTTCTCGCGACGGTGAATGCGCCGTTCGATGTGGCGCTGTTACTTGATACCAGCGACAGCACGCAGGAGAAGTTGCCTTTGATTCAGCGGGCGGCGATTTCTTTCCTCGAACAGCTGGGACCACGCGACAAGATGAAGGTGGTGTCGTTTGATGGGCAGTTGCATGATCTGACGGACTTCACGGGCGACAAGGCGATCCTGCGCAATGCGATTTTGAAAACCGTGAGCGGGCACGACACGCGCGTTTACGATGCCGTGCAGTTTGCGCTTGATTGCCTCCGGCCCAGCCAGAGACGCAAAGCGATCGTGATCTTCACCGACGGCATGGACTGGCACAGTGACAGCGCGACTTATGAAGCGACGATTCGCGACCTCGATGAAAGCGGCGTGATCGTTTATCCGATTCGCTTTGACACGCGCGCGGACACCGAAAGGATGGCGCGGAAACAGGAAGCTGAGAGCAACGGCGTGGGTTTGCCGACGAGTAGCAGTCTTCCGGGGCTGCCCCGGGCTGGTGGCGGAACACCGACGACATTTCCCGGCAGCGATTCTCAGGTGCCGCAGATGCCGCGAGGCTCTCTGCCATTGCCGAATCCAAATGTGATTTTCGGACGACAGACGCAGATGCCGGGGCGCAATCCTTCGCCGAACGATCCGTTTCCCGATCCAAGTTCCTCACGCAGTGATCCACGAAATGATCCGCGGAACGGCAACGATCCGAAAAACGATCCTCGCACCCGGAACGATCCGCGGCGCGATCCGACCTCAACCAACAAACCACAGACGGCGCCGAGGAACGATACGCTCAGCGGGATGCTGGATAATCTTTACCTGCTTGCCGACAGTTATCTGAATGACCTGGCAGATCGGTCCGGCGGGCATCTCTATCGCGCGGACACGGTGGCGACCTTGCCGCAGGCGTTCGCGGCGATCGCGGTGGAACTGCGGACGCAATACCTGCTCGGCTATTACCCGAAGAACAAAGAGTCGAACGACGCTTATCGAAAGATTAAAGTCAAAACAACGCGCAACGATATCGCCGTGCGCGCAAAGCCCGGCTATCGTCCGAAGAGCGGTCAGTGACTCGACAGGAATTAACCACAGAGGACACAGAGGAATAAAAAGGAGTGATTATCAACTCTTCAATTCCTCCGTGTCCTCTGTGGTAAATTTCTCCGGCGCGTGTTAGTTTTTTCATCGCACTCAATCACCTGAACACTATGCCGAGTCGAGAAGAAGCCTGGGAATTGTTGTGTGAGTACACGAAGGGCGACAGCCTGCGTAAGCATGCGCTCGCGGTAGAGACGGCGATGCGCGCGTGCGCGCCACGATATGGCGGAGCGGATGCCGATGTCGATGAGTGGGGAATGGTCGGGTTGCTGCACGACTTTGATTACGAGATGTTTCCGGCGGCTGACCAGCATCCTTTCACCGGCTCTAATATTTTGTGCGGCCGGGGATACTCGGAGCGAATCATCAAAGCCATTCTCGGCCATGCCACTTACACGGGCGTTGCGCGCGACACCGAGATGGCAAAAGCACTGTTCGCGACCGATGAGCTGTGCGGTTTTCTGGTGGCGTGCGCGTTAGTGCGGCCGACGCGCAGCCTCGACGACCTGGAAGTGAAATCAGTGAAGAAGAAACTGAAGGACAAAGCCTTCGCGCGGTCGGTCAATCGTGAAGACATCTACCAGGGTGCGCAGGAGTTGGGAGTTGAGTTGGATGAACACATCCGGTTTGTCATTGACTCGTTGAAACCAGTCCAAAGTAACATTGGGTTGGGAAAGATCGAAGAGCAGGTGGGCGCGGGTTGATTATCGCGCGTGGCGAACTTCATACGTTCGGGGAATGTAGAGGCGGCCGACGAACACGGTCGACGCGGCCAGATAAATAACGAAGGCCAGCAGGATCGAGACTATCGCGGTAATTACAGCTTGCGTTTTCCGCCGGCGCGCGGTGTGCCGATAGACGAACACACTTGCATAAGCAACTAAGGCGAGCGGAATCAACGCACTGGCCGGCAGCAGCCAATCATGTTGCGCGAGCGCGCGCGCAGAGCCAAAGAAGATTATTGCGAACGAAGCCCACAGGCCGATACCCAGGATGGCAGCGCCGAGGGACGCCAGGATCAGAAGTTTCCAGCGCATAGTGACCGGTTCGATTATCTGAGGGTTTACTGTTCCAGAATACCATAGCCGAATCATCATCAATTAAATGCTTACCCGCAGCGCGCTGATTTACCTTTCTCGCCAGGAAGGTCTCAAGAATTTTGCCGCCCGATTCAGTCTTTTCAAGAAACTTACGACCCGTTTCATCGCCGGTGAGACTACCGATGAAGCTGTAGCCGCGATTCGCGATATCAATGCGCGTGGATGCTCCGCTTCGTTCGATCATTTGAATGAAGGCGTCAGCAGCGTGGCCGCCACCGAAGGTGAAGTGAGCGAGTATCTGCATCTGCTGGATCTAATCGATCAGACCGGCATCAATTCGAATGTTTCGATCAAGCTGACGCAATTTGGATTGGATATCGATCCCGAACTCGCCTTTAAGAACGCGCGCCGGATCGTTGCAGACGCCGCGCGGCGCGGCAATTTTGTGCGCGTAGACATGGAAGGATCGAACGTTACCCAGGCGACGATCGATATCTTCAAGCGGCTGCGATCAGAATTCGGATTGAATGATGTGGGCATCGTGGTGCAGTCCTATCTTTATCGGACCGAAGCGGACGCGCGTGAACTGCTGAAGATTCCGGCGCGCATACGTCTGTGCAAAGGTGCTTACGATGAACCGGCCGAGGTTGCTTTTCCTGAGAAGAAAGACGTCGATGCGAACTATGTGAAGGTGATGCAGATGCTGCTGTCGAGCGGCACGTATCACGGGATTGCGACGCACGATCCCAGGATGATCGACGCGACGATCGATTTCGTGCAGAAAGAGGGAATTGCGAAAGACGCTTTCGAATTTCAGATGCTCTATGGCATCCGGCGCGACTTGCAGGAGCAACTGGCGCGCGACGGTTGGGGCATGCGGGTTTATGTGCCTTATGGAAAGCACTGGTATCCTTACTTCATGCGGAGACTGGCGGAACGGCCGGCGAATATCTGGTTTGTGATGAAGAATGTTTTAAAGGGATAGTGATCCGTCTCCCGTTGGGAGAGGAACAAATCGAATGGACTCTTACATCTGGATTTTCTGGGCAATTCTCGGCGCGGTGCTGGTTGTCGCCGAGATTTTCACGACCGGTTTCGTGCTGCTTTGGTTCGGTATCGGCGCGCTGGCAGCCGGCCTCGCCGGTTTTCTCGGCATGCACAGCATCGTGCTTCAGTTCCTCATTTTCGCGGTAGTCTCAATCGGACTGACGGCCGCGTCCCGGACAATCTTTGTTAATTATTTTTCGCGAGAGAAGACTGGCGGCGATTTAAAGACCGGCGTTGCGTCTCTGCCGGGGAAGGTAGGAACGGTCGTTTCGTCGAGCCGCGGTTCGATGAATGAGGGCGCCGTGAAAGTCTTCGGCTCAACCTGGACTGCATATCCCGCCGACGGCGAGGAACCTCTCGAAGCCGGCGATCGCGTGGAAGTGACGCAGGTGCAGGGTGCATCGATTTACGTGCGAAGGATTGGCGCCGAACCTGATTGGCGTGGGAAGAGCTAGTTCAGGTTTACGGGTGTTCAGTATCTGCGATCGTCTCATCCAACGTCCGATCTTCATCAAGCGGTGGTAGCTCAACGGTGATCCGATCGTCGTTGGGATCGCGCAAGTCGTCTCCGGAGAATCGCGCCAGGACGACGGTGATATTGTCCTCGCCGCCGCGATTGTTCGCTTCAGCGACCAGGGCGCTACAGGCCGCACCCAGGTCTTTCGCGTCTGCGACAATCTGCCGGATATCTTCGTTGCGAAGTTTCCCTGACAACCCGTCACTACAAAGCAGCAGCGTGTCGCCAGCGCGCAATTGAATCCGGGCAGTCGCGGGCGTCAACTCGTTCTGCGCGCCCAGCGCCTGAAGAATCACGTTGCGGAACATGTGAGTCTCGGCTTCCGCTTCGCTGATTTGGCCCACGTCCACGAGTTGTTGCACCAGCGATTGATCTTTGGTCGCCAGACGAATCTGCTGTCCGCGCATCACGTAAGCGCGGCTATCGCCGACCTGGACCAGATCGAGCTTGTCGTCTTTGATGGCCGCTCCGGTCAAGGTTGCGCCCATGCCGCTGCAACGGCTGTCCTCGAGACTCTTGTAATGAATATTCTTGTTCGCTTCGAGGGTGGCGTGCCTGAGGCAATCGACCAGGGAAGAGTCGGGCTCGCAACCATTCTCCTCGTTGTGCTGACCGAGCAGCACGTCGCGCACGGCTTCAATGGCCATGCGACTCGCGACGTCTCCAGCCAGGGCGCCGCCCATCCCGTCAGACACGACCAGCACCAACCCGTTATGGCCCAGAGTCAGCTCGCGCATGTCGTCAGGATTTTCGGCGCCGTCGGACCCGCTCCAGGCGCGACCGGCCGTCAAATCAAGCAGGAGAAAATTATCTTCATTGCCGCGGCGCACCCGGCCCACGTCAGTTTTTGCGTGGAGTTCAACTATCATTTAGTCACGAGATAATAAATTGGGATCGTTTATTGCTGTCAAGATTTGCGTGATTCATTTGCCGATTTTATCGAGAGCTTGATCTATGTCTGCAATGATATCGTCAGTGTCCTCGATGCCCACCGAAATTCTCACCAGCCCATCGGTGATGCCCAGACGCTCGCGCACTTCCGGTGCGACCGACGCGTGGGTCATCGTCGCGGGATGACAAATCAAGGTTTCGACTCCGCCCAGACTTTCAGCGAGCGTGCAGATTTTTGTCGATTCCAGGACTTTGCGGGCGGCTGCCAACGAGCCGACATCGAAGGACACCATACTGCCGAAGCCCTTCTGTTGACGTTTCGCCAGCTCGTGCTGTTTGTGCGACGTCGATCCGGGATAATAAATCTTCAGCACCCTGGGATGATCTTCAAGAAACGCCGCGACGGCCCGTCCCGATTTGTCGTGCTGTTCCATCCGCAGGGCCAGCGTCTTGACACCGCGCAACACAAGCCATGAATCGAATGGCGAGAGTATCGCGCCGGCGCTATTTTGCACAAAGCCAATCCAGCCGGCATCGTCTTCATTATTGAGCAGCACCGCGCCGCCGATACCGTCTGAGTGGCCGTTCAAGAACTTGGTCGTCGAATGGACCACGATGTCCACGCCAAACTCCATCGGCCGCTGCAGGTACGGCGACATGAAGGTGTTGTCGCAAACCACCCGCGCGCCGGCGGCATGTGCCACGTCGGACACCGCCTTCAGATCGGTAACGATCATCACCGGGTTCGTCGGCGTTTCGACAAAGACCATGCGGGTGTTCTCTTTAATCGCGGCTTCTACGTTGGTCACGTCCGAGGTGTCGACGAACTCGAACTCGATGCCGTAATTTGCCAGGACTCGCTTGAATAATCGATTGGTGCCGCCGTACGTGTTGTCGGACACGATGACGTGATCGCCGGCTTTGACCAATCGCATCGTCGCGTCGATTGCCGCCATGCCCGAGGCGAATGCAAATCCGAATTGCGCGTCTTCCAGCGCTGCGAGATTTCGTTCCAGCGCCAGCCGCGTCGGGTTCGAAGTGCGCGCGTATTCGAATCCTTTGTTTTTGCCCAAGCCTTCCTGGGCATAGGTCGATGTTTGATAGATCGGGACTGTGACGGCGCCGGTGGCAGAATCCGGTTCCTGCCCGGCGTGTATAGCGGTTGTAGCAAATCCCATAAAAGGACAAAGACTCAGGAGTTCAGAGTCACGAGCTTTGAATTGCGAGACTCGGATAGTAGCGTGCGCGCGTTTTTAGTGTCAATTCAGCAGACGCGCCGCGAACTCTGTTTCCGTCGCTGGCGGAATGCGTTATCATCTACACCTCAGCTCGGCCAGCAAATTTAAAGCTTTTCTGCGCGTTCAGCGTTCCGACGCGCAAACCAGATCGCGGAGAGAACGAAGTGATAGACGAGGACAGAGAAGCTGAATTCGCGAGCGACGAACGCCGGCAACACGATCGCTCGCGAGTAATAGTCGATGTGCGCTTCGACGGCGGCGACGCGACCGGAGTCGCCAGCACCAAGGATATCAGCGTCGGCGGCCTTTACATGAGCACGCAGGCCGACATTGCGGTCGGCGAAACCCTGGCGTTGCGCATACCGCTCGCGGGTGATTATGTCGTCGTGAAGGGCGACGTCGTCTACAGCAATCCCGGACACGGCGTCGGCGTACGTTTCCATCGGTTGACGGCGGAAGCGCGTGAGCTGATGGAGAGAGAGCTGCCAAAACCGTAATATTTTTCATCGCACAGGCGCGAAGACACGAAGATGCCGGAATTCTTTGAGCCTTCGCCGCTTTAGTAGTTATTAACTTATGTTCGATCAATTCACCTTAGGCATTGAAGAAGAATTCCAGATCGTCGATCCGGTGACGCGCGAATTGCGTTCGCATGTGACCGAGTTTCTCGACGAAGGCAAGATGATCCTGGGAGAGCAGATCAAGCCTGAGATGATTCAGTCTCAGATCGAAGTCGGCACCGGTATTTGCAAAAACATTCAGGAGGCGCGCGCGGATATTTCGAATCTTCGGGGAGTGATTTCCTCGCTCGCCGAGAAAAATGGCCTGAAGATTGTTGCCGCCTCGACCCACCCGATTTCGCACTGGAAGGATCAGACGGTTTTTGAGGATGAGCGATACGAACTGCTGGTCGAGGAGCTGCAAAGCGTGGCCCGTTCGCTCTTGATCTTTGGGTTGCACGTTCACGTTGGAGTTGCCGATCCCGAGCGGCGGATTCACATCATGAATGCCGCGCGATATTTTCTACCGCACGTGCTGGCGCTTTCGACTTCATCGCCGTTTTGGCTGGGCCAGAATACCGGCCTCAAGTCATACCGGACTGAGGTCTTCAAAAAGTTTCCGCGCACCGACATTCCCGATCACTTCGACTCGTACAGCGGATTCCAGCGATACATTGATTTGCTGATTAAGACCAACTGCATTAACGACGGCAAGAAGATCTGGTGGGATTTGCGGCCGCATCCATTCTTTCCGACTCTGGAATTTCGCATTTGCGATATTCCCACGCGCGTGGACGACACGGTGGCCATCGCCGCGCTGTTCCAGGCGATCGTGGCCAGACTCACCGGGTTGATTGAGAAGAACCTGGGCTTTCGACTGTATCGGCGCATGCTGATTCAGGAGAACAAGTGGCGCGCTGTGCGTTGGGGACTCGACGGCATGATGATCGACTTCGGCAAGAACAAAGAAGTGCCGACGCGAGATTTGGTACGCGAGCTTTTGGATTTCGTCGATCCCGTGCTCGACCAACTCGGTTCGCGCAAAGAAGTCGAGCACATCCACACGATTCTCGAACGCGGCACGTCGGCCGACGAACAGCTGCGCGTCTATCAAGCAACGAATGACTTGAAAGCGGTCGTCGATCGTTTGATTGAGCTGACTGCGGAGAACGTGCCGAAGAACGTGGACCTGACCGTGGGCAAAGCGACGGTGGCGCCGTCGACAATTGCGAAGTGACTGAGCTGGGAGCTTTGGATACTAGAGTTAGGCAGCCGCGTCATTCTTTCCTAAGAGCTTGTCCGTTAATAGCGAAAAGCCCTTCTGACGCTGTTGCTCCGAAATATTACGAGCCTTCCGTAGGTCAGTCCAAAGTCGCTCCTTGGGTTGGTCCAATAGGAACCGCATTAAAGATGGAATCATGTCCTTCCGGGACTTGCCGGTGACATGTTTTAACCCGATAAGCTGAGCGAAATGCCGAATATCTTGGGACTCGGGTAAGATCGTGCGTTCC
>Ga0207511_100208_pt1 | contig 11093 bp, 10 predicted proteins | sample NitcycUWRSCHO22C_FD_188265 | JGI IMG/M metagenome (GOLD analysis project Ga0207511, IMG submission 188265) | Soil microbial communities from Arlington Agricultural Research Station in Wisconsin, USA - Nitrogen cycling UWRJ-SCHO22-C (SPAdes) | ecosystem: Environmental > Terrestrial > Soil >... | reverse complement strand
GCCGGACTTGTCCGGCGCACATCGGCGGCACAAGTGTCGCCTCTAAACGATTAGGGCTCGGGGTTTGGAGTTTCGGAGTTTGTTAAGTGTGGAGTTGCCGTCTCCTCGTCTTCCCAATGACAACTGATAAATATCAAATGACCAATGATAAATAATCTTCTTCTGACTCCCGACTTCTGACTCCTGACTTTGATTGAGCGCCGAAGGTGCGGCATTAACCCTGGAGAAATAAGATCGCCCTTCGGGCCTCGGGGAAATCGATCGAACTCGATCCACGACCTAAACGGTCGCGGCTATTAAATCCCGGTCCTGCGGACATCGTACCTTTGTTTCGACCATCCACGGCCTTACGGCCGTGGCTATTCCATGATGGTCCTGCGGAAAAGCCGCCCGCGATCGGCTTTCGCATCAAACGGAATGATGAAAAGAAATCCCTCTCAAAGCGCTCACCGCATGCGCGAAAGAAATGACCGGCTCCTGACTCCCGCTTTTCAATGGAAAATTAAAAATGAGAAATGACAAATGGAAAATAATCTTTTCTCCTGACTCCTGACTCCTGACTCCCGGCTCCTGACTCCCTGCTCACTGCTCACCGCCCACTGACCACTGCTCACCGCCCACCGCTCACCACCCACTGCTCACCGCCCACCGCCCACTGCTTTCCAATGAAAAATCGCCCCCGGCCTGGATCCCGGATGACTTGACTCTCGATCCGGATGACCTGACTCTCGATCCAGATGACCTGACTCTCGACCCAGATGACCTGACTCTCGATCCAGATGTTCTGACTCTCGATCCGGATGTTCTGACTCTCGATCCAGATGTTCTAACTCTCGATCCAGATGACCTGACTCTCGATCCAGATGTTCTAACTCTCGATCCGGATGTTCTGACTCTCGATCCAGATGTTCTGACTCTCGATCCGGATGTTCTGACTCTCGATCCAGATGTTCTGACTCTCGATCCGGATGTTCTGACTCTCGATCCAGATGTTCTGACTCTCGATCCAGATGTTCTGACTCTTGATCCGGATGTTCTGACTCTCGATCCAGATGACCTGACTCTTGATCCGGATGACTTGGCTCTTGATCCAGATGACCTGGCTCTCGATCCGGATGACCTGACTCTCAATTCGAATGACCAGAATCTGGATCCGGATGACCAGAATCCGGACCCGAATGACCCAAATCTCGATTCAGATGACCTACCTTTCGATCCAAATGACCTGACTCTCGACTGGGAAGGTCTCTCGGATTTCGCAGGTCTGGCCGCACGTAACAAACATTTCACACGCATTAACCTGGTGTTACTGAAGCGAGCGCAGAACTTGATCACCAGAACTCGTCTTTGATCGAGGAGTTCGGCGTGTACCCTCGACGACGGTGCTATCGTCTTTTGCGATGTCCGAGAATTTGGCTCTTGAGAAAATCGCACCGCTGATTCATGAAGTGCACGGCCAGCGAGTGATACTTGATTCGGATCGGGCCGGGACCTGTGGAGTCTCCGCCAAAAGGTTGAATCAGGCAGTTAAGAGAAACGCGTCACGGTTTCTCGGAAGACTTTGCCTTCCGGCTCACCCGCTCAGAGTTTGATTCTTTGAGGTCACAATTTGTGATCTTGAAGAGGGGCCACAACATCAAGACCGCGGTGAACCGGTCACAATTTGTGACCGGTTCCCAAAAGCATCGGAATCCGCGATATCCACCGTTTGCCTTCACCGAGCACGGCGCAATCATGGCCCAACTCCCCCTCTCCCTCTGGGAGAGGGACAAAAGGGTGAGGGACTAGCGCGGGACAGCCCTAAACCCTCACCCCAACCCTCTCCCAGCGGTAGAGTGAGATCGTCATAAAGAACTCTCAGCAAAGATCGATGAACTTGACCGTAAGGTCGGCACACACGATAAAGCCATTGCGTCGATCATCGCGGCAATCCGACAGTTAACTGGACCCCTAACGCAAAGCCGCGGGCGATTGGGTTTCGAGCGAAACGGGAGAAGGGTGAAGAGAGAACGAAGCAGAAGAGTGCGTCTCAACCGATAGCAAGCAAGATGTCATGCCTTTGATGCTGATATCTTATCGTCGGCCCGAGCATTAATAAGAACGATATTCTCGTCGTCTGCCATTTTGAGTTCTTCCAGTATTCTGAGGACGCGTTCTCTCTGTTCCATTGTGAAGTAAAGAATCACTTTAATACCCTGTTTGGCATCGGACGCTTTTTGATAGATTTCCACCTGCTTGAGCAGGTTGTTTTTAAGGTGTGTATTTGACGCGAGCTTGAATTCGACCAGCGTGCTGTCTGCGCTGCCTCGCGAAATTTTGAAGTCCACTGGACCCCTCCCATTATTAACTTCTCTGTTTACATCGGAGGGCGTTCCGAACCAACACAGCCTGAAAAGAATTTGGAGATCAGCTTCGCGTTGAATGGGTTCGCCTTTCACGTAAAAAATGCGGTAACCATCCTTATTCTCTATAACATCCTTCAGAAACGTTACTCGCTTCATCGCCTCGTCATAGGTGTCGCCCACAAGACCATAAAAGTTCGTAGTGCTGTTCAGTAAGCCGAGGAGTTGTTTGAGCTGCCTTTCATACAGGATCTGCGATTGGGACACTTTCTGTGCGCTTATGTCGGCGGCATCGTTTCCATGATCCTCCTTCAATCTGATGAAGTAGTCGATCAGTTGCGGAAATTCATGAATCGTCTTTCTAACAGCCTCACGGCGAGCCTTTGCTGTTCGTTTCTCCGGAAGTTGTTTATCAAAATAGTTGTTTATTTGAGCCCGCAACTCATCATTAGGAATAGCATTGGGAATATCTTCGAACTCGTCTATAAGATCGGACCTGTTAATCCACGTCTTATCCTTCGTCAACATGTCCTTTGGCGTGAGTAAGACATAGTCACCTTCGAAATACGGAAGGTCATAGGTCTGGACTTCCCAAGTTTCGGTAATGTAGTTGAATCGAACTCCGGGCACCCTTACTTTCCGCCGCAACGTGGGATGAACGTGTTCTTTGGCGAACGCTTGAGTGTAGTCAAGTAGGAACTCTTTTATTAGGTTCGTAGTGAAATCGCTAACATGATCTTTGCCAACCCCGTCGCTAAAAAGGCAGAGCTTCTCCAAGTGACTGCCCTTAGTAACCTGCTCAGAGCCGAAATCTGTGAATACTCGGTGAAGATTTTCGTGAAGCGCTCTGGCAAAGTCTGAACCCAAACCACTACCTCGATTACTTGTTTTGGAGAAACCGAGCCAGTTCTGTCGGACTTCCGGGAACCGATACCAAGCCTGAACCAAGCCCCTGCTTAATCCACCAGCCGCAGACTTATCACGCAAGAACTTAAGATAAATAATGATCCGGCTGTGCAACTCACGATATTCATCCTTCTTGCTATTGAAGAGAAGGAACGGATCGATGAAAAGTGGCAAATCACTGAGAAGCGAAACATTAAAGGCTCCATATTTCTCAAGGATTTCAGGAAGGACTCCAAAATAATCCGAAAAATGGGTCTTGATATAGTCAGGAGTGGAGGACTTCTTGTTTTTCATGCTTTCGTTTTGGCTTGTAGTTTGCCAGTTGATGCCGTCTTCTGTTGCTTTGAACGATCTTCTCGGATTCGCCTTAGCAAGGCGGAAGCGGGTTCGTCGTTAGGGTCTTGGGGGACGAGTTCGCCGCGGAAGGCTTTGGCGAGGATTGATTGCGTGAGCTTGTCAACGTGCGCTTTCGCTGTGCGGTAACGCGCTTCGAGCGCGTCGGCGGTTTTGAAAAGTGCTTCGACGCGGCGGACGATTTCTTGCTGTTCACTCATTGGGGGCACACTTACTGGCAAGCTATTGCAATTGTCCTTGTTGAGGTAAGCAATCGTTGTCTGTGTCGCGAGGGAGTGCATGTATGGAGTAAGCGTCCGGATGTTGTAAGCCAAGTAGGATGGAAGAACTGCGTCGCTCTGAAGAAAGGCGTGGAGTTGTTGGTTAACGACGACCGGCTGTTTGACCACAGCAGAAACGCCGAACCTGCCTATGCAACTCATCACGACGCTGTCTGTCGGAATAATACGAGCTCTTACAGTCTTAATCTCAGATTCAGACAACCTCAAACCGCTCAAACAATCCCAAACCTCAGTGCCGGTGATGTCTGGCAAAGTAACCCATGGAATTGAGCCACTAAAGGATTTCGGCTTATCTCTTCCAGGCACAATGCAATCACATAGAAATCCAACCGGGGCCTGTACCCATGTTGAAGGTAAGTTCTCAACTTCGTTACACTCTGCAATGTCGTAGTTCAAATAATTTGGTTTCTTAAGGACTTGACTACTTGCTGCCCTAGACTTTTTGATTCTTGCTTCGTCTCTCTTCTTACGTTCAGCGTCTACTCGCTTCAAAAGTTTCAATGCAGATTCAACCTCACGGTTCTCTATTCGCCAATCAGCGGTCAGCCGTCCCGAACATGCCGCAGCGAGAATTGATTGCCGAAATCGTTTGAGGATGCGCGGAATGTTTGCGAGCCGCGCTTGAGCGGCGTCCACACGGCTCAACAGCTTTCCCAACTTCGCCACAATACGGCCTTGTTCGCTGAGCGGCGGCAGGGGAACAGAGAGCTTCTCAAGATTTCTTCGGCTGATGCGTTTTCTCGTTGTACCGACAGCCACTGCTTCAGCTTGATTCAGAACAAGCTGCGAGTTGCACAAATGCATCATAAATTCTGGTAGAGATACGGATTGATCTGGACGCGCAATGGCCACGTCAACTGCAGTTATGCTCGGCTGTTCCAGCTTTGGGAACAAACAGGCTCGCGCCAACGGATCAGCCATCCTCGAGATGAGAACATCGTTCTCATCCAATAACGTTACTCGAAGTTCCTCGGCCGTAGTTTTCGAGATAGTTTTTTGGGACTTGTTCAAAAAGCGGCCGACGCCAATATCGGCCAATTGAACTAAACGAACATCGCTGCCTGTTCTGAAGTGCTCAGAAAGAATCCAATCGCCATCCGTGAACAAACCTCTAGAGCCTACTAGATCTTTTAGGGTTGCTGTGGTCCATGCTTGCGGTAGTTGACTCATGCCGCGGCTGCTTCCTCCTTCTCAATCAAACTCACAATGTCTCTTAAGTCATCTACGACGGCCTCAAGCTCGGCAATCGCTTCGGTGGCCAAGTCCTGCGGTTGGGGCAAGTCTTCCCCGTCTTCGAGCGATTCATCCTTGAGCCACGTGATGTCGAGCTTGAAATCACGCTCTTTGATTTCGCTTATGTTGAACTGGCCGAAGCGGCCTTCTTCAGTCACATCTTTGCGTTTACTTCGCCCATTCGGATCTTCGCCATAGCATTCTTCAAACTCGGCAAAGTGTGTAGACGTAAGCGGACGGTCTTTCTTGGTGATGCCGGGCACGTTCGAGCGCGCGTCGAAGATCCAAGTATCCTCCGTCGGGTAGCCCTTCTGGAAGAAGACGACGTTTGCCTTGACGCCCTGACTGTAAGGCGTGAACGTGCCGCGCGGAAGACGCAAGACTGTATGCACATTGCAATCCTGCATCAGTATCTCGAATACTTCGCCTGCTTTGCTTTCGAACAAGCAGTTGTCAGGAAGCACGACGGCGGCCCGGCCGCCGGGTTTCAGGATGGTCAGAATGTGCTGCAAGAAGTTCAATTGTTTGTTCGACGTTTCTATCGTGAAGTCTTCGCGATCAGGAGCTTGATTTGCCCCCCTGGTGCCGAAGGGCGGATTCGTTAAGACCACATCGAAGCGACGGCTACTCGGCACCTGATAGATTGCATCGCCCAAAGCAATCTCAGGTTCGAGACCGTGAAGATAGAGATTCATCGACGCTAGGCGGCGCGGACGTTCGACGAGATCCTGGCCGTAGTACGTTTTGTGCTTCACGCGTTTGGCGACGTCGCGTTCCAGCGCTCCCTTCGTCTCTTGGATCAGCCATTCGTAAGCTGCCACAAGAAAGCCGCCGGTGCCACAAGCTGGATCACCGATGGTGAACTCCTTGTGCGCGCGTGGGTCAGGCTTCATGCAACGGACGATTGATTTGATAAGAACGCGTGGCGTGAAGTACTGACCCGCGCCCTTCTTGCCCTCACTTGCTGCTTTCTCAAGCAGTCCTTCGAAGGCTTCCGCCTTCACATCGACATCTAAATCGGTCCATTGCGTCTCGTTGATGAGGGTGAGCATCTTCTTGAGATTCACCGGATTGTTAAAGCGCGATTGCGCTCCCGCAAAGATGTCGCCCAGCAAGCCGGGCTGTTTACCCAGCGTTCGCAGAACATCGACGTAGTGATCTGTCAGGTCGGTTCCCGTTTGCTTGTAGAGCGTTGGCCAGTCACACTTCTTCGGCAGTTCAATTCCACGCTCATCGGCCATTTTTAGAAATAGAAGATATGTAATCTGCTCGATGTAGTGGCCATAGTCGATGCCGTCGTGCCGAAGTGTGTGGCAGAAACCCCAGAGTTTTTGAACGATATCACTCATGCTGCAATTGCCTCGTTAAGATCGTTAATAATGTTGTCCAATTGGTTATTGAAAGTCTTGTTCGCTCGTCCCCAGCCACCGAAGCGAGTGAATACCGGGACGTTCTCGAAATCATCACGGTCGATTGAAAGATTTTCAATCAAATGATCGCGGATGCGATCGAGCCATTTCTTCTGTTCGTCGGAGAAGTCCTTGCCCGCCGTTACTGCTTCAAATGCACGCTTCACTCGCTCTGATGCCGTGAAAAGCGGCTCCTGATCGCGCGCCGCGTGCTTGACCATCGAAATAATATCGACGAGCGCTTTGTCGTAGCGCACCTTGTGGGCCTTCTGAAGATTGTCCACGGTGAAGCGTTCATTCGTGGCAGTCAGCTTCTGGCGCAGCTCGCCCAGAGCTTCTGTGCCCCAGCTTCTTGGGCGATCAAGCAGAATCTCAATCGCCTCAACGTGAGCGGGATTCTCCTTTACGAAGCGCGCAAACGCGGCGAGGTAGTCTTCGGGTTTGTATTCCTTTCCGTCGAGCCCACGCACTAACCAAGCTGAACTCACTTCATCCTGAGCTTCGTAGGCGATGACGAATGTCTTTGGCGCGCGTGGGTATTTAACTAGAAGGTCCTGGAAGGTTGGATCTCGCAAGAGGGTCATCGTCTCAGTGAAGTTCCTTCTCAGGTTGTTGGGGAGGTCGCTCGCGTAACGTCCCATATCACAATTGGGGATGTAAGCAGCAAAGAGTTCGCGGGCTTCGCCCGACATCTCCTTCTCGATTCGCTGCAGCCGCCGAACGAGACAGCGGATGTTGTAGTCGCGATCTCGATTGTCCCAAATGTCGCCAATGATCTGCTTTATCGTTCTTAGTTCTTTTTCGGGTGGTTCAGCCGTGATTGCGGTAGCACTGCGAAAATACTCCAATAAGGTGCCGTCGAAGCAGTCAAAGACTGTGAAGTGAGATTTGTCCTGGAACTTCTCGCCTTTACGCGTGCCGCGTCCAAGCATTTGCTCAAAAAGAATGCGCGACTTCACGGGACGGAGAAAAACGATATATTCAAGGTCTGGAATGTCGACGCCAGTGGTCAGCATGTCCACGGAAACTACCACGTGAGGTTCCGGGCGATTCCGAAACTCGCGAATCCTTTGCAGCGGACGATCAACCCGGCCCGTGATCTTCTGGACGAACGAATCACCCTGTCCGAACACATCGCGAGCAATATCGACAAGGTTGTCCGCATGAGATGTGTGCGGAAGATCGTTCACGGCGAAAATCAACGTCTTAGGAAAGCGACCGCAATGTGCCTGATGCTCAAGGGCGTAATTTCTAATCTCTTCAAGGATCTTTTTGTTTGACTCAGGGGCCGTGACTTTTTGCTCGATTTCGGCACTGTCGAATTGTCGTTCGTCCTCTACCTGGTCGAGTTGTTCCGCTCCGCTCTTTGGATCGATTATGCCTATCTGCTCGCCTTCGGTGAGAAAGACGCCTTTCATTCGCACATCCGACTTAATTGTCACTACGTCGTAATCGACTAGGAAGCCTTCCCGCACCGCTCGCTCATATTCGTAGCGATAAACCACATCTTTGAAGTAAGCCTTGGTGTGCGCCGCAGGCGTAGCGGTAAGTCCAATCTTGATCGCGTCAAAGTGATCAAGGGTCTTGCGCCAAACAGAAAGCTCTCCCGTGGAATATCCACGATGGCACTCATCCGCGATGATCACATCAAAAGCATGAATTGGAATGTCGAGCTTCTCGGCATCTTCATCAATCGGTTCGTCGCCGATGTTGAAGACCGCGTCGCGCCCGAACAAGTTGATCGTCATTCGCTGGATCGTGCTGACGTAGACGAAGGCGTCTCCCTGCTTGGGATCGACAAGATAGGATTGCGGCAGGGCCTTCGGATCAAACTTCTCGGCTTCGTCGAAGTCTTCGCGTTGGAAACGCTGGCTATAAACTTCGTAAATCTTGTCGAACTTCAGCCCGGGCTCGGGCTCGAACGAAGCAAAGGCGCGCACCGCCTGGGCGGCTAGCGCGCGGCGATCCACGAGGAAGAGAATTCGTCGGCCGACGCCTGATTTCATCAGACGATAAACTTGGTTCACCAGAGTGAAGGTCTTGCCAGTGCCGGTCGCCATCGCAACCAGCATCAAGCGCTTTCGATCTGCAACTGCTTTCTCAATCGCATCATTGGCTTCGACCTGATACGGCCTGAGCCAGGAATGATCATTTGCGTGACTCTCAAGCCAATCGGTCGCCGTTCCGAGATCATGTTCGAACATCTCGCGCAGAGCTGTAGGTGTGTGAAACTGTCCAATCTTTCGTGAGCGACTGAGCTTGTGCCGTACATCGTGAAACCAAATCACCTCACCATTAGTCGAATAAAGGAAAGGCGCACGATGACCGTCATAGTTCAATAAGCTGCTGGTAAGTCCGCGGGCGTAACGTTGAGCTTGCGTGAGGACATTTTGTGGTCCGAGCGTTAGCTTCTTGGCTTCAAGGACGCCGATGATGCGACCGTCGACACAAAGTGCATAATCTGCCGGCCCGTTTTCGGTTGGATATTCTTCGATCGCGCAGTTGTTGAGATCAACTAACGGCCGGTCTTCTGCAAAGGGCACAACACGCCACCCGAGAGCTTTGAGCTGTGGGTCGATTCTTTTCTTACGGGTAAGGCGTTCGGATTCCATGTTAGAAAGCGGCCACAGTCTAATCAGGTATTACATTGATTTCAACGACAGAAGCGTATGTAATGAAAGCAACTACGTAGCCCTGATAAAACCGACTTTCAGAGGAGAAAAGTCATGCCACGAAAGCGCGCGCGTAAGAAGCATTCAGTCAAAGCCTCATTCCGTGTAATGGAACTCGCGAAGGCTGGGTCATCGATTGAACTGGAAGTGTATGCGTCGAAGGAGAAGATTGGGACGACGGAGAAGCTGAGGAGGTAACTATCATGACCTTTAAAGAACACTTCATTTTGATGTTGGTCGATAAGTTATTTATCGGTCTCATTGTCGGGGCAGCTGTGTACTTGTCTCAGAAGCGACTGGAAAGGTTTCGCAGCGAGCAATCGTTGCAAAACGAAATCGCGCAAAGGCGAGTTGCCAGCGTGGCGGACGGTTGGAAAGCTCTCAACGATTGGGATTTCGCCGTGACCAAGCTGATCGCGAAATTTGCCGAGCTGCTGCGCGAGCGGCTGCATCTCGCCGACGAAGCCGGGGTCGATGAGCTGGGGCTGCCGGACGTGGATGCGATTGCTGACTGGCTCGCCCAGCAACTCAAGACAGATCTTCCTTTGATTGCCGATTTAAAGCGGGATTGTGACGAGAAATTGAAACCACTTGTAGAAGAGTCGATAAACTGCTCGAAAGAAGCGAAGGCCGCCATGCAAGAGAACCGGTTTTGGTTTGGCCAGGAGCTGTACGATCACTGTAAGCAGTTTCACGCTGCACTTCATCAAGTGTGCGTGTCCTTCAGCACCAAACATTTTGAGCTGCTGCCCGATCAGTTGAGGGCGCTCGAAAAGAGGCGGCAAAATATTCTGACGGTGTTGCAGACTATGCATTCGCTGAGGTAGGTGGGGTTAACCACAGAGGACACAGAGAACGACAGAAGGGAAGAGAGTTGTCCGCAGATTACGCGGATTACACAGATTACACAGATGAGAAGGCGGGAGAGATTATTTGGCATTTGAGATTTGATATTTATCATTTGGCATTGAAAAGACGGGGATGCCGCAGTCTTTTAATAGGTGGGATTACCACAGAGGACACAGAGAAGGACAGAAGGGAAGAGAGTTGTCCGCAGATTACGCAGATTACACAGATTAAGAAGGCAGGAGTCAGGAAGCAGAAGAGATTATTTGTCATTGGTCATTTGATATTTATCATTTGCGAATTGAAAGGACAGGGGGTGGCCCAGTCCTTACCTGAGAAGGCTCGAAAGGTGGTAGCGGGATGAGAAGGAAAATCTTGGCTTCAGGGATGTGCTTCGCTTTGCTTCTATTGACCGCGAATTGCCGCATCAATCGGCGCTCTGAGATGTTGGCAAAACATGCCTCGAAAGCCGACGAGGCCGGCTCTAAATTGCATGCAAATGTCCACGAGTTGCGGGCGAGCATTCACCAACTCATGGAAGAGTTTAGCGCCGGGAAGGCGACCGACGTGCCGTCGAAAGTAAGCAAGCTTGAAATGCAGGCAGAGAAACTTGAGGAGCAGTCTGAGGATTTGAAATCGCAACTGCGGGACCTGGCGGCTGAAATAGCCCGGCAGAGCGATGGCGAATGAGCAGGGAAGGATTAACCACGGAGGACACAGAGAAGCATAAATTGGGAGAGAATTATCCACAGATTACGCAGATTACACAGATAGGAAGGCAGGAGGAATTATGTGTCATTGGTTATTTGCCATTTCTCATTTGTCATTTGAAAGGCAGAAGGCAGGTCCGCAGGACCGGGATTTAATAGCCGCGACCGTTAGGTCGTGGATCGAGTTCAATTGATTTCTCCAAGGCCCCAAGGGGCGATCTGATTTCCAAGGATTAATGTAGCTTTGCTGCAAAAGTCCTTTTTTACGTCCGCGTAGCGGACTGAGTGGAAATAGCCCAGCGCTTTAGCGCTGGGATGCTCAGTGGTCTAATCATAAAGT
>Ga0207511_100207_pt1 | contig 11132 bp, 9 predicted proteins | sample NitcycUWRSCHO22C_FD_188265 | JGI IMG/M metagenome (GOLD analysis project Ga0207511, IMG submission 188265) | Soil microbial communities from Arlington Agricultural Research Station in Wisconsin, USA - Nitrogen cycling UWRJ-SCHO22-C (SPAdes) | ecosystem: Environmental > Terrestrial > Soil >... | reverse complement strand
TCTGCGGCAACGATGTGAATCTCTGGGACTGCTGGTGAATGAGTATCCGCACGTCGACGTCAACGGCGAAACGAAGATCAATCTGGTGGCCCACACGTCATTGTGTGGTCCAACTAACAAAAGCGAATCACCGGCTGAAGCCCGTGCTACTTTCGAACTCGCGCTGGTCGGCCACACCGATACGGTGCCCTTCGATCCCTGGAAGGACGCTTTGCGATTAACTGAAGCAGACGGCAAGCTGTTTGGCCGCGGCGCGTGCGACACCAAGGCTTTCATCGCCGCTGCACTCACTGCCATTGAAAATTGTGATCTCGAAAAACTGAAGCAGCCACTCGCGCTCGTCTTCACCTGCGACGAAGAGATTGGCTGTCTCGGAGCCAAACGTCTGGCCGAAGCCAAACCTTTTCGCGCGCGCTATGCCATCGTTGGCGAACCGACGTCCCTCCAACCAATGCGCGCCGGCAAAGGTTATTGCCTGGCCGAAATCACAGTGCACGGGCGCGAAGCGCACAGCGCTTATCCGCATCTCGGGTCTTCGGCAATCACTCGTGCGGCATATCTGATCGGCGCGATCGACGGGGTTGCGGAACGAATCAGAGACGATCGACACGATGCTTTCGATCCACCCTACACGACTTTGAATGTAGGACTGATCAATGGCGGCACGGCGAAGAATGTCGTTCCGGGCGAATGTCGCTTTACTCTCGAATGGCGAACAATCCCCGGACAGCGATCCGACCGGGTGTTGAATATCGTCAAGGAAGTCGTGCGCGAAATGTGCGAAGGTGATCAGGATTTCTCATGCGACATCGATGCCGGCCGATTCGATGAGAGCTTCGAGACTGATGCCGCATCCGAGCTGGTACAGTTTCTTGAACAAGCTTCCGCTAAACCGTCCGGCACTGTCGCCTTCGGCACCGAAGCTCCCAGCATGATCGCGCTGGGCGCCGAAGCTGTCGTGTTCGGCCCCGGCGACATCCGCGTCGCGCACCGCACCGGTGAATTCGTTCCTATTGCCGAACTGAATAAATGCGTGGAAATCCTCGGCCAAGCCATCCAGCGATTCTGTTTGTAGTTTGAAGTGCTCCGGCAGAGCGCCGCCGCTACGCTCCGCCGCCGCACTCCACCTTCAGGCAACCACGGTTTACCTTTTAGAGTCGAAGCCTTCGGTTCACTTTTCAAAGCCATGACAAACGAGAACTCTCTCGAGCGCATTCGGATCGCCTCGCCCTGCCCCGTCAGTTGGGAGCGGATGACGGGTGACGATCGGGTTCGTTTCTGCGACGAATGTAATCTGCATGTTTACAACCTTGCAGAAATGACGCGTGCAGAAGCGGCGACGCTGATTGCCAGTACGGAAGGCCGCTTGTGCGCGCGTATTTATCGCCGCGCTGACGGCACCATTATCACGCGCGATTGTCCTGTGGGCTTGTGCGCTATTCGTCGACGGGTGGCCCGGACCTCGACGGCCGTCTTTGCTGCGGTGATGGCCCTGGCGACGACCGTGTTTGGACAAAAGCCGGGCTCGAAAGACGAGTCATCCTGCCGGCAACAGGTGGTCATGGCCCGCGAATCGAAGCAATCGATCAGCGGACTGAGCGAGGTGAGCGGCACAATTCTCGATCCGAATGGAGCGGTAATTCCCGGCGCTCGGATCACCATCAAAACCGAAGGCGCAGCCAAACCTCTGACTACGACTTCAGATGCGGAAGGCAAGTTTCTTTTCGCTGGGTTGGTGCCGGGCAATTACGACCTGGCGGTGTCTGCTCCGGGATTCAAGAAACTTGAACTTCACCGGGTTAGTTTGAAGGGCAACGAGAAGCTTAGTCTGGAAACCACATTGCTGGTTAACGCGTCGTCTGTCACGGTGGGTATTTTGATGGCTGAGCCGTCTCTGATTGACTCGCCGTTGGGAACCTTTATCATTAATCAAAGAATGATTCAGACTCTTCCCATTCACGAAGATTAAGACATAGGTAATCACGATTTGAGATTCGATTTTTCATTCGCAATTAAATCAACTTGCTTTGCTTTTCTGATGCTGATCGCGGTGGGACTGGCCGGGCTGTCGGTCTCCGCGCAAACCGAGAGTTCGCCTTTTCCCGCTCCCAGCCAACTACAACAAGGTCCGCCGTTGACCAACGATGAATTTGTGCGGCGGCTGTATCAATTGCCGGCGAACCCGGGCGAGAGCGGAAAGTTAATCGATGACATTCGTAAGCGCGGCATTTCGTTTCCGATCACGCCAGGGTTGCGTTCGTTGATTGCGACCAAGAGTGGCAACGACCCGTCGTTGCTGCACACTTTGGAAGAGGCAAATCGGCGGCGCACCAATCCGACGGTCGCCACGCCGCTGCCGCCGCTGGCCGAAACCAACGACTTGCTTGCGCGGGCGCGGAAAGCGACGCTCGGCGCGGCCGACACGATGCCTGACTATCTGGTGAAGCAGCAGATTACGCGCTCGCACGCTTTTGGTCAGAGCCGCAATTGGGCGCCGTACGATCGCTTGAGCATCGCGGTCAGTTACCGCCAGTCCGCCGGTGAAGATTACAAGCTGCTGAGTATCAACGGCATGCCCGTCACCGAAGATCAGAACTACAACATGAAACTCGGCGGCACGATTTCAACCGGCGAGTACGTGACGGCGCTGACTTCGATTTTCAAACCCGAGAGTCAGACAGAATTTCAGGCGGTTGACACCGACACGCTGCGCGGCCGGCGAACGATCATTTACGAGTACACGGTGAAGCGTGAAAATTCGCGACAGACACTCGGATGGGGCGAAGGCGGATCGATGAAGGCCGAGACCGTTTCGGGTTACCGCGGGCGCATCTGGATCGATCGCGAGAACTTCCGCGTGCTGCGCCTCGAAGATGTCAGCACCGAGATTGAGCCGGGTTTCCCGATCACGGCGGCGAGCAAGATCATCGATTACGACTGGGCGACCATCAACGAGCAGCCGCACCTCTTACCGTCGCGCGCGGTGGTCGAATTGACGGCCCGCGACCGCGGCCAGACGGAACAGACGCGCAACGAGATTCTGTTCCGCGGCTATCGTAAGTTCGGCGCCGAAGTGCTGATCAAAGATATTGATGAAAAAGATTTTCCGGCGGACAAACCCGAAGAGGAACCAAAGAAGCCTTCTGAAGCTCCGACCCTGAAACCGCCGCCGGTCAAGAAGCCCTAGTGTCAGAAGCCCGACCGTGAGGGAGGGCGCCCCCGAATTCCCCGAGAGTTCAATGTCGCAGGTTGCCCTCCCTTACGGTCGGGCTGCTGACACGGGTGATCAAATGATCGATCGAGAATCGATCGGCCTCGCGCGGTATCACCAACACGAACAGCAGCAAAGCCAGACGCGGAATCACGTGCGTGTGAAATTCGTAGAGCGGCTCTTTCAGCAGATGTCCAAACGTGACGATCGCGAGCACCAGGCCCAGCGCGATCAACGCTTCGCGCGTGCGCAAGCCGGCGATCACCAGCGCGCCGGCGATCAATTCGACGAAGGGAATCGTTACCCCGGTGGCCCACAACGACCAGACCGGCAGAAACGTGTCTGAGTACGGCAGGAACCATTTGCGCGCATGATTCAACGGTCCTTGCTGAAAGACTTTATAAACGCCGGCCATGAAAAAAATCAGGCCCAGCACCAGCCGCGCAAAGAGTACGGCCCACGCCAGATTTGGATTCGCGAGTAGTCGGTCCATGATGGTTGGCGGAATTATCCACAGATTACGCAGATTACACAGATGAGAAGGAAAGATTCGATCAACTCGAAGTCAGATTATTTTATTCAATCTGTGTAATCTGCGGATAATCTCCGTCGCTCACTCCGCTCCCTTCCCATATGAAAACAGATCCTGGTAATGCCGAACCAGCGGACGCCGGCTAATCATTCGATTCAAAACATAATAAAGGAAGGCGGCGGCGGCGGCTTCGATGGCGATCGCGTACCACAGCACCTCAAACTTCCAGGCGATGTAGGCAACGGCCATGACGATTGACATCGCAATCATTGAAAAGACCATCAATCCCATGTTGCGCGAAGTTTGGTCGCCGCGCGACGCGGGCCGCGACAGCGGCAAATAATCTTCGACTATACCGGGACCCAACGAGAGCAATGGAATTACGATCGCTCCGGGCAATGCTAGTTGCAGTGTTTGTATGCCACCGGGAACGAGAATGCCAATCAACACTGCGCTGACCAACAACATCGGAAGCAAGAGATAAACCAGCGCGGCTTTGCGCACTCCGTGAAAGACCGGCGCCGCCGTGGCGAGCGGCGCAATTGAAAAAATGTCCGCCGCCAGATAGTCCTGAGACATTTGCAGCGTCAGCAGCGCCTGGTAAGGCATCAATCCCAACATAAAAACGGAAATCAGCGCGCCAAAGACCGACAGTCCGCCGCTCCGGTCGAATAGATTCATCACCGGGATGATGACAAAGATGGTGAGTGAGGGATAAAGCCGAAGCTTGATGTCCCGATCTCGGCGCATGTACGCGCCCGCGAGACGAAAGGTCCACAACTCGATCGGATCACGCAGCCACCATAACAACAAAGGATTGCGCCAGGCTCGGTGCTTTCGCCCGCGCACGCGCCTCGGCCTGGTGGTTCGGCTCTCTGAAATTTTCGCCAGTCCTTCGCTGTAACTCGACGACATCCTGCCAATCGCAACGTACGCGAGCGCCACGGTGATCAATAGGCCTGCCAATCCGAGCAGTCCGCCGAAGGGCATGTTCCCGGCGATTGCCGAATCAAATCCGGCGAACCACGCGGGCGGCAGGGCGAACAGATAACGGGCGTAAGGCTGCAGACTCAAGCCCTCAAAGCGTTGCAGCAGGCGCGGCACAACCTGATAACCGGCGATGAAGAGAACCGACATGCCGACCTGAGACCAGGCGGCGAAGTTGTCGAATTTTTCGCGATCGAGGAACTTGATAACCAGCCCGTAGACGCAGACGACAGCGGCCGCACAGAAGATGCAGAGCACGATCATCGAAAGTAAGTGGACCGCCGGAAACCACACCCGCGCACCTCTGACAGCGACACCCATGATTGTGGGAAACAGGTTCAGCGCGGTCGCCAGGACCAGAGTAAACGCGACGAGGTTAATCGTCTTGGCGAGTAAAAGAGTTTTGGGGTGAATCGGCCGGTGGACCAGCACGTCGCTTTCATTGGCATTGAAAAGTATGTCGCCGGATTCTGAGGTGACCGCCATGCCGACAACAAAGAAGGTCATCGCATGGACGATGATGGTGTAAGTGAACAGATCGACAGGCGAGAAAGCGATCAGGCCGGTCATGAAACCGGCAACCATGTACATGACGATGACGAAAATTAAGCCGCGCGGTTTGCCGCCGCGGCCCATGGCGCGCGCCACCCGGCCGCGCGTGCTCAAGCGCCAATAGCATTTCAGCAGCGCGCGCAGTTGCTCGCGATCGATCGAGTTTTCATCGCGGTTGACACTCATTTTTCACGGTGAAGGAAGCGCGATCAAAATTAAGTGTGCGGCTTGCCGCCGCACAGTGCGGTAAGGCTTGCCTTACCGGAAACGTGCTCTCAGTTTCCCGAGGCTATGCCTCAATCTTCGAGGCGTAGCCTCGACAAGGTGCCTACAAGCTGACGGAAAGGCAGAGCCTTTCCGCACTGGGGAGCGGCAGAGCCGCACGCGACGTACTTCTTTTTACCTGTCTCACTCCGCAGCCAGCACCCGCGCAAATTCCTCGGCGCGGGCCAAAAGGTTCTCGGTCGCCGTAAGTTTATTGAACACGTGCTCGAGCGACTTTTGTCCTGTCTGCTCGAGCAACTGCGGCACGGTGCCGTCGGCGACAATCGATCCCTGATGAATGATGATGACGCGTTCGCAAATTCGCTCGACCACGTCGAGGATGTGCGAGCAGTAAACGATCGTCTTGCCTTCGCGGGCCAGTGACGTGATCAGGGTCTTCAAACTGAGCGCCGCGTTGGCGTCGAGGCCGTTCAAGGGCTCGTCGAGAAAAACAATCTTTGGGTTGTGCAGCAGCGCTGAGGTGATCACGACCTTCTGTCGCATTCCTTTTGAATAAGCCGAGAGCTGCTTGTCCTGCAAAGTGGTCGTTGCGAGATCGAAGAATTGCCCGAACTGCTCGATGCGCTCGTTCGCTTCATCTTCAGGAATGTGATAAAGCGCGGCGACGAGGTGCAAGTATTCCCACGCCGTCAGCGATTCAAAGACGGCGCCGGTTTCGGGAACGTAGCCGATGATGCGCTTCACCGCGAGCGGCTGGTTCACCACATCGAGGCCGTTTATTTCCGCGGTGCCCGAAGTCGGCAAAAGCATTCCCGTGAGCATCTTGATGGTCGTGCTCTTGCCGGCGCCGTTTGGTCCCAACAGCCCAACGAGCTGCCCGTCGGCAATTTCAAGATTGAGTTGGCTCACCGCGACCTGCGGGCCGAATTCTTTCGTGAGGTTGCGCAGCGTGATCATTGACCTGCGTATCATGTTGCGGTTGAGGTTTAAGGTCAACCGATTTGTGTGCCCGAACAAATGAGGCCCTCACTGCTGGGAGCGCGGACGCCCCGTCCGCACGTTGGCGACTGTTCATCTCAAAAGAAATCGTACTTTCCGATGCGGGCGAGGGCGCCCGCGTTCCCGGTGTTCGGACGTCCACTTGAACAACGGGCGAGGCTGGATCATCATTGATCTTGAAATCGAAAAGTTTCGCATTAACCATCAGCTGATGTGGATGGTACTGACTTCATGGCCAGCGCAGCTCTACGCCTTCCCGAAAATGTCCCCGGCGATTTCTTTGTTGATTCAACCTGCATCGATTGTGATGCCTGCCGGCAGATTGCGCCCAGCGTGTTTGCGGACGACGGAGATGCCTCGGTCGTTCACCATCAACCGGAAACGAATGATGAAGCCAGGCGCGCGCTGATGGCGCTGGTCGCCTGCCCGACGGGATCGATTGGGACCATCGAACATCACGATGCGCGCGTCGGCATCGATGCCTTTCCGGAATTAATCTCGGACAACGTTTATTATTGCGGCTTCAACGCCGAGTCCAGCTTCGGCGCGTGGAGTTATTTGATCCGCCGTCCTTCGGACGAGGGCGGCAATGTGCTGATTGATTCACCACGGTTTGCGACGCAGTTGGTAAAGAAGATCGAATTGATGGGCGGTGTGCGCACGATGTTACTCACGCACAAGGACGACGTCGCCGATCACGAACGCTTCGCGGCGAAGTTCAAATGCGAAAGAGTAATGCACGACGATGACGGCGCGGCGCGTTACGGTGTCGAACGCGTCATCGACGATCAGGGCGCCGTATCAATCGACGATGACCTGCTTGCGATTCCAGTTCCGGGTCACACGCGCGGCCACATGGTGTTTCTCTACAAGCAGAAGTTTCTTTTCAGCGGCGATCATCTCGCCTGGTCGCCGAATCGAAATTCACTGATCGCCTTTCGCAGCGCCTGCTGGTATTCATGGACCGAGCAAACGCGCTCGATGGAAAAACTTCTGGATTATGAGTTCGAGTGGGTGCTGCCGGGTCACGGGCGCATCCATCATGACAGCGCGGCGAACATGCACGCGGCCCTTCGCGACTGTATTGATTGGATGAAAACGCGTTAATATGCCCACCCGCTGAAGGAGAGGATTATGAAGTTACTGCGATGGATGATTCTGCCGGCGTCGCTGCTGCTGGCGGTGATTTGTGTTAGCGGCCAGGATCCAAACGTCAGGCACTTTGACAAGGACGGCTTGTCTTTCGATTATCCGGCCAACTGGCAATTCAGTGATCAGAGTTCGGCGCAGATGCAGTACATCCAAATGGCGCGCGACGGCTACGCTGAGATTCGTATCCGGGCGCCGCGTGAATGGTTGAAGACGCCGGAGAAAGAGGCCGCGGCGAAGAAACTGATTCAGGACCAATATGTGGACAGTTTTGTCTCGCAGATTCAGCAGGCGCAAATGAATCCGAAGCGTTCGACCGGGACCACCCAGATTTCCGCGAAGGACGCGCAAGGTGACAAGGTGCGTGCGGTCATGGACGGCGAGCCGGGCGGCATGGATTCATATTTCAACATCATCGAAGATCGTATGGTGCAACTGTCGATCATCGGATCGGAAAAAGAGATCGCGAAGTCAGCAGCCGTGTGGGACATGGTTCGCAACAGCTTGAAAGTGACCCCCGCGCCCAAGCCGTCGCCGACACCTACGCCGAAAGGCAAACCATAAAACATTGGGAGCAGAAAAGTGATCATAGGACTTCCGAAAGAGATTAAGGACAACGAATATCGAGTCGGCCTCACACCCGCAGGTGTGCGCGCGTTGAGCGAGGCAGGTCATCGCGTGCTGGTGGAAAAGAACGCGGGCGAAGGATCGGGATTCGATGATTCGCTCTACACCCGCGCCGGCGGAACGATCATTCCCTCAGCAGACGACGTCTGGGCCGAAGGCGAAATGATCGTCAAGGTCAAGGAGCCGATTGCTCCCGAATACCCTCGTATGCGTGAGGGCCAGTTGCTGTTTACCTATTTGCATCTCGCGCCTGACAACGAACTCACCAGGCAGTTACTGGAACGCGGAGTCACCGGCGTCGCCTATGAGACGATCACCGATCGGCGGGGCACGCTGCCGTTGCTCACGCCGATGTCCGAGGTTGCCGGTCGCATGGCCGTGCAGGTCGGCGCGCATTACCTCGAGAAGATGCAGGGCGGCCGCGGTATCCTGCTGGGCGGCGTTCCCGGCGTTCCCGCTGCCCGCGTCGTGATTATTGGCGGCGGTGTCGTAGGCACGAACTCTGCGAAGATCGCGGTCGGCATGGGCGCGCACGTCACGATGATCGACAACAATCTCGATCGACTGCGCGAACTGGACGATATTTTTCTCTCAAAGATTTCGACGCTCGCCTCGAGCGCCTACATGATTCACGATGCAGTGTCGCAAGCCGATCTGATCGTGGGCGCGGTGCTGGTCCCGGGCGCGTCGGCGCCACGGCTCGTCACGCGGAACATGTTGAAAGACGTGGCGGACGGTGCGGTCATTGTTGACGTGGCCGTCGATCAAGGCGGCTGCGTCGAGACGACTCATCCGACGACTCACTCTGATCCCACGTACTACGTCGAAGGTGTGCTGCATTATTGCGTGGCGAACATGCCCGGCGCGGTGCCGCGCACATCAACATTCGCTTTGACGAACGCGACGCTGCCTTACGCCTTGAAGCTGGCAAATCTGGGATTCAAAGCGGCCGTCATGAGCGACTCTGGTTTGGCCGAAGGCGTGAACACGTATGCGGGCAAGCTGACGTACAACGCGGTTGCGATTTCGCAGGGCAGAGAGTACACGCCGTTGAATCAGTTGCTCGGCGGCTAGCGACAGCCCGACGGTAAGCGAGGGCGCCCGTAGTTTTGATCGCAGGTAATCGCGGGTAGTCTCTCGCAGCCGAGGCCCTCTCTTACGGTCGGGCTTCTGATAGTTTAATCAGCGACTACCTTCGCGAGGCACTTCTTCAATTCTTCTGCTTTGACTGGCTTGTACAGGAATGCATCGATCAGGTTCTTGTCTGCCTTCGATGCGTGATCGTTTTCCTGACCGGTGAGGAGCACGATCGGCAGTTTGGCCAGTTTGGGATTGTTCCTCAGAAACTGCGCCAGTTCGCGGCCATTCATTTGCGGCATGACCGCGTCAGTTAACACCACGTCGACGGTTGTGGTTAGCGCACACTTCAAACCTTCTAACCCATCCTCCGCGGTAATCACCTTATAGCCGGCGCGCTGCAACGTGACTTCGAGGTAACGGCGCACGGATCGATCATCTTCAACCAGCAGAACACATCTTTGAGACTCAGCCATATTTTCTGTTCGTAAACTGAGAGTAGGCGGCAGATCCGCCATTGTCAAAGCTGAGTTCGGCCGTCGAAACAGTAGTGTCTGAAAGTCGTGTTGCGGCAGAGTGGGGCACTAGCCCGACCGTTAGGGAGGGCCCACTGCGGAGCGATTCAATACTGAGCCCTCCCTGACGGTCGGGCTAACGCCCCGGCAACACGACTATCAGACACTACCGTCGAAACGGTCCAATCAACAAAGGCTTCGCCCTTTGTTATACTTCCGGATTGCGCTCAGAAACGTTTTTCATCTGACAGTAATCAATGTACGAGTTTGCCGTCACCCCAGCCGTAAATCAGATCCGCCGCCGCGGCGTGACCATCACCGACGTGGCCGACGGATCCATCGGCGCCGAGTTGGAACTGGAGGCGGGCGATCGCATCATCCGCGTCAATGGGCATGTCGTTCGCGATTATCTCGATTTTCGTTATCAATCGTCGGGTGAGACTGATTTGGTCGTCGACGTGCGGAAGCAAAGCGGCGAAGATTGGGAACTGAATATCGAGCGCGACGAAGGCGAAGATTTCGGCCTCACCTTCGAACAGATTGTGCCGCGCCAATGCGCCAACGAATGTCTGTTCTGCTTTTGCAAAGGTAATCCTGAAACCGCGCGGCCGTCTTTATTTGTCCGCGATGAAGATGTGCGGCTGTCGTTTCTCTACGGCAATTACACGACGCTGACTTCGATTAGTGAAGACGAAATGCGGCGCGTCATCGAGCAGAGGCTTTCGCCCCAGTACGTTTCTGTGCACGCGACCGATCTCGACGTGCGCGCTTATCTTTTGGGCATCGACCGAAAGCGCGCGGACATTAGTGAGAAGATGCAGCGGATGATCGAGGCCGGCATCGAGATTCACGCGCAGATTGTACTTTGCCCCACGATTAATGACGGCGAGATCCTGCGGCGGACAATTTACGATCTGGCGCAGTTGCATCCTCACGTTCGCAGCGTCGCAATCGTGCCCTTGGGATTAACTCGATATTTGAACGACCCGAGACTGACTCCGGTGACGGCGGACTTTTGCCGGGAAACGATCAGACAGGTTTCGTTGATCCAGCGCGATCTCAAATCCAGGCTCGCAACCCGCTTCGCCTTCCTCGGCGATGAAATTTATTTGAAAGCCGGCCAGGACGTTCCGTCGCGCAAGCATTACGGTGACTGTCCGCAAATTGAAGACGGCGTGGGGATGGTGCGCGGGTTCGCAAATCAATTTGAATCGTTGATGCGGTCGCTGGAACGGCAGGCGCCGGAAGCACGGCGGTC
>Ga0207511_100206_pt1 | contig 11151 bp, 8 predicted proteins | sample NitcycUWRSCHO22C_FD_188265 | JGI IMG/M metagenome (GOLD analysis project Ga0207511, IMG submission 188265) | Soil microbial communities from Arlington Agricultural Research Station in Wisconsin, USA - Nitrogen cycling UWRJ-SCHO22-C (SPAdes) | ecosystem: Environmental > Terrestrial > Soil >... | reverse complement strand
GTAAGCCGCGAGAGCGATCGCGCCCGAGAATTCCTTGCGGTAGGGCACGGTGACCGACGCGCGCCCGTTTTGGATATGCACTAATTGAGACTGGATCACACGGTCCGCGCCGATCGCATCCAACGCGATAGTTACATCCGATTGATTGCTGGTGATCTCAGCGCGAATGGGTTCGCCGTCGCGATACAGCGACTTTTCAGTCGCGATGCGGAAAATGTGTTCCTTGTCGAGATCGAAGTTCTCAGAGTGCGCGCCGGTGCCACCGCGATTGTCACGCGCGCGAAACATCAGCGATGGTTCTTCATCGTCCACCGCAAGTTTCGGCGACATGAGACCCGTAATTTTGGCGAGTCCGTTGCGGTCCGTCTTAATCGTTCGCAAAGCGATTTCAGGCCGCGGCTCATCGTCATCCCACGCGCGCGACACGGTCACGTCGCATGACGCGGGGGTGCCGTCGGCATACGAAGTCGACACATAAAATTCGAGCGGAAAATTGCGGGCCTGCCGGCCGCGGTTGACGATGTAGATGTGAATAGCGTCTTTGGTCAGGCGCAGATCGAAGCGACGCTGCTCAGTTCGATTTGTCGTCGCATCGGTGAAATAGGCAGCGTAGGTTATGTCCCGGAACCGTGAGTAATCCTGGTCCTGCAGATCTTCGTGCTCTTCGTCAAGCTTGACGTGCGCCGTGAATCTCCCGTCGGCATCAACCTCGCCCTCGTACGTGTCGCCCTCCTCGGTATCCCATTTCTGTTCGCGATAATTCCACTGGCGCTCGGTTTCGCGCACCACGCGCACGTGGCCACGCTTGACCGGCTGGCCGAAAAGATAATCCGCCCGCACTTCGACATCGGCGTTCTGTGACGGCAAGTAGAATGGGCGATCAGGCTTAACGTTGACCGTAAAGTTGGGCAGATCGTAACGACTGATTTTGGCCGACGCGGCGCCGTACGCATCGTTGTAGGTTTCTCCGTCCATGCGGACTTCGACACGGTAATCGCCGAGTCGAGTGTTCTCCGGAATGGGCCAATCGACACTCGCGACCCCGAAGCGCGAAGCCGTCAAGTCGGCCCGAAACGTAGTGGTTGATTCAGGATCGGAAATCTTGAGCGTGGCTTTCGCGTCGGCAATCGCATGGCGCGAAGCGTCAAACATCAGGACGCGCGCGTGCAAAGTCTGCCCCGGTTGATAGAGCGGCTTGTCCAGGCTGACCATGACCTGGGCCGAACGATCAATTCGCACATCGCCTTTGACGGTCTCGGCAAGCACGCCGCGTTTCGCTGTGATTTCCATTTCTCCTTCGTCGCCTTCGACGTTCGGGGGAATCTGGAAATCTATGGTCGCGAAACCGCTGCCGTCGGTGCGGGCCGTTTGTTTCAGGACCGCATCAGGCCGATCACTTCCTTCGAATTTGATCTGCGCCTCGATATTTATTCCGGCCACCGCTTTCGCGGTTTGCGGGTGCGCCGTCTTGACTCGCAAGCGATACGAAGCGCCGGGCTGCGCGTACCTCGCGGTGGCCAAGTCTACGGTGAAAATGTCGGGCGTGATTTCTGAAAGCGAGACGACGTTGCTGATTTGTGCGAAGTCGTTTTCGTGGGCGGGCTTGACTGAATAACGCAAACGATACCAGAGCAATTCATTGGTATCGTGCGCCAGCTGTTTCAGCCAGCGAGATACCGGCACCGTCACTTCGTTGCCCGCGATGTTGAGCCGGGCGCTGGTTTCCGCCGCCGCCACGGTCACGTTGTCAGGGTTGACGATTTCAATCTTGATGTCGGCATCGACCTGGCGACCGAGCGAATTCTCAATCGGCAACACCACGCGCGTGCCTTGTTCCGCGAACAGGACCTTGATTGCCGTTTCGTTAACGCGAAGGGAAAGCGCCGCGCGCGACAGCGGGCCGAACACTACCAGCAACACAAGGCAAAACAGGAAGAGAAGCCACTTGCGGCTCATAATTGCCTCCTCAGGCTTACGCGGTTCGATCTTTGGGGCTCAAGCGTTACTCATCGTCGGGCACACTTCGACTGTGCAGAGAACCACGTTCAAGGCTGGGCACAGCTTCAGTTGGATTTGTATTCACCGAGCCTGAGGAGGCGCTCGGATTTAAGACTGCTTATTCATTCCAAACGAATCGCGACGTCGTCTTAAATCGGCATCGTGATGTGCGCGTGAGATGAAAACGTAATGGCGCGGGTTGTTCAGACGATCAGAAAAAAATTAAATCGTCATCCGAGAATCTGGATCGAAAAATTTGAAGTTACTGCGAGACTAAAGATCGCGCGGCAGTTTGTAACGCGTCATCGAGCGCGGCGATGTGCTTGCCGCCGCCCTGGGCCAGTTCAGGTTTGCCGCCGCCGCGGCCATCGATCATTTCGCACGCCCGGCGCATCAGCGCATTCATATCGCCGGACGCGTCCGCGGAACGCGCAAAGACCAGACGCGCCGTGTCGTGGTCGCGGGAAGCGAGCAACGCAATGACACCTGCCTGAGCAACGAGGGCCAAAGCGAGATGTTTGAGCGAATCACCATCGCGATCGGTGAAGATTTTGCTGATGATGCGCGGCGATTCTTCAGTTGGGCCTTCGGCGGTCGCACCCCGCAGCATGTCTTCCGCTTCGACCTGGCAGGCAATCTGGTCCAGCTCGCGCACCCGGCGCACCAGTTTCTTATTCTCGTCAATCAACTTCGTGATCAGCGATGGCGTGTCGTCGCGCGCAGAGCTGAACAACGCAGCCGTCTCAGTCACGGTCCTGTTCGCTTTACGATAGTCGTCGACGACGCGCCCTCCCGCCATGAATTGAATCCGCGTCAAACCCTTCGCGCGCTCCCAACCACGCACGGCAATCACGCCGACTTCACCAGTTGCTTGCGCATGGGTGCCACCGCACGGCGTGAGATCGACGCCCGTAATTTCGATCACCCGCAACTCGCCCTCGCGCGCCGCGTCTTTTCGTAAAGGCAACCGCGCAGCTTCTGCGGCGGTGACTTCATGAATCGCAATCGGCAAGTTGTGCCAGATCGTCTGATTCGCGAGATCGACAGCCTTTTGGATTTTTTCGTCCGTCGGATCTTCGAGGGCAACGTCGATCTCGCATTCGTGTTCCATCACCCGAAAGCTGTGGGTGCCCGCATCAAACAACTTGACGAAAGCCGCGGACAGAATGTGTTGCCCGGTGTGCTGTTGCATGTGATCGAGTCGCCGCAGTGAATCGATTTTGCCGTGGACACTGTCGCCGATCTGCGGCACCGGACCCTGAACCAGGTGCAAGACGCCCTGTTCCTCGGCGTCGATGCAGTCGATTACCCGCGCTTCGCCCAGCGTGCCGGTATCGTTCGGCTGGCCGCCGCCGGTCGGATAGAACGCCGTGCGATCCAGCGTCAACGCGATGGCGCCATCGTCTCGCTCGCTCACGTCGATGACGCGCGCGTCGAATTCAAGCAGGTGCGAATCGCGATAGTAAAGTCGTTCAGTTGCGCTCATTTGAAGTCGATGTTATCAAATGCGTTAGAGATTACGGAACAACTCGCCATGAGCCCTTTGTCCCGACGCATCGTAGGCGCGATCAGCGCGTCATTGTTGCTGCTGATCATTTGCACCGCGGCTGCGGCGCAAGAACCGCTGCCCATCAAGTATTGGCTGGCGATGCCGCATCCCGCTTCGCACTTGTTCGAAGTAACCATCGAAGTTGAACTGCCGTCCGATTCGAGTCTGCGCTCACTCGATTTTCAAATGCCGAAATGGTCGCCCGGCCGTTATGCAGTTTTCGATTTCGCAAAGAATGTGCAGGAGGTGAGGGCGCGGGAAGCGTGTCCGCCGGGACTCGACTGCACCATGCCGGATTCGCCGGTGATGCGCGTCGACGATCAGACCTGGCGCGTTGATATTTTGCGCGTAGACTTTCCGAAAAATCGCCGCCCGGGAATGTCCCTGATGTTTAGTTACAAAGTGTTCGGCAATGATCTTTCGGGCACCTTCTCGCAACTGACGTCGCGGCACGCCAACATAAACGGCGGCTGCGTGTTCATGTACGTGGTGAATCACAAACAGGACCCGGTGGCCCTTTCGATCAAAGCGCCGAATGGCTGGCACATTATCAACGCGGAAACCCGCAAGAACGATCAGACTGAATTTGAATTTCCGAATTGGGACATTCTCATCGACACGCCTACCGAGATTGCGCCCGATTGGACCGTCGATGATTTCGTCGTCGACGGCAAAACCTATCACGTCGTCGTTCATTCGCTGGGCAACGAAGGCGGCAAGCGGCCCGCGCTGGTGAAAGACCTCGAAAAAATTGTGCGCACTGAGACGGCGATGTGGGGACCGCCGGAATTCGATTCGTATACCTTCATGATTCACTTTGCGAATGATGGCCATTCGAGCGACGGCATGGAACATCTCGCGTCGACGCAAGTCATCGAGCCCGGCGCGCTCGGCGATCCCGGCATTTACGAAGAGACGCTCGACGGCTCGTCGCACGAATTCTTCCACGTGTGGAACGTGAAGCGGCTGCGGCCGCTCGAGCTTGGTCCGTGGGATTTCACGCGGCCGGCGAACACGCGCGGCCTCTGGATTGCCGAAGGCCTGACCAACTATTACGGCCATCTAATGCAGCGGCGCGCGGGACTGTGGGACGACAAAAAGCTCTTCAGCACCCTGGCCGCAGCGATTGGTGAAATTGAAAACGCGCCGGGAAGCAAACTGACGAGCGCGGAAGACTCGTCATTGATCGCGCCGTTCATCGACGATGCGCCGCACGCGCAGCAGACCAATCTGGCCAACACGTCGGTCAATTATTATCCGAAAGGTGAAACGCTCGGGTTGGTGCTCGATCTTTTGATCCGGCAAAACTCAAACGGTAAGTTGTCGCTCGATGACGTGATGCGCGCGATGTACGACGAGTTTTATTTGAAGAGCGCCAAAGCGACTTACTACCTGCGCGGCCGTGGCTACAGCCCCGACGATTTTGCGCGCGTGCTGTTACGGGTGACCGACTCGGACGCTCATGATTTCTTCAAACGTTATGTTCGTGGAGTTGAAAGGCCGCCATACGAGGAAGCGCTCGGCGTGGTGGGTTTGCGACTGGCCCGCAGTAGCGTGGCGCCGGTGAGCCTCGGCGTGACCGGAGACGAAGATGAGACAGTGAATTTCAAAATCGCTTCAGTGCGCAGCGACTCGCCGGCGGCGAATGCCGGCCTGCAAGCGGGAGATATCATTGCGGCGCTCGGCGGCGCGAAACTGACGCCTGACAATTTCTTCAAAACGCTGGCGCGTTACAAGCCGGGCGATCGGGTGGCGGCGACTATCGTGCGCGATGGACGCATGTCGACGAAAGAACTGATTCTGGCAGCGCCGCAGGTGTTCGATTACCGAATCGAAGAGATCCCCGGCGCGAGCCCGGCGGCAAAGGCCATGCGCGCGGCATGGCTCGGCGGAAGATGATTATCGGCAGACTACGCAGATTACCAAGATCGGCTGCGTCCGCCGCAGTTAATTCGAAGGGGCGTAATCTGCGGATTAATTCCTGAGTCTTGAGGCAATAACCTTCGCTGCGGTTGCTCCCGCGCCAACCGCTCCGGCGATTGTCGGCGCCAACGGATTCGAAACGTCGCCAATCGCGAAAACATTTTCAATGCTCGTCTCGTGACGCGAGTCGACGACGACGTAGCCGCGGTCATCCAGTTCCAATTGATCGCGCACAAAATCAGTGTTGGGTTCGAACCCGATCCGAATCACCACACCCTGCACGGCCATCTGAAAAGGTTTGATGGCGCCGGCGCGTTCAATCTCGACGGCCGCAACGCGATCGTTGCCGAGAATGCGTCGCACGTTTGAACTGGGAAACACGGTGACGCAGTGATGCGTGTGCAACTGTTCGGTGAATTCCCGCCGCGCGCGCAGCTTGCGGCCGCGATGGACCAGCGTAACGGTCGGACAAACCTCAGCCAACAATAAAGCGTTCTCGGCCGCGGCATCGCCGCCGCCAATGACGCAAACGTCTTTGCCGGCGAGTTGCTCGCGATCGCGTTTTGCGGATTCGATCATGCCCCGGCCTGCGAATTCCAATTCGCCGGGAATACCGAGCCGTCGCCGGCGCAAGCCGGTGGCAATGATGATCGCAATCGACTGAAGTTCTTCGCCGCTTTGCAATCGCACGCGCCTGGCTTTCAGGTCAACGCTTTCAATCCCCACGCCGGTCCATTGATCGAAATCGCAATCGGTCGTCTGTGCAATGAAAAGTTCGCGCAACTGCTGCCCGTTATCAGCTCGTACCCCAAGATAGTTATCGACGCGATTGTGAATCCACGCGAGTTGTCCGCCCACGTCGTCGTTGGCTTCCAGCAGCAGCGTGTCGAGTCCCAACTCGTCACACCAACGCGCCGCCGAAAGTCCGGCAGGACCAGCTCCTATGATCACAACATCGTGCATGACAACTTTGGCGGAACGATAATTGACAATATCACATGGCCGATGCGACGCTGAATCGCTTCAACAACAATCGTGCGAAGGAGGAATCGCGATGCGTCTGACTGAGATGGTTTCGTGCTCTGGTTGAGCGGCCAAGCTGGCGCCTTCGGTCCTCGCTCAGGTGCTGAGCGGGCTTGAGAGACAACCTTTCGATCCGAATCTGCTGGTCGGTTTCGACAAAGCGGACGATGCCGGAGTGTATCGTCTGCGCGACGATCTGGCGCTGGTGCAGACGCTCGATTTCTTCACGCCGATTGTCGATGACCCTTTCGATTATGGACGCATCGCCGCGCTCAACTCGATCAATGACGTCTGGGCCATGGGCGGCACGCCGGTGACGGCGATGGCCATCACCTGCTTCCCCAAGAAAGGCGTCGACTTCGCGATCCTGCAGGAGATCATGCGCGGCGGTTTGTCGGTGCTGACCGAAAACAAGGTCGCGCTGGTAGGCGGTCATAGTGTCGACAATGAACAGATCATGTTTGGTTATTCAGTGACCGGCGTGATCGATCCGAATCATGTCGCGACTAATTCCGGCGCGCGACCGGGCGATGTGATCATTCTCACGAAGCCGATCGGGACGGGTGTCATCTCGACCGGCATCAAGCGCGCCAAAGCATCGCCCGAGGTCGTCGCTGAATCAGTCGCGACCATGATGACGCCGGGCAAGTACGCGGCTGAGGCGATTATGAAGTTCGATCTGAAAGGCGCCACTGATGTCACCGGCTTCGCGCTCCTGGGCCACGCGTGGGAGCTCGCCTGCGCCAGTAACGTGACAATCGAGATTGATTCGACACGCGTGCCTTTGATCAATGGCGCGCTGGAACTGGCGGCGGCGGGATTGATGACCGGAGCAGACAAAACGAATCGCGAATATGTCGGCGAAGATGTATCAATTGCCGGCGGCCTCGATCCCAATCTAGTCAAGTTGTTTTATGATCCGCAGACGGCGGGCGGATTGTTGTTGGCGATTAAGGAAGATAGAGCGGCTGATCTATTAAGTGAGTTGCGGCGGCATTATCCACAAGCGGAAACCATCGGACGAGTTAGCGACCGTCGTCTTAAAGCCATGGTGATTAAATGAAGTGCGTTGCCAATTACTCAGATTAACTAGATGAAATTCGAGCTAATCGGTAAAATTGAAAACGTTCAGGTAATCGCCGTAGGCCCGCGAATTCACAGACTCCAACAACTGCGGAAGAAATATGGACGCGGTCGATGGCGAAAGCTAAAAGGAATTGGTCGAGTGCGATTGCCGGATGGTTCGGAATGCGATGCGGAGTTGCATTGGTATGAGGCCCATGGAATCGGTAAGAAGGAATGAAAGTCAAAGACCTTCTTGATTGAAAGTCATGAAAGCTGAACAGAAATTCGCGATTTGTGTGCAGAATGAAGGGTATCCCGTTTCGCTGGAGTTATGGAAAGTCTACCGCGTAATCCCTGACATGAAAGCGGCCCAACATCAGTTGGTAAGGATCATTGATGAGTCGGGGGAAGACTACCTTTTCGACGAAAGTTGGTTCGTGCCCATCAAACTACCGCCGGCAGCGAAAGAAGCAATGCTGGCAGCGGCTGTATAATGGACGAGAACACCTCACTCATAAACATCGGGGAACTCTCACGACCGGCTACCGTGCTGATTGAAAAAATCTCCGATGCCCTCGGCGGCATTTTCAAACCTTATCAAATCGTTCGAGTTGCGAAAGCTGAAGCGCAGGCCGATCGAGTCAAAGCTGAGGGTCAAATTGAGATTTCTGACCTTCAGCGGCGCGCATTTCATCGAATCGGTGAAGAACTCATGCCCATTTGTGGGGCCGCACCCGTAGAAGGATTCTTTAAGTTCATGCTTGATCACTGGAAGAATGAAGGTTGGATGACAGTATCAGAGTTAAGCGCTGACAATACTTCAGTAGGCGAAACAAGATAAGTTACGTGAGAATGGCTTCGATCACATCCAAAGCAAGATTTATTGACCAAGTCTCAATCGCCGATCTCTATCAATCCGTCCGCGCGCGCACGCTCGAAATCGTCGCGCCGCTCGAAATCGAAGACTATGTGATTCAAACGGCCGAGTTCATGTCGCCGCCGCGCTGGCACATCGGCCACACCTCCTGGTTCTTCGAGACGGTGCTGCAAAAGTTCCAGCCTGGATACCAACCCTACCGCGAAGATTTTCTTTTCTATTTCAATTCTTACTACGAAGGATTCGGCGCGCGCATCGAACGGCCGAAGCGGGGCACTCGTTCGCGACCAACTGTCGCTGAAACCAAAAAATATCGCGCGCACATCGACGAGCAAATGATGCGGTTCATCGAGACTGTTTCGTCACGCGATGATGCAGACGAGATTCTCTCGATCGTGCGGTTGGGGCTTGAACACGAGATGCAGCATCAGGAGTTGCTCGTTTACGACATCAAGCATCTGTTGTGTGATCAATTCGCTGCGCCGATGAAGGCCGCTCCGCGATCGATTGAACGCGTGAGCGGCATGGTTGAGATTGAGGGTGGGTTGTTTGAAGTCGGTTACAGCGCAGCCAGGGGCGAACCGCCGGCAGGGATGCCTGCGCTCCCTTTTGCCTGGGACAACGAGAAGCCGGCGCACAAGTTTTGGCTGGAAGATTTCTCGATCGATCGCGGGCCGGTGAGCGTCGGTGATTATCTCGAGTTCATCAACGACGGTGGGTATCAGAATTTTCGCTGGTGGCATTCGGCGGGTTGGGAAAAAGTGAACACCGAGGCTTGGCAGGCGCCGCTCTATTGGGAACAGCATCAGGGCGAATGGATGATTCGCGATTTTGCCGGAATGCATCGGGCTGTCGATAAAGCCGGCGAGCCCGTGTCTCACGTCAGCTTTCTCGAAGCTTCCGCCTATGCCAAGTGGGCCGGCAAACGTTTGCCGACAGAGGCTGAATGGGAAAAGGCAGCCACGTGGTCGCGCTCAGCGAATTCAAAGCAGGATTTCCCCTGGGGTGTTTCGCCGCCCGACGAATCGCACGCCAACCTTTTCGAAAATGGCTTGTGGTCGGTCGCGCCCATCGGATCATTTCCGGCAGGACAAACCACGAACGGCTGTCATCAGATGATTGGCGATGTGTGGGAATGGACCACGTCAGATTATGTGCCGTATCCGGGTTTCCAATCTGAGTTCGATGAATATAACGACAAGTGGTTTGTCGGACAGAAGGTCCTGCGCGGCGGATCATTCGCGACGCCGCGGATTCACATTCGATCGACCTATCGAAATTTTTTCTATCCTCACGAGCGTTGGATGATTTCCGGATTCAGGTGTGCGAAGTGAGGTGGCATAGACTTCAGTCTGTGATCTCGAAGCAGGTTCACAGACTGAAGTCTATGCTACTTCACAAGCTGACCAACAACTGTTCCGCGTCCTCGTCCCAACGCCAGGCAGCTTCCTGACCGTTTAAGTGAATGCCGCCGAGCCATTGATCGATACCGTTGGTCGCCACGAAGTCTTGTTCGCCGGCTAAGACTGCGGCGCCGTCCGCGGTGAGTTCGAACGACGATAACAGCATTTGCGCGGTGTCCTTTGACCAGTTGCCCGGGCTGTGCTGAATCAACAGCGGCCGGGAAACCTTCATCATCGTTTCGATGGCCAGATAGACTTGCGAATCGCCGAAACCGTAAACGCTCTCGCGGCGCGAAAAGGCGGGAAACAATGAACGGAACTTGTGGTACCCCTCAGGCACCAGGGCTAACGCGGCGTTTTCGACGCGTCCCAAACCGTTGCGCGTCGAAGGAAATCGTTCCAGGTGTTTTGTGAGCGCGGCCCGCAGGAACGGCAAGGCTGAGGTGTCGTCGCGCAGCAGCGAAATCATCGAACGCGCATCAGCAGCAGAATATGACTGCCAGGCGCGGACCGCGAGTTCCAACTGCGGTGTCGTGACTTTGGCGCGTGCGGGGAGGAGCGACCTCAACTGATCTTCGTTCAATTCACCGAGGCCGTGGAACGGGTGCGCACCGGGAAACTGATCGATGCAGACGAGGCTCAATTTTGTTTCTCGCAGCTCGCGGCCGGCGAACCAATTCAACAGATAGATCAAATGGACCTGGCAAAACAGATCGTGTTCGAACCAGAGGACCACCTCATCGTGTTCCGCAAACGTCGCCAACACGTCGTGCATCGCGCGAAGTTCGGTCGCACATTTGTCGAAGGGCACGCGGTAGGAATCAGCCAAATGCCGCGCGCGGATCTCGATGAAGTCTGGTTCGGAGATTTCCCCGGGAGCTGGGCCACAGACTAGCGCTTCTCGCCAAGCGACATGTTCGCCGGGAATTTGAGCCGCTCGCGCTGTGCCTGCTGTCGAGTCTCCATTATGAATGTGAAGCATGGAGCAGCTAACGCAGTTGCGATCAGGCGCATTCTAACATTGAAGCGCCGGCGAACGGCAAAGAAGGCCCGCGACTCTTGAAACGTAATTCCTGGGTGTAGTGAAAAAAGATTAACCACAGAGGACACAGAGAAAGATATAAGAGGGAAATAAGGGGCACTATCCTCTTTCGGTTTTCTCTGTGTCCTCAGTGGTTCATTCCTGCGCATGACAAATCGAGGTCGACGCGCCCGGGTTGACTACACGCCTGACCTACACCCTAACGCCGGACCAACCGATTAATTGGCTCTTTTTGTGGCGGATCGAATACAATCGCCACCGCTGAATCCGG
>Ga0207511_100205_pt1 | contig 11289 bp, 12 predicted proteins | sample NitcycUWRSCHO22C_FD_188265 | JGI IMG/M metagenome (GOLD analysis project Ga0207511, IMG submission 188265) | Soil microbial communities from Arlington Agricultural Research Station in Wisconsin, USA - Nitrogen cycling UWRJ-SCHO22-C (SPAdes) | ecosystem: Environmental > Terrestrial > Soil >... | reverse complement strand
CTTAATAACCGACCGCGCAAGACACTTGGCTTTAGAACACCAAACGAAGTATTTTTCAAACATCAACTCGTTGCACTTCCAAATTGAATTCGCGAATGATAAATGTCAAATGACAAATGGCAAATAATCTTTTCCGATCGCGCCCAGGCGAGCCTACTTCCCGCCGGTGATATCGCTGGCACTGAACTTCGGCGGTGTGGGTGCGTTCGTGAACGAAACGTACTGCATGCGTAAGTCTGCGAGAAGATTTTCCAGAGCTTGCGCTTCCTGCCGATCCAGGTTGCCTTTGGTCTTACGCTCCAGCATTCCCAGTACGTCGATCCAGTGTTTGCCGGTTTGCAGATCGACCCCCGTCTCTCCCGTTGCCGGATGCGGCATCATTCCCAAACTGGCCGCCGCATTCGAAGCCAGCGACATGACCAGACTGAGGAAGCTCGTCGGATCGTCGAGTGGATCGCCCTCATGACTCTGCGGTTCAGCCGGTCGCGCCGCCGCAGCGCGCGGCCGTTCAGCCGGCGCGGCCGGTTCGGGCGCCATCGCCGGCGCGGCGGCGTTTTCAACTTCCGCCGCTTTTGCGCGCTCCGCTTCCAGCTGTTCCTGCTCAGACAGTTCACGAGGAGTGCCGTCAGGATTGAACGGCCGGCGGTCGACTACTTTGAATGTGGGTTGTTCTTCACTCATAAGCTTGCACAGCAACGCGCTTCGTTTTCAAACATGAAGCACTGAGATGAATTGGAATTCGAACGTGGTGGATCTTAGCATCGCGTTCGATTTGATCGCAAAAGCAGGATTACCACAGAGGACACCGAGAAGAACAATTAGAGAAGGGGCCAGCGCTCCCTGGGTCAATTCTCTTCTCTGTGTCCTCGGTGGTTAATTCTGATTGAATGACCTGACTTGAAACTTGGAACCTGAAACTTGAAACTAGATCCATGCCGAAAACTTTTGCTGAGTTAGTTGAATTGATGGATCGACTGCGCGATCCGGGAGGCTGCCCGTGGGATCGTGAACAAACCTACGCCACGCTCGCGCCGATGCTTTTGGAAGAAGCCTACGAGGCGTTCGATGCGATGGAGGAAGCCCGTCTCGGACGTTTCGACAATCTGCGTGAAGAGCTGGGTGATTTGCTCTTTCAAATTACTTTCTTCGCGCGGGTGGCCAAAGAAAAGGGTGAATTCACGATCGACGATGTCATCACCCAGGTTCACGAAAAGATGGTGCGCCGGCATCCGCACGTTTTCGGCGACACGACCGCCGGAGATTCGGCGGAGGTACTCCGCAACTGGGAGGCCATCAAGGCAGAGGAGAAACGCGCGGCAGGTAAAGGCGCAGACACCCACGCTTCAATTCTGGACGGCGTCTCAACTAAAGCGCCGGCGTTAATGGAAGCACATCAAATCTCGACCAAGGTGGCCCGCGTTGGTTTCGATTGGAAGAACGTCGAAGAGATTTTCGCGAAGATGCATGAAGAGCTCGACGAATTGCGCGATGCGATTACGACACACGCCGAAACCAACGACGAAGCCGACCACGCGCATGTGCGCGAAGAGCTTGGCGATCTGCTTTTCGTGATCACTAACATCGCGCGGCGTCTGAATGTCGAGCCGGAAGCCGCTTTGAAATTAAGCAACCGCAAGTTCCGCCAGCGTTTTCGATTTATTGAAGATCGGCTGCGCGAACAGCAACGCAAGTTCGACGAGGTAACGATTGAGGATCTGGAAGCTCTCTGGCAGGAAGCGAAGCGTTGACGGAGCGCGGGCATCTCTGCCCGCATGAGCGGGCCGCAGCACGCTAAAAATCGTTCGCGCTTCGCGCTCATGCGGGCAGGGATGCCCGCGCTCCGTGGCGGCGCTCCGTGCCGGCGATCTCAAAGCTTGACGATCACGGATTCAACCTTCTCGCGTGGCGGCGGTGCAGGTGTCTTCTTCATACTACCTTCGGCGTTCATGGCCTGGCCGGCCGACACGATGCCGGACACGAGCAACTTGAATTCGTCTGCGTTCGTCGCATTATGGATGGCTTCTTCCAAACTGATGCGGCCCGCTTGCAGCAGCTGGAACAACGATTGGTCGAAGGTCTGCATACCATATTGCGATGCGCCGTTGGCGATCGCTTCGCGAATCAAATAGGTCTTCTCTTCATTGATGATGTAGTCGCGAATCAGTCCGGTCGAAACCAGGACTTCCACGGCCGGCACCCGTCCCGACCCTTTCGCCGCGCGCACGAGTCGCATCGAAATTACCGCCTTCAGGATTCCGGCGAGTTGAATGCGGACCGACTTTTGTTGATGCGACGGAAACGACGACACGATGCGCGTGATCGTTTCGGTGGCATCGAGCGTGTGCAGCGTCGACAGGACGAGATGGCCGGTTTCGGCCGCAGTGAGCGCAGTTTCGATGGTCTCCAGGTCGCGCATCTCGCCGACCAGGATCACGTCAGGGTCCTGACGCAACGCGCCGCGCAGTGCTTCAGCAAACGAGCGGGTGTCGACTTCAACCTCGCGTTGGGTGACGAATGCTTTCTTGTCGCGATGCAGAAACTCGATTGGATCTTCGATGGTGACGATGTGTCCCGAGCGCGTCGAGTTTATGCGATCGATCATCGCGGCCAGCGTCGTCGACTTTCCCGAACCGGTCGCGCCGGTCACCAGGATCAATCCGCGGCGTTCCTCGCAAACCCGATCGATGACCGGCGGCAAACCGAGTTGGCCCGCATTCTTTGTCTGGTCGGGAATGACGCGCAGGACGAGACTGACCGAGCCGCGCTGCTGAAAAATATTTGCCCGAAATCTGCCGAGACCGCTGACGCTGTACGCGATGTCAACTTCGGAATTCTCTTTCAGCTTTTGCTTCTGCCGGTTCGACATAATCGAAAACGCCATGTCGAGCGTATCGTCCGGCGACAGACGCGGCGCGTCCGCAATCGTGTGCAATTCACCGCCGATGCGCATCACCGGAAATGAGCCGACTTTCAAATGCAGGTCGGAAGCAAAATGGGCCGTAGCTGTAACTAATAGATCGTCAAGTTTGACTGGCATCGGGACAGGTAGCCTCGCAGTTTCCTAAAACATTTTTGAGGTTGGGCAAGAAATTGAAGGGTTGGCACTTCTTCGAAAGAGGCCGGAACCAAAACCATCATAGCGAGGCGCGCGAAGATGCGTCAACGAATTTGTACGGCAAGTTGTTAACTTGCGTGCGCAAATAAACAACCTAGGCTATGGAATTCGTCCGAATCCGCGCCAACTATTCTGGTTGTGCCAATTAATGTCAGGATCGTCGACGCCGATTTCGCGCCACCAGTCGGCGAATTCATCCCGGGAAATATAAAACGCAGTCGGCGCCACGAGGTGATCGAAGACGATCGTGTGTTGTTCGCGCCAGCCAAAGCCGGCGATCGATTTCAGATAGTCGTTGTAGAAAAGATGTCGCGCGATCGCGGTCCCGCGCGCTGAACGATTGAGCGGACCATAGACGGTCTTGGTGGCCAGAAAAATCATGGCGGCCGGAATCTTGGAAAGCTGTACCAGCAGCCGCGGGTTAATCCGCGACGTCACTCGCTCGCGCACTGGATTCACGAAACGCGTGATCCACTCGTTGTTCTCGGCCCCATAGATCCACGCCGACATGTGACCGCCGGGTTTCACTTTTGACACGAGCGACTTGAACCCACCGCGCGGATCCGGCAAGTGATGCAACACGCCGACAGAGAAGGCGTAGTCGAACGCGCGCGCAAACGGCAGCTTGAAAATATCTGTCTGCACAATGTGCGCATTCGGCAAGTGACGCGTCGCCGCGAAGGCCGTCTCGACGGCGTCGCTCAAATCGACGCCAATGACGTCGCGGGCGCCGAATTGCGCGGCGAGTTGTGTGTGACGCCCTTTGCCGCAACCGCCTTCGAGTACAATCTTGTCTTTAAAGAATTCGCGACTGACCGGAGCAATCCAACCGAGAAACTGATCTTCATAGCGGTCGTCGGCCTGAGTGAAGTGTTGCCATTGCCAACCGAAATTCGCCGCGGTCGCGGCCTTGTCTTCTGCGACTTCAGTCATTGCCGCGAAGCGTGGCACGCCGCGCACGATCGGCCACTCTTTTCCGCAGATGGAACAGTGAATGGTTCCCGAGATGATCTCTGCGCCTTCACGCTCTGTCTCGGAAAATTCGAGTGGCCGCGCGCAGTCCGGGCAGGATAAATATTTCTTGAGAGTTTCTTTCAAGCGTTGATTCTTAGCATTTTTTCCGCGACCGTGGCAAAAGTGAAACGGCGAAAATATCTTAAAGAATAACGAAAGTATGATATAGAGACTCTGCACCGTTACTCCCAGCCAGATTCGATGAGCAACGTTTCTTGTCGCCTATTGCAATCAGGATTTTCACGAGCGCTCAAGGCATCGATCGCCGGCTTGATAATGAGCGGCTTCGTGCTGGTGATCGGAGCGTCCAACGCCAGTGGCCAGACGCCGGCTCCGCCGCATTCAGCCACGCAGTTTTGGACCGAGCAATCGTTCGCGGCTCCGATCAACAAACGAATCGACATTGTCTTGTTGGGATATCTGCACCTGGGCCGCAAGTCTGAACGGCCCGTAGCGGAACACGCGGCCACCGGCCTCGGCGTTTCGTTCAAGGTGGGGAAATATCTCACCGTTTTTCCGTTCTACACACATTTCGAGAACCAGACGGCCGGGCCTGCGCGCAACAAGGAAGAACGGCTGACGATCGAAGCCACGCTCAAGTTCCCGCTCGGGAAAGTGACGTTAAGCGATCGAAACCGGTTTGAATATCGTTGGCGGACGCCGCCTCTCAATTTCATTCATTACCGCAATCGACTGCAGCTCGAACATCCTTTGAATGTTTGGAAACTCAACGGCTTCGTCGCGGACGAAATCTTTTATGACACGCACTTTGACGCCTGGATTCGCAATCGTGTCTACGCCGGCGTTTCAAAGAAAGTGAACGAGCATTTCACTTTTGAGCTGTACTACATGCGGCAGAACGATGGTCATTCGCGGCCTGGCGATCTCAACGTGATCGGCAACACCTTAAAGTTCCGGCTATAAGCGTCAGGGCGACTTTGTAAGCGTCGCAACCTTGCGTGTTATAGTGCGCATCTTCCAACGGGTACTGAAAACTCCCTCGCCCTTTGGGAGAGGGCTGGGGTGAGGGCCTACGGTCAGACAAAAGAAGTACTCGCTTAGTTCTGGACCACGTAGACCCTCACCCTTACCCTCTCCCAAAGGTAGAGGGAACCAAAACAATGATCGACGAGCAATCAAATCAGCGCATCCAATGGGCCAAGGTCATCGACCACACGCGCTGCATCGGGTGTCATGCGTGCACGACCGCCTGCAAATCTGAAAATGTCGTACCCATCGGCGTCACGCGCACCTATGTCAAGCACGTCGACGTGGGCGTCTTCCCGCAAACACGTCGCGCGCACCAGGTCACCCGTTGTAATCAATGTGCCCATGCGCCGTGCGTTGCGGCTTGCCCCACCGCGGCCATGTTCAAACGCGCGGACGGTATAGTCGATTTCGATAAATCGATCTGCATCGGGTGCAAAGCGTGCATGGCTGCTTGTCCCTACGACGCCATCTTCATCAATCCTGAAGATCATTCGGCCGAGAAATGCAATTTCTGCGCGCATCGCATCGACGTCGGCCTCGAGCCGGCGTGCGTGGTCGTCTGTCCCACGCAGGCGATTTTGATTGGCGACATGAATGATCAATCGTCCTACGTGGCGCAAATCGTAAATCGTCAACCGGTCAACGTGCGCCGCCCGGAAAAAGAGACGCTGCCGAAACTTTTCTACAAAGGCGCGCACCAGGCGACGCTCGATCCGCTGGCGGCGCGGCGGCCGGAAGCCGGCCTCTTCATGTGGAGCGAGCAGCGTGAATCGAACGAACACGTCGTTTCAGGCAATCCGACTTACAACAACACCTCGGCGGCCGCGCTTTTGACTTATGACGTCGCGCATTCAATTCCCTGGGACTGGCGCGTCAGTCTGTACACGTGGACCAAAGGCATTGCGAGTGGCGTTTATCTGGTGGCGGCCCTCCTGGTTTTGTTTGGCTTCATGGGCCTGGGCGATTCGCTGTGGGTATCGGTGGCGCCGGTTGTGTCAGCGGCCTTCCTCGGCATCACCGGCGGACTTTTAATTTGGGACCTCGAGCACCCGGGCCGTTTCTTTATGATCTTCACGCGCTCGCAATGGCGGAGCTGGCTGGTGAAAGGCGCCTATGTCATCGCGGCCTATTCGTTGGTCCTGGGTATCCATCTATTTCTGCTGGTAATAGCCAACAGTAAACCGGATCTGACTTTTTCATTCTTACGCTGGTTGGTGTTTCCGGGAATCATCCTGTCAGCGCTGACGGCCGTTTATACCGCTTACCTGTTTGCGCAAGCGAAGGCTCGCGACCTTTGGCAGAGTCCTTTGCTGCCGCCGCATCTTCTGACCCAGGCACTGCTGCTCGGATCAGCGGTCCTTCTACCGTTCGCGGTGTGGAATGGATCGTTCAACGAGCCAGTCGGTTATTTGTCCGTTCCGCGGCCCGGATTCCCTCTGCTCTGGATTCTGGCTATCGCGACGTTGCTGCATCTTTTGATGTTGGCGGGTGAACTGTCGCTGACGCACGCGACCGCGCATACGCGGGCTGCGATCTGGGAAATGACGCGCGGGCGTTATCGATCTTTTTTCTGGGCTGGAATTATCCTGAGCGCGCTCGGTGGCGTGCTGCCAGTCATCGTGTTGGCGGGCCAGCTTCCCATCATGGAAGGAGTGCCGGTTATCGCGCCGACGGTTGCGGCCGGCGCCACGCCGTTAGCGCTGGCCGGGCTCGCGCTTTACGAACACGCTTATGTCCAGGCGGGACAATCGGTGCCGCTGGCCTAAGGCTCGCCGTGCGACAAAGCGCCTTGTGACACGATGTTCAATTTGTAGATTGGAATTGATCTGCTTCGTTTTCTATAAACCAGAAAGGACCAACAAATGTTCCCCAGATACTTCAGCAGTCACGTTGCTTTGGTTCTGCTCATCGCTGCGATTTGGGCTTGCGGTAGCAGCAATACCGACACCGCCGATACCGATAAGGCAAACAAGCTCGTCAACGAAGGCAACGCAGCCGTGGACCAGGTCAAGAAATTCTTTGAAGACGCCGATGGCAAGAAGGACCAGATGATGCACATGGACCGCCGGCGTGTCGCGGAAGCACGCGTGCGGGCCGCCGAAGCCATCGCCGCCTATGACAAGGCCGCAGAAAAATGCAAAGAGGCCGCGTCGAAGTACGATGAGGCGAGCCGTCTTCAGGTCAACGACAAATTCAAGCAGTACCTGATCGTGAAGACGAAGGAATTCAACAAACGTGGCGAGCTGATGGAAGCCGCGAAGGGCACGCCGCAGGCCTTAATCGAGAGCACGAACTGGTCCAGCTTCGCTATCCGCGCCAATTCGAATCAGTCCAAGATCGAACAACTTATGAAAGAAGCGAACGACCTGGCCGCGCAGGCGGACAAGATACAGAAAGACAACCCCGACATCTTTAAGAAGACCTAAAGTAGATTCAACGCCACCGGCGTCAGCGTACCAACTTCAGTTGGGCTTTCTTGAGTTCTCGAGGAACTGCCCGACTAAAGTCGGTACTCTGACACCCGTAATAGGACTGGGGGGATCTAAATCATGAGGCGTGCACTAGATCTGAAAGTTGTAGCTATCGTTCTGGTTATTTGCGGCGGATCTATTTTCTTGATACGCGCCTCGGTTGAATTTATGCCGGCTATCCGCATCCCGGCGGCCCAAGCGACCCCGACACCTTGTGCGACTCCAAACCCCGTAGCGAGATTTGCCAGCAACCCGGCTGTGGTTGAGGTGGACACCCTCCAGGACATCTTTGCGGTTGGTGACCCGCATGCCGATCCAGACCGGCTGGCGAACGTGTTGGTGCAAGCAGGCATTATTGGCAGCGTGCCCAAAACCCCCAGCGCTGTGAGCTGGACCGCCGGCCAATCAGTGGTGGTCATTACCGGCGATATGATCGATAAAGGACCTGACTCATTGGGAGTGATCGCGCTGCTCCGAGCGCTGCAAACAGCCGCGGCTGCTCAGCGCGGTCAGGTGATCATAACGATGGGAAATCACGAGGCGGAGTTCCTGGCAGAACCGCACGGAAAGAAAACCAGCGAGTTCCAGGCTGAACTAAAGAAGGCCGGATTGAAACGCAATGAGGTCGCGAGTTGCCAGGGTGACTTAGGCACTTTCCTTTGCGGATTACCCATCGCAGCGCGGGTCAATGATTGGTTCTTCAGTCACGCAGGAAATACCAATGGTCAATCGATCGCGGGACTCAACGCGGCTATCGCCAGCGGTATCTGCCAAAGCGGATTCGCGACCCCGCAGCTCCAGGGCAATAACTCGATTCTCGAAGCGCGTCTGAATAGCAAGGGACCTAACGATTTGCCCTGGTTCGACAACGGCAGTAAGACCAATAATCCGCAGACACTTCTCCAAAGCTACGTAACCGCGCTCGGAGGAGTAAATCACCTGATTCAAGGTCATCAACCTGGTAAGGTAAAGTTCCCAGACGGAGTGAAGCGAAATGAGTACGATCTGTTCCAACGATATGGGTTGCTGTTCCTGAACGACGGCGGCATGAGTGTGGGAATTAGCGGCAACCAGAGCATTGGCGGCGCCCTGCACATCACGCGCAGCGGCAATCAGGGAGCGATCGTTCAGACGGTGACGGCGATTTGCGCCGGCGGACAAACCACGGTGCTCTGGGATAGCCAGACGAATCAAACAGGTCCCGTTGCCCTGCAATGTCCCAGTCCCACTCCGACGCCAAAACCCGATAAGAAGAAGTGATTCTGAAACCGGCTCGAATACCGCGATACTGGTTGTGCGCATGGAATGGTTCAAACGCAAATTCGCCCTCGACTTGCCGCTTGAGATGTATCCGAACATCGTCGAGCGCCTGCGCGGCACGCCGGCAAGACTTGAAGAATTAACGCGCGGATTGTCTTCGGAGATGTTGACGCGCCGCGATGGCGACAAATGGTCAATCCAGGAGCAGGCTGGCCATCTGAGGGACTTGGAAGAGTTGGGCATGAAGCGGCTCGATGATTTCGAAGCTGGACGCGAGACGCTGTTTGCGGCGGACCTGGCAAATCGCAAAACGCACGAAGCGAATCACAACGCCAACTCGATCGAAAACATACTCGGGCAGTTTCGCACAGAGCGAATGGAGTTCGTCGCGCGGCTGGATTCATACGATGAAGCTTTGGTGCAACGCACCGCCCTGCATCCGCGTTTGAACACGCCGATGCGCGTCATCGATCTCGCGTTCTTCATCGCAGAACATGACGATCATCACCTAGCGCGGATCTCGGAGTTGAAACGATTGTTCGGCGGTTAAAGAACTAACTTCTTGCAAGACTCCTCGCTACTTCAAGAAAAGGGACGCATGTTAGACTGACGCCATGGAAACCATTCAAGTGACGATCGAGGATTCGCTATTAGCGGACGTGCAGAAAGCAACTAATGCTTTAAAGATCACGCCATCGGATTTCATCAAAGTCGCTTTGGAAAGGGCTGTGCAACAACGTGAAATAATCGCCAAAGAACGACAGCATGCCGAAGCATATGCGAAGCAACCGCAGCGACCAGAAGAAATCGTGGAATGGCAGGATGAGCAATACTGGGACGAGTAATGAAACAGGGCGATGTTTATTGGTATACCTTTCGCGCTCCCGATAAACGGCGTCCGGTCTTGGTCCTAACTCGCAACTCTGCAATACCCTATCTCACTGGAATCACCGTAGCCCAAATCACGACGACTATCCGGGGAATGGCTTCTGAAGTAGTCCTTACTCCTGGAGAGGATGGCGTGTTCGCTGAATGTGTCGTTAATGCCGACAACATTCAAACTATTCAAAAGTCAGAGCTCGGGGAGTTGATTACGGAGCTATCACGTGAACGAATGCGCGAGGTGCGTCTGGCAATTGAGTTCGCTTTGGGATTAGATGCGTTGGTGCGAATTTAGTCGCGCTTAGAAACCCAAATGCAGTAGAGCCAATGGACAAGAGTTTACAGACCGCCGCAGAGATTCGTCAGCAGTTAAGCGACCGCGATCATAGCGACAGCACCGAATTACACTTTGAAGAGATTCTCAGCACCGCGCTGGCGCTTCCACCAGAACAGAGAGCGAGCCTCGCTCGCCGGTTGCGTCAAACGCTCGCCATATTTTGAACCGCTTCCGTTGACGAGGGTTAATTGAAAACCGCCGACTGGATGAACAACAAACAAAGATGACAGATACCACTTATCCCGGCCCATCCCGCATCCATCTCTCCGCGTTTCCGCCCAAGGAACGCTGGGATGATTGGACTGAACTTGATTCGCAGGCCTGGCCGGAACGCAAGGAGCGGCATTATCAGCTCGTGCCGACGACTTGCTTCAATTGCGAGTCGGCGTGTGGGCTGCTGGCCTACATCGACAAAGAGACCGGGCAGATTCAGAAGTTTGAAGGCAATCCGGAGAACCCGGGCAGCCGCGGCCGCAATTGCGCGAAAGGACCGGCCACGCTCAATCAGGTTACCGATCCTGATCGGATTCTTTATCCGCTCAAGCGAGTCGGCCGGCGCGGCGAAGGCAACTGGGAGCGCGTTACCTGGGACCAGGTGCTCGACGATCTCGCTGCGCGAATTCGCCGGTGCATTGTTGAAGATCGGAAGAGCGAGATCATGTATCACGTCGGCCGTCCCGGCGAAGATGGATTTACCGAACGGATTCTGGCGGCCTGGGGCGTCGACGGGCACAACTCGCACACCAACATTTGTTCATCGGGCGCGCGCGAAGGTTATCAATTGTGGATGGGTCTCGATCGACCAAGTCCCGATCACGCGAATGCGAAAGTCATTCTGCTGATCAGCGCCCACCTCGAGTCAGGCCATTACTTCAATCCGCATGCGCAGCGCATTATCGATGGCAAGACCAACGGCGCGAAGTTGATCGTGATGGACACGCGTCTGTCGAACACCGCGACGCATGCCGATTACTACATTGCGCCGTATCCCGGATCGGAAGCCGCGATCCTGCTGGCGATTGCGAATTATCTGATTCAAAACAATCTCTACAATCGCGAGTTCGTGCGCAAGTGGTGGAACTGGTCTGAATACATGGGAGTCAGGAGTCAGGAGCCGGGAGTCAGGAGTCCGGAGTCCGGAGACGGGGGTCGGGAGTCAGCGAACGCTCGGGGCGATGAGGTCAGTACCGGGAGCGGTAGCGACCGGGTCACCTTCGAGG
>Ga0207511_100204_pt1 | contig 11399 bp, 11 predicted proteins | sample NitcycUWRSCHO22C_FD_188265 | JGI IMG/M metagenome (GOLD analysis project Ga0207511, IMG submission 188265) | Soil microbial communities from Arlington Agricultural Research Station in Wisconsin, USA - Nitrogen cycling UWRJ-SCHO22-C (SPAdes) | ecosystem: Environmental > Terrestrial > Soil >... | reverse complement strand
CACGGCGGAAGTTTCTTTCAGCATCTTGATGAACGCGCGCACGTCATCAAGATTGGAAAGCGCGCCGTGTCCCGGAATCACCTTCACGTCGGCCGGCAGCATCGTGATGGCTTTTTCCATGGCGGCGATCATTCCCTGAACGCTGCCGCCACTCGCAACGTCGATGAAGGGAAATCCGTAGCGCACAAAGTCATCGCCCATGTGCACCACGTTGTTCTTCGGAAAGAAAATGACCGCGTCGCCGTCGGTATGCCCGGCGGGGAAATGCAAGGCCCGGATGTCTTCGCCGTTAAGATGAACAGTCACGTCGTTTTCAAACGTGATGATGGGCAGCGCCGCTTTGGAGGCGGGTTTGTTCTCCATCTTGACTGAGCCGCCGTTGCCTGCGGTGCCTCCGCTTTCCAGACGCTTACGCACATTGTCCTGGGCGATCACGGTCGAGCCCGCAACGCTGAACGGTTCGTTTCCACCGGTGTGATCCCCGTGATAGTGCGTATTGATGATGAAGCGCACCGGTTTGTTGGCGATGCCCTTGAGCGCGGCCTGGATCTTTTCCGCCAGCGGCGCAAACTGATCGTCGACGATCACGATGCCATCTTCACCAATGGAAGCTGCGATGTTGCCGCCGGCGCCTTCCAGCATATAGATATTGCCGGACACCTTTGTGACTTTGATTTCAACTTTTGAGAAATCGGTTTGCGCAAACGCTCCGCTCGTCATCACGAAAACTGCGAACATTGCCCCCGCAATCGTCATCCATCGCAGATGTTTTTGTTTGCCCATGTCTCCTCCATTGTCAGCCAGGGTCACTTGCCGGCCTCTCGCCTTTCGCTCGGTGCTTCAGCCGCATCGCGATCCTCACGCTCCGAACTGTTTCAGATGATGGTTCGCGTGCTTGTACGTTACCACGCCCCATTCTTTCCAGGTCATTGGACCAAAGAGCGGATGCGCCGGACCAACTCCTTCACTCGGTCCGGTGCCGATGCGTTCGAGCATCTCGAGCAGCGCCGCGCGTTCAGTCTCAAATGATGAGCCATCGGCAGGCTTTAATTCGGCGGCAGTCGGCGCGCCTTTCGGAAACGGCAGCACATAGAGGATGAGGTGCTTGAGCGGAAACGTTTGAAACACGCGTTTATTGGACGAAGCCACCGGCAGCTCGCCCAGGGTCATGCGCGCCGACAGATTAAGATGTTGCAGCATTCCGATCACATCCAGCGTGCCCCACTTTCGTGTGGACAAAGCAGATAGTGAACCCAACCTGCTGACGATTTCGGCTCGATCACTTTCCTTCAGGATTGAACCCATAGATACCTCCTCTATATTCGGGCACGATTAGCGGACTACGCGGACGACGGCGCCGAGAGCGCGCTGATGGTGACGTAGTATCCGTCCGGGTCGCGCAGTGAGAACTCCATCGTTTTCGTGTTCGGGTTCAGGTGCGGCTCTTCTTCCAGCCGCTTCACCAGAACGCGCGCTCGCTGCAAGGCCATATCATAATCGTCAACGCGGAAGAACAATAACAGCCCGTTGCCCGGTGACGCTTTGGCGGGACTTTCCAACGGAGGATGATCGTGCGCGCCCCACTCGTGCAGACAGAGCAGCACCGTGCCGTCCGCATCCACGAGCTGACCAAAGTAGTCATGCGCCGGACGCGTTTCGGGTTGGCCAAAGAGCGATTGGTACCATTTGAAGCTGGCCGCCACGTCAACCACCCCGATGATTGTCCACGTACGTTTCATCAGATCTTTCTCATTTCAATAAAGCGTGTTCGGACGTCGCTCGCCCAGGACATGGTAATTCTTTTCATCAATCGCTGACTGGACCGTGCTGCGAACCGGATACAGAGACACCCGCGGAAGATTGTAAAGCGCCAGGCCCACATGAAAAACGATGCCGCAGGCGAGAAAGGCCCTGGCTAAACGCTGCCAACGAGTGCTCTGCCACAATCGGTCCCAACAATAGAGACTGTAAATCATCGGAATCGGGAACGTGATGTACAGGTGATTTGTCTGCGGCGGCTTGATCGAAAAAAGAAAGGCCACATAAATCAAACCGATGTTGAGCAGCAACAGATATTTTACGGCGCGCCAATCACTGTGGACAGAGTCTCGCCTGAACCAGAAAACGACCAGGCCGATGCCTTGCATGACACTGACCAGTGCGAGGAACACGATGAACGGGATCAGCCATGGCTCTGCTTTTAGAAACGCGATCCGAGCAGCGGTGTGACCGCCGATGAAGCTGGTGATATCAAAGACGGCAAAGGACAGAGAGCGTTTTAAAATTCCGGCAATCGCAGATAAGTTACTTGGGTTGAAGGTTACCGCCGAACCCGTACCGCCCCCGCCGCGAGCGAACCCGTACTTCAGATAAGTCGGCAGTAGTAGTGATCCCGTTACAAATGATCCGGCGATAAAACACGCAAGCGTCTTCAACAGAATCCGTCGGCCCGCTCTCAATTGATAATAAAAAGCAGCCAACACATAGGGCACGAGGATCGTCCACGACAGGTGCACTTGCATGGCCCAAAACAATGAGAATCCCATCATCGAACTGGCCAGCCGCGCGTCGATGAGATTCCTACGCGTGAAAGGATAGAGCTCAAGCGCGCCGACGAAGAAGACGATGCCGGCTGCCAGCAGATAAGAAGGATTATAAATGTTGGTTGAGAGGTTCAGCGTCCACGGACAAGTGAGCAACCAGATCCAAATGAACCAGCGCGGCGACCCGGGCAAACGCTTACAGCAGTACCAGGCCAGCAGGCAGATGCTTAAAAATGAAATGAGATTGAGGAGAACGTAAGGCGCTTCGGCGACCGGCAACACATACAGCGGCAACCCGACCAGAAGTCCCTGCAGCGCACCCGGAATCTGAATCACGCCCCATACAACATCAGGCCCAAAGTAGGGCCACATACCTGTCGTATAGAACTTGAGACCGAGCAGATAAATCTGGATTACGTCAGCATCCTGGAATGGTCCGCATAAGCCGAAGCCCAGACGGAAGGCGAATGCCAGAGCCAGAAACGCAAAGATTGCATATCGTCGCTGGTGAATGCGCACGGCGGACACTTATATCAAAACACAACGTGAAGCGCTGCTCGGAAAACGCTCCCACTTTTTCGAGTGCACGATTTGTTTGGTTGCCTGGCGCTAACGACGCAACGTCAAAGTGTTTGATTCGACCTTACCTAGCCAGAAGTTCATGAGCGCGACTCCGCCCATGTCCAAGTTGACCTGAGTCGCTGATGTGCCTTCAAACTGGGCGGTCAAACGGTTTTCGCCGGAAAGTAGCGGAATGGAAAACTCCTTTGTCTCCTGACACCAGAATTGATCGAGCCTGAGTTGAAGTGTGTAGGTCGAGCCTACCCGCAGCGGCACGAGGTAATGGTCGACTCGACCGGCGATGAAGCCATACTTGAGGTCGCCGAATTTGAAGACCCGGGTCTTGCCCATGGCGTCGGTGAACTTGATCCCGACGCGGTCGGGCAGTTGCACTTTCCCGTTCGCCAGCATTATTCCGAGATTCAGAGTGATGTCATGATCGCCGACGTTGCCCAATGTGAGTTGAAGATTTGAGCCCGATGCGGCGAGACATATTTGCAGACCATCAACCGCGGCACCACAGTCGTTGTTTTCGACTGGCGGCATCGCGGCCGCCGAAATCGAAAACATCAATACGAGCACGGTTACGATGAGCGCCGCTCTGATCATAAAAACAGAAAGTCGCAAACCGGTTGGTTGACGAGCCGCATCCGACGATTCGCTCAGCGGCGCGATTGGGTTCGGCGAGCGGATTCCTATAATCCGCCCGACGTTTGGTCTGGCCCGCGCTCTGAAGCCGCTTCCGGCGACGGGACGTTGACCCAGGAGAGCACGCACTGATCTCCCGCCTCGAGCCACTCCACGCGAAACACCGAGTACAGGTCCGTGCTGTTGTTACGAGTGTGGACCACGTACATGTGCCCCTGCACTGCCGGCACCGATCCGGCCCGCGCCCCCTGCGGCAGCGCTGAGACGACGGGCACCGCTCGCAGACCACCCCACGTCAACTCGCCAAGGTCCACGATCCGGCCCCGGTCCTCTTGTGACATGCCGACCGAGAAGCCTCCGTCGCCGTTGTCGAAGAGCAGGTCCCATTGGTTGCGCGTCAGCTTCAGGCCCGGGTCGTCGCGTATCCCGTACTTGAAGCTGAAGGTCGCCTTCATGTAATCGTCATACTTGCGCCGCGAGTAGAGGGTGACCTCCTGCGGCGGCGCGAATGCGCCCAGATGTGCGACCGAGCCGGGATCGGTGGTCGCCGGTTTCCATTTCCCATCTGAGTACAGGAGCACGTGCTTGCCGTCAAAGGTCGTAGCCTTGATCGGCTCCTGGGCCGCGACGGCCATCGGCGCCAGAGCGCCAAGCGCGCCCAGCATCATAAGAATCCAAATACGTCTCATTGTTACTCCTTCATCGCAAAGGGCCGAACGTCTGAGTTGAACGGGCCCACACTCGCCATGATAGAACCGGATTAGTTTGATGAGAAGCTCGCTGCTAACGATGGCTCCGGTCCAACGATTGTTAGCTGCGTCAAGAATGTCGTTCGTGAACACACAACGTGAGGTCGATGAGTTTTTCGGTCCGGTCCAACCGCACCATCACATCGCGCATGGTCAAGGGATAAAGTTTCCTCAGTCTGTTTAGCGAAACGAGAGTCCTGGCCAGGTCCCTCTGACTAAACAAGTCCCCCTCTCGCAGCACGACCCGGCGACGCAAGTCGTCGTCGCAAATAGTTTCGTTGCCGATGAACTCGACCCGCCGAAGAGTGTACCGCTGGTCAATGGCCTCACGGAGCGACGGAGTTTGTGCGGCCGTAGTTTGCCCGCATGTCTCTCGCGCTCGGTTTTGCGCCGATGCGCACCATGGCAGGTTCAGTGTCGCGAATAAGAGAACCACGATAATCATAACGTGTGACATCCGAACCGCATTATGTAACAAAGCGAAGCCAGCTAACGGCGGAGTTAGCGCCACGGCGCGATCCATTTCAAGCATCGCCGAACCGGTCATGATACGAAACACTCTCCCGCCGCTCGCGGCCAACCATTTGTTATGCCCGATTAGCGTGACGATTCAAGCCATTTCCCGAGTTCATCGCACTTTTTCTTGGTCTTATCCCCAACGAGTCGCGCGTCGCCGCAGAAGGAGTTGATCTCAGCCTTCTTAGGTTGCGTAATTTGTTTGCTCAAGTTCTTTAAGGTGACAACCGTGTTGTAGATACCATTGTCATTATCCATGTTCCCGCGCGCATACTTGACGAGATCATCAACAATCCCCGGCTCGTTTCCGAACTGCCCGATTATTTCATTGTAGGCACGAACACGTAAGGAGCCTTCCGGTGCAAAGAGCTGTTCAATCAAGGCCTGGTATGGAGATGCCTGAATCTGTTTGCCTTCCTGAGCAATTGTCTGGTTTCGATCTTCGGTAATAACCGAAAGTTTTGGAGCATTCTCTTTTAGCGAAAGGAGCGCGCGAACGTCTCCCTCCTTGAGGATGGTGTTATCGAGAGCAATGAGCAGTTTGTCCAGGTGCGAGTCGGCTTGAACGTAGAGCTTGCGATACTCGCGCATGGTCTCGCTCACTCCGAGCTTATGGTCGGCTGCTCCCGATTCAGCTTGCTTGGCGAACGCCTGATATATATCAAAGTCAAACCGCTCACGCTCTTCATGCCGTTTCTGAAAATCAATAAAGTAGAATGAGACCGCCGCAACCGTGAACAGTCCACATAACTTCAGCACCTCTACGGTATTTTTCAGCGTCTCCGGGGACGACTCGGCGCCGATTTGCCTATGGAAACGCAACGCGATTAGGCTGAGTACTGATGCGACGCCAACAATCCCGATAGCTATCCAGAGCTCATTCATCAGCTGTATCCTTCATCAGTGGCTTTGAAGCGCCCAGCGGCGGAGTTAAGGCGGCGGCGCGATTTCAATCAACCATCGTCTGGCCAGTCATGATTACAGAAGACCCGACCGCCGCTCGCGTCTAACCATTTGTCTTGCAGCAGCAGCGATGAGTCAGTGGTGTTCGATGTCCTGACCAAAGACGATGCCCACACCATTGACATCGGATAGACCAAACTCGCGAATCCCATACGGCTGGTCTGTGGGTGCCCTGGCAACGTCGGCCCCGCGATCGAGGATCTCTTTGTAGTAGGCATCAACGTCCTTCACCCATTGAAATAAGTGGACGCCTTTGGGACTCGCATCGTCTCTCACGAAATGGATCGCCGAGTTATCGCGCCAGACGACCGCGTATGATTGGTCGCCAAAGTCCCACACAAACCCGAGCACGTCTCGATAGAATGCCGCCGTGGCGACGACATCGGAGACATGCAATACGGGCGCACCTTGAACAAACTGCTTCGGATTGGACGAGGGTAGTTCTGGCATAGGCTACTCCTAACTCGATAGACGGCGCTATCAGTGACTGGTAACGCGCGGTACGTAGCATGATAAAAGCGAATCACTTTGATGAGAAGCCCGCGGGGCGGTCGCTACCGCTCGCCGTACTGACACGTGCGGCGAATGACAAATGAAAAATCTAATATGGAAAATGGCAAATCCCGTGTGCCGGTCAGTGGCGGATGGCACATCGTCAGACACGGAATTTTCCATATATCATTTTCCATTTGAGATTTTTCATTCGGACGGACGGGCGCAACTGATCCGGTCGCTACCGCTCGCGGTACTGACACGTCGATCGATCGCTACCGCGAAGCGGTGATGATGCGCTTAGCGTTCGCCGGCGCTGGCGGCTTGGCCGGAGTCTTCGCTTTCTTCGTCGAGATCTTCGATGCGGCGGCGGGGAAAGGGATCGGTCGCGCGGCGGCGCGGATTGGAATCAGTGCGGCGCTCGTCGCGCATCTGCGCGGTGAGTCCGCGGATGCCATGCTTATCGAGCAGGTGACGCAGCGAACGCACGGACATCTGTAACAACTCAGCGGCGTTCGTTTGATTGCCGTCGGTGCGCTTCAGGGCTTCGAGTACGTAGGTCTTTTCCAATTGATCGAGATGCGCGGTGAGATTAATTCCCTCCTGTGGCAATTGCAGATCGGAACTGACGCGCACGGCACTGTAATTGGTGATCTGTTCCGGCAGGCGCTCAGGCTGAATCATCTCGGTGCGTTCCAGCGCGACCGCTCGTTCGATCGTGTGTTCGAGTTCGCGCACATTGCCGGGCCATGAATACGCTTCGAGCAGGCGCATCGCCGGGCCACCGATGGTCATCTTCCTGCCCTGCTGTTCGCAGTACTTGGTGATAAAGTGCTCGGCGAGTTCCGAGATATCCTGGCCGCGTTCGCGCAAGGGCGGCAGCTCCATCGGAATAACTGAAATGCGATAGAAGAGGTCTTCGCGGAAGGAACCGTCTTTGGTCATGGCCGTCAGGTCGCGATTGGTGGCGGCAATGACGCGCGTGTTCACTTCCATCTCTTCATGCGCGCCGACGGGACGCACCTTGCGCTCCTGCAACACGCGCAGGAGTTTCACCTGCATGGCCGCGGACATCTCGCCGATTTCATCGAGAAAGATCGTGCCCGAATCGGCGGCTTCGAAGAGACCCTTGCGATTTGCGGTCGCGCCCGTGAATGAACCTTTGACGTAACCGAACAATTCGGACTCGAGCAGCGTTTCGGTGAACGCGCCGCAGTTGACTGAGACGAAGGGCTTCTGCGCGCGCGGGCTGAGGTCGTGAATGGCGCGCGCGACCAGTTCCTTGCCGGTGCCGGATTCGCCGGTAATCAGGACGGTTGATTGGACCGCCGCGACGGTCTCGATCATTTGATAGACGGACTGCATGCGATCAGAGCGGCCGATGATGTTACCCAGTTGGCCCTTCGCGCGCTGGCCTTTGATGAGGGCGTCGTTCTCGACTTGCAGCGCGGCTTTCTCGCGTTCGTCGGCGATCTTCTGCACGGCGCGCTGCACAATCACTTTGAGCAGCTCGTTATCGAAAGGTTTGTAGATGAAATTGAAAGCGCCGAGTTTGACGGCTTCGCGGGCGGTTTCTTCGTTGGCGAAGGCCGTCATCATGATGACTTCGGTTTCGGGACGAAGTTCCTTGGTGGCGCGCAGTAGATCGATGCCGCCCATATCCGGCATCCGCACGTCAGAGATGATCACGTCGACCGGTTGCTGCCGCTGCATCTCCATCGCGCGGCGCCCGTTTTCGGCGACGCGAATGGAATGTCCTTCACGTTGAAACAAGTGCGTCAGGAACTGACGCATGCTGAGCTCGTCGTCGACGATGAGAAGGTTGGCCATGTCAGAGCGAAGAATTATTTGAGATTTGATATTTGAGATTTCTCATTTGAAATTTGAGCGAGTTCGGGCCGTCTTCAAGCTAGTCGCAAAGATCTTACAGAGTTCGACATTCTCGGCAATAAGATCAGTAAGTAGTTCGGCCCTCAAAAGCTCACCCCGTTTTATCATTCGCAGCCAAATCAAAGTTTCATTGAGCTCCTTTACAACAACACGAAGCTTATGAGTAAAGTCGTTCGGACTCTCAGCGCCTCTCGCCTCGCCGTAATTCGGAGCGGGAGAAGTCCCGGAACGCAGAATCTGGCCTGCGATGTGACGACCGGCAGCAGTTTTCGGCAATTTGACTGAAAGTTTGATGACCCGCACCGCAAAATCAATCAGCCGTTCTTCCAGCAAGTCAGCCTGCGAGCGAATCTCTGCCGGTGCTGTGGCGACTCCTTGCGTCATATTTTCTGGCGGCTGGTAGTTACGCAAACTGCAAGTACCAAATGAGAAATATCAAATATCAAATATCAAATTAGTCTTCCCTAACTACTCTTCGGCAGCTCAATCGTAATCGTCGTCCCATGCTCAACTCGGCTGCGAACGTTGATTGTACCATTATGGTCGCGAATAATTTGATAGACGATGGAAAGACCCAGGCCGGTGCCGCCGGTGGTGGAAGTGAATGGTTCAAACAGATGCTCTACCTGCTCGGGTGACATACCGCAACCGTCGTCGGCGAAGGTTATGCGCAGGCGGCTGTCGTTGGCATCCTGCAACGAAGCGCGAAATGTGCCGCCGTCGGGCATTGACTTCATCGCGTTGCGGGCGATGTTCCAACAGACTTGTTTCAGCTGTTCCGGATCGCCGGAAACTATCACGGGCCGCTGCGGCAAATCCTCTTCGAGCTGATGGCCCTCGATTAACTCAGGGCTGTTTCGTAACAGCTTGAACGTCTCGCTGATCACGGCCCGGATGTCCACGTTCTTCAATTCAGCCGGACGCGGGCGAGCGTAGTTGAGATAGTCAGCTACGATCTTATTCAGGCGATCGGACTCGCGCATGATGATTTCCATCAACTGCGCTTGTTCGGTGTCGCCATCCATCTCAGCGCGCAGCATCTGAATTGACCCGCGCATCGCGGCCAGCGGATTTCTGATTTCATGCGCGATCGACGCGGCCATGCGGCCCACGGCAGCCATGCGATCCTGACGGCGTGAAGTTTCTTCGAGCGCGCGCACGTCAGTGAGATCCTGAAACGTGATGACCATGCCGCTGGTCTCGCCGGCCTCGGCAAACAGCGGCGCGATGGTGAAACCCAGGCGCAGGGCCAGGCCGTTCGGCGTCAGACAATCTGCCTGAAAGCGCGGGCTGAGTTTCCCTTCGGCGGCCGCCGTCATCGAATCGACAATCTGGCGCGACATGTCGCCGAAGAACATCGACGCGTCAAGGCCGCGCACCTCCGAGGGTTTGTAGCCGGTGATCTCTTCAGCCGCGGCGTTGAAGGTATAGATGCGGCCGTGCAGATCGGTTGTAATCACACCCGACCGGATCGATTCGACAATTCGTTCATGCAGCGCGCGCAGATCAGCCAGCGATCGAGTAGCGGCCGCCAACTCAACGTCAGACTTGGTTTGACTATGCGCGAGCTTCGCGGCCAGCAGGCCGACGACGAGAAATGAAATGTCGGACAGACCAACCGCCTGGATCGTATTGCCCAACGTTTCGGCGGCTGCGCCGGGCCGGGTGAATGCATACAGCGCGCAGGCATTGAACGCCGCCGCGCTGCCGATCGAGGTAATGAGGGCGCCGCGCGGTCCCAGAAACAGACTGGCGACCGAGATGATGACGATGTAGAGCGCGGCGTAAGGCGAGTTGACATAGCCCGTGTTCCAGACCAGCCACGTCGCCAGCAGAACGTCGAACAGGATTTGCAGACGGGCCTGAGCGAGAAAGTTCTCCCAAGTCACCCGCGCGATGCTGAAAAGTATAGTCAAAGCCGCGACGGTGATGATTATCGGCGCCAGGTTTGATTTGATGGCGCTGAATGCCTGGACGCTCGAGCGCCAGGCGATGGCAGATAGCAGCAGGAGGACAGCGGTCGCGGCGCGCCCGATAATCAAGCCCCAAAGCCTGCGCCCCAACGGCGTTTGCGTCGAAGCCTGGGCGCGCTCAATTGCCATGAAGAAAGCCTATCATAAATTTGGAGTGCGGCGGCCTCGAGGTCGCTTTGGATCGCTTCGCTTCCCGGTACCGCGGTTTGACCGTATCAATCCGATCCAAAGCGCCGTCGCCGTCCTGACAAGTCGGAACTCTGCCGGCGCACTCCAAATTGTCAAACCGCATCGCAGATGATAAGAAGTCGTGAGAACCTTTGCAGACCGTCTGAACTTGAACTTATGTACACCAGATTGTTCGCCGTTATCGGCTCATGCCTTTTACTGAATAGTTTCGCTTCGGCGCAGCGGCATACTCAACGCACACAGAATCGCCGCGGGCTGGTCGAGATGGAACATGCCTTCGCCAGGGCCGCTGCAACCAAAGGCACGCGCGACGCATTTCTCGAGTTCCTGGCCGATGACGGCGTCATCTTTCAACCTGGCGCAGTGAACGGCAAAAAGTTTTGGAGTGCACGACAGCCGCGCAAAGGTCTGTTGAGTTGGGAACCTGTCTTTGCCGACGTCTCGCGCGCCGGCGATCTCGGTTACACGACCGGTCCGTGGGAATTCCGTCCCAACGGTCCCGACGATCAGCCGGTAGCTTTTGGTCAATACTTCACCATTTGGAAGAAGCAGGCCGACGGCGGCTGGAAGGCAGTGCTTGATCGCGGAGTCGCAACCGAAAAGGCTTTTCCGCGACCATCATTGAGTTTTCCCAGCGACGAAGAAACCTGGGATGGAAAATCGAAATTGGACCTCGCGTCAGCCCGCGCAGATTTGCTAAAGCTGGAAGCAGAGTTCTCGAATGCTTCAGCGCTCAACGCCCGGACGGCTTTCGAATCACTTTTCGCGCCGGACGGAAGACTGTTACGACAAAACGCCGAGCCCGCGGTGGGCTGGTCAGCCGCTAACCGATTGATGCCCGAAGCGGGACGCGCGCTGACGTGGCAAGCTGCCAC
>Ga0207511_100203_pt1 | contig 11456 bp, 5 predicted proteins | sample NitcycUWRSCHO22C_FD_188265 | JGI IMG/M metagenome (GOLD analysis project Ga0207511, IMG submission 188265) | Soil microbial communities from Arlington Agricultural Research Station in Wisconsin, USA - Nitrogen cycling UWRJ-SCHO22-C (SPAdes) | ecosystem: Environmental > Terrestrial > Soil >... | reverse complement strand
AGATTTTGGCGGCGGCGGCTCCGGCGGCAGTTGGTGAAACTGTTCCGTTTCACATGATTAAGTTAAGCTACAAGGCAAAGGAGATTTTATGCGGAAGAGTGCTCTGATTGCAGTGATCGTTTTGGCGGTGCTTCTCGTCATCCTGTTGATGTGTGCGTTCGGCGGGGTTTCGAGCTACAACTCGCTGGTCACCAAGAAGCAGACCGTTGATGCGCAGTGGTCGGAGGTGCAAAACCAGATGCAGCGCCGCGCCGACCTGATTCCGAATATCGTCGGAACTGTGAAGGGGGTAGCCGGTTTGGAAGAGCGGGTGTTCACTAAAATCGCTGAAGCCCGATCTAATTTGCTGTCGACGATTCAAAATCCTAACAGCACCACTGAACAGAAAATTGCTGCCGATCAAAATCTTACCTCGGCGATGCGCGATGGTGGTCTGTTGGGAACTGGCGGGCGCTTTCTTTCGATCACCGAGAATTATCCGCAATTGAAATCAAACGAGAGCTTTCTCAAGTTGCAGGACGAACTCGCGGGGACTGAGAACCGTTTGGCCACCTCGCGACGCGACTACACCCAGGCCGCACAGGACTACAACACGACGCGCAGCCGATTTCCGATGGTGGTGTTCGCGGGCGTGATGGGCTTTCAACCGCAACCTTATTTCCAGGCAGACCAGGGAGCGCAACAAGCTCCGAAAGTGGACTTCAGCAAGTAGGTCGACGCTCGATGGCCGGTGCTATCAAATCAAAAACGCTCGCCCGCCTGGTCAGCGATCTGGAAGCGGCGCACGGCGAGAATCTCTTGTCCGTGACCCTCTACGGATCGACGGCCCGCGACGAAACGGACGCTGCGAGGCATGATGTGCTGATCGTTCTTGAGCGCATCCAGTTGGACGATTTGCGTCAAGCGGGAGACGCGGTCCGCAACTGGACGCGCGGCGGACAACCCATGCCGGTGTACTTTTCGCGTGAAGAACTCGAACGCGGCGCGGACGTATTTCCCATCGAGTTTCTGCAAATGGAGCAGGCGCGCAAGGTTTTGCACGGAACAGACCCGTTTGAATTCGTCGAAATCTCGCAGGCGAATCTGCGGCATCAGACCGAATACGAACTAAGGACCAAATGCCTCCAGCTTCGCCGCCTGTTTTTCTCGGCGACATCGCCTGAACAACTTACCAGGTTGATGATTGACAGCCTGGCGAGTTTCGCCGCCGTTTTCCGGGCCGTGCTGATCCTGCATGGCGCGTCACCTCCGGTCGGAAAACACGACGCCGTCCACGCAACTGCGCGCGTCCTGGGACTCGACGTCTCGCCATTCGATCAGATTTTCGCTTTATCTGAAAAGAAGAATCGCCTCACGAAAGCCGACGCCGAAGGACTGTTTGGGAATTATCTCGCCGAAATCCAAAAGGTGATAGATGCCGTCGATCAAATCGATCTGACGCAATGAACAGTTTGGAGTCGCAGGCATCGCCGCTGAAGACTTGAGCCACGGTCTCACGCCGTGGCTATTTAATGACGGTCCTTCCGATCTTGAGAGGCGACCCGGTCCAGCGCGTTCCCCGGACCGAGTCAAGATTGTCATTGCCGTTTAGGCCGCGGCTCATGGTCCAAAGCGGTGCCGATACTCATCCGAGCTAAGGAACGCCTTCACCATTTCCGAATCAATGTAATTGCCGTTGAATAGATTCAGCTTGTTCAGCCAGAAATCGTAGCCGAAAAAGTTTCCATCGGGCACGTCGTTTGGATTCCTTCTCAAGTAACCGAAGTATTCCATTTGCACAAAGCTGCGATTAGCCTCTCGCTGTTGGAAAGCCGCGTTCTGCGTGACGTCGAACAACGCGCGGCCACGGGCGCCCGCATCGGCTGCCGTTGTTGCGCCGCCGAATTCGGCGATCGCCGTGGCTCGCTCGCTCGACGTCGGCGTGATGCTCGCATGCAGATAAAGTTTGTCTACGTATTGAGTCGGTGAATCGGTTGTGGGATATAAGCCCACAAACTCCGCTCGCAAAACGAGGGCTCTCAAGAAGGCGTCGCGGTTATCAAGTAGCGTCTGTTGCCAATTGCCCTGCAAAACGATGACTCCGTTCGCAATGGCTTGCCGGTCGCGTTCGAATTCGACAAAAGCCGGCATGTTGTTGGTTGCCGGACGGTTGAGCGACGCCACATACATGTTGCGCACCAAATTCCCGGTCTGCTGAAACTCAATAGACAGGAAAAACGCCGCTGAGGTATTTATGCGCTTGACCTCGATGCATTGCGCCAGCGTCATACCTGCGGGACGGTGAGCCGGGTCGTTACATTCGTCGATATTATTTTTCCAGAATGCCAGGCCGGATGGGTCGGCTTCGCGGGCCAGAAAATCGCGGTACTGCTGGCGGACGAAAGCGTCCGTATCATCGTCGGCATTCGGCGCCGGGGCTGCCGAATCGTTAATGGTTACCGTCGCGCTCGCAGGAGAAGTCAAGACAGCGCCCGCTCCGGTCGGGTTGGACAAGTTCACGTTGAAAGTCTCAGGCCCTTCCGTGAAAGAGTCCTGGGTAATTGGAATCGTGAACGACCTTTGTGTTTGCGTCGCGGCAAACCTTAAAGTGCCCAACGTCAAACCAAAGTCGCAGCGCGATGCAGCGAGGCCGCTGTTCAAGGTGCTGCAAACAATAGATGCGCCCGTGTCGTCAGTCGTATAGTCCACCGTCACTGGAACTGAAAGGTCGCCCGTGCGATTAACCGTGACCGTGACGAAGCCGATATTCTCATTCACGTTGTAGTTCGATTGACTGAGACTGATGAATGCCTGGTTGTTGACAACTTGCCCGCCTGCAAGCGTGCCGGTACTTGTCAGGAAATTGGTATCACCGCTGTAATCGGCAGTGATCGTATGTGTGGCGGCGGTCAAAGAAGAAACCTGACACGTAGCTACACCGCTCAAGTTGAGTGCCTGCCCGCCGGCGTTCGTGCACGTTATCGCGCTGCCGTTGTCCTTGAACTGCGCCGTCCCGGTCGGAGTCCCGGTGCCTGCCGGCCCAGTAACTGTCGCCGTAAAGGTGACGCTCTGCGACAGGCCGGATGGGTTCAGCGAAGAAGCAACCGTGGTGGTCGAAGCCGCGCGAGCAATCGAGAAGCTTTGCGGGACATCGACTGCCGCATTGAAATTCGCATCGCCCACCTGCCTGGCGTTGATGGTGCAAGAGCCCGCGCCCGTCAGATGAACTGTGCTGCCGGTCACGGTGCATTGCCCTGATGCATTAAAGCTGACGGCTAGAGTGGACGATGCCGTCGCACTGACGGTGAAGTCAGTATTGCCAAACGTCTTGCCTGCCAGCGCGCCAAACGTGATCGTCTGATTCGCTTTCTGTGCGGTGACCGACTCGGTAACCTGAGTGGCGGCGTTGAAATTCCCGTCACCGGCTTGATCATACTTCACCGTGCACGTGCCGGTGCCGCTGGTCATGGTGAAAGTTGCGCCAACGTTCGTGCAGACACCGGCACTGCCGTACGCGACAGCCAGGCCCGAAGAAGATGTGGCCGCTACGGTAAAGTTCGAATTGAAAGTCGCACTCGCCGGGGCGTGCGTGTTGACAGTGATCGTCTGACTTGCTTTCTGCGCGGTGACAGACTCAGTCACCTGAGTAGCCCCGTTGAAGTTGCCGTCACCGGCCTGATCATATTTCACTGTGCACGTTCCGGTGCCGCTGGTCATCGTGAAAGTTGCGCCAACATTCGTGCAGACACCGGCACTCCCGTACGCGACAGCCAGGCCCGAAGAGGACGTGGCCGCTACGGTAAAGTTCGAATTGAAAGTCGCACTCGCAGGGGCATGCGTGTTGACCGTGATCGTCTGACTTGCTTTCTGCGCGGTGACAGACTCAATCACCTGAGTAGCCCCGTTGAAGTTGCCGTCACCGGCCTGATCATATTTCACTGTGCACGTTCCGGTGCCGCTGGTCATCGTGAAGGTTGCGCCAACATTCGTGCAGACACCGGCACTGCTGTACGCGACAGCCAGGCCCGAAGAAGAGGTGGCCGCTACGGTAAAGCTTGAATTGAAAGTCGCACTCGCCGGGGCATGTGTGTTGACAGTGATCGACTGACTTGCTTTCTGCGCGGTGACAGACTCAGTCACCTGAGTAGCCGCGTTGTAGTTGGTATTACCTCCCTGATCGTATTTCACTGTGCACGTTCCGGTGCCGCTGGTCATCGTGAAGGTCGCGCCAACGTTCGTGCAGACGCCGGCGCTGCTGTAGGCGACAGCCAGGCCGGACGACGACGTGGCCGCGACAGTAAAGCTCGAATTGAAAGTCGCGTTCGCCGGGGCATGCGTGTTGACTGTGATCGTTTGATTGGCCTGGCTAATCGTAATCGGTGTGCTGACCGTTTGATTGTCAACAGTCGCTGAGGCGCTGCCGTTGCCGGCCGACGTCGATGTAAAAGTAGCGGCAGCCTGGCCCGAGCTGAGCGTGCCCGAGGGCGGTGTCATGGTTCCCAGCGTAGCTCCGAAGCTAACCGGAGTGTCCGGGACGAAGATAGTGATCGACGGTACGGCGGCGTCGGAGTTGTGCGTCATGTCGGTCGTGATCGCGGACGTGCCGCCGAATCCGATCGTGCCGGGCGATGCGCTAATGCCAAGCAGCAGCCAGGGATTGAAGTCCACCGTTCCGAGGACGCCATCACAACCGGTATTGCCCGGACCCGCATTGCAACCCCACCAATTATTTTCTGCCGTGACTGTGCCGTCGACGTTGTTCAGGCCGGCAACGGTGTTGCCCACGATCCGATTGAAACTGAGTGTAGCCAGGCCCTGGCTTTGCACCAACACACCGGTGCCGCCATTCGTAATGGTGTTGCTCGTCAATTTCACCGGCTGGTTGCCGGTAAAGTTCGAGCCGGATATCCATTGAAAACCGATGTTCGCGCCGGTGACGGTGTTGTTTGCATAAGTCACCGTCGTCGTTGCCGACGAGTGCGAGGTCACGCGGAAGCCGCGCTGCAGGTTCGTGGCGGCGTTGTTCCCGGCCGCCTGGTTGATGAATTGATTGCCACTGACCGTGATGTTGCTGGTGTGCCCGTGCGCGTTTTCCCAGATGCCCAGAATGACCTGCGGATTGGTAGCATCCTGCGCATTCAGCACCCGCACGATGTTGTTCGTAATCTGCAAACCATCATAGACATTGCCGCCGCTGGTGTTGCTTTGCATGCCGACATCGGAAGCGAAATTACTCCCATCGCTGATGCCGTCGCCCTGGATCTCGATCGTGTTGCCATTGATGACGATGTTCGTACCGAATGAGTAGTGAATGCCGATATTCTGGTTGACATCTGCCGGGGCCACCGTCGCATTCAAATCGCGAGCAATGCGGATGTGATTGTTCGTGATATGGGTATTGTTGAAAGCATCGCTCCCGCCCGCGCCTGAAAACATTCCGATACTGAGATCGAAATCAAAGATGTTGAGTTTGGAAATCGTCCAGTTTTGATTATCGCCACCATCGAAGACAAACACGCCTTCGAGATTTATCGCGGCCAAATCTCCGGGTCCCTGGATCGTCGCATCACCCAGATTGTTGGCAGTCAATGTCACATTGTTTAGATTAGCTGGGACCAGAATCTCGTAATCGTCTGCATTTGAAGCTATGCCGTCGCTTCCTTTCGCCCAACTCGCGGCTGCGTTGGCCTCGCTCCAGTTGAACGTGCCGTTGAGTGTTATCGTCTGACCGGCAACGGCTGCCTGGATCGCATTATTGATGCGCGTGTAGTCATTGTCTGCGACGCTCGGTGTGATCGCTGGTGTAACCGTCACCGGCGCGGGAATCACCGTGATTGGCACGTTGAGGTTTTGATTATCAACGGTCACCGTGACGACGGAAGAGTTATTGTTCGTCGAAGTAAAGGTTGAACTGGCTGCGCCGGCAGACACAGTCCCGCTGGGCGGGGACATCGTGCCGTTGGTCGCGCTAAAACTAATTGGCAAGTTCGGGAGAGCGGTTCCGGGAACGGCCCCGTCTGAATTCTTCGTCATGTCGGCCGCGACGTTCGACGTGCTGCCGGCGTTAATAGAATTCGGCGTAGCCGAGGCTGCCACCACAAACCACGGATTGAAGTCCGCCGCGGTGCCGCTGACTGCGCCGCAGCCCGCATTGGCGGGACCGGCGTTACATCCCCACCAGTTATTCTCGAAATTCACCGCCTGATTCTGCGCGTTACTAATCGCAGTCGTGGTGGCGACGATCCGATTGAAGTGCGCCGTCATTTGCGGCACGAAAGCATCTGCCCCGGTTTCATCGATCAGCTGCAGACCTATGCCTGCGCCCGTGATTGTGTTGCCCGTGAGCGTACCGGTTGAGTTGCCGGCGTTGCCGTTGAATGAGATGGCAATGACGCCGACGTTCATCGGCCCGGAGAGCGTGTTGCCGGTCACGGTCGCGTCGCCTTGGTCGAGAAAGATGCCGTTGAAGCGATTACCCACCAACGTGTTTCCGCTGATGGTGGTGTTCGGATCGTTGTTGTAGACACCCGTATCATTAGTCGAAATCGTATTGTTATTAATCTGAATGACGCCGCTCGTGGAGAAGATCAGCACACCCGTGCCAAACGATTGCGTCACCGGATCGGGGCCGCACGAGGTGTTGCTGCATTGGTTGCCGGTAATGGTGTTGCCGCTGATGGTCGCCGCGGCGGAACGAGAGATCTGAATAGCATTCTCAGCAGTGTTCGCGAGACCCAGGCCGGTGAGGACGTTGTTCGTGATCGTTCCTGAAGATCCTGTGCCGTCAACGATGACCGCGCTCTTCTGATATCCCGTAATGGTGGAGTTATTCACCGTGACGGTAGCTGTCTGTCCCAGCGCCTGAGACCCTGCGCGAATGGCAATGCCATCCTGACAACCAGCCAGCGCCGGATTTTGCAGCCGAATGTCGGTGACGGCTGCATCATGAAGATTGAGAATCGCACCGCCCGCGACGTAGACACCGTAGAAAATTTGCGCGGAGCATCCTCCAAAGATCCGGGGTCCCGCTATGGTGATGCCTGACAGCTCAACATTGGCAGCGGTATCGATTTGAAGCAGGATGAGATTGCCACCGATGCCGGACACCAGCGACGCGGGCGTGGTAAGCATCGTCGTGGCTTTGTCCGCACCCACGACCGTCAAGCTCTTGCTGATCGTAACCTGTTCTTGATAGTTGCCTGCTGCAATATTGATCGTGTCACCGTTGCTCGCCGCATTGACCGCACCCTGAATCGACGCAAAGCATCCGCCCGTGCCACCCGGGTTCACACAAAACGAAGCAACTGGTGCGTTTACAAAGAGCGCGCCGGTTCCCAATGACGCCGGCCCGTCACCTGTTCGCTCCTTCGGAATCTGCTCGATGATCGGGGAAGCCACGGCAGCCCGCTCTCGCAGACCCGACGCCGAAACAACAAACACGGCGAGGGCTACCGAAGTACCCAGCAATAATGTGATTAATAGTGCGCGGCTAAAGAAGAAACCGCTGGCGATTGGACGAGACTGCGATGACATGTGAAGACACCTCTGAATAAGTTCGTCGCAGAGATCGTCACCACGAATAAGAAGACGACGGCGAACCGGGAAGGTTTTAGCATTCAACGGGCAGGTACGTGGGCGCCGTTAAGCTCGGGAACTCCCAGGGTACTTCTATTGCACAGGTCACGTCGGGAGCGAGCGCAAACCTGAAACCAAATTGCTCTCACTACCTAGCATACGAAAGCCGAGAGCGGAGTCTGTGCGCTGCGTCACTTATAAACAAGAGTTAGTAAAGATAAGGAGAATAACAGCAGGGATCAGCATGTAATAGGTCAATGTGATTGCACGATCGCGTCGTGAATGCGACTCCTTCCGAGCCTTGTGATGGCGCGAGGTGCGATTTGAACCTGGTTTACGAAGAAGAGGCGGCCCTCGGGATTACCATTCTGGTTTGGAAAAGAAGGTATCGGCGGCGCCGGATTCATTTGAATCAAGGTAGTCGCAAGTGAGGACGCGCTGGTTTGTTTGTAATTAGACTACACAGACAAATTTTCGGAAGTCACACACACGCGTATATTTTCGTCATGAAGTTCATCCGGCCAAACAATCGCGTTTGAGATTCCATGTTCATTGCGCCAGAGCGCTCCGTCTCACCGCCTCAATATAGTTTCTATCAATTGCTCGTTGTCGTTTGTCTTTAGCAGATTCAGTGAGCAAGTCGCCCCAACGATAATCGTCGTAATAATGTTGCACATGGCACGAAGTGCAGTTGGGGTTGCCGGCTTCCACTATCAACCCGTTCGCCGATTGCTGCGCATATCCGTTGTGACAATTGGCGCAGGTCTGACGCGGCGTTTCGCGATCGAATTTACCCCCAAAAGTCTTGTGACAACTCGAGCAAGAGAGCGAGCCATCTTCAATGCCGGTGATACCCTTCGCGGCCTTCACTCGGTAAAGATGAATCGCGTGGAACTGTACTTTCCGCCAAGTCTGCTCATCGTACTCAGGCTTCCACGTTGCGGCCACTTCCGGCTTTAGCTTTAACGCCTCTTCGTTCAGTCCAGCCCAGATCCACTTCCCGCCCGATAGCGGATAGCCAAAGCTTCCACCATGCGGCGTGTGAACGGTCTTGCCCCGATAAATTTGTTTGTTGTTGTCGTTGTGGCAAGCCGCACAGGAAGCAAAGGCCGCCGCTTTCGGCGAGAAGTTCGTCCCCCGGTGCTCGGTGTGACAACTAATGCAAGTTATCCCGGCGGCTACGTGCTCCTGCGTGATACTCGCGTGAAAGCCGGGAGCTTGATGACAGCGCGCGCAGTTCTGATCGATCTTGCCTCTTAGAGTGTGGCAATTCAGACAAGAGCCGGAGTTTGAGCCGGCAGCAAGTGCCGGCGAAAAGGACATCTGCGTGAGAATGTGAGCGGCCGAAACTCTGCCAGGAGCAAAGATCGAAGGCTTCACAAGAAAAGTAACGAGAGCGGCCATTGCGATGACTAGTAGCAACCACGAGAGAAATGCAATTGGCCATGGGAGCGCGAGATCTCTCGTCGGAGCCCAGTTGAACTCCGTCCCGGGCTTGCTCTTTTCGCGACTGGGTTCGAGATAGTTCAGACGCAATAGTTTTTGCCGGTTCTTCCATGGATGCGGCTTGGCGATAATGGTTTGTGATTCTCGCGCCGATCTGGCTCGCTCGGGTGTTCTGACTGAACTCTCATCTGCGGAAGCCGGTTCTGCGCCATCGCTTCCAGACAATGCCTGCACCGCATCTTGATAGCCAACTCTAAGGACCAACTGGTCCACTTTCAATTCCAGCGTCACGCGAGATTGTCCGATGGTTATCACGTCTCCATCCGCTAACGCGACGTCACCGACAATTTGACGGCCGTTAATACTTATCGGCGCTGATTTGGTTTCGTCGAATGGCGAGGATTCGAGCGTCTGAAAATAAAAATGATCTTCCCGGCCTCTGATTTCTCCGAGCAGCGACGGCACCGTGCGATCGTTTAGTTGCAAGCTGCATCTCGGACTGCTGCCAACGAGCAACCTTTCCGACTGCACTGTTACGGGAGCAAACGCACGGCCCTCCTGAATGATTATGAAAGTGTTTAGTAGGGCCATAAGGGTCAACGCGCGGCAAAAATGGTGACCTGTATAATATGGACAATCAACAAACCCAACATGGCGGTGGCGACGATAATGTGTGGCGGGAGCCAGAGCTTAAGCAAGCGATGCAAATAAATCAGCCCGTCTAATCGACGCAGCGTCGCCAGTCTCTCTATGCACGCTACAAATCTCAGGCGTTGTTCATCAATCGTCAGACGATCGATTTCCGCCCGATACTGCCGCCGAGCGTCCGCCAGCAACTCAGTCAACTCTTCGCGTCGCCAAACCTGCCGAAATAAATAGCGAAGCGAAGCGAAGTCGCGCCTCGGAGCGCGAAGCAATTGCGTGAGCTCTTCGCTTTGCGGGATCGGTGCTTCCAGTTCTCGTTGGATTTCAGCACGGCGCGCTTCTAAATCCTCCAACAACAGCGGGTCTCCTTCAATGCTGGTCAAGATCCTGGGTATGACAGAATAAGAGACAGCTCCAAATAAACCCGTGAGCAGGACCAAATCGAACGAGATCATGAGCAGGCGCGTAAGCGTGCCCCCACCATGGTTGCCGCCGTGCCAAACAATTGCCAAAGCCGCAATCGCGCCGAAGTAGGTATGAACCAGCAGCCAGTAGCGTAAGGGGCCGGCTCGATAACGGTATATTCGCCGGCGCCAGACGTAAGCCATGGAGCCCAGGATTCCGAGCCCGCCGATGCATCCCGTCAACCAACGCAGCGTCAGGGGAAGCCCGCCCAGGCGATGGTCGAGCCCATAAAGCGACCACCCCCACACCGATCCGATCAGGGTCATCAGTAATAGGAGCCCACCCGCAAGATGAAACCAGGAGCGCACCGGATCTCGGCGATGAAAGTTCCGGCCGAGGGCCATGGTCGGCGTTTGAAAGACCAGGCCAAGCCGTTGCTTCGCTTCGTCAAAATACTCTCGCGGATTGACCCGCAGCAACGAACCTGTGGGACAATTCTCTTCGCACGAGTAAGCCGGCACGCGTTTACCTGGAAGGTTCAGCGGTGTGCCCTCGCAAAGGTTGCACTTGGCAGCTATCAGGCTCGTCTCCTTTTTGTTGCCCTTTACCGGCGGCGGCACGATCGGCTGCGCCAGTCCCAACCAACTCTTTAGTTGCAGACTGAAACCCACTTGAGTTGACGGTTGCGGCGTTTCAGAGATCATCGAAATTGCGTTGTAAGGGCAAAGACGAGCGCACATCGTGCAGCCCGTGCAGGTCTTGGCCTGGATATCGATTTGTCCATGCGCCATCCGCGCAATGGCTCCTGTAGGGCAACCTGTCAAGCACTCCGGATCCTGGCAGTGAATGCAGACTTCAGGTACCAGGAGATGTTGAATCCCACGGGTTGCAGCGGGCGGCGTGCGCTCGATGTGAATGCCGCGGCGTACCAAGCGAGATTGGCCGTGGACTTTCTCACAGGCAAACGAGCAATTGCCGCAACGGATACAGAGATCCATATCCATTACCAAAACATTCTCAGCTTCGACGACGCCGGTGGTCACCACTTCTTCAGTCGAGACGAGCGCCATGTCAGTGCCAGGCACAGCCAAACTCGCGTTCGCATCGAGAAAAGCAAATCGGGCGAAGGCTCGTTGCGCCGCTTCACATAGTTCAGGCTTAAGGCGCAGCTTTGCCAAATCAATTTCCATTACTTCTGTTCGGAGCATCACGAGGCCGCTGTATTTCCAAAGCGCGGGATAAGCAGTTGAAAGGCTTTCAAAGCCAAGAAAGTTCCCGGCGCCCACGAATTCGAAGTCAACTTCATCACTCTCAAATCTGGCCAACCCAGTCGCATCATCGGCGCCGATCAAATTTCGGCTCAGCCGAACCCAGCCATTGTTGAGTAAGTAAACTTTGTCGATCGG
>Ga0207511_100202_pt1 | contig 11477 bp, 9 predicted proteins | sample NitcycUWRSCHO22C_FD_188265 | JGI IMG/M metagenome (GOLD analysis project Ga0207511, IMG submission 188265) | Soil microbial communities from Arlington Agricultural Research Station in Wisconsin, USA - Nitrogen cycling UWRJ-SCHO22-C (SPAdes) | ecosystem: Environmental > Terrestrial > Soil >... | reverse complement strand
CCGCGGGCTGAAATGGATGCCAGTTGGTGCTCATGGTTGACGGCGAAACGAAATAGAAGAGCGCGCCGATGAAGAAAATCAGCACCACAATCTTCACGCCCACCATGATGGCGTTGAAGCCGGCCGATTCTTTGATGCCCCAAACCAAAAGAACCGTGAGCGCGGCGACGATCATAAACGCCAGCAGATTGAAAACGATTGGATATCCGAAAATGTGCGGCGCGTTATCGAGTAGCCCGGGAATCTTTCGCGCCGTGCGGAAGTCTGTGGCCAGCCAATCGGGAATGTTCACGCCGAAGGCGTCATGCATGAACGAGCGAAAATAATTGGCCCAGCTAATCGCGACGGCGACGTTGCCAATCGCGTATTCCAGCATCAGGTCCCAGCCGATGATCCACGCCACGAGTTCGCCGAGCGTGGCATAGGAATAGGTGTAAGCCGATCCGGAAATCGGCACCATCGCCGCCATCTCGGCATAACACAATGCGGTAAACGCGCAAACTACGGCGGTGATCACAAACGACAGCATCAGTGACGGACCGGCGCCCGGTCGCGCCGAGTCACCAGCCGCCGCCGTGCCGACCGTGGCAAAAATCCCCGCGCCGATAATCGCGCCGATGCCGAGCAACGTGATATTGATCGGACCCAGGGTCCGCTTTAATGCGTGCCCTTCCTCTTGCGCCGAGGCCAGGATGTCATCCAGGTTCTTGGTACGAAAGATTCCGCGAAGCAAGCTTTTTTGTCTCCTTCAGCCGAATTCCATTTCGAAAAGTGAGCGGTTGCCGCGGAGTTTGCCACGGAAGGTACGAAAGGTAAAGAAGTTATTTGACATTTAATATTCGAGATTTTTCATTTGTCATTTCCTGAACGCGGAAGGCCGCTGGATTTGTCGTCACTCAGTTACTAAGACTCGAGAGATGCCAGCAAATTCGAAATGACAAATCAGAAATGCCAAATTCAAATCTCAAATATCAGCTCTCAGGTCTCAGATCTCAGATCTCAAATCTCAGATCTCAAATCTCAAATATTTTCTGCGCTTAGCGCTCCCCAATTTGCGCTTTCCCATTCGCACTTTGCTTTGTTAGACTCGCGTCTGAACGAACGACCCATGAGTTCCGGCACTCCTCTCTATCAGAATCTCGATACGACGTTTGTCAATCTTTGGTCGCTGCTGCGGAAACTGAGTCAGCAGGGTTTCATCGGTCGCGTTCATGTAGAGTTGGACGACTACTCGGCCGATGTCTTTCTCGACGGGTCGAGCACCCCAGTCGTTCGTGAAATCGATCGAACCGCAAACACCGAAACCGTCGAAACGGGCACGCTGCATCGAGTCGTGTTGCGAACCCGCGGCGCGCCGGGAACCATAAACGTCTTCGCTGGGTCTGATGAGGCTACGGTCGAGCAATCACCAGCGGGCGGGTTGCGGTCCGAGACGCCTGCTGCAAATTCCGCGGAGCCACGAGGATTCGAGACCTCGACCGCCAACTCTGACATTTCTGAAGCAGCACCGCCGCCAACTGCAACGCACGAAGCGGAAACCGGCTTCGAGATTCCGCTACCGCCGCCCGCAAATCAGAGCGGCGTTGTTGAAAGTGTCTATCGCAGTGGAAGCTACCAGGACTGGCCGGCAATCCTGACCGTCAGCGGCGAGTTGATCGGCGCGGTCGAACGCGGCGTCAACGCTGCGGGCGGGAACTTTGCGTCGATATTTGAGGCGGTGCGTCTCGCGCTTGCCGATGATTATGATTTTCTCGATCCGTTCGCGCAGACGCTTCGTTATTCCGCCGGCGTTGTTTCGTTGAGAACCGAACCTGCCGTCAGCGCTTTCGTTTCGGGATTAAGTGAAACGCTCCGTCGCACGATAAACACGGTCGCGATCGGCGACCGGGCGCGGCGCATTCGCGAACGGATCGCTCTGGAAATGCTGCCGGTCGTGCGCAAGCACGCTGAAGTACTCGAGCGCAGCGGCTGGCGCGCGCACCTGGACAGGATTGTCGGAACTACGGTCATGTGATATTCAAGAGCAGACTTTTCATCTTTGATTCGTTGCGCAATTCATGTCCTTCCGAAATATTCTCTTCCCGACTGACTTCACCCAACATGCACGTTCAGCGTTAAAGTATGCCGCGGCCTTTGCGCGCTCCGGCCACGGTCGCGTCGTTTTATTCAGCGTACAAACCGGCGAGGTTCCGGCGAACCTGATGACCCTGCCCGAGCGCGTGCTCACGGCGCAGGACAACAATTGGCTGGTCCAACTGCGCCGCGAAGTAGGAGAGCTTCTCAACGATCCGCTGTGCCAGGGACTGGAAGTCGAGCCGGTCATCGTAGCGGGCGAACCGGCGACGGAAATTGCCAAGGCAGTCCGTCATTACGACATCGATCTGGTAACGGTCGTGACCCACGGACGACGTGGATTGGCGCGAGCCCTCTTCGGTTCGACGGCCGAAGAAATCATCGCCGAAGCGCCCTGCCCGGTTTTGACGATTCGACCACCGCAGCACGACTTTGTGCATCATCGCGGCGAGACGACCGAAGTTCGCCTCAACCGGATTTTACTGGCGACCAATTTTCGGCCAACTTCGTTCGCGGCTATGAAGACAGCGCGTGTGATCGCCGAAGCCACGGACGCTGAGCTTCATGCCGTCTACGTCATCGGCGATTACTTTGAACAAATATCTCTCTTGTTTCCGGAGGAAGGCGGGCTGGCGCTTTCGCGCATGCGCAGCGAAGTCAAAGAGCGCATGGAATCATTCGCCAAAGAACGCGGGGCGCAAGTGAAGGTTCACGCCGCTGAGGGACGGCCTTACGCTGAGATCGTTAACCTCGCCGCCAAAATCGACGCGGACTTAATCATCATCGGCACGAGCGTGCATGCATCGCTCTTCGGCGGCGCACCGGTTCTGGGCGCTGAAATCGAACGCGTGGTACGCAACGCACCGTGCCCGGTTTTGTGTGTTCCTTCCGGAAAAGTGATCACGCCGCTGCCGTCTTTTGCCAGGCCGCAGGCAGTCCCGCAAACATAGGAAAGCAAAAGCCCGGGTTCAAAAAGCAAAGGCCAGGCAGTTACGCCTGGCTTTTTGATAAAGAAGAGTCTTGTAGCAGTAACTCTTTGCTCTTCGCGCTTACGGCTTCACGCTCTCGCCTTCTACTGGATAGCCCGCTTGCTTCCATGCACCCAGTCCACCCAGGAGCGCCGCCGCATTGTCGTAACCTTTTGTTTTGAGTTCGAGCACCGCCCCGGCGCTCGTATGTTCGTTTGGTCAAGTACAGTAGGCCGCGATTAGCTTCGTGCGCGGTAATTCACTTAGACGATCGAGGACGGTGCCGGTCGGCATCGAGATAGATCCTTTGATGTGCTCCTGCTTGTAAGCCGGCTCGGGCCGCGTATCAATGACCACGACGTCGCCCTTTTCCCAAAGCTTATGCAACTCGTCCGCGGTGATTCGACGAGCATTGTCGGCGGCCGGTGAGGCAGGTGGCGGCGCCTGATTGATAGGCTTTTGCGAAAGCAGCGTCTCGTTGGAGTTACAGCCCAAAAGCCCGACGGTAAATAAACAAACAAACAGTAAGATTAAGCAGCGCATAGATTTTGGCCACCCAGCGGGTGCGTCTTAGAATACAGTTTTGTAAGCCAGATTGAAAGTGACCATTTAACGCGGCGTGACGTTCAAACGAAGCCGCCACTTTGGCGCACGCAGTGTTAGAATTCGCGCAACCGGGAAAACCAGTCATGAATTCCAAACCACGCTGCTACTTACTCCTGCTAACGTTTTTCTTCAGCGTCGCCGCGCCCCGCTCTGCTTATACACAGCAGGCGCAAAAGCCTTCTGACGATGTCATCAAAGTCAACGCTGAACTAGTGCAAACGGCGGTGACAGTTGTGGACAAGGATGGACACTTTGTCGACGGCCTGGATCGTGACAGCTTTCAATTACTCGTCGATGGAAAGCCTCGGCCAATCAGTTCGTTTGACCGCATAACAGCGGGAAACGCAACCGCGGCGCAGCTCAACAAACCGGCGCCGGCTGAGGCGCCGGCCGCGAACGCGTCGCGCACGCCCACCGTACTCGGTCGCACCTTAGTTTTCTTCATCGATGATATGCACATGTCTGCCGACGGCCTCCATCGAACGCGTGACATGCTGCGCCGTTTTCTGAGCAATGAAATGACCATGGCGGACAGCGCCGTGATCACGACCGCCAGCGGCCAGATTGGCTTCCTCGAACAGTTCACCAACAACAAACAGGTCTTGAGTACGGCCATTGAGCGCCTCAGCCCGAGGCAGTACGAGGTGCGCAGCTTCGGCACTGGCAGCACGCAAATGCGGGAGTTCGACGCGCTGATCATTGATACGACCGAGAGCAAGAAAGTTAATTCGGAAGTTCTCAACTATTACATTCGCGAATGCGTGGTCCAGACAAGTTCTCCAAAAACGATCCCGGTGGCCCGGGCAGCCATCGCCATGACGTGCGAGACCCAGGTGCGCAACTCCGCGCGCGCAGTGCTGATCCAGAGTGCCAAGCTGACTCAGAACATGTACGCGTCACTCGACTCGGTCATGCGCTCAGCGGCCAGGTCACCCGGCCGCAAGCTGGCCTTTTTCATTTCCGACGGATTCTTGCTCGATGCCGGCCCGCATGCTCCCGATTTACGCGGGAGTCTGGATACCATCATTGACTCAGCTCAGAAAGCCGGCGTGGTGGTGTACACCATCGACTCGCGCGGCTTAACCAACGACGGCGTCGACATGCGGCAAGGAAGTGCGCGCATGGACTTCGGCGCGCCGATCGGCGAGGTCCAGGCGCGCCAGGACGCGATGAACGCTCTAGCCGGCGATACCGGCGGCCGGGCGCTGCGCAACACAAACTTTTTCGATCGTTGGGTCGGAAAAGTTCTGGATGAGACCTCGAATTACTACCTGCTGGCCTGGCGCCCGGACAATGAAGCCGAGCGCCTGGCGAAGTTTCGGCACGTGCAAATATCGATCGTTAACCGCCCTGATTTGTCTGTCCGTGCGCCGCGGGGATATCTCACCGGCCCGGCAACGCCTGAGCTAGCTGCGGCTGAAAAGCTGCCGGCCAATCACGCGACGCGCACGCCGGACACGGAATTGCGCGAAGCGCTCTCGAACCATTACCCGAGCCACGGGCTGCCGACCTATCTTTCGCTCGCGTTTCTCAACACGCCCAAAAATGAAATGCTTTTGACGTCGTCGATTCAGGTAGGGACCAATGCGCTCGATTACGGCAGCGATGCGCAACAACCTGCGACGCTGAGAATCGCGGGCGTGATTCTCAATGACAAAGGGAAGATCGCCGGCAGTTTCAAAAATGAATTGAAGGTCAATCCGGTCGAAGGATCGTCGGACACCGCCGGCGTCATCTATAACGAACGCACCGCTTTGCTTCCGGGAATTTATCAAGTGCGCGTGGCGGCGCGCGATGAAAAGAGTGGCCGGATCGGGAGCGCGATGCAATGGATTGTAATCCCCGATCTCGCGAAAGCGGATTTGACTACCAGCAGCATTCTGCTTGGCGCGCAGGTAGTCGCAAACAAGAACCCGACGAGCCAGACCGACCAGATCCAGTTCAGCGTCGACCATAGGTTTTCGCGAGCGGCGCGTTTGGGGTATTGGATCTTTATTTACAAGGCGAAGCGTGGCAACCACGGCCCGAGTGTTTCTATTCAGTCGGCCGTGCTCCGCGATGGGCGGACGCTGTTCGATGGTCCAGTTCGCAAAGTCACCAACGGCGGCGACGATGCCGAACGCATTGCCTTCGGCGATCAAGTCGCGCTCCAGTCGCTGGCGCCTGGCAGATACGAGCTGGCGGTCACGGTCAAAGATGACCTCGCCGGCACCACCGCCACGCAACAAATCGATTTTGAGGTTCGCTAGCACCAAACCTCGATCTCAGCGCGTTATCCTTCGATGGACTACCCGCCTCCAGCCGACCTCAGAAAATTTCTGCGGCCTTACGATCGTGAGGTGCAGCAGTTGGCGCTCGGTCTGCGCGCGCTCGTGCTCGAAGAGATGGCGCCGTGCTACGAAAACATTTACGACGCGTACAGCGCGGTGGCGATAGGCTATGGCACAAGCGATCGGCTGGGCGACGGCGTGTTTCATATCGCCGTCTATTCGCGGCACGTGAATCTGGGATTCAATGACGGCGCGACCCTCGCCGATCCGAAGGGCATTCTTCAGGGCCACGGCAATCGGATTCGTCATATCTCGATCAAAAGCGAATCAGATCTGGCGCGGCCGGAGATTCGCGCGTATATTCGACGCGCAAAAAAGAACGCATTGGCCGAGGCGCGCAAGCTCGGCGAGAAACCGCCGAAGAAACCCGCTGGCGTGATTTCGACTGTGAAGGCCATCTACGCGAAGAAGCGCCGCCCGTAGGGGCGCACGCATCTTCGAGCGCACGCATCCTGCGTGCGGGCCGCGAGCATCTTTGCTCGCGATTGTATTTCGTCGATCCGCAAAACCTATGAAAAGAAAATTCAATTCCCTTCTGTCGTTCGTGGTGGTCGCGATTTTTGCGCTCGCCGCTCAAGCTCAAACGCGTGTACCAACGCTAGATGATCTGCTTACGTTGAAGACCGCCGGCGGCGCGCAAATTTCACCTGACGGCAAGCGTGTCGCCTACACCGTAACCTACGGCGACTTCAAACAGGACGCCTTCGTTACGCAAATCTGGCTGGCTGATACCGCGTCAGAAAAGACCTTTCAACTGACCCGCGGCGACAAGTCATCGACCAACCCGCGTTGGTCGCCGGACGGTAAATGGCTGGCGTTTCTCAGCAACCGCATCGAAGACAAGAACCAAATCTTCGTAATCGATCCGGTCGGAGGCGAAGCGCAACAGCTAACGAAATCGGAAAGCGCGATTGGCAGTTTTCTTTGGTCCGAAGACGGCCGGACGATCGCCTACAGTGCCACGCCGGGAACTGCGCAGCCGCTCAAAGATAGAAAAGACTATTACGGCGATTACGATGTCGTGCGCGATGGTTATAGCTACGTTCACCTCTGGACCATTGACGTGGCTGAGGCGATGAAAGCGCCGGCTGCGGGCAAGCAACGCACCAAGAACAAAGACTTCAGCGTCGATTCATATTCCTGGTCGCCGGACGGCAGCAGGATCGTTTTAAGCGCCACGATCAATCCCGACCTGATTCAAGGCGTGACCGGAGACATCTACCTGCTGAATCTTAAGGACGACTCAGTCAAAAAGATTGTGGATACGCCGGGCCCCGACAGCAATCCGCGCTTTTCGCCGGACGGGAAGCAGATTGTTTTCACCTCGGCGATGGGCGAGAAAGTTTTCTTTGCGAGTAACTCGAGACTTGCGGTCGTCGGCGTCGACGGAGGCACGCCGCGATCGATCAGCGATTCGTTCGATGAAAATCCCAACTTGATTGAATGGAAGGCCGACGGAATTTATTTTTCCGGCTCTCAGAAAACAGCTTCGCATCTGTTCCGCGTCGATCCTGCCAACGGGAAAATAACTCGCTTGTCTTCACCGGACGATCTCATGGCTACGAGTTTCTCGTTAAGTCGCTCCGGCGACTCAATCGCTTTCGTGGCCGGTTCGCCTACCAGCATCGCCGAGTTGTTCGTCTCAGACGCTCGACGCTTCACGCCCCGCAAGCTCACGAGTCTGAACGATCAGACTAAAGCGTTCACGCTCGGCACGCGCGAAGTGATTTCGTGGAAGAGCCAGGACGGCACGACCATCGAAGGCATTCTGATAAAGCCCGCTAATTTTGATCCAAACAAAAACTATCCTCTGCTCTGCGTCATCCACGGCGGGCCAACCGGCATTGATCGGCCGCTGCTGCTCTCGCCCGACGCTCGCTATTATCCGTCGGACATCTGGGCGGCGCGCGGCGCGCTGATTCTGAAAGTGAACTATCGCGGCAGCGCAGGCTATGGCGAGAAGTTTCGCAAGCTGAACGTCCGAAACCTGGGCGTCGGCGACGCGTGGGACGTGCTTTCCGGAGTCGACTCTCTCGTCAGCCGTGGCTGGGTCGATAAGAACCGGGTCGGTTGCATGGGCTGGAGTCAGGGCGGATATATTTCGGCGTTCCTCACGACTTCGACCGATCGGTTCGTGGCGATCAGCGTCGGCGCCGGCATCTCAAACTGGGCCACCTACTACTACAACACCGACATCACGCCGTTCACCATTAATTATCTGGGCAATGATCCGGCCGAGGACCCGGCGATCTACGCCAAGACTTCGCCGATGAATTACATCAAGACCGCGAAGACGCCGACTCTGATTCAGCATGGCTCGGACGATCGTCGCGTGCCGATCGCGAACGCCTACGAGTTGCGGCAGGGATTAGAAAACCGCGGTGTGCCGGTGACGATGATCGTCTACAAAGGCTTCGGCCATCCGATCACCAAACCGAAAGCGCAACGCGCGGTGATGCAACACAATCTCTCATGGTTCGGCCATTACATCTGGGGCGACCCGCTGCCGGACTTCACCGCGCCGGAAGTGCCGAAGAAAGATGAGAAAAAGGCGAGTGAATCAAGTAGTAATGAATAGCGCAGTGTCAGAACCGCGAGCGAATCGAAGAATGAATTCGTGTTCGTGGTAGATCCGGTCGCTACCGCTCGCGGTTCTGACACTGCGCAATCCGCTGTCTGCTGTAATTAGCCATGGCAATTTGGCAATGCGATTTCAATGTTCTGCCGGAGAGCGTGTTTATTCGCCGCCGAGGCGGAATCCCCCATCGGTTATCGGCGAAGCAATTCAACCGAATCGATCTATCTGTTCATACTTGGCTTCCCGATAACCACGCTGATCGGCTCTCGAAACTTCTCCCTGAAATCGCGTCTTGGTCATCACGTTTGCGTTGGTGGGGAAACGAGATGGGAGACCGTATCGGTCTTTTCTATAACCAGGGCAAGCCTGTTGACCTTGAGATCCGACTACACGTCGGCCGGATAAATACTATTCTGCTTCACGACTTTCTTGATCTATTGCGTGAATGGCGCTGTGTCATGTGGTCGGCTGAAACAGGCGAAATTCTTCGACCAACACGCCCGGCAGTCCTTGGTTATCTCGTTCGTTCCTCTGCGCTCGCGATAACTTGGCAATGGATGGGGAATAATTCGGATGAAGGATTGCGCGCCGTGAGTCAACCGATATTTATCTGTCACTCGTCAAAAGATAAGGCATTCGTACGGAAATTGGCTGAAGATCTTCGATCTTTCGGGGTAGGGGTCTGGCTCGACGAATGGGAACTTCTTCCGGGCGACTCTTTAAATGACAAGATTCAAAATGGTCTCTCGACCAGCTCTTGGTTGTTAGTCATTCTGTCTAAGAATTCAGTGAAATCTCAATGGGTAAAGCGCGAGCTTAATGCCGGATTTGCTGAAGAGTTGAGAAGAAGGGACACATTCATTATTCCAATTCGAGTAGACCGCTGCAAGATCCCTATTTTTCTACAAGACAAAGTGTATGCCGATTTTCGAACGTCGTACGACGAAGGAATCAATACGCTTCTTCGACGATTCGACATCACTGCATAACACGGCTTTTGATTTTCGCTACGACGTTTGATAATAGGTGACTTGCGATTGAACCATCGGGCCTAATCATGGGAACGCCTGCAGAAAATCTTATTGATACTTTTGACGGCCTGCCGGACTCCGAAAAGCGCGGAGTCGCCGCTGCGATTCTGCGACGCACAGCCGATATGGCTTTCCCTTCCCCATCCCCCAACGAGCTTTTCTTAATTGCAGACGAAGCTTTTCTTGAACTCGACCGCATCGAAGCGGGGGATGTCAGAGGTTGCTTATGAAATACCGTGTACTAATCGAACAAGATGAAGACGGGATGTTCGTTGCGGAGGTTCCTTCGCTTCCCGGCTGTGTCTCTCAGGGTCAGACCAGGGCAGAGGCTACGGACAATATTAAAGAAGCAATAGCGTTATATCTGGAAAGTCTGGAGGCTCGTGACGAACCGGTGCCGCCACCCATCACTGAAGAACTCGTCGAGGTCGGAGTGTGAGCAACCTGCCAAGGGTGACCGGTCGAGAGGTAGTCAAGGCCCTAGCCAAATTCGGCTATGAAGAAGATCGTCAGCGCGGCAGTCACATAGTGCTCCGACAAAAAGTATATCCACATCGTCGCATCGTCGTCCCTGACCACAAAGAAGTCGCAAAGGGAACATTAAGAAGCATCATTCGTCACGCTGGCTTGACCGTTGATGAGTTCAAGTCGCTCTTGTGAAGCTTCAAACGTTACCCGCAAGCTGCAGCCATTGCTGGGCCACCATCCCGCCGACCGACGAAGGCGGACTCTCGATCGCCGCGCTCAATCGGATGATCGAAGGCGCGATCCGGGGATTGAAAGAGCGCGCGGCCAACCGCTGAGCATCCTTCCGGATTTTCTTCCGGCCGCACTCTTTGTTAGAGTGGGTGCCCGTCTAACATCACTTCTCAAGTCGGAGAGAATGTCATGCGCCTGGTCCGTCAACCAAACGTTCGCACACTCGTTGCTTCATTCGCTTTCATCATCACGTTCGCCATCGCGCCCATCGTGCTCGCCCAACAGTACGATCCGAGTCTCTACTCAGGTCTGCGCTGGCGCATGATTGGCCCTTTTCGCGCCGGCCGCGTCAACGCCGTCAGCGGCGTAGTTGGCCAACCGGATACTTTCTATTTCGGATCAGTTGGCGGTGGCGTGTGGAAAACTACCAACGCGGGCCGAACCTGGAACCCGGTTTTCGATTCGGCATCGTCGGCTTCGATTGGAGCAATTGGCGTCTCAGCTTCCAATCCGAACGTTGTCTATGTCGGCACCGGCGAAGCCGACATGCGCGACTCGATTCAATTCGGCGACGGCATGTGGAAATCGATCGATGCCGGCAAGACCTGGACGCACATCGGTCTCGAAAACACGAAACAGATTGGCCGCGTCATCGTCGATCCGAAAAGCCCGAACATTGTGTTCGCGGCGGTGCTCGGCAACGTCTACACGTCGAGTCCCGATCGCGGTGTCTATCGCTCAAAGGACGGGGGCGCAACCTGGCAGAAGGTTTTGTTCAAGAATGATGACGTGGGCGGCATCGATTTGAATTTCGATCCCACGAACGCGCAGACAATTTACGCGACGATGTGGAACGTGCGCCGTCCACCCTGGTTCATCTACACGCCGGCCAATGGCCCGGGCGGTGGCATCTTCAAATCAACTGACGGCGGCAGCACCTGGAAGGAGATCGACGAAGGCATTCCGAATGAAGGTCGCGGCCGCATCGGCATTTCAGTTTCGCCGGCCAACCACAATCGGATTTACGCAGTCGTCGACGCGTTCGTCAACGACAAGGACGATCCCGAAAATCAAACCAAGACGAAGAAATCCGGCGGCGTGTTTCGTTCCGACGACGCCGGCGCAACCTGGGCCAGGCTGTCGAGTGACGAACGGCTGTGGGGTCGCGGCTGGTACTTCGAAAAAATTACGG
>Ga0207511_100201_pt1 | contig 11483 bp, 5 predicted proteins | sample NitcycUWRSCHO22C_FD_188265 | JGI IMG/M metagenome (GOLD analysis project Ga0207511, IMG submission 188265) | Soil microbial communities from Arlington Agricultural Research Station in Wisconsin, USA - Nitrogen cycling UWRJ-SCHO22-C (SPAdes) | ecosystem: Environmental > Terrestrial > Soil >... | reverse complement strand
GATACTCGTTCCGGAGCTCTTACCCGTAGCAAAGTCGGTCGCAAGTGAGGTCACTATAGGCTCCGAGTCAATCGTCAACAGACTCGTTGGCGCGGAGAGGCTCGTGACCATGGCAGGCGACATCAACGTAGTATCCGTCGTAACGATACTATCGATTAGTACCGACGGATCCGTTGGGTCCATGTAGTCGGTAGCACCTGTCGGAAACATTGCATTCGGCGTGAAGGCCGTGTCGTTCACACTCAACGGCGCGGCGCCTTCGAGGTTGTTTGGCAGCGTCTGCAGGTCGGTCTGCAAACCACCTCGACCGTTGTAGATTCGCATCAGACCCCAGACGCCGTTCCACTGTCCGTCGACTGAGGCGCTGTTCTGGTACAGGTAATCAATGAAGGGCTTGTTGCCCATGATTGACTCTTTACCGGTAAGCATCTCGAAGTGCTCAGAGATGCCGATCATCTGCTGGTTTCGGTAGCCGGAGTTATTGATGGCGTTCGGGTCCTGCGGCGTGCCGGGCTCGTGCAGCCACTTATGCCCGTTGATGGTCAGGTTATGCGTTTCTTCAGTCGCTCCTACCATAACCCGAATCTGAACCTGGTCGTTTTCGTAAGCTCTCAGAAGCGGAGTGAACGGATCGCCAGGCTTAACTCCCAAGGTCAAAGGCGGATAGAACCCGGGCTGAGAATTAAACGCACTATCGGCGCGAGTGACGTTCGATTTGTAAACCTTGGACAAATCACCAGCGGCGCCGTTTGCCTGGGTATTGGTGTTTGGATTGCGAACCCGCAACGCGACTGGCTCGTTGCGATAATTGACCGTCATCGTCCCTGCATCGGCAGCCGAAATGGCTTCCGGACAAGGCGCGGGATTACCATTAGGACAAATCATCCCGTTCTCAACGATGAAGGGTAGTCCGATCTCCTTCAGAATCGGCGGGTTAATCACGTGTACGGGATCAGGAACGGGATTGCCGTTGGGGTCAACCCCAAAGCCGGCCTGATACGCGAGGGTGAAATCCGCAAACTCGAACATGAACTCGCGGTGAGTTCGCGATGGGTTATTCGGCTCGACAATGATAGCCTGCCAACTCGTCGGCCCGCCATCGCCAAATGGTAATCCGGTGCGCGTTCCCAGTTGGACGCCCGTCTCGGCATTCTTCCAGATTGAACTTCTTGGCTCAATCACCAGACCGGCGTAGAGACCAGTCTGCTGGTGCGTCGAAGGGCCGAAGTGATCGTGCGTGAACACGGTCCGCAGAGTGCGGTCGAAACCGCCGTTGTTGAGCGTGTCATCAGCATACCAGCGTTGCACGGTTGTCTGGGCGCCGGGCGTGCCGAAGAACGGATGGTTTTTGACCAACGGGCAGGCGAAGGTGCCGTTTCGCTTGTCAGCCGCCTTGCACAAATTCTGAGCGCGAATCGCAGTGATACGCTGAATGACTTCATTCGGCGCAAAGGTTCCGTCTTCGTAATTGAAGCCGTTACCTGAACCGTCTGACGAAGTCACATCGAACTTCACCAGGTGGATGTGCTGGCCGATGATGTCCGTCGGCGTACGCACCTGAAAGTCATCCAACTGGTAATAGTCGGGCAACAGGTTGGTATGGTAGTAGGTAATGCAATCACCGGTATTCGCGCGGAAGAAAAACGGTTCCGGCGGCTTGGTGCCTGCCCGGATGGCTGCCACGTCCTGCCAAAGCGCCAGAATGCGAGACTGTGGATAGTGCCAGCCGGCCTTATTCAGTTTCATGTCAATCTGAATTCCGGCAGCCCGGTAGATGCGCGGTATCCCCACGGATTGACCCTGCTCGTTAATGCATGGATCCGCAAAAGGGGCACCGGGTTTTCGCGGCAGGCCGTTGAGAATGAAATCAGCGGGTGTGCCGTCCGGCATAACGCTGGGATGCACACGCACTTCGTGGTATTGCATTTCGGCTATTTCAGCAGCCGTTCCGGTTTCAGGAATCGCTTGCGCGATGGCCGTCACCAGATCCTTGCTGAAATCCAGCGGGCTTTCGGTGTGAGTAAAAGTTCCTCCCGTGATGATGTGCCGCGACAAACCTCCGTCATCGATCGTGTCGAGCGGTGGATGCGGCGGACGGTGACCAGCCACGGCCGGATTAAAGAACGGATAGCCTGGCACGTTTGCGGTTGGCAAAGGCGCCATCGCTTTCGTCGGCAGCGGCACGAGCGCCGGTATCGGCGTGCCGGCAAGGATTTCTCCATCCGGCAACGCGCGCGCGCCGGTCGCTACGGTGCCGTCGCCGTTAAGCGCGGTTCCACCCTCAAATACATCATGCGAGCGCCACAACTCCCACATGCCTTCGGCAAAGTGCGGATAGAAGTGGCAATGGAAAATTGAATCACCCACGACCTGGTTAAGGTTTCCCGAACCGCCGTGGGTTATTTCAGTAGTAAACGCGAAGCCTGGTCCAAGCGCCTGACTGTCAAGATAAGTCGAGTTGTCATCGTCAGGCGTTTGCAGCCACTGGTGCGCATGCAGGTGGTGAATGTGATGCTCTTTGGGGCCGGCATGCACGACTCTCATCTTCACGTGATCGCCGATATAGCTGTGATGCACGTTCGACGGATCGTCCGGATACAAGACCTTGGTGGCCTTCCGTCCGAGTTTCAAATTGCCGTTGGCGTCGAGGCTGTTTGCCGGGACATCCACAACTTGCGCTGGATCACCAATCGCCCAGGAGGAAAGGAAGAACTCTTCATACTTGCACTCAGTGCAGTTGAACATCGGCCCGACGCCGAGCCGGTTGGCGAGAATTTCAGCGCCGATACCGCCGGTGCCGTAATTGATCGCGAATTTGTCCTCAACGCTGTGCAGAGTATGTTTGAGTTTTGGATCGCGAAACTGCGGAAAGGCCTGCACGTCTTGAATTTCATCGTGATAGATGACCGTAAACTCACGGAACGGCTGGTCGCGATCGGGTTCGGTTGCGTTGGGCCGGTAGGTTCCAGCCGGAAACCGTCCCTTGCCGGGACCAGTGATGATCGCGTTCAAATCAGAATTGATGATGTTCAGCCCACTATCAAGCAACTTGAGAATCGGCTGGCCGGCTTTCGGACCCGACGGATAAACCGCATCGTAATTGATTCGGTTGCGTCCGCCGATTGTAAGCGGCGGCAAGGTCGCTAAATCCATGTCCACCTTGGTCACCTGCGAGCGGTACCACTCGGCGCCGCGCGGTTCGACGTTGACGCTGCCGAATAAGCCCATTGACAGAGTTCCGCCGTCGCCCTCACCGCCCGTCGTCGCCGCGGTGCTATACAACAAGTTGTTTCCTTCCCGCGTAGCAACCAGGGTGTATATGGCAGAGAGCCCGGGACCTACCAGGCTGGGCGGATTTTGGCCAACGTTTGATCCGTCCGACAGAATGTCCCCAACCATTTCCATACCTATGACGTGCACGCCGGCAGACCGGGTTGCAGGTTGGTTGGCCAGAGGATCTTCGGGATCCTGGAGACTGAGCGGGTTCGGCGAAAGCAGGTTGGTAAAACTAATTCGCAGACAATCGCCGTTGTTCATGCGTAGCACGAGAGGCCGGGGCCGTTTATCAGGCCGCAACCGCACGTTGCCGGCGACAATTCCTTTCGCCGGATCGATCGCGACGACGTCTTTCCTCAGAGCGAAGATCATTCCCGCCGGATTAACTGTGCCCAGGCGGTTGTACATGATCACCTGATCGAGCGCGACGACGTCGGCTTTCACTATTCGATCACAGTTAGGGGTGGGGGCCGGAAGCTGAAGCGGCGGAGCCGGCGGCGGCGGTTCATCAATAATTACTTGTTGCGCGCGCGCGCCGACCGCCATCAACAATAGCAGCGCGGGGGCAATGAGCAGTAGAAGCAAGTGCGTTCTACTTCGGTGGCTGTCATGTTTAGGTTTCATTTTTTCCTCCTGCGGTTTCGAGCGCCCGGTCGGCGCGCGACTGGAAAGGTAGTTCGCGACCCTCAGCGATCGCGGGCTCCAAACAAAACTGAAAATGGCATTCATGCGTCAGTGCATGAATCGAGATCCGTCGTGCGTTACTCAATCAACGGCTGCTGAGTTCGTTTCATCTCTCGAACGCTGCGACGGATTTGGCACTGCGTGATAGCAATGACTATGCCCACTAAGAGCCTGAGCGGGTTCATTGGTTTCCGCGAGTGTTAGTCTCCAAGCGAAAGCAGCCGGCGTGTTTCAACGTGAGACAAACATGAGAGGGCGTGCTTCACGCTGAATCATCTCTCGGCTCGTGATCAGAAACCTGCGGCCACACTCCTGGTAGTCTTATTGAGAGCAGATGGATTGAAGCAACAAAGGCACGGAGCCTGTTCTGGAAGGAGAGATAGAGGGAGAGAGAATAGTCTCAGCAGACGGCGTGTCTGGAAATCATTTGCAGAATATCAGCGGGGCTGAAAGGCTTTTTGAGAATTCCAACGACACCAAGTCTGCGGGCCTCCGAAAAGGCCTGAGGCGTCCCTTGCCCCGTGATTAAGATAATCATGATCTCAGGCTGCTGCCTGCGAATGCTTTTAATTGCCTGAAGGCCCGAGATGTCGGAAAGAAAAAGATCGACGATCCCAAAGCAAAACCGCCGGCCACCGGCTTGGGTTATACCGTCACGGCCCTTTTCGACCAGGACAACTTGATAACCGCTCGACTCGAGCACGAGTTTGAGCGCATCACCCACGGCTGGTTCATCGTCAATAATTAGAATGCTGACGTTGTCTTCTCGATACGGCACAATGTCCTTCCTCGCCGGCAATTGCCCTGCGCACACTCTTACGTTTCAGGCGATTTATCGCGACCCGGACGCTCGGCTTGTACGCCACGACTCAGTCGGTCAAGAGGTGGGCAGGAAGACGATGAAACCGATCAAATAGAAAAGATAGCGTTACCGGACGAAGAAATTCGCCATCCTGCACATACCTACCTCAGACTTCACCTTTCAACTTTGATGCCGAACTTTTTAAGCTTCCGGTAGAAGGTAGGGCGAGGAAACCGAAGAATCTGAGCGCTCTTCTTCACATTGCCGTTGGTGCGTTGAAGGGTTTGCACGATCGCTTCACGTTCAATCTCGTGCATTGCCAGCAACGGCGGAATCACAAAGGCTGAAGTTCTGGTCGGCAAATTTTGGAACTGTTCCGGCAGACAGCCAGGCGTCAATTCATTTCCGAGGCAAAACAGCACGGCCCGCTCGATTACATTCTCAAGTTCGCGTATGTTGCCAGGCCAGTTATAGCGAGTTAGTTTCACCAGAGCCTCTGGCGAAATGTGCTGAATCCGCTTGCCGTACTGGTGGTCGTAGCGCTCCAGAAAGAGTTGAGCCAAGAGCACGACATCATCTATTCGCTCGCGCAACGGCGGCACCTTGATTCTGATTGTGCTAATACGAAAATAAAGATCTTTTCTCAGCACGCCTTCTTTCACCAACGACGCCGTGTCCCGGTTGGTCGCGCATATCAGGCGAAAACTCACATCGATCTCCCGCTCGTCACCTACCCGGCGAAGCTTGCGCTCTTGTAAAACCCGCAACAGTTTTGTTTGAAAATGCGCCGGCATTTCCGCAATCTCATCCAGTAGCAGCGTACCGTTGTTAGCACCCTCAATTAATCCTCGCCTATCGCGGTCGGCTCCGGTGAACGCACCCTTTTTGTGACCGAACAATTCCGACTCAATCAGTTCGTGGGGTATGGCGGCACAGTTGATTCGAATGAATGGACCCCGCGCGCGTTCACTCTCGGTGTGAAAAGCCGTTGCGATCAATTCCTTTCCGGTGCCGCTCTCGCCCTCAATTAACACAGAAGCATCAGAGGGAGCCGCAATTTGGATGATGTCAACGATCTGCTGCATTTTGTAATCGCGGCCGACCATTCCGAACGCTTCGCCATCATCTGCAAATTCCTGGGCGGCACGCCGCGGAGTCGCCTGCGTGACGGAGTCCAGTTTGTTCGGCACGTAAAGCGCGAGCGGGTTCGTCATGATCAATTGTCGGTATCGATGGTCAGCGATGGCATGACTTGCGGCTCTCTCAATGAAGCCGCGCATTACCGCCAACAAACTGATTGCATGAGAAGAATCGAGACCACACTCACAAGCAACGAGTCGCGCCTGAAAAATGAGGTCGCAAATCTCTTAACCTCATCAAAGGAAAGGAGGGGATTTGTGCACGTGATTGCCCCACCGCCTAATCAGGTGAGCTCGATTCGAATAATCTCGAAAACTTTCTCAAACGGTAATAGGAGCGGGACGATACCAGCACTAGCAAGGTTTAGTATGTGCGTTAGCCCACATATACACATTCTGATCGGATGAGATCGATCCGGAACTTGTCATCACCTTTCAACTTTTATGCCGAACTTTTTGAGCTTCCGGTAGAAAGTGGGGCGCGGGAAGTGGAGAATCTGCGCGCTCTTCTTGACATTGCCACTGGTGCGCTCGAGGGTCTGCACGATTGCCTCGCGCTCGATCTCTTCCATCCGCAGCAAAGGCGGGATAATGAACCTCGCGCTCTTGGTCTGGGCACTCTGGAAATCTTCCGGCAGACAGCCTGGCATCAGGACTTCACCGGGGCAAAACAGCACGGCGCGCTCGATGACGCTTTCAAGCTCGCGTATATTTCCTGGCCAGTCATAGCGAACCAGCCGCATCACCGCCTCCGGAGAGATGTCTCGAATCGTTTTGCCGTATTGTTGCGTGTAGCGCTCCAGAAAGTGTTTCGCCAGTAACAGTACGTCGTCCAGCCGTTCTCGCAAGGGCGGGACCTTGATCCTAATCGTGCTGATGCGAAAGTAAAGATCTTTCCTCAGAACGCCCTCTTCTATTAACCGGGCCGTGTCTCGGTTCGTGGCTGAGACCAGGCGAAAGTCAACCTTGATCTCGCGTTCGTCGCCCAAACGGCGAAGCTTGCGTTCTTGTAACACACGCAGCAGCTTGGTCTGGAGGTGCGTCGGCATTTCGGCGATCTCATCGAGCAGCAGAGTGCCTTCGCCCGCAGCCTCGATCAGTCCTCGCTTGTCGCGATCAGCGCCGGTGAACGCGCCTCTCTTGTATCCAAACAACTCTGATTCAATCAGCTCATGTGGAATGGCGGCGCAGTTGATCCGGATAAACGGCTGAGCCGCGCGATGGCTTGCACTGTGAAAAGCTGCCGCAATTAATTCCTTACCCGTTCCGCTCTCGCCTTCAATTAAGACGGATGCGTCCGAGGGGGCGGCCGTGCGTATCGTCTCAATAATCTGACGCATTTGCTGGTCGCGGCCAATCATTCCGAATGCTTCGCTGTCACCTGCCAGGGTGCGCTTGAGGGTCTGATTCTCGCGCTTAAGGTTCGCGAACTGTAAGGCCCGCTCTACCAGCGTCAGCAGACGGTCCGGCGTATAAGGTTTCTCAAGATAATAATAAGCGCCGCGCTTAATCGCTTCGATAGTGATATCGAGCGAGCCGTAAGCGGTCATTAAGATAACTTCCGTATCGGGAGTCTCGCTCTTGATATGAGTGATCAAATCAATTCCGGTAGCATCCGATAAGCGAAAGTCCGTGATGACCAGATCGATGTTGGATTCGCTCAGAACCTTGATAGCCTCAACGACACTATGCGCGGTCACGACGTCGTGGCCCGCCTCGCGAAGAATAAATCCAAGTGCTCCGGTGACGCTTCTTTCGTCGTCAACTACCAAAATCTTGTTGGGGACGGATGCTTGCACGTGTTCCCTCCTCTCTTCGTCTTGCACTTTTCCGCTCAACTCCTCGTGGCAATTCGATTCTGACCAGGGTGCCTTTGCCCAACTGGCTCTCAACCGAAATCTTGCCGCCATGCAGTTCTATGATCTTTTGCGCGTACGGCATGCCCAGGCCCAGGCCGCGGCTCTTTGTCGTGTTGAATGGCTCAAAGATGTGTTTGAGTCGCTCCTCGCTAATCCCTGAACCGGTATCGCTTACTGTCAGCCAGAGAATCCCTTTATCGCAGCCGGTGGTTATCATCAACCGGCCGCCGTTGGGCATTGCCTGGACCGCGTTGAGCACCAGATTGAGCAAGGCCGAGCTAACCGATGCTTCATCGAGCATTCCAGAGACGCTTCGGTCACCGGGATCAAATGTGATGTCGATTCCGTTTGACGATGTTTGTGATTCAAGAAGTTGAATCACCTTGGCCGTCACTTTATTCAGATCAACGGGCTGCCGCGCCAGTCTGACAGGACGAGCGTAGTTAAGAATTTGCTCTGTCGTGCTGGTCAGATTGTTGATTGTTTCGATGATCTTATCGATGAGCTCTAATTTGTCCGCAGTCAGATCACCGGCAACTTTACTTTTGAGATGTAGCGAATAGAGCAGCAAACCAGAGAGCGGATTCCTCACTTCGTGGGCCACCTGCGCGGCGACCCGCCCGAGGGTCGTGATCTTCTCATTGCGGGCCAGCCTTTCATGGGCCTCTACCAGACGGCGCTGCTGGCGGCTCACGATCCGGAGTAGGAGGGTCACGACTATGACATCAACCGTCGTCGAGATGAAGAAATGCTCGATCCGCTGCTCGATGTGATATCTCGCTGCTTCTTCGCCTGGGTAGAGCTTTGCCAACCAGTCGTAAAATGGATGCATTAACAGCTTTTCCCAACTGAAGATCACAATCGCCGTCACGATCACCGTGAACACCGCAAAGAAGAAGACAAGCTGCAAGTTATTGCGATTCTTCATTAAGGTCATGCCAAAACCGTCTAAGAGTTCCGTAAAGCCCGGGCCTATCGTTGTTGGCAGTTAGCTGCGACGTAAGCCATAGAAAGAGTGAATCAGCCGTACCCTTGATTCTGGTTCTCACAAAGAAGTGTCCCGATTGGTGTGTTTCAGCATGAGACACGTTTCGGAGACCAAAACTTCACAAGAGTCTTCTGATATCCCGCCGCAACCAGTTTCGTTGGGTCGCTAAACGACGTGGAGCGCAACAGGAACCATCCTTTGCCAAGGCGCAATCTAACCAGGAAGCCCGTCGGATTGGCTTGCGATGCCGATCGGGTTCTAAGCTTCCCCCTTGAACTTCACTCGAAAAAAATAGCTAAAAGAAAAATCTAGAGCACGGAGACAGGGTCACGATCAATTAAGTATTGCCGAAATATGCAAGCCACCTTGCAATTCATGTTCACAGATTGCGCGTCACCGATTATCTAGCATTGCTAAAGGACTTGCTGGAGAATATCTCGCGGTAAAATCCTCAAGCGAAGTAAAACTTCGCAGGCTGTTGAGAATATTCACCCACATTCAAAGTCTTCACCGCTTGCGTCGGAAGAATGCTGAACTCGTTACTAGCACAACTCTTGCAAGGCGTGGCGCAGTAAACTGAAAACTACTCTCGAGCTTTGGCGGTAGTTCGGTTCGTCCGAGGAGGAGAATGATGATGAGTAGAATGGTATACGCACTTTTCGTTTTGACGATCGCCCTGACCTTTTCGGTCCAGGCCCAAACCACGACTGTTACCGGGAAGGCCACTGCCAGTGAAGCAGCCGGCGTTACCGCTCAAGCCTCATCCCAAGCCAATAAGGACACGGAAGATTGCGCGTGCGAATCGCAAGTCTTACCGGAGGCTTTGGCGATTGTGAACGGCGTTCGAGTTAGTCGACAAGACGTTGAAAGAGCGACAAAGGAATCACTCACTCAACTGCAACGCCAGGTCATAGAAGCTCGCCGTCGAGAGCTAGACCTCCAGATAAATTCCAGACTGCTGGCGATTGAAGCGAAAAAGCGCGGAATCAGCATCGCGAAGCTGGTTGAACAAGAGATCATCGCCAAAGTAAAGGAACCCACGGAGGCGGAGGCGCAGGTCTTTTACGATCAGAACAAAGCGCGTATTCAGGCCGACTACAGCAATGCCAGAGAGGACGTTGTCCGATATCTACGCGATCAGCGCCAGCGCGAAGAGGCAAAGCGGTTCGCGGAAGGATTGCGTGCCGCGATCGAAACCAAAGTGCAGGTGCGTGAGGTCACTCCGCCACGAGATGAAGCGGAACGCGCGCGCGTGCTCGCGATAGTCAACGGCGAACCGATCACCTCCGGTGACATTGAAGATTCGCTAAAACCGCTCGTGTTTGAGATACAGGAACGGGTTTATAAGCTGCGCAAGGATGAGCTTGACCTCAGCATCAACGACACGCTTCTGGTGCAGGAAGCGCAGAAGAGAAAGATAACCACCAACGCCCTGCTCGATGCCGAGGTCAAGCCAAAAGCGATCACTGAAGAAGATGCGCGGGCCTTTTTCGAGCAAAATAAGGACAGAGTAAGCGGTGACTTCGCCCGGACAAAGGACTCAATTATTCGCTATCTGGAACAGATTGAGGTCCGCAGAGCTGAGCGGACCTTTGTTGAAAAGCTGCGCGCGGCCGCCTCGATTCAGATATTTCTGACCGTTCCCGAGTCACCGGTTTTTTCCATCTCGACAGTCGACCAACCTTCGAAGGGTAATGCTCAGGCTCCGGTAACAATCGTAGAGTTTACGGATTATCAGTGCTCAGGTTGCGCCGCTACGCAACCAACTCTCGATCGACTGGTCAAAGAATACGGCGACCGAGTAAGGCTCGTCGCGCGCGATTTTCCGTTGAGCCAACATCCCGAAGCCTTAAAGGCAGCAGAGGCGGCCGAGGCCGCGCGCGAGCAAGGAAAATACTGGGAATACGTGGAGATATTAATGCGCAATCAATCCTCCCTGAGCGTGGTGAAGCTGAAAGAGTACGCCAGCCAACTCGCTCTCGATCGCGGCCGGTTCGATCAGGCGCTGGAATCGGGAAAGTTTGCCGACGCGGTGCAGCGTGACATCGAAGCCGGAATAAAGCTGGGCATCGATTCGACGCCGGCCGTATTTATCAATGGTCGTCGTATGTCGGACAAAAGCTACGACGTTTTGAAAACGAATATTGAGACAGCACTCAAGCTCCGCCGATAAGAAGACGGGCGGAAAGAAATCGGCGGTGATGGGTGATTAGAGCAATAGGCCGCCTCGAGACCTTGGTAATTACTGCTTTCTAAGCGTGGCAGAATGAGTGAGGACCCGCGCAACAGACTCAAATTCGTTGACCCCTGGCGAAGCGTCTGTCTCCCAAAGTAAGAGTTTTTGTTGGACGTTTATTACGATTACTACATCTGGGTCGTTCAATCCGTTTTCAAATACCTGATCAATGAGATCGTCGCCTGGAAGAATTTTCGCTCGTAAACATAACGGCGCCGCTAGCCCGGCTTCTGGATCGATCCCTCTGACAACGCTCCGCAACTCGCGAAATGCGAATACAACATGGACGCATCCAAGGTTCTCAAACACGCCGCTGAGATGAAAGGATGGCCGCAAGCCGTTTCGCCGTTGCTTCCGGCCAATGATTCGGCGCCGTGAAAATTGCGTTCTTCAGCGCCGAACCGCACTTGCACGAACGGGGACTGTGGCGCAAAGACTTCACCGCGCCCTTCATAATCAACTGCGCGTTCCGCACGTTCTTGTTGAGATATTCGATGAT
>Ga0207511_100200_pt1 | contig 11539 bp, 7 predicted proteins | sample NitcycUWRSCHO22C_FD_188265 | JGI IMG/M metagenome (GOLD analysis project Ga0207511, IMG submission 188265) | Soil microbial communities from Arlington Agricultural Research Station in Wisconsin, USA - Nitrogen cycling UWRJ-SCHO22-C (SPAdes) | ecosystem: Environmental > Terrestrial > Soil >... | reverse complement strand
AATCCAGCGGGACTTCTTGATCCGGTCGCTACCGCTCGCGGTTCTGACACGATGCCGAATATTTGATTAGTCAAATAATGTTATCGCTCTCCCAAAGAGAGAGGGATTCAAACTGTGCCACTACCCGTTTGCGAGGCTTTGGCTTCTTGTGTATTCACGACAGGCATTTACAATGTAGCGAATCCAAAACCTAAACCTGATATAGCTCGAGACAATTTGCCAATCTGACTAAACTCATGGAACCGAAAACCGCCACGACTAATACCGAAGAGAATCTCGATCGCGCGACGTTGCTCAAGCGGACGAACGAGCTGGCGAATGAATTCCTCGATAGCGTTGCGCAGCGACCGGTGGCGCACCAAGTTGATTTCGAAACCTTGCTGTCCAAAATGCGCGGCGATGGTCTTTCAGTCGATGCCGGCGATCCCGTCAGGATAGTGGAAGAGCTGGCGGCACTGGCCGACGAGGCGGTGGTCGCAACGGCGGGCCCGCGATACTTCGGGTTCGTGGTCGGCGGCGCGTTGCCGGTCGCGTTGGCGGCTGATTGGCTGACCGCCACGTGGGACCAGAACGGCGCATTTTTTGCGCACTCTCCGCTCGCAGCGGCAGCGGAGCAAGTCGCCGCCGCCTGGCTCATCGATCTCTTTGGACTCGACCGCTCCGCGAGTGTCGGGTTCGTGACCGGCGGCACCATGGCGAACTTCACCGGCATCGCTGCCGGAAGACACGCGCTCTTGCAGCGTTCAGGGTGGGATGTCGAGAAGCAGGGCCTGATGGGCGCACCGCCGATCACCGTAGTCACCAGCGACGAGTCACACATGTCTCTCTTCGCAGGGCTCCAAATGTTGGGCCTCGGGAGTGAGCGCGTCGTTAGAGTGCCGGCTGACGAGCAAGGCCGCATGCGGGTCGACGAGCTGCGCCGAACTCTCACGCGGATTCAAACCCCTGCCTTGGTTTGCGCGCAGGCGGGAAACGTCAACACGGGCTCATTCGATCCCATCGCCGGCATCGTCGACTGCCTGCGCGATTTTGACAGCTGGTTACATGTAGACGGCGCGATAGGTTTGTGGGCAGCGGCATCGCCGGCCCAGCGATCTCTTATTCGTGGAATTGAAATGGCCGATTCGGTTTCGACCGATGGACATAAGTGGCTAAACGTACCTTACGATTGTGGTCTCGTGTTCGTAAGGGATGCCGCTGCCCACGTCGCGGCGATGTCGCTGAATGCACCGTACTATGTGACGAAGGGAGCCAGCGAACGCGATAACTGTGACTGGGTGCCCGAGGCTTCCCGCCGCGCGCGAGGCTTCACGGTCTATGCAGCTCTGCGGTTTCTTGGCCGCAAAGGCGTCAGTGATTTGGTCGAGCGCTGTTGCCGGCTCGCGCAGCGAATGGCTGATCAGCTTTCGCGCGATTCAGGAGTGACAATTTTAAATGAAGTAGTTCTGAACCAGGTGCTGGTGCGCTTCAAAGATCCGGCGGGCGTGAATGACGATCAATTCACGGCTGAGGTGATTCAGCGAGTGCAGGAGGACGGCACCTGCTGGCTGGGCGGCACCACCTGGCACGGCATGCACGCGATGCGGATTTCCGTTTCAAACTGGTCGACCACCGAGGAAGATATCGATGTGTCGGCTGAGGCAATCCTTAAGTGCACCAAGAAATAAACGGCGGCTCAGAACTCGCTTTCCTTATTTCGCAGATAGACCCACTTGTTGAAAAACTCCTGCAGGTTTCGTTTGCTCGCTTCTTCCATGGCTCGTTGAAAGTCGGCGGTAGTTACCGACTTGCCGAAATAGCTGCGCGTATAAAGCCGTATGCCACTCCAGAATGCCTGCTCACCTAACTCCGTCCGCAAAAGATGAATCACGTACGCTCCTTTGTCATAGACGAGCGTTCGATCCTCAGCCGTGGGGCTGTTCCAATCGGGAAAGACCAATGAGCGGTCCTTTCCAGCGGTGCGTACCTTCTCATAATTCAAACGGTACTCTTCGGTGTCTTTCAGATACTCCGCCTGCCCGAACCGGTGTTCTTTGTAAGCCGACGCCATAAACGACGCGATGCCTTCATTCAGCCAGAAGTGCGTCCAGTCGCGATTTGTGACCATGTTGCCCCACCACTGATGGGCCAGCTCGTGCGCGCCCAACCAGATCGCGCGTTCATTCGCCAGCACGTCGCGGCCATAAGTTTCGCGCAGGGCAGTGAAGCTGCTCATCTCCTGCTCGACACCGCCCGCCGCCAGGACCTGCGAGTAACCCGGGAATGGATATTTCACTCCGGCTTTATCTTCGTAGAAATCGATCATGTCCGCTGTGTCGCGGAAGATCTTCCGCAGTTCATCGTCGGTGTATTGCTCAGACACATAGCGAAGTTCGACGTGACCATGACGCTCGGTTAGTGTGCGAAACTTCCCGACAGCAAAGCCGAAGAGGTAAGCCGGCACCGGCGCATCCTGTTTCCACTCAGATGAAATCTTGCCGTTCGCGAGTGTATGCTGACCGACCATTCGATCATTCGCGACCGCAATCAGCCCCGCAGGCAGCACGAGTTTCAGGTTCAATGTCGCGCGACGATCGGGACCGTCTACACAAACCATCCACTGACTTGTCGAGAAGACGGTGTAGACCTGCCTTCGATCAGGCACAAAACGAATGCCGCGACGCGGCGAGCCGTGATATTCGATCTCAATCTCGCGGGTCTCGTTCTGCTTCATCGCGCGCGATAAAGAAATGATTAGCTGGCGCTCATGCCGAGCAAATTTCTGCGCTACTCCCTGGTCTTTGACTGAATCGATGGTCAGTTCGCCGCAGTTGAGTTCGACTTCGCGCAGACCGGCGGTCCGGGAAATGACACTGAGTGTTTCCGTCCCGGTGACTGATTTGCGATCGATATCTGGCTCGAGCAGAAGGTTGTAGTGAACGACATCAAAGAGCGGAGCCGGCGACGTTGTTTGATTACGGCCGGCGCCGGCTGCGAATACGATGAGGAACAGAGCCGCCGCCGATAAGACAATTCGTCGCAGCAAGCTGTGGTTGCTGAAAACGAACGGTGAATTCTTACGTTTCATTTGACCCAACGATTGGAGATTACTTTCGTGACGGATTCTCTGTTTGTGGCGGCTTATTAACGCCGAAGGCGTTAGCAAATTCCAGCCCAGGGCATCGCCCTGGGAACGAACGATTTTGAATCCATGGAACTCTGAAAGAGTTCGCGAATCGATCAAGTCTATGCTTTTCGCTGCAACCCTTTCAGGGTTGACCCAAAATTCATGTTCAGTTACCCAGGGTAGCGCGCTAACTACCGCGCGCAACTCTGGGCTGGAGGTTGGTAAACGCCTTCGGCGTTTTGTGTCGCTGTCATTAACAGACGGTGTACGTCAACGATCGCCGGATGCTCGCGCTGTGAACACTCTTTCACCGACCAAAGCCCCCGGCAAAAGATAATGCCGCGCGAAACCGTCCGGCTTCGCGCGGCGTGTTCATTTGGAGTGCGGCGGCATAGTCCCGATTTATCGGGACGGCGACGGTGCCCTCCAAAATCGTCCTATTTTGTCGGCGCTTTCAGAATCTCGGCCAGCGCTTTCATTCGATTTGCATCCGCCGGATTCGTCGCTTTACCAGCAGCCATTCCCAACGGCAGTGCGATGCCTTGCAGCGCGCCGACCGCGCCTGAACTCATGTTCGAGGTCTCGGCTTTCTGAATCGCATTGCGCAATCCCGCAATCCGGTCAGCCGGCAGAGCCTGCGATCGCTCCAACTGATCGACATAAGCCTTAGCCACCGTCAAATTCTTCGGCCATACCAACCTTTGCTGGTTCTGCACGTTCAACTCGGTGACCTTTACCGTCTTCGCCGCGTCGATTTCGTTCTGCGTCAGGAACTTCGTCGGCGTCAGTTCGAAAATGTCCAGACCGCGCGCAATCTCAGACGCGTAAATCTGTCCGTTGTACCAATACGCGGACCAGTCGCCGCCGAGCACGAGCACGTTCGGATCAATCGGCCCGCGATCGAAGTAGGCAATTTCCTGCGGGTGAGCAGCATCGGTGAAATCCATGATCGAGATGCCGCCCTGATACCAGGCCTGCACTTCAATGTCGCGACCCGGCACCGGAATCAGCGAACCGTTGTGAGCGACGCAATTCTCGCTGTCACCCTGGGCCGCCGGCATCTTGTAGTAGCTCGCGAAACTCAGCTTGTTGTTTTCAAGATTGAAGATCGCATCCGCGCCCCATTTGTTCGGATCGTTCGCGCGGCAACGTGCGCCGAGACCGCCGCCCCATTCGTCAGTGAACACGACCTTCTTGCCATCGTTCGAGAACGACGCCGAGTGCCAATACGAATAGTTCGTGTCGTTCACCGCATCCACGCGCTTCGGATTCGCCGGGTCTGAAATGTCGAGCAGGATCCCGTTACCCGAGCAAGCACCTGCCGCCAAACCAATCGCCGAATACACTGTGATGTCATGGCACTGGTTGGTGTCGCGTGCCTTGGTGTCGTTATCCGAGAGCGAGCCGCCATTATTCAAGCTGTTGATGACGCCGCTGCGCGGATCCATGAACACCCGCGGACTGGAAACTACCTTTGCGTTTTGCGGCGCCGCGACCGGCACCTTGATTACGTCGATGCGAAACAGCGCGGTGTTGGGATTCTTGTCCGGCGTTCCGCCAGTACAGCCGGGCAATTCTTCCTCCTGCCGGACAAAAGAAGTCCCTGAGACGTAAATGTAGACGTTGTCTTTGTCCTTCGGATCGACGACCAGCGTATGGGTGTGCGAGCCGCGGCAGGTCTGCACCGCCGCCACTTGCTTCGGCGCTTTGATGTCGCTGATATCAAAGATTCTCACACCGCGGAAACGATCCTTCGACGCGGCGGGTAACGGATTGTCATGTGAGCCCGCGGGCGGCGGAGGCGGCGGCGGAAATCCCTGCACGCCGCAGTCGACCCGGCCGTTGGCCATCTCGACCGACATGAACATCAGGTTCTTGTAAACCGAGACGTCGCCTTGCCCGCCGGGACAGATCATCGAGGTCAACAGACTGGTCTTGGCCGGATTTGAGATGTCATAGATATTGACGCCGTAAAAATTTCCCAGGAACAGTCGATTGCCCTGAAAGGCCAGGTCGGAGTTCGCAAAGCCAAGTCCGGCGAGAACCAATTTGATTGGGCCGGTCATCTGTTTCGGCTCAGCAATGCCCAGCACCGTGGTCAGCGTCTTGTCGACTTTCGGGTTCTCCGGATTATTGGTGCCGAGGTCAAACGCGTCGGGTTTCTTGAGCAGCGTGACATGCTTGATGCCCATCGACGCTTCACCCGCATCGTACACGCCGGGCTTGAGCTTCGCGCGTTCATCGTTTGCATCAGCGCCCGTCATACCCGCCGGTAGCGGCGGCGCCGGCTTGGGCGCAAACGGATTCTGCGGTTCAGCCGCCGGCGTCGGCGTCGGCGATGGCGTCTGCGCTGATGTCCGAGCGGCGAAACAAGTCCCCATTACGAACGCCATTAAAAATAAACAAAGAGTCAAAGTGTGTTTGCGAATCATCATCTCCCCCAAATACTAATTCTTATGTCGGTTAGTGCCCAAACTTTGGAGTGCGGTGACTTGTCACCGCTTTTTGTTTGCGAGCTAACAAAGCGCCGCCGAGTCGGCGCACTCCAAATTCCAAACTACTCATTTCTTTCCCAGCATCCCTTGCATAATCCTAATCTCGGCGCGCTGCCCGCTATCGATGTCGGTCGCGAAGTTGAACAACACCGCGTCCTGGCCCGCGCCGGCCGTATCAAACAAATCCTTCACCATGGTCAAAGCGCCGCCATGATGCTGAATCATTCCTTCGAGAAAAAGACGATCGAAGTCTTTCCCCTTTGCATTGCGCAGCGCTTCCATCTGCTTCGCCGTCAACATCCCCGGCATCAGCATCTCGTGTTTCGACATATCCATGCCCCGCATGTCCATCCCGGGCATCCCCGCCGTCGACTGCATCGGCATGGTTGTCGCTTTGCCCCGCGCCTTCAGCCAGTTCTCCATAAACTTAATTTCTTCGGCTTGCGAATGACTGATGCGCGCTCCGAGCAGACGCAATTCTTTGTTCTCACTCCGCGAGTCAATCAGCGCCGTCATCTCCACCGCCTGCGCGTGGTGCATGATCATCCCCTGCATGAACTCGATGTCCTTAGGAGATGACGGCGGCAAGACTCCGGTCGTCGAAGCCGGCAGAACCTTCGTCAGCTGGCCGGGCGCGCCGGGCTGGACGATCACGGGAACCGAAGGATTAGCCTGCTGTGCAAAGCTCGGCGCCGATATCAAACAAGCGAATAGCACGGCAAATACGAGCGGGATGGAATAAGGTTTCAAACTCAGCACCCATTACTCATGACACATCACGAGTTTTACATCCATTCACGATTGTCTATTCATGATTGACGACTACGGCTTGTCTGGGAGAGAAACTTTATCATAAAGCGCAATCCTCGCAGTACCCAGGAATGCCCCCGAAGATACAAGGGGTTCACCTTTGGCAGCGGGGTGTCAGTACCCGGAGCGGTAGCGATGGGATCAAGTGGGTCGATTGAGATCAGCAGATATGCTGGTTCAAATCGAGATATTGCAGAGTGGCTTCTTGATCCGGTCGCTACCGCTCGCGGTACTGACACGCCGACCCGGTCGCTACCGCTCGCGGTACTGACACGCTCGCCCGGTCGCTACCGCTCGCGGTACTGACACGACCTTGATCCGGTCGCTACCGGTCGCGGTATTGACACGACCTTGATCCGGTCGCTACCGCGTAGTGACGCGGAGCACTAAGACCTCGATTCGGAGTCTGTTAATCTTAAGGCCTCATGTCTCAAGCAAAACGTGTAGGTGTCTTGACTGGTGGCGGTGATGCACCGGGTTTGAATCCGGCCATCAAAGGGCTCGTCTATCGGGGCGCGGAACTCGGGCTGGAAGTCGTCGGGCTTTACGATGGGTGGCGAAGTCTGTTGAATCCGCGGCCTGATGTGACTGTGCTTGATCGCGAAGCGGTGCGGCGTTGGGATCGAGACGGCGGCACGAATCTCGGCTCGTCGCGCACCAATCCTTTTCGACAAAAGAATGCCGCAGCCGAGACGGAGGACCGCTCGGCTGAAGTGCTCGAGAACATTAAGGACCTCAAACTCGATGCGCTGGTCGTATGTGGTGGCGAAGACACTCTGGGCGTGGCCGCAAAGTTCGCGGACCTGGGAGTGAATGTCGTCGGCGTGCCCAAAACGATCGACAAGGACCTCGCCGGCACCGATTACACACTCGGCTTCGACACGGCCCTGCGCACCGTCACGGAAGTTATCGAACGCTCGCGCACACCGGCGGGCTCGCACGGATGGGTGCAGATTATCGAAGTGATGGGCCGGCATGCGGGACACCTCGCACTCTGGTCGGGCGTCGCTGGTCAGGCGCACATGGTTCTGATTCCCGAATATCCTTTTCGCTACCAAAGAGTTTTTGAACTTCTGCACGAACGTATGGGAGACCCGGGACTGATTCACGGCAAACCGCGTTACGCCGTAATCGTGGTCGCTGAAGGAGCGCGCGCCGAAGACGGCGAGATCATCACGCACGACGACCGTCACGATGCCTTCGGTCATATCAAGTTGGGAGGCATCGGCGACGTGCTGGCGCGCCGGATTGAAACTGAGACGCTTTACGAATCGCGGGCCGTGATGCTCGGTCATCCGCAACGCGGCGGCCCACCCAGCGCCATCGATCGCATCATGGGCCTTCTGTTCGGCGCCCGCGCCGCCGAAGCCGTGGCCGCCGATGACTTCGGCAAACTGGTCTCGTCCCGCGGGGTCGCCCCCGGCTGCCAACTGAGCCTGGTCGACATCTCAGAAGTCTCCGGCAAGATTCAAACCGTCGACGTCGCGCGGCAATACGACACGGAACGCTATCATTTAAAAGGGATCGGGATGTAGAAACCCGACCGTCAGGGAGGGTGTCAGAACCGCGAGCGGTAGCGACCGGATCAAGAAGGTATGTGCCGATCTCAATCGACTCACTTGATCCCATCGCTACCGCTCCGGGTTCTGACACCTCCCTGACGGTCGGGTTTCTGCGTTGACTTTCTTAACCCGTTGAAATAAACAGGGTACGCTCGATCATCCGAACGCTACGACCAATGAATGGCCACGAATGAGAAGCCAAAAAACACGCGCTTTTCTGCGCATCACTTCGTTAATTCTGCAAATTGCTATTGTCTCGTTGGCGCTGGCGGGAGTTGCCATCGCGCAACGCGCAAACAAGCGTTCAATCGAAAAACAAATGTTCGGCAAGATGCCCGATGGGACCGCGGTCGATATTTACACGCTGAGGAATGCGTCTGGTGTTGAAGCGAAGATTACGAACTATGGTGGGATTGTCGTCTCACTCAAAGTGCCGGACCGGAATGGGAAGTTCGATGACGTCGTGCTGGGCTACGACAATCTCGATGGGTATCTGAAGAACAATTCGCCGTATATGGGCGCGCTGATCGGGCGTTATGCGAACCGGATCGCCAAAGGCACGTTCAAGCTGAACGGCACGGAATATCACCTGGCGGTGAATAACGGCGCGAACCATTTGCACGGCGGGCTGAAAGGGTTCGATAAGGTTGTGTGGACGGCGGCGCCGCTGCGGGTGGCGAACGGCGCGGCGCTCAAGCTTACTTACGTGAGCAAGGATGGCGAGGAGAATTATCCTGGCAAACTAACTGCCACGGTAATCTACACGCTGACTGACGCGAACGAATTGCGGATTGATTACTCGGCGACCACCGACAAGCGCACGATCGTTAATCTCACTTCTCATTCGTATTTCAATCTGGCGGGGCAGGGAAACGGCGACATTCTCAAACATCAACTGTTCATTAATGCGAATCGATTTACACCGACCGACGCTGGAGCGATTCCGACGGGTGAACTCAGGAGTGTGAGTGGGACGCCATTCGACTTCATGACAGCAACTGAAATCGGCGCGCGTATCGAACAGGATGAACAGCAACTCAAGTTTGGGAACGGCTACGATCACAACTTTGTTCTGAACAAGCAGGGAAAGCGCCTGACTCTGGCAGCCAGCGTTTATGAGCTGACCACGGGCCGCGCGATGCAGGTCTCGACCACCGAGCCGGGGCTGCAGTTCTACTCCGGCAACTTTCTCGACGGCAGCATCACCGGCAAAGAAGGCAAGGTTTATCAGCGCCGATACGGGTTCTGTCTCGAGGCGCAGCATTATCCTGATTCGCCGAACCATCCGGAGTTTCCGTCCGTGGTGCTGAACCCGGGACAGCGATATACCCAAACCACGATCTACAAATTCTCGGCAAAATAATTTTGGAGTGCGGTGCTTTGACACCGCTTTATGACTGACGTCCACAGATTGCTGGCGCCCATTCGTGAGTTGCACGAGCGCATTCGCCAGACCGTGGTGCAGGCGTGTGAACGCGCGAGCGTTGACGAACTGTCGCGCGTCGCAGCTGATGAAGAAGGCGACACGATCTTCGCCGTCGATCGCGTGAGCGAAGAGGTGCTGGTCGCGTTTTGCGAGCGCGAAATGGCGCCGCTGAATCCGTTGGTTCTCATTGCTGAAGGATTGGATGGCGGTCAGATTGTCTTGCCGCGCGGGACTGCCGAATCAGACGCAGTGTGGCGTGTGATTGTCGATCCAATTGATGGCACCCGCGGTTTGATGTATCAGAAACGCAGCGCGTGGGTGTTGACCGGAGTGGCGCCGAATCGCGGGCCGGGTACAAATCTTCAGGACATCGAGTTGGCCGTGCAGACCGAAGTCCCTCTGATAAAGCAACACTTGTCCGACACGCTCTGGGCAATTCGCGGTGAGGGCGCTCACGCGGAACGCTTCAATCGGCTGACCAACGAACGTGCGGCGTTGGCCCTGCAACCCTCGAGAGCGCCGACCATCGAACAAGGGTACGCGATGATTGCGCGTTTCTTTCCGGGCGCGCGCGATGAGTTGGCGGCCATCGATGAGGAAGTCGTACAGGGAGCGCTGGGGCCGAGCATGGCGGGAAAGGCGAATTGCTTCGAAGATCAGTATGCCTCTTCCGCCGGCCAGCTTTATGAATTGATCGCGGGACATGATCGATTCATTGCCGACCTGCGCGCGCTGCTGGGGCCGGTGATGTCGAAACGTGGCCTGCCGTTGCCAATCTGTTGTCATCCATACGATTTGTGCACCGAATTGATCGCGCGTGAGTTGGGTGTAATCGTCACCGACCGCAATGGCGCAGCGTTGAGCGCGCCACTCACAGTTGAGCCTGATGTCGCGTGGTTCGGATATGCAAACGAGAACATCCGCGCGCAGATTGAACCGTTGCTCCAAGGCGCTTTGACCAAGCGAGGATTGTAGATGTACCGGCTGACCCACGGCGCAACTCAGAACCTCGCTGATATAGAGGCTTTCATTGAGACATTGAATGGGTTGCCGCGGAATCCGTCGGCGCTGTTGCAGACGTTCTTCGATCCTGACAAAGACTTGTTTGTAACCCGCGCGCCCGGACGGCTCGATGTGATGGGCGGCATCGCAGACTATTCGGGTTCATTGATGCTGGAGCTGCCCATCGCGGAGGCGACGCTGGCGGCACTTCAGCGAAGCGATGGACTTTCCGTGCGGATCGCCAGCGTCACGTCAGACGCGGTCGGTTCTATTCTCAGGTTCGAATTGGGGCTCGCCGATTTTGAAGATGCCGGCAAATTGATCAGTTATGAGCAGGCGCGTGAATTCTTCCAATCGTGGCCAGAGAATCATTGGGCCGCTTACGTCGCGGGCTGCTTTTTGGTGCTGATGCGCGAGCGGCAAATCAAATTTACCCAAGGCGCGCGCATCTTAATTTCATCCTCAGTGCCGCTCGGGAAAGGCGTCAGTTCATCAGCGGCCCTGGAAGTCGCGACGATGCGAGCCGTCGCGGCCGCTTTCGATATCCCGATTGAGTCACGCGAAATCGCACTGCTCTGTCAGAAAGTTGAAAACCTGGTTGCCGGCGCACCCTGTGGAGTGATGGATCAAATGAGCGTGATGTTCGGAGAATCAAATCGCTTGCTCGCTTTGCTGTGTCAGCCGGCCGAATTGCGCGGCACAATTCCAATTCCTGAGAAGGCGGCGTTCTGGGGAATCGACTCGGGAGTGCGGCACTCGATTGCGGGAGCGGACTATGGTTCGGTGCGGGTCGGCGCGTTCATGGGTTACCGGATAATCGCAGACCTGGCTGGACTCAATGTGTCACAGGACGATTCAGAGGTTCAGATCGAAGACCCTCGCTGGCATGGGTATCTATCGAACGTGACGCCCTCCGAATTCGAAGAACTGTTTGAGCCGCACGTTCCCGACGTCATGACCGGCGCTGACTTTCTCGCCCGGTACCGGGGCACGACCGATCGTGTGACGCAGGTTTGTGCGAACCGCAACTACCAGGTACGAGTGCCGACGGCGCATGCGATTTACGAACACGATCGGGTGCGTCGCTTCGCCGATTTGCTGAGAAGGGTTCAGGATGAATCCACACTGGCATTACTTG
>Ga0207511_100199_pt1 | contig 11830 bp, 9 predicted proteins | sample NitcycUWRSCHO22C_FD_188265 | JGI IMG/M metagenome (GOLD analysis project Ga0207511, IMG submission 188265) | Soil microbial communities from Arlington Agricultural Research Station in Wisconsin, USA - Nitrogen cycling UWRJ-SCHO22-C (SPAdes) | ecosystem: Environmental > Terrestrial > Soil >... | reverse complement strand
AGAAATTACCCTCTCTTATCCAGCCAATACATCCCGTCAGCGACTCAATAATAGATTGAGGCGGCACACCTTCGTTTGCGGATAACCGTTGCTTATCCTTTTGAGTTAGTTTGGCCTTCAATTCATAGGCCTGTAATTTTGGCGGAGGTTCAAAGCTACCGAGCTTGGCTAATGCGTCGTAGGCTTTTTCGATTTCTCCTATTGCCTCGGCTCGAAAAGCTTGTGCAGAACTCGGAGTGGATGGGCTTTGGAATCCCGGAGGTGGAAAGTCCGCTAGCTCAGCCTGTACTAACTTCCGTATCGCTGCTGCGAGATGCTTTTCGGCCGGCCGTGTAAGATCCCTGATCTTGCTCATGCCGCCTCCTAGAGCGTCTGAGGCGTCCTTCAGGTCCTGTGTTGGCTCATTCAGAGCATTAATCCGCCGAATAATCTCCTTAAGTTTTTCGACAGCTTCAGGAGATAAGACCAGCGAGCCTTGCTTTTGTTGAGACGTGTCGGCGAAGTCGTCGAGGCTTCGTGAAGACACATTCATCAGAGTCATCTGTTCGGTGATCGAGGCCTTAGAGGTAGCCAAATAGTTGATTTTGAGGAGACTTGCCCAACCAAGATTGGTGACGTCATTTAAATTGGTTGTGGTTATGTCCGATTTTAACTCGGGAACCAAATCAAGAAACTGTTTCACCACTTTTCTTAATTCGGCATACTGGTCAGACAGCTCAGTCGCTATCGTCCCAATAATTACGTAGTACCGATGAAGTAGATATCTCTCGATCGTACCAATGAGAAGCAAGAAATCGGTCACCGCGTCGGCTGGCTTCGGCATCGCCAAGAATTGCTCGCGCGGCGAAGGAATCTGAGATTCTGTGTTTGTTGGAACGAAAAACGGAGTTCCAGCTAGTAACGCAGAAGAAACAAAGCGACGCCTCGATAAACTATCGAAACCAGGGGAGTCGTGACGAGTTGTCATGATGTTTCGAACTGAACCAGCCAAAGATTGACTTGTTGGTAGCATAAATTATTACTGGTTCAGACTGGTGTCAACTAAAAATAGAGAATGCGGTTATCGGCTTTTTGCGGATAGCGGTTAACTGCTTTCCGAACTCGCCGCGAGAATCGATTCAGCGAGTCACCCGAAGGACAATCGGCAAGGGTGGCTTCAATCTAATTTGCGCCGCAGAATTACTATAAGGAACTCGACCGTCGACCGAACGGTTTACACCGGTCAGGTAGGTGCCGCCGGCGAGATTCATAGTGCGGGACTTGAAGCCGCTAAACTTCGATAGGCTGTCGCAGTCATTGCTCAAGTTGAACGTGAGATCTCGAGAGAAATAGGTCGGGGAATGCGTAATTCGGTTTTGACCAAGCGATGGCTAGTCTTCAACCAGCGAAGAACCGTTTCCGTCAACCCTGGTGCGCGCTCTTTCAACACGCTTGATAGAGAGCCTTTCTATCTATGCGTAAAGCTCGCGCGGCCCCTTTATGACTGCCGGTCAAGCTTTTGAAATGCGTGTATAGACCTAAGAGTGTACGAGCCAGAAATTCATCAAGCGAATCATCCTCACGAAATACTACGGGAACTTGGGGACTGGCCTCGAAGAGAGTTACATCCTGCAAGGCTTGATGCACATCTCCTGCGCCAATCCGGTTGTTCCCATTCGTCGTTGCTACGAGTCTCTCAACAATGTGCTGCAATTGGCGCACATTGCCCGGCCAGTTGTAGGTAGATAAAACCTTCACGGCATCTCCATCAATTGCCGGCGGAACAACGCGCTTCATATTCTTTGCTGCCTCGCGTAAAAAGTACTCAACCAGCAACGGAACGTCGGAAGCTCGGTCACGTAGCGCAGGCGTGGCGATTGTCAGAACGGCTATTCGATAAAAGAGATCTTGGCGAAAGCGACCAAGAGCAACTTCCTGAGGAACATTGCGGTTGGTGGCCGCAATCACGCGCGCGTCAATCCGCGTCTCCTCATGAGCGCCGACCGGACGAATCGCGTTCTCCTGTAAGACGCGCAATAATTTGACCTGACATGACACCGACATCTCGCCTATTTCATCGAGAAAGATCGATCCACCACTGGCTGCTTCAAAGAGTCCCTGACGGTTCTGGCTTGCGCCCGTGAAGGCGCCCTTCGCATAGCCAAACAACTCCGACTCCAGAAGCGATTCGGTGATCGCGCCACAGTTGAAGGAAATAAAAGGACCCGAAGCCCTTTCACTGGAATTATGAATGGCGCGCGCCACTAGCTCTTTGCCCGTCCCTGATTCGCCGGTGATTAAAACCGTCAGATCGCTGCGGGCAGCCGTGGCAATCTGGCAATCCAGCGTCCTCATGGGCGGCGAGTTGCCGATGATACCGTTATCTATGAAGGGTAGATCTGCCATCCAAGCTTCTCACAGAATATGTGGTACTCAGGCGCGCTCGGACGCCAGTGCTGCGTAACCACAAAGATCGCGATCTAATTGTTACTAGACGGGAGAACTGGACAGATCTTCCAGTTTGAAGGAAAATTTTTTCCACTTTCTTTGAGATTCGCACCCGACCGCGAAAATATTTTTTGGCTGAGTTGGAAGATCTGGCCATTTCTCCCGTCTAGTACAAATGACGCAGGCTTTCAGAATGAATAATTGAGAGGCGCATTCGTCTCTTCGGGTCGTCTCATCCAATCAAATGCGAATTTGGGAACATCTTACGGGCATGGCGGACTTGATCCTTCACGGGCTTGAAAAGGTGTGCGCTAGGCTGGTTGTGCTTTTGCTCGCCTCGTTAATTGTTCAAGCTCAAAGCCAATTCATCTCGCCCAGTAGGAACATTGAGGCAATGGGTGTACCGCCTATTCCCGCGTCTTTAGCAGGCGAGGTGCAACCCTACATGGGCGTGTATGGTCTTCCGTTGGCTGGATGGAACCCAACAGCTCGCGAGATTTGGTTAAAAGGAATCTCAAGCGCAACTTGGATCTCAAGCGTTAGCAGCCCTGGTGCTACAGCCGAGACTTCACCGATTTACATTCAGTCACCGGGGATTTATGACGTTTACTTTCAACCACAGACAAAGTATTTGGCTTACACCAGAGACGCGAATGGAGATGAGTCTTTTCAACTTTACCTTTATGAAATTGCTACAGCCAAGACGACCCTTCTTTCAAATGGTAAGGCTAGAGACACGGAACCGGTATGGTCCAACGCTGGCGATAAAATAGTCTATAGTTCGAGTCCAACCGGCGCTTCGGGTGTTAGCCTCCGCTCACTCAATCCGTTTGATCCAAAGACTGATCACCTTTTAGCGCAGTCTTCCGGCACATACTTCAAAGCGTACGATTGGTCACCGGATGACAAGCAGATCGTTTATTGTGACTTTGCCTCTAATACCGCAAGCACTCTGTGGTTGATCGATGCTTCAACCGGGAGCAAGGGCCTGTTGTCTCCGAAGTCGTCTCAGTCTGAGTACTATGACTTCCCGCAATTCGCGAAAGACGGAAAAGGCGTCTATGTCGTCACCGACCACGATTCCGACTTCCGAAGACTCGCTTACATTGACTTAGCGTCTCGCAAGATTAGTTACGTACCATCGGGAGAGAAGTGGGATGTCGAAGAATTCCAGGTTGCTCCGAACGGAAAGATCATTGCGTTTATCACTAACCAGGATGGAGCATCGAGATTTCGTTTGTTCGAAATCGCTAGTGGAAAAGAATTAACGCCGCCACAGCTTCCCCTCGGCGTAATGTCAGATCTCAAGTGGCGAAAAGATTCGACCGAAGTCGCCTTCAACTTCAAATCGCCAAAAACGCCAAATGACGTTTATTCAGTGAATGTCGGGACTGGAAAAGCAGAGCTTTGGGTCTCGAACGGCGTCGACGTTTCCAAGTTCTCCAAGCCTGAACTGATTCACTGGCCAACGTTCGACAAGCGGATGCTTTCAGGGTTTCTGTTTCGTCCGCCAGCCAAGTTCACTGGCAAACGTCCGGTCATCATCGATATTCACGGAGGGCCGGAGGATCAATACCGCCCCGTATTTGGTTACGAAGGCAACTACTTTCTGAATGAATTGGGCGTGGCAAAGATTCATCCGAATGTGCGCGGCTCATCGGGTTACGGAAAGGCGTTTCTGCATCTTGACGACGGCGTTCATCGTGAGGATTGCGTCAAAGATTTAGGCGTCCTACTCGACTGGATCAAAACTCAACCCGACCTAGACAGTGAACGTGTAATGGTTGAGGGAGCGAGCTATGGAGGTTATCTCGCGCTGTCCGCTGCGTTCATGTATGGCGATCGAATCAGAGGCGTCATTTCCGACAGCGGGATCTCCAATCTCGCCAGTTTTGTCGAGCACACTGAAGGGTGTGCGACAAGAGCTTCAACGCGCCGAGTTTGGCGATGAACGTGACGCCCAAACCAAACAGTTTATGGAGCGCACTGCGCCCCTCAACAACGCGTCAAAGATGAAGAAGCCTATGCTGATCACACAAGGCCAGAACGATCCGCGGGTTCCAGTGAGTGAGGCGTCTCGTCTGGTGGCAGCCGCCAAGGATCGTATTCCCGTCTGGTACATCGTCGCGAAAGACGAGGGCCACGGATTCCTTCATCAAGACAACCGGGATTTTCGACTGTACACAACGATACTCTTTGTCAAAGAGTTTCTGCTCAAGTGAGCACAACCCTTAACCCCGTCCGCAGCAACATCGCGGCCCTAACCCAGGAGAACGATCATGAAGAAATTGAAGCTACTGATAACCACCTTGTGCGTGGTCGCCACGCTCGCGGTTGTCGCTCCAATGACGGCCTATGCCGACGACGGAGGACCGCAAGGAACAAAAAACTCAGCGCCACAGCCTCCGCCTCCGCCACCACCAGACTGGACACAAATCCTTTGGTGGTTATGTAGGCTCTAAAACCAGGGAACTCAAATAGCTCCAAGTTCCAGCGCGAGGTAATGACGTCAACGCGTCACGGCCCAGCGCTGGAATTTGGCTAATCGTTGTCATCATGTTTCGCAACGTTCTGACAGTTCCAATTCTGTTACTGGCCGCATTCTCCTCGTTTGCGCAGGCTCCTAGTCGGGACATTCAGTCCGAAACCGACTTAGTAGCGGTGCTTTGTGCGCAAGACAGTGAACCAGCAAGAGAGAAACTTCTTGCGTCGCACCCGCAGTTCGTGAATAAGGATCTGTGGGAAGCTCTTAATTCCCGAGCAGCGACGGCTTATTACGTCTCGTCACCGGAACAGGCTTTCGCGACTTATCGCATTGCAGTAGAGGTTGCCGCGCGCCTGAAGAATCCGAGACTGTTAGCAACAACCTACTACAACATCGGACGCACTTACTCAGGTTCAAATCAAATATCGAAAGCCATTGAAGCTTATGAACAGAGCAGAAGAGTCTCTGAAGAATCAAACCTGCAAAGCGATCTGACCTATATTCTTGCTGATTTAGGCTTGCTGTATTTTATTCAAGAAGACTATCCGCACGCCGCACGATATTCCGAACAAGCTCTCTTATTATCCGAAACAACAATCGACCATTCACCAGGAGTCTGGCCGACCGAATACAGTAGAGCCACTGCGCTGTCAACGCTTGCGAATCTAGACCTGCGCAACGGCAATTTCCGTGAAGCTATCGAGAAGCTTAAGAAAGCGCTGGCACTACACCAACAATTGAATCACGGCGGTTTGAGTTTCAATTCCTATCTTGCGGGAGATCTCCAGACAATCGGACAGGTTTATACCGCGAGTGGCGAGTATGCCGAAGCACTTCGCTACCTTGCGGAGGCTTTGAAGATCGTCCAGACGCTTGCGGATGCGAATTTAATGGCGAGTCTGCAAAACGACATCGGAACGCTTTACCTGGAGCAGGAGGACTACTTACAAGCCAAGAAGAGCTTTGAGGAAAGCTTGCGCATTTATCTTGCGAATAACAATCAGAGAGAAGCTACGACCGTGCTTTTGAACCTCGGTGTAACAGAACAACGCCAATCAAATCTCGAGGAAGCTCTCAGACGATTCAAATCCAGCCTTGAGGTTGCGAAGGGTGTTCACAGTATTGACGCCATGATCGCGGCGGGTGAAGGCATTGGCGCGGTATTAACGGCGAAGCATGAGTTTTCAGCCGCGCTGGAAGCTTTTGATCAGAGCCTCAAGCTTGCGAGGGGGTCACAGCAGACTACTCGCCAAACAGAACTGACTTGGCGCATGTCGCAGACGTACTTAGAAATGGGAAAGCTTCAGGACGCAGTCTCTTTTGCTCAGGATGCGGTTGCGTTGGGCCGAACATCACATTCACCGAAGCTTGTTAACCTGGCTACAACTACACTTGGAGAATGCTACGCGGCGCAAAATAAGATCGAACTAGCTACTCAGACTCTAAAAGGAGCCATAGATGATCTGGAACTAATGCGAGACCGCGTAGCAGGAAGTGAGGTGGAGTCACAACTGTTTTTTGAAAACAAAGTCGCCGCCTATGAATTACTGGTGAACTTGTTAATCAAGCAAGGCAGACCACTCGATGCGCTCATGTACGCCGAGCGGGCAAAGGGCCGTGTGTTGCTCGACGTCTTAAGCAGCGGAAGAGCGGAACTCGAAAAGTCATTGACGCCAGCCGAGAGAGATGAAGCGCATCGTCTTAACCAAAGAATTTCGCAGATTAACGAGCAAATCAAACTGCGCGAAAGCTCGAATTCGTCATCCGACGCTCTCTACCGACAGTTGGACAGCGCACGTCTTGAATATCAATCGTTTCAGAATAATGTTTATGTCTCGCACCCGGACTTGAAAGTTCGCAGCGGACGCACTCAGTCGCTAACGAGCAACGAACTGAATCACCTTACGCTAAATAACAAGCGCGCATTCCTGGAATATATAGTCGGTAAAGATCAAATCTATCTGTTTGTCCTGACCGCAGCGAACGAGAGCGGCGCTCCAAAACCAAAGGTCTATTCTGTTGCAATCAAGCCTCTAGACTTGGAACAAAAGGTTGAGCAGTTCCATCAGAGACTGGCTGATCGGCATCCAGACTTTGCGGGACTCGCCCGCGAACTCTATTCAATATTGATCGGTCCCGCCGATTCGGAACTAAGAGGAATCGATACCATTTGTGTCATTCCTGATGGCTTGCGTGGAATCTTCCATTTCAGGCCCTGATGACGGAAGGCAATCGTTACCTAATAGAGGATCACTCATTGTTCTATGCACCTTCGTTGAGTGTCCTAAATGAAATGAGCAAGGACGAGCAACGGTTGTCAACTAAGAGTGGTTCGTTGCTTGCTTTCGGAAATCCGGTGATCGGAAAGGACGAAGCGCGGCATGAGGAGTTGTGCCCGCTGCCCGAAGCAGAGATAGAGGTGACGTCAATCTCAAAGTCCTTCACCTCGACGACCAACAAATTACTTATCGGTCGAGAAGCAAGCGAAAAGTCATTTAAGGCCTTGGCTCCTCAATATTCGACGATACATCTCGCTACCCACGGGGTTCTCGACAATAGACAGCCTCTTTACTCACACTTGCTGCTTACAAAAACGGAAGGCGATGCGGAGAATGACGGGTTACTCGAAGCTCGCGAGATAATGGACATGAAACTCAAGGCGGACTTGGCTGTTTTATCAGCATGTGACACCGCTAATGGCAGAATCAGTCCGGGCGAAGGTGTGATGGGAATGTCGTGGGCTTTCTTCCTGGCCGGCACCCGATCGATGCTAGTAAGCCAATGGAAGGTGAATTCTGGTAGTACATCTCAACTTATGGCGACTTTCTATAAGGCACTCGAGAGCGCTAAAGGGCAAACCGCCGACAAGAAGGCGGAGGCCCTGCGCCAAGCATCTCTGGTCCTCATGAAGAACCAACAATATCGTCATCCGTTTTATTGGGCGGGCTTCGTGTTGATTGGGGACGTTAGGTGAGCCTCGAAAGGGTAGTGTCCTAATTTGAAAAGCTAAGTGCCGAAGTCTGGCACGAAAACGAGCTTACCCGCTATGTGCGGTAACTAACAGACCCGCTTTTGTGGCTCCTATATAAGCCTCTCGTCCTCGCGCGTCCTAAACCAAACCGGGAAGGAAAGTCTCATGCTGAAACAATATACAGTGGTTCTTTGGGCCTTGGTTCTTACGGCCCTGCTCTCCCCAACCATCGCTGCCCAAACTGCTACACGTATCTCTCCTAACTTCAATCAGGCGAGCGATAATGCTTTGTCAGCCGCCAAAAAGGAACTTTTAGACGCGGCTAGAGCACACAGAGTTAGCATTCAAGTTGAGCGCGTGGTTTATGCCAGTGACGGTGAGACGACGATTGTACATGCGCCGATTGTGGGGATCGAAAGGTATAAACCTGCTGATTTTGCCACCGGTACTCCAATCCTATTGATGATCGTCAGGTCAACGGTCAAGCTTGCTATATCCAATGGTTCGTACGTCGTAAGAGCGCAGTACGAATTAGGGGCTACGTCCGGCAGGGTCAGCTTTATGGATCGCAACGGTAGCGTCTCCGCACAGCGGGATCTCATCGTTCGGACCTGGAAGCAGTCAGGTATTCTGTTCCCAGGCGTTTATACTGAACCGATGCCCAATGAGATACCCAATATCACCAGCACTCACATTATTATCATAAAAAATGGGGTCAAGAAGTGGTATGTAGACTGTTCTGGTGTGAATGGAACACTCTATTTCGAGATGGGGTGACTACCATTTCGGACTTACCTTTACTTGAGGTGCAGGCTGGCGCTCAGAACTCACCTTCGGTTTTCCATGTAAACTTGCGCTTTTTCACTTGGGGAGTTTGAACTTATCATCAATTAGAACATCAGTAGGACTCCCGCTAACTGGGCGTAGGCGATTACAAACAAGCCGCAGAAGTAAAAGCGAACCGCGCATATTCGTGATTTCAAGATAGGACACTACCCCGTGGAAACCTTCGCTTGACAGATTATCGGCTTCGCCTAGTCTGAGCTTGCTGCAGCAGCTTTTTGACTAGGTCTGAATTTGGATTTTCCCGAAGTAGGATTTGAAACTCGCGTTGTGCTTCAGCATGCAATCCTTCGCGAGCGTAGAACACACCCAACGCCAGATGGGAGCCGGACTTTCTTAGTTTCTGCAGCTGCTCGAAGCTCTTCGCCGATAAGACCTTGAACTTCATTTCAGGTGACGATGGTCCTGGCGAAATAGTTTCCTTATTATCAATCACCGCGATAACTGACCAGGTAAAGACTTCGCCACGTTTGAGAGGCCGGTCAACCGTCCAGTTCGTGCGGTCGGGCGACAACGCATCGCTCTTGGTCACTTCAGATCCGTGCGCATCGCTGATGTAAACCCGGTAAGAGGTAGCGCCGCGAGCGCTTTCCCATCTTAGCGTCGGTTGAACACTTGGGATCACAACCCTTGAACGATAGATAAGCTTGAAGGGTGCTTTCTCGTTACTCCCGCGCAGTCCAGATTCTTCGCCGCGAAGTTCCTTTTGATTCGGCGTTTCCAGTCGCTCAGAGTTGAGGAGCCGTGCAATATCATCCCTCATCTCGGTCGGGACTTCATCAATTCCGATTGTCTTACCACTCTTGTCTAGTGCGATGACACGCCCGTTGTCATTAAGCGAAACCACTGACGGTTCAGGTGTCGATGTATTTGTGCCCGGCGGCGTGGACGATCTTCGCGGATTCTCCTGCGTGCTGGGGCTAACTTGAGGTAGCGGATTGTTTCCAGCTTGAAGCTCCGCCCTGCGCTTGAGCAGCGCCACAATGCCAAATATGAATGCAATTGCCAGAATGAGCGCTGCGGCTGCGTAAACCGGCTTCCAAGCAAATCGATTCCAGAAGCTTCGGGACTTTGGTTTCTGAGGGGCTAACGCCGGTGAGTAAGGCACTTTCAGTTCAGATTCAATTTCCTTTCGAAATGCTAAGAAGGTCCTTACGTCTTCCTGGCATGTGGAGCACAAGCCAAGATGTGCATCAATCGCCTCGCGCTCGTCCGTGTCTAGTCGGTCTTCCGAAAGTTCCACGAGCTGGTCATAGTCCAGGTGTTCGTGTCGCAGCCAGAATTCCGGCGCCAGCGTGAAACTAGGCGGTTTGGAGTCTACTTCTCTAAGACTGGAGACGAGCAGTCCGTGACACTCCGGACAGTCAGTTACGTGTCGCCCAATCGCGGTGAGTTCAGCTTGCGGCAGCGCTTTATCAGAGAAAAGCCTCATATTCGCTCTCGATACGTGGTTGGACATTTAGCAAGCGTCCGTTTATCCCCTGATATGTACTAGACGGGAGTTTGAGCCAATTCTTCCAATTCGCTCAATATTTATTTTTTGCTGGAAAACGGAAGTAGTCCTTTCTTCAGTTTTTCGAGAGCACGAGATCTATATTGGTAGACTCGGCCACGAGTTATGTTCAATTCCTGAGCAATAGCTTTGTTGTCCATTGGCATCTTCGACCACAGTCGAACGATATCGTCAGTGGGGCGACCAAATTCCTGGGCGAGTTCTCGAAACGTGACAGTCTCGGTTTCAAGCAAGACAGTAAATAGATCCCTTCCTCTTTCATCCTCAAAGCCAAAGGTAAAGACATCACGCTGCTCCGTGGAGAGTTCGCGAAGCGCTCGCCAAAGAAGGCGAAGAACATCTTTCCCCTCCAACCGCGCTTGAGCGCTTGAACTATCTGTCGATAGGTTTTCATGAAGCGCAACGGCCGGCAAATCCTCTATGCTCAGAATGTCCGCGACAATGCTGACCAATTCATCAATTTCAATTGGGCTTGAGCGCCAGCGAAAGATTTCTCCAACTATTCGCGGCAGCAGGACTTGCTTGATATTCTCACCCGGCCATTTCGCAGCCCTAAAAGCCGCAAGTTCCTGGGAATCATGTGAGAAGCTTAGTTGAGCCGATGACACTCCCTCGGTTCGCCATTCAGCAAGCCCCGTCAACGTCATGCCGACAGACTTCCAAACGGCAAAGTCTTCATGGTGCGTGAGAAGGAATCGTAGGTTGTATTTCAGCCGCGTCCGCGACGGCGATTGTTTTCGCAAGACATCATTGCAGCAATTGGCCGTGATGCGAGCGATGTATTCCTTTAAATCTTCAATGGTTGCGTTTGATGAGGGCTCTTTCAGGTCGTGCAAAGCCTGCACGATCTTAGTCATGATTTCCTGAAAGAGATCTTCAGCGTCTTGATTGTGCGGGTTCTTCCCATGCGTATCAACATAAAAAGACAAGCGTCGACGCAGTGCGTACCTGACTTCAGGCACAGCGTACGCGGAAAGAATTTCTTGTAGATGCTGCTCTCTATCCGTCTGATCAGTTGCTCGCAGATAAGGCAGCAGTAGTTGATCCATATCACCCAACGCAAACATCATTAGATGTTCCGCAGTTGCCGGAGTTTATCAAACCCCAAACGGATTGCATCCTTGGCTCCGTTGTGCATAATCTCTGGCCGCGCCCGCCTCCCCGGTGGGCGTAGCGGTTACGTGGGGTGAGGACACGTAGCCTAAGGGCGGGGCTTGTGGGAGGGCCTCGCCCGTTTTCTTTTCGAACTCTTCGATGCAAGAGAGTTGGTATGAGGAAGACCGTCTACTTCGATACAAATATCTCAGTCGGTTGAATGGTCTCATCAGGTCAAATGGCGTTTCGCGATCGCATGCGAGAGGCGTACGAAGCGCACATCGCACCACTCGCTCAACCTGTAATTGATAATAATGAGAACCCTACATTCGAGGAACATTATGAAGCGAATAGCACTGAGTTTTTGCGCATGGTCGCGAGGCAGGCAAAACAGTTAGTGCCATGTGAAGGGCGTAGTCTTCAGGGGTTACTGGATGTACCCTCAGTCAATGCAGTAGTAGGTGCATAATTGTCGATCAATTACGCCAACACATAT
>Ga0207511_100198_pt1 | contig 11936 bp, 7 predicted proteins | sample NitcycUWRSCHO22C_FD_188265 | JGI IMG/M metagenome (GOLD analysis project Ga0207511, IMG submission 188265) | Soil microbial communities from Arlington Agricultural Research Station in Wisconsin, USA - Nitrogen cycling UWRJ-SCHO22-C (SPAdes) | ecosystem: Environmental > Terrestrial > Soil >... | reverse complement strand
CAGCAGGCGGCCCGACCGGAGGGGGTGGCACAGCAGGCGGCCCGACCGGAGGGGGTGGCACAGCAGGCGGCCCGACCGGAGGGGGCGCGACAGGAGGCACGGGTGGGCGCGCTTAATGTCATCGCCTGAAAGAGACCGCCTAATGTCATTAGGCGGCTAGCGACGGGACTTCCGCGTCAGGCGACAAGGAAGTCTCTTTCGCTCGCAACCTCTCTCAACCCTGAAGTCTATCATCAGCCTGACGGGTCAAATGCAGAAACGCTAAGAGCGAATGATTTACAGAGTGAGTTTGACAATACCGTCTCCCAACATAAGTGAGAGGTGCAGCACAGCATCTGGTGGCCCTGGCGAGATCCTGGGCGCGACAAGAAAGGAGCAGTATGAAAACAGAATTCGGTAATTATTACGACAACTATGAGGCACTTCAATTTGCCCAGAGCCAAATTTGCGTGGGTCGGGTTCAGGAAGGCCTGGAGCTTCTACGTAACCTTAGGAACCATATTCAGCAGACTGCAGATGCGAAGAGCGAACGATACTTGCTTCCCGACATCGATACCTACGAAAAGAGCGCAACACTCTGCTCACTTTGTGAGGCCTCCCTTGCAGAGCTCGGATAGGTTGCTCCTGACACGACTGTAAAAAGTTGATTGACCTGCAATGATGCGTTAACAGTGGGGGGCCGCTCTCAGCGAGCCCTTCTAAGCCAGTGAACAGCGCTTTCGGAGAAAGCGGAAAGGATTGACGGTGCTACATGAAAAGACAACGCGCAAGAGACCCTTTTGAAAGCAACTTTGTGCAACTAACTCTTCAGGATTGCTTCCTTGACCCAGGCGGATCGACTGTAGTCCTCGCGCCAATCAACGAATGTGAAACTGTCGGAGGGTCAATTCGGAAAACCGCGATCTTGAGTGTCGGATTGATCGAGGCACCATCTGAAATCATGGCCGAAGACTCGGACTCGGTGCTCATCTGCTCGCCATCTTGACAAAAGACCCAGTCACAAACGCCATGGATTACAACCGCCGTGCTTAGACGAGTCTTGGCCTCGCCGGTCCGTCAACTTTTGGGCGTTGAAAGAAGGCGATAACCTCCGCCTGGTTCGGTTAAGAGATATCGGGGCCGCTCTTCATCAATCTCGATTTTCTCGCGCAGTCGGTGGATCGCCGTGTTCAAGCGACTCGCTTGAGAATCGTCCGCGGGGTCATAGCGTTCACTGAGGACTTGTTCAACCAACTCGCGACGCGTGGTCAATCGATTCAGATGGTCGTGCAGATAACATAGGAGGTCAAAGCCCTGGCCTCGAATGGGCACGCGAGCCCCATCTATACGGACAAGACGGTCCTGTTTATCGATACGAATCCCAGCTTCTTCGGTATCCGCAATACGGACGGCCTTCCCGCGGTTGCCAATTCTACCTATCGTCACTGCGGCGGCCATGAGCAAGTGGACATACCGAGTCAGTTCACTACGGGTGAGCCGGTTAACAGGATTGAATTCTGAGAGCCGATGAAGGGCAAGGAATAGAATGCCTAAGTGGTAAGCTGAAGTGTCGCTACCGACGGATTTGGAAGCAAGCTTCCGAATAGTCTGAATCGCCTTCATTGTCCTGCGCAGCGGTGCCTCAACATCGCTCATCTCAAACCGGCTAAAGTCATCGTGTGTCAAGCACCGTTCCATTTCATGAAGCCACAGAAGGTTGGTGGCTTCTACCATGTCGAATCTGAACTCCGCTTCAAGAGTGAGGTAGTTCCATAAGACTGGTGCTGGTCCAGACGCTGAAAAATCAGTCATCCACACGTTTTCGCCGGTCTCAGTCAGAACGTTTTGCAGCGAAACGTTGCCAGGTGAGTTCAGCATTAGAGCCGGCGTACCTATGTCGAAAAGTGCCCACAAAGAAAACGTGGGATTTGGATATGAGTACGCCTGGCCGTTGAATCTAATCGAGAGCGTTTCGCCCAGACTCTCGATTCGCGCGCCGAGCTCATGGGCGTGTCGTGCAATTGATCGCAACAGTTCTGCGAATCTGTCTTCAGGCATAGATTCCTCAGTCAGCGACAGACGTTCACGATAGATTTCATCCAAACGCTCGTTCTCAGCGGCAAGAACAGGTTGGTTCTTATGCCATTGGGGAAGGACCTTTTCATAGAGAGCTTTAAGGGCGATGTGCAGACTCTTATCGGAGTTTCCCTCGTAGAGCTTCGCCAGTGATTTTGTATGCTCCAGGGAGGTGCCATCCAGGAAGTAGGAGTTAGCCGCAAAATGGATTGTTTGACTGCTGTTTTGCAGGAATACGCAGCCTGAGCTTTGGAACTTCGGACTGTAGTCCTTATAGAGGCTTAACTCGCTAATGACCGACGCATTACGCCCGCAGACGATTAATCGACTTTCAGAGGGCTTGTTCCTGGGGAAAACGAATACAGATAACGCTAATCGCGCCTCGTGTTTCCAGACCATGCGATGTATCTTGATTTTCTCGAGACTGCCCTCGGTCTCTCCATAGAAAAGCGCTCTGAACAGGTCTTCGATCTCGGCGCCACGGCTGATCAGAGTTTCGCCGTTGATATCAGGCTCGATGGCCTCTGCTATCCTGAGCAGACTCACGGGGCTGACCTCATCTTGCTGTATGATGAGATCCCTGTTGAGCCTTACATAGTGGGCAAATGCGTTGTCGACCGCATTAATCAGGACTGCGCTCCCCTCTTCCTTCGCGATAAAGTCGACCGCCGGCGAGCGTCCCTGTGGGACGGGACCCAACGCAGCGCGCACATAATCCAGCTCTGGGTATTTCGTCAGAATGATCTTTGGCAAAGATTGAAATCGAACATCTTGAGCGAGGATCAAACCGCTGATGTCCAGCGGATCGTATTTTGTAACCGCACCGCCGTCGTAATCGCTCTTCATATGAATGTCACAGATCGCGAGATGTATCCTGTCATTGCAGAGAATTGACTCAGCTTCCTCGATCGTGGAAGCCTCTCGTACTGTATAGCCGGCTTGTGCAAGTTCCCGTGACGTCGAGTTAAGGAACTTCTTATCGTTATCCATCAATAAAACGATCTTTTCCATCTTGCCCGTCCTCAGGTTCTCTCAAGTTCAGTAGTTTTGGCAGGCAAACCTCGACTGCTCGGCAAAGTTAAGCTCGACCCAAGCCACCGACTGGTGGCCGCCGAAATGGTCTGCTCAGTACTGGCTACGCGTCTCTCAAGAGGCAGTCTCTCAGATGCGGCGAGCAACAGTTCAAGCCAATACGTCTCAAGCAACTCCCTGTGATAAGAATCCATGCGCGCATTGGAAGCATCGAGGCGCTTAAAGAACATGTAGCTGAGACCCTGAATAAGTATACCGCTAGCAGTCCCAACGACGCCGACTCCGAGGCCGCTAAAAAAGGCCAATAAGATTCCGAGCGCTACGAACAGAAACCCTATTATCGATACGCTGAGGGTAAAGTTATAATTGCGTTTGGCCTGCGTAAGAACGATTTCATAATCGGACCTCGCCTGTTGAGAGACTTCTATCGCCGCAGTCCTTACACTCGGCCATAATCGCAACGCTCGCCGCACCGCTTGAATCAGGACTTCAGTTCCCTTGGCCTTATCAACGAAGTCGAGCGCGTAGGGGAGCTTTTCGGGTGCCAGACCCAGTACCTTGGCCAGCGTGTGTACGTTGGCTCCGTATTGCGTCAGCATTATCTTGGGCACTTTTAGAAAGGCTCGATCAAGTGCAATCTCCAAACCGCTAACATCCAAGTCGCCTTCGTCGGCTAACCGCACATCCAGGATGGCAAGATCAACCTGCCCTTGTTCCAGGACGTTTCTCGCTTGCTGGGGGCTCGAAGCGCCCAGCACATGGTATCCTGCGGCTTCGAACGCAAGCGTGGCCTCGGTCAGATACTTCTCCTTGTTATCTGCAATCAGCACTACCGGTTTCATTTTGCGAACTCCATATTCCGCATCCGATCGGGATGCTCATTAGGTGTTCGGTCAAGGGCAAACTCAAGCGTTTGGAGCATCGAAAAGGGATCTTTTGGCATGGGCGCATATTCCACCGCGCCTGCCAAAAAGGCATCCCTCGCCTCTTGCCAATCTGGCCAGGTGGAAAAAACTACTATCCTGGCACAGCGGTTCCAGCGTCGGACGAGCGGGACGATGCTTGTGTTGCGCGACACCATCGAGGACCCTATTACCACGAGTTCATAATCTGACCACTGCACCGACCCGATATCATTAGCCTCGGTGATATCGAGTTCCATTCCTAAACTGGAAGCCCAATGACGCAGCGTCTCGAGCAAGAGGTTTGTGTTCGGCACATCCACCAGGATAGCTTTAGTCATTGGTGTGACCGAAGTCGGTATCCGTTTCTTTTGTTTCGTATGGGAACGTGAAGCCAAACTCAGTGCCGTCACGAGTGGTGCGGAGCAACTCGAATGTTCCGCCGTAGCTCTCTACTATGCTTCGCGTCAGCATCAGCCCGATCCCCATTCCAGCGCTTCCGCTAATTCGTTTCTCGTCCCGAATCAACTGTTCAATCTCCCTCGGAATACCTGGTCCGGAATCGCAGATGCCAATCATGAGTTTCATCTCTCGAAGCGTGTCAACTCTGAAGGTGATCCTTCTCTGAGTGCGACCTTCATCTATCGCCCGAATCGAGTTATTTACCACATGGTCAATGGCAATAATCAGTTTCGCTCGGCTTGCTTTGATGGTGATCTTATCATCGATGTTATTCGGCCAGTCGAACGCAACCTGGTGGGCCTGGGTGTTTCTATAGGTAGTGTAGTCTTTCAGGAACTTCCCTAACGGTATATCCTGAGGCTCCTCGAAGACGAGCTCCTCGAGTTTACTCGGATTGAACTCGCTTACAGATTCCCTTAGTTTATCGAGTTCGGCTTTGCCTCCCGGCCCAACCATGTTTTCCAGTTTATCTATGCTGTTCTTTGCGGAAGAGATGCTGGTTACAAGGGAGTGACTAAATGACTTGACGATTTCTTCCATCCACTGCAGCACCGTACGCGATCCGATAAGACCATTGATTTGCCTCAACTGATCATATTGACGCGCATTGCGCAGAGCAACAACAGCCAAGTCTGCCAGAGCTTCGAGTGTTACTTTGTCCTCCTCATCGAGAGCTCCTACAGCGTTGCATTCCACGTTAATAACGCCAAGCACTTTGTCCCCGTCCAAGAGCGGGGCTGTTATTTCGGAGCCTTGTTCCCACTTGAATACGACGAAGTCAGGGTCTTTGCTGACATCAGGTACGATCTGAGCAGTCTTCTTCTCCACCGTACGGCCGATAACGCCAATCTGGCGTTCTACCGTCCGATCTGTTGACCGGCGTTCTCCTATTTTTTGGACTATTACCTTAGAGTCGTCGTCTTCAGAGTGCGCTCCAACAAAGACCATCTCTCTGGTATCTTCATCGTATTCCTGGATAGTTCCGAGAATTGTTTCAGGCCCGACGCGCTCACGAATGCAGGCCACTGCCTGCTCCAATATCCGCTTGAGGACTGTCGCTCTCCCCGATCCAAAGCTTTCTGTGATTGCTTTGGCAGCTTTGTTCAGCGCGCGAAGTTCGGTGCTTTTGCGTTCATTAGCGTGAAGGCGTTTCGCATTCTCGATTGCTATAGCTGTGTGATTAGCGATGATTTGAAGAAGGTCTACTTCCCGCTGACTAAAGCTGCGATGCTCTTTGCTGTGGACCAGGAGAGCCCCAACTACCTGGCCTCGATCGAACATCGGCACACTCAATCCCGATGAAATCCCATTTTCTCTCAAAACCTCGCTAACATCGAACGGAAGGTCAGCAGCATAATAGTCATAAACATTCACGGGTTGTCGGGTTTTGATCGTGTAGCCGGTTTGCGAGCCGGTGCCTTTGCGAAAGACACGCCCTTTCATATTTTCTGGCCATCCCTTGCCGGCTTCAAAGACTGGGTTGCCTTCATGGTTGGGAAGAACGATATTGCTAAAATCTGGCTCCAGCGCAGCGAATGCCTTCCCGACGGACTCGTTCAAAATTTCATTCAAACTCAATTGCCCCAAGAGGGAACCCGATAAACTCAGCAATTCTCCTTGCCCTCTCGAATGTCGATCCGTTCTATCGAAGTGCTGAGCATTACTGACTGCGATTGCCGCAAGCCGGCAAATCAATTCGATGTTAGCGATCTCATCGCTGGTAAACCGGCGATGCTTCCGGTAGTTCACGAACACTACTCCAACTCTTCGATCAGCAACCCATAGAGGCACGACAACGCAAGAGAGTATCTTCTCATCGCGAGTGAACCGGCTCTCTTTCAGAGGAGATAATTGATCGGAGGTGTCCTCGATTATTATGGGCTTCTTTTTCCCTAAGAACTTCCTAATCGGCGCGTCCAGCGGGACTTCGGTCAGGTTTAGCATTCCATCCGGGAACCGCACTTTACCGTAAAATGTGGGCGGGCTGCCCAGCCTCTTCCTGATTGAGTCATAGGGGTACAGCACGGCAACATCGCAGCCGGTGAGCTTTTTCATTTCCCTACAAAATGACTCGAGGGTGCTTTTCAAGTCACCTACAGCAATTACACGGGCCACGGCTTGGGCCGCTTCTTTTGTCCTTAAGAGTTGTTCGGATGACCGAGCGTTTTTCAACGAGAGCGCAGCGTATGCGCCAAACCGCTCAAGAGACTGCCGGTCCTCCGCGTCGAACTCGCGAACAGCGGCGTAGCTTGCGTATAGGACGCCAACCGATTCCTCACCGACTCGCAAGTGGACTCCCTGGAAGCTCCTTATGCCGGCCTCGCATGCCAGAAGGTTACGCATATTCGGTGTTAGGAATTTCAGGGACTGATCGAACACATCTCCGACTGGAAGCCACTCGTGGCTCCTCACACTGTTAGTGATTCCTCTCGCCGTCGGTTCCATTCTCCTGAACTTGTTCAGGACCTCGTCCGAAATCCCATCAGAGACCAGTTGTTTCGGGATGAATCTCTCTCCCAACGTATCGTAAGGCCAAATTGTAGCCGAGCTGCAGTCAAACACCTTTCTCGTCTGAGAGACGATCTTAAGAAGCGCGTCTTTAACCGTATTGACACCCGACATCATTCGAATCGCGTCGTTCTCCCGCTCCAGCTCGTGATTTCTGCTCTTGGTTGCTTCGTGGAAACGTATCAATCGAATAAGGGCTGCCGTATTGGCAGCGATGGAGATAGCAAACTGCGTCTCCTGTGCCGTGAATGGCTGTTTGCTGCCGAACTGGCCGAACTCAAAAAGACCGACAGGCACGTCCTCAACCTTGAGGGGAACTACCAGCAGGGATTGTACTAACTCCTCGAGCCCCAGATAGTCAGAATACCGCTTGAGAAAGGAGTTAGGTTTTGCCTCGCTCGACCTAAACTCCTCTTGCAAGTTTCCATCAAGCATTTCTCTCAAGCCGGACCAATCGTCTATCACAATGGAACGTGACAGTGTTTCGTTGCTGCGAGTGGCTGAACACGGACCGGTCTCGGGGAAATGCCAGGCTTCTACTGTTAACTCTTTATTGGTGTCGTCAACCAGCAGTATGCGACAGAACGCGTTTGGCAACAGTGACGCCATTCGTTTCGCGAGCTCCCGCAAGCCATCACTCGGATTGCTTTCACGCGCCACAATATCGCTCGATTCCATGAGCAGCTGAAGGGGTCTGAGGTCTTCGAAGAAAGCGATGGATCCTGCTCGGTTGCCGGTCGAATCATATTTCCAGCTGGAAGAGTGGAGAATAGGAATCGGGGGTCCTTCTCGAGGCTTGATTTCAGTTCTATGGTTTGCGAATTTGCCTTTGTTCTCATGGAGAAAGCGACCAATTCGGCGCGGCTCATTTTCATCCTGAAACAGTGGGCCGACGTACTTTCCCTTCACCTCATCCTTTGACCGCTTGAGCAGCATCAATGCGGCCTCGTTGATTCGGTCCACGTTGCCGTCGCCATCTACAGAAATGATTCCGATCGGCGAGCTGGACAGCAGGTTTTCCAGGTTATCGTTTCTCTCGATATGAACCAGAGCGCTGGCTGCGTGCTGCGCGAAAAGGCTCAGCAACTCTCCTTCCTCATCGGTAAACTTACGACCGACCGGGTCATCCACATATAGGACGCCTATCGGCCGCGACTTCCACTTCAGTGGAACCTCCAGTACAGCCCCAAAGACGCCCGCAAGCGCGGGCGCCTTCCCCTCCCAAGCGTCATAGTCATCTATCTTGGAATAAGGTTCGCCGCTCGTCACCAAAGTGCCGGCCATTCCTTCACCAGCTTCCAGTTCGATCTTCTTCTCCAGTTCAGGTCTGGTGATATCCTTGATGATTACCAACTTGGCGCTCGAGCTTAATCTCGAGACGCGAAGCGCATATACACCGCAACCCTTTGCGCCTACGAGGTCCCTCGCACGGCGCGTCATAGTATCCAACAAAGCCTGTCGGTTAGGTTGCTCCGTCATTTCGACTGCAGCTTGACGAAGTCTCTCAAGTGTTTCTATACGTCGCCCGGCCCGGTCTGCGGCCTGACGATTGCGGATTGCCCTCGCCGCGTGCCCGGCGCAGATCGCCACCCATCGCAATTCCTCTTCAAGAATCGGTCGTCCGCTCGATTTGTTGTCGACCGATACCTTGCCGACGATCTCGCCTTCAGTGTCTAAGAACATCGGAACGCTTGCCCATTCATCCACATCCTCTTTGTCGAGTGCTTTCTCAAACGGGACTTCACTATAATCGGTTCGTCGAAACACGAGCGGGCGCCGCTCTTTCATAAGTTGCTTCATAGAGTAACAATGCTCCATCCGCAGCCGGGCCCGCTCAAAATCGGCGCCCATCCCGGCTCCCGCAACCGCATCCAGAAACTGCCCATCTTCCGATAACAGGTATAGGCGCACACGATCATACCCAAAGTCACGAATCCCGCTGAGAATTGTGTCAAGGAGACTAGCTTCATTTCTCTCGTCACGTATCTTCGAATTTATCTCGATTAACTTTCGCAGGTTCTGCTCTGAACGAAAGCTCTCGTGGGACTTAACCGCCTGGTGAACATGCAGCACCAGACTTTCAAGGTCGAACGGGTTCTGCTCACAACAAAACGCACCTTCCTTCAGTGCAACTCGTGCAAGTAAGGGGTCTCCCCCCGTGCGGATCAGGATTTGAGTAGCGGGGCACACTCTCTTCATTTCGCCCATGAAGTCAACGCAATCGGCCGAACCGAACGGTCCGGCCTCCTTCAGCAATTTGCAATCAAGCAACACAGCACTGTAAAGCGTCGTGCTCTGAAGCAGCGGTTTAACTTTCTGCCATTCGCGAACCGTATCGACTTGATATCCGTAGCGCTCGCGAAGCATGGCCGCCAGTGGCGCAGTGAGACCTTCGTCGTTTGCGGCGATAAGCACAGACCAACTCTTGTTCGGCATCACGTTTATCTCCTCGGACATGATGCGGGAGCCGTCGTCTGAAAGGTTGGACTGGTGTGACTCGGGAAAGATGCTTGGGCGACGAGGACCCCTGCTCCTGATTAGCGCGCCTATTCTAATAAAGGATGCCTTTCTCTTCAAATAAATTGTTTCGAACGTAAAAGCTAGCGACCTAGACTCAACACCCCTATGTTCTCTTGGTTTGCGAGCATTGACAGTCAGGGTCGTCAGTTGATAGTTCTGGTTGGATTTTGTCAGCAAGACTAGACCTTCTTAGCTCTTGTCCGTTTCTGGTTACATTTCCGATAGCTGAAGCCGATTTGGTTCTCAAAGTGGGTGCGGACAATTAGCGCTTATTGTATCCAGATTGGGGGCTTTCTTGCCGTTACACACTCCCGGACTCCCGTAACCTGCGGCCACTCGCGAGCCATTCTATCTCTCGGACTTGATAGACTGCGGTGACTCTTGCCTTACAAATGCCTTACACCTTGGCAGACCAGGATCATTTGCAAGCTCTTCGCTGATCTACCCCTTTGACTTTCCATGAATTTCAGACAATGGCATACGAGCGGCCAAATGAGCACTGCGTTACTTCTTTCCGGCGGGATGGATTCAATTGCGATTGCCTTTTGGAAGCGTCCGGACTATGCCATTACAGTTAATTATGGCCAATTAAGTGCAGGTGGTGAGATCGAAGCAGCCGTGGCCGTAACCAAGGCACTCGAAATCCCCCATGAAGTCATTAGTGTGGATTGTAGCAGTTTGGGATCTGGCGATTTGGCGGGCCGACCAGCAATCTCGTCCGCTCCTTCAAGAGAATGGTGGCCCTTTCGGAACCAGCTCATAATTACATTTGCGGCAATCCGAGGGATCTCACTAGGTATCGATCACCTTCTATTCGGCTCAGTCAAAACTGACGACTTCCATAAAGATGGCACTCAACGGTTTTTTGAGAATATCGATCATCTCGTTTCATTCCAAGAGGGCGGCATAGCCGTGACCGCACCAGCCATTTCGCTTACTACTCCCGATCTCATTAAATTATCGGGCGTGCCTCGCTCATTGTTGGCTTGGGCCCACTCCTGCCATGTTTCCGATTTCGCTTGTGGTCAATGTAGAGGCTGCTACAAATACCAAGCCGTTCTCTTGGAAATGGGCTATGAAACGGATTGATTTGCCAAATCCGGTGCCGCGCAAACGCGCGACACCATATGTCGAATTTCGGTACGATATAGCCGAACGCGCACTTCTGCCTGAACCACGCCGACTTCCGGCAATAACTCTCCGAAAGATCTTAGCGTCGAGGAGATCACGAAGAGAATTCCGCCCGATCCCGTCTCACTGTCTCAATCAGGTCTTGTGGTATTCAGCAAGGGCAATCCGCGTGAGTTCGAAAAACCATTCAACCAGATGGCAACACCGCCCATCCCCTTCAGCTGGAGGCAGACACCCGATCGACATTCTAGTTCTCAGCAATGACGACCCCGCCGTCTATCTGTATCAGCCAGAAGCTCACGCCCTTGCGAGACTCCAAATCGCAGATGCACAAGCGCTAGACCAACTCCTTAGTTCGGTTCACGCAGTAATCAACCCTGCCGGCGCCACCATACTCTGGTTTGCAGCGCAATTCGATCGAACATTATCCTGCTACCACAACGGAGAGAGCCTAGTCTGGCGCGACACAGGAGCCCTGACTGCTACGATTTCGCTGGTCGCAGAGTGTTGTGCTCTGAACTCTTGCGCCATCGGAATTTCTGGCGAACCGTTCATTTCAAAGCTGCTTTAGTCAAAAGGGAGCGCCGTCGGCGTAGGCGGATTATTGTTAGGCGAACGATGATTTTGCTATTGGAGCGTTGTGGAGCAACCCACGACATGCGCCATCAGCTCACGTCTTCAACCATCTCACCACGAACCTCTCTTCGAAGAATTCTTTCCGGCCGACGATAGCGAAAGATTCCGTTAGTTGGTAGTGACTTCGAGAAACTGAGTCTGATATAAGGGTTTCGATTCGGCACTGCCGTCAGCCCTAATGTGCGCGTCTGAGGATTTGTCCCAAGTGAAGCGCGTTGGCGGAAATTCGGGCCATCACGTTCCGGCATCTTCTTCGCAATCGAGTGGTGATGCTCCCTATCGGGAGCATCACAGACCTACAAATCTTAAAAGACCAGCTTTCAGCGAACGATTCCGAAGGAGGATTACCAAAATGGGATCGTCTCGGCCTAGACCCAAGAGGCTGTCTAAGAAGCTGACCTACGGCGCCCTCCCCACCTTCTGGATCGAGCCCTCTGACAACGCTCCGTTAACTCTGGAAATGCGAATACAACATGGACGCATCCAAGCTTGTCAACCATGCTGCCGAGATGAAAGGATGGCCGCAAGCCGTTTCGCCGTTGCTTCCGGCCAATGATTCGGCGCCGTGAAAATCGCGTTCTTCAGCGCCGCACCGCACTTGCACGAACGGGGACTGTGGCGCAAAGACTTCACCGCGCCCTTCATAATCAACTGCGCGTTCCGCACGTTCTTGTTGAGATATTCGATGAT